>SXGS01042266.1_pt1 | contig 21710 bp, 23 predicted proteins | sample 3174681 | NCBI WGS metagenome assembly SXGS01 (sample SAMN11356861, study PRJNA531348) | freshwater metagenome | isolation source: freshwater sample F1-80 | place: China: Fuxian Lake, Yuxi | collected 2017-12-25
CAGCGAGATCGAACAACGCGAGTTGGTCGGCCGTCTGATCGAGCCGTGGCTCGAACGCACCTGGCCCGAGTCAACGCGCACCAACACCACGCAGGTCACCGCTCGAAGCAGCGTTACCGACAAAGTGTTCCGTCTCGACATCTCCGAGCAACATCCCACCGACGATGCACGACAGGTGACCCTCGTTTCGATGTTCAACGGCCCACGCGGTGAATTGTTCGTCGACATTCGTCGCGAAGTCCGACCGACCGGCTTACTGATCCTGCCGCGTTCACCGAGCGAACGTCCACCACTGGCGCTCACGTCTCTCGTCTCCGCAATCGCGGGCGAGTTTCGCATTCGTGACGCACAACATTCCATCTCCGAACACCTGGTTCGCGCATCCAGCATCACCGACGGCGCTGCACTCGCGGCATTGATCGGTCAAGCCCCCTCCCGGCGTTTACCCGTTGTGGTCGAATGCACGAGCACCAAGGGGCAGAACGCCATGACGTCGAACGAGACGGCCCGAGCGCTCATCGGTATCGCCCACGTGTGTCATCTCGCCACCCTCGACGCGGAACGGGGCTTCAACGACCAATTCGGAACTCGTCAAGCCAGTTCGAGTTGGGTCGTCGTTGCCTGGCCACGTGCCGGTCGCGGCATCACCACCACCGAGTACGCGCAACGTGACGACGAACGACTCGTCAGTGACCTCATTGCCGCCGCGGTTGGTGCGCTGCTCCCACTGCCGCGACCAACTTCACGGTCCCAGAGTGCCTCAACCGTACCGATTCAACAGGTCGTCGCGAACACGACATCGCCCGAAGTCGGGGACCTCCGCCGTAAGAATCAGGAACTCGAACAGTTGTTGGTCGAGGTTCGCGACGAAAACGACAGCCTCATTGAAAACCTCACGGTGTCGACCCACCAGACCGCGAAAATCGTCGAAGATCGGGACCGTTACCTCGATCAACTCACCCAGGTGCTTTCACTCCAGGCCGATGCATCGCAGTGGAATCGCACGAGCGATGTCGTCCAACGCGCAAGGGGTTCCTTTGCCTCGCTCGACTTCCATCCCGACGTCGATCAACGATTGGGTGGTACCCAATTCACGGCGGCCACCAACCAGCGAATCTTCAAGAGTCTCCTCGAACTCAACAACTTGGCGGCTCGTCTGCGCCGCGGCGACATCGAGCCGAACCTCTTCAACACCTACTGCGCGGAGAATTTCAACTTCGCACCATCGGTGAGCGACAATGCCATCAACAAGTTCGGCCAGGACTACACCATGATGTGGAAGGGCTTGCCGGTCCAACTCGGACCGCACATTCGTTGCAATGAGGCTCGCATCTACTTCTATGTCGATGCCGTCGACCGCCGCGTGGTCATCGGCCACGTCGGCAGTCACTTGCGCGACAAATCGACGAACTAGCGCCGTCTCGTCAACCTGCGCCACGCTCCTTGGGCCAATGGCGACGAGAGAAACGGCAACACCAGCCGGTACACCAAACCCGGCACCACGACGACCCTGCCCTTGTGGAGCGCCCGTTGTGCTGAATCTACGACGTCCTCCGGCGTGAGCCACATCCACTCGGGGACGTTGCGCGACAAATGATCGAGGCCCGCTCGCCGGTGCAGATCCGTTCGCACGTAACCGGGACACACCGCAACCACCCGTACGCCCTTGTTGCTCAGTTCCAATGCCAGACTTCGTGCGTACGCGGTCGCATGCGATTTGGCGGCTGCGTAGGCGCTCGCCTTTCGCATCGGGGTGAACGATGCAATGCTCGACACGATGATGACGTCTCCGGTACCACGCGTCAGCATTGCCGGAACCACCTGTTCGCACAACCGAACCACTCCCGCCGACATCAGGTAGGCGAGCTCGTCCAGGTGGTCCCGATCCGACGTGCCGACCGCGCCAACGTGGGTGACACCGGCATTGCACACCACCGCGTCGAGGACCCCGCATCGTTCCGCAACCCGATCGACGCCGTCCTTGCGCGAGAGATCGGCGATCAGCGTTTCGGCAGTGATACCACATGATCGTGCGGACAGTGCCACCAACTCGAGTGCCGCGGTGTCACGACCGACGAGTACCACGTCATAACCCTGCTTGGCATACCACGCGGCGAAGGCTGCACCAATGCCCGACGAGGCTCCGGTCACGAGCACCCGCTTGCGCGACGGCGCATCTTTCACCTCATGAGCCTCGCACATGATCGAGCATTTAGTGTGAGCGCCATGGATTCACCCGTCTTTGCCTTGTCAGACCACTACATCGAACGACTCGCCGAACTTGATCCGGGATTCGCCACGAGTCTCGGTATTCCGGGCCGCGATCACCTGATGACCGACTTCAGTCCGGCTGGGCACGAGGCGCAGGAGGCACTCAGTCGCCAAACACTCGCCAAGTTGAACGCCCTCGATCAATCGAGCGATACCGACCGACTTGCGGCAGGAGTTCTGAGAAATTCCCTCGAGATGGCTGAGCGGGAATTCGCCGCCGGCGAGCACCTCCGCGCCATTCGTGTTTTGGCCGGCAACGTCGACTACGCCCGCTCCGTCTTCGATCTCATGCCCACCGAAACCGCCGAACAGTGGGGAACGATCGCCGAACGAATGTCGAGGGTTCCGGAGGCATTCGAGGGCATGCAACAGACGTGGCGACTCGGCTTGCAACGCGACGTAGTTGCCCCGCGTCGACAGGTGCTCGCCGTCGCCGACATGCTCGAAGGCTGGGCCGGCACCGATGCAACCACCGGCTTCTTTCCGTCGCTCGCCGAACAAGCACGTTCGATCGATGGTGCTCCGCTGGAGGCACTGCGAGTTGCAGCACGCAACGCGTCTGCGGCGCTGTTGTCAACTGCGCGATTCCTCCGCACGGAATACGCACCGGCCGCGGATCCCCGCAACGGAGTCGGAGAAGAACGGCACGCACTCGCCCGGCAGCGGTACATGGGCATGCACGTGGACGCCGACGACGCCTACGAGTGGGGTCTCGAGGAGGTTCGTCGTCTCGACGCAGAACTTCGCAAGTGTGCGGCGCAGATCAAGCCGGGGGCGACGCTGGAGGAGGTTCGCCAGTTTCTCGACACCGACCCGAAACACTCCATCGACGGTGAAGAGAACCTGCGTCGATGGTTGCAAGATTTGATGGATCAAGCCATGTCGTTTCTCATCGGCAACGGACACTTCTCGATTCCTGAGTCGATTCGCACCATCGACGCCAAGATTTCACCCCCGGGTGGTGCTGCCGCGCAGTACTACATGCCACCAAGCGAGGATCTCTCCCGACCTGGAAGCACTTGGTACCCGGCCAACGGTCGTACCCGGTTTCCCCTGTGGAGTGAGCCGACCACGGCGTACCACGAAGGAGTACCCGGACATCACCTGCAAATCGGAATGGCGGTGGTGAATCGCGAGAAACTCTCACGATTTCAACGCAATGAGTTCGTCAGCGGTCATGGCGAAGGTTGGGCGCTCTACGCCGAACGCCTGATGGACGAGTTCGGTTTCCTCGAACGTCCCGAGTATCGACTGGGTTACCTCTATGCACAGGCGTTCCGCGCGGCACGGGTAGTGGTGGACATCGGTATGCACTGCGAAAAGAAGATTCCCGCCACTTGGCCCTGGAATCCGGGCGAATCGTGGACCCCCGAGTTGGCTTTCCAGTTCATGTCCGCTCGTTCGTCGAGTGACGACGCATTCAATCGTTCGGAGGTGGATCGTTATCTCGGTTGGCCGGCTCAGGCGATTTCCTACAAGTTGGGTGAACGAGTGTGGCTGCAACTTCGCGACGAAGCAAAGGCGAAACACGCCGCTGCCTTCGACCTGCGTGCCTGGCACACTTATGCGCTCGATCTCGGCAACCTCGGTCTCGATCTCTTCAAACGGGAGATGGCCCGCTTCTAGTCGCAAAGACGACTCGTCGACCTACTTCGTCACGACGACGGTCGTACCTGGTTTGGCCCACTGGTAGAGGAACTTCACGTCGACGGTCGCCATCCGCACACAACCGGAGCCGGCGAACGATCCGAGCTGGGCTTCGGTCTGCATCGCCTTGCCATCCTTGCGTGGTATCTCGTGGAAGCCGATGTTGCCTCCCTCCGGTCCCAATGCAAAGCGCGTCATCCATCGGAACGCAACTCCCTCAAAATCCAAACTGAACGACCACGGTGACTGAGTCGTCACCTTGTACGTGCCGGGAGAGGGAACCCCACGCCGTCCCGACACGGGCATGGAGCGCACGACCTCCTCGTTCTTGTCGATCACCCACACCCACTGCAGGGAGTTGCTGTACACCACACGCCGACCCGCGCCGGTGTTGCGTGGCAGGCGTGGTGCAAAGCGACGAGTTTCGGTGATGTTCGGGGCGATCGACGGCAGTGGTGCGACGTCGAGGCCACCCGGTGCGACGGCGGTTGAGGGGTCGGATGCGACGTCGGACCCCGCGTCTTGTGCGGCAGCAACGGGCAGTGACCCGAGCAACGAACCAGCGGCGGCGAAGGCAACGAACGCGAGGCTCCGGTATGCGCGTGCCACTACTCCGCTCCGCTGTCGGCGTCGTCCACCACTTCATACCGATGACCGACGGAACTCAGGACGCCTTGGATGACGGCGGCAGCCGGTAGCCCGAGGATTGCGCCGGTCGGCCCGAGGACCGCGCCACCGATGATCGCCGACGCAAACGCAACGCCGGCATGCAGCTTCATCGTCTGGGCGGTGATCTTCGGAGCGATGAGGAAGTTCTCGATCTGCTGGTACACGACGATGAAACCGAGGACGAACAGACCCTTGATCGGTGCATCAATGACCGTGAGCAGCAACGGAAGGGCGCCCGCCACGTAAATTCCGATGACGGGGAGGAATTGCGAAATCACACCCACCCACAGCGCGAGCGCGATCGGCGCAGGCGTACCGATGGCCTGGAACGCCACCCAGTGCAGGAACGACGACACCACGGCCAAGATCGCGCGTGACGACAGGTAACCACCGGTTTTTTGCACGGCGAGTTCCCACACGTCCAACACCACACGCTGTCGCTGGGGACGCAACCAACTGCAGATGGTTCGTCGAAGTCGTGGACCGTCGGCGGCGAGATAGAACGTGAAGAGCAGGATCGAGAAGGCCTGGAAGAGCGTGCTCAGCGCCGATACCCCGAGCTGCACCGCCCGATCGGCCTGCGAATTGAGGAACTCGCGAAACGGTCCGTCTGGATCATCGATCGACGTGATGATTTCTTCGGCGTCGAGTTTCGCACCGAAGTTGTCGTTCACGAAGCCAACGACGTCGGTCACGTACGTGTCGCGATTTGCCGAGAGTTCGGTCGCCTGATCTGCAACGAGCGTGCCCATCACGGCCACGAATCCGGCTGCCACCAGACTCACGACGAAGAGAATCAAGCCGGTTGCCAGACCCCGCGACATGCCGCGGCGGGCGAGCCGGTTGGTTCCGGGCTCGATTGCCAGGGCCAGAAACAGGGAGATCACCAGGAGGAGGAAGAAGGCAAACAGCCGATCCCAGAGTTCCTGCACCAGCACGGTCCCGAGCCACCCGACCCAGAGCAGGAATATTGCACGAGGAACCCAGCGTGGCATCGCACCGTTGACATCGGGTGTTTCGGTCACACCATCAGGGTACCGAAGCACAGTGTGAGGATTCCGTTGAAGTCTCGTGGCACGATGAAGCCATGAAGTTCGACCGCGCCGCGATCGACACCGCGCTCGTCACCGTGCGCGAGAACATCGGCAAGTCGCTTCGAGACCGAGTGGCCGGACCGAACGGTGAACAACGAATGATGCAACTGATGGACCCCGCGGCACCGCGATGGTTCACTGAGGACCGACCGATACGTCGTGTACACGCCGATGCGGCGATGTTCATCGGAGGACTGCGTGCTCTGCTCGTGCAGTCGCTCCATCCTCTGGCAATGGCCGGCGTGGCCCAACACTCGGACTACAGGAACGACCCGTGGGGTCGTTTGCAACGAACCGCTGATTTCCTCGCCGCCACTTCCTTCGGTCCGGCGGACGAAGCACAACGCACCATCGACGTCATCAACCGTGTACACGAACGAGTGGTGGGTGTCGCCAGCGATGGTCGGGCATATTCGGCTCGCGATCCGCACTTGTTGCGGTGGGTGCACATCATCGAGATCGATAGTTTTCTCGTCGCCCATCAGCGGTTCGGTGAGTTTCCACTGGATGCGGTTGGCCGTGACGAGTACGTGAAGGACACGGCCGTGATCGCGCGCAAACTCGGTGTGCCGGCGCCACCCGAGTCCGTCCGGGCGCTTCGTGACCAGATCTCGTCGTACCGTTCCGAGGTTCGTGGCACGAAGGAGTCCCGCGACGCCATGCGCTACCTGCTGTTGGAACCGCCGCTCCCACCCGTCGCGCGCGCCGGCTACGGCCTGTTGGTGGCGGCAACGCTCTCCACTCTCCCGAGATGGAGTCGAGCGCACCTTGGACTGCCCTACCTACCGATCACCGAACGATTCGCCTTGCAACCCCTCGGCGATGCGATCACTCGTGTGGTGCGTTGGGCGATGCCGCCCCGACCCGCGTCCTAAGGTCGCACGCAACGATCGTTGCTCCGCTTACTTCTTGCGGGCTCGCTCGACGAATGCGTCGTAGATTCCCTGCTGGGCCGCATCGTCGGCAGCGGTGTCCTCCGGGTGCCACTGCACTCCGACGATTCGGTACTCACGGTGCTCGATCGCCTCGAGGAGACCATCCGGCGCATGACCAACCGCAACGAATCCTTCTGCGAGCCGATCTATCCCCTGGTGATGAAACGATGCACCGTGCACGACCGACGTTCCGGCGGCACCTGCCAACCACGATTCGGTGTCGAGAGCGATGTCATGTACGACGAATTCGGCACCAACCGGAAACTCACCCGGGGCGTGAGCAACGAGCGACGCGGCGTTGGGTAGGTCGGCGAGATGCTGCACCAAGGTTCCCCCGAGCACCACGTTCGCCAATTGCATTCCACGACAAACGGCAAGGACGGGAAGTTCGTTGTCGATCGCTGCGTTCAGCAACGAGGACTCGAATTCGTCCTGTTGCGGTGAAACGCCGTACACCGACGCCGAAGATCGTTGTCCATATCGCGATGGATCCACGTCGGGGCCACCCATCAGGACGAGTGCATCGAAACGTCGCATCAATTCGACGGCGCCACCCGACTCGAACATCTGTGGTGCGATCACCACGGGTTCCCCACCGGCTCGCAACAACGAATTGAGGTACCGCTTCCCGGCGAACGCCACTTCATCGCGGGACACCTTGCTTGGCGCTCCCGTTCTGCCTGCAACGGCGATGAGTGGCGTCATGACACTCACGCTATGCGGCTACCTTCCCGAGTTCGTTCGACGAGATGTTCGCGACCGTGGTGATACGGCGACGCTCGCCAGAGTCCTTGCGAAGTTGCCGCGCGTTTGCACCTCGACACGATCCAGTGAAAGCCACCGGGCCATCCGGCGCACCTCTGCGCCAACACGTCCGACGATCTTCTTCGCAGTCACTCCAGGCTCCACGTAGGCAGCCTCGATTCTCAACGTGCCGTTGACGCGATCGGCCTTCGCGTCGAGTCGACCCACCAGCGTGTCGCCGTACAACACCGGAAGAACGTAGTAGCCGTACTTTCGCTTCGGCTTCGGCGTGTATATCTCGATTCGGTAGTGGAAATTGAAGAGTCGCTCGTTGCGGTCTCGATTCCACACCAGCGAATCGAACGGTGACAACAGTGCACAAACCGACACCCTCTTGCCGATTCGCGTTCGTTTCGGAACAAATGCAGGTACGTCCCAGCCCTCGACGGAAACCTCGATCAGTTCACGATCCTCCACCAGTGAGTCCAACGCCGCACGTGCATCGCGTGGCTTTTGTCGGTGGTAGTCGGCCAGGTCGACGAACGATGCAACGCCAAGATGCGTCGCGGCTCGACGGAGGAGTTCTCGGCGCGCCTCGAACTCACTCGGCGTTGCCATCTCGAGAATCCGCTCGGGAATGACCCGTTCCGTGAGGTCGTAGACGCGGGCGAAGTCGCGATCCCTGCTACGGGTCGTGACTCGACCGGCGTAGAAGAGGTACTCGAGCGCTGATTTCGCTTCGTCCCAGTCCCACCACGTTCCCTTCTTGCCCACGCGAGTCGATACGTCAGCGGCCTTGAGTGGACCCTCGTCACGCACTCGGCGGTACAGCCGTTCAACGAGCGACTTGTTGCGCGAGTAGAAGTTCCCCAACCACGGATGCGGACGAGCCATTCGCCATCGGAGAAAGGGTTGGAGTTCGGTCGGCACCAACGATGCTTCGTGAACCCAGTATTCGAACATCGTGCCGCGATCGACGGCAGCCGACAGCACGTTGCGGTCGTGCTGACCAAGGCGGGCGAACAACGGCAACTCCTGACTGCGCACGAGGACGTTCACCGAGTCGATTTGCAGCACGCCGACATTCGAGATCACCGAACGTAGTCGTGCGGCATCCGTCCCGTCATGGGTGCCTCCGAATCCTTGTGCGGCGAGCACCATCTGACGTGCTTCTCGAATCGACAAGTCACCATTGCTGGTGAGCGTCACTGACGGCTACTCCGCGACGGTGATGACTACCGTGTTGATGACGACGTTCTGTTCCGGACGATCACCGGGACCCGTGGCGACGTTCTGCATCTTCTCGACAACCTCAAGACCTTTGATGACTTGGCCGAACAGCGAATACTGGGGCGGCAGGCGACAGCCGTCAGGACCGCTGATGATGAAGAACTGCGAACCGTTGGTGTTCGGGCCGGCGTTCGCCATCGCCAGCGAGCCCACCTTGTACTGATTCGGCTTGGGTAATTCGTCGCCGAAGCGATATCCCGGACCACCGCGACCCGTGCCGTCTGGATCGCCACCCTGACAGACGAAATTCTTGATGATGCGGTGGAAGATGACTCCGTCGTAGTAGTGATGCAGCGCCAGGAAGACGAAGTTGTTCACCGTGAGCGGAGCGGCAACGGGGTCCAGGGCGATCACCAGGTCGCCGAGGGAGGTGCTCATCGTTGCGGTGTATCGCTTCGATGCGTCGATTCCCATCGCCGGCGGTTCACCGAATCGCTGTTGCTTCTTTGCTGATCCGTCGAATGGTGGGAACTGTGTTGGCATGACGAGCCACGCTAGCGGTCGTTACTGCACGCACCACCGGCTGCGCATGCACCGAGTGCGTGACGTCGACACCTACCATGGTCGACGATGAGCAACATCGAGTCGGACACCAAACACGAATCGCAACAGAGCGAGATGGTGGATCTCGATCAACTCGAGGCGCAATTGGCCGAGGTCGAACTCATGCTCGAACGTCTCGACTCACCCAACAACCGCTGAGGTGGTCGTTCACCACGCCGACTGACTGCAGGAAGGCGTACATCGTCGTGGGTCCGACGAAAGTCCATCCGCGCCGTTTCAACTCCTTCGAAAGTCGAACCGACGACGGGGACTGCGTGGGGATGTCGGCAGACGTACGACGCCCGTCGGAGTGATCGTCCGACCTGAATCGCCAAACGAAAGCATCGAGCGAACCGGTGTCGGACTTGAGTTCGATGCATCGGCGGGCATTGTTGATGACCGACTGGATCTTCCCACGATGCCGAACGATTCCCGAGTCGAGCAGGAGACGCCGAACGTCGTCGTCGGTGTACTTGGAAACGACTTCAACGTCGAATTCGGCGAACGCACGACGAAAGTTGTCGCGCTTCCGCAGGATGGTGAGCCAGCTCAAACCCGACTGAAAACCCTCGAGGCAGATCTTTTCGAAGAGACGACGGTCGTCGTGCACGGGGCGTCCCCACTCTCGATCGTGATATTCCACGTACAACGGGTCGTCACCACACCACCAACACCGGTCGCGCCCATCATCATGTGACCGCAGCCCCAGTGCTGCACGGGGCGGCTGCGACTCCGCCACGTCTCGATCTAGCGATCGCGCAGTTTTGCAAGGAGCCGCAACACTTCGAGGTACAGCCACACCAGGGTGACCAGCAGCCCGAGGGCCGCAAACCACTCCATCCGGCGGGGCAGACCCATCGACTCACCTCGTTCGATGAAGTCGAAGTCGAGAGCCAAGTTGAATGCCGCCAAACCCGCGACGAACAGGCTGAACAGAATGCCCACGCCACTGCTGCTCGAGAGGAACGACACGTTCGCGCCGAACAGGTTGAAAATGAACGACGCGAGGTAGAAGACCGCGAGTCCGAGCGTTGCACCAATCACGATGCGACGGAACTTGTCGGTCACTCGCAGAATGCGGGTGCGGTAGAGGAAGAGCATGACCCCGAACACCGCCATGGTGGTGCCGACGGCCTGGAGCACGATGCCCGAATACGCGGCGTCGAACATCTTGGACAGAGCTCCCACGAAGAGTCCCTGACCGACGGCGTACACGGGTCCGAGAACATGGGAGGTCAGCGGTTTGAACATCGTGATCATCACCGCAATGAACCCGACGATGGCACCGACGACGGCCAGGGGTGGGAAGGAAAGCACCCCGGGCTGCGGTTCGGCGACGGCGATCCAACCCACGGCGGCCGATACCAGGAGCACGGCAAACAGCACCATGCTGGCACTCGCGGTACCGCTCACGGTCATGACGCCACCGTGGTAGGTGGAAACCGGACCGTCATTGATGGGTGGCGCCCAAACGTCCGCAGGCTGACCGCTCGCGACTGCCCAGCCAGCGTCGCCAGCGTGACGTTCACGAAGTTTGTCGAAGGTGGACTCGTTCAGGACGGGGTTGGACATGACCTCATAGTAAGGAACGGCGCCAAGAAAAACACACCCGAAATTCGGTGAGTTCGTCACACTGACATTCGCGAGATTGTCTCCCGCGAAATCCCCGAATTCGAGGTTGCGGATTTGGAGTGTGTCGGTATCGTTGAGCGCGTTCGCGCCCCACCGGGGCGCGATTGTCATATTCGGTTCTAGATACTTCGTGGGGGCACGCAATGGCCAAAGATCGCATCGATCGAGACGAGGAAGACCTCGTTCGTCTCTATCTCACCGATATCGGCCAATACGTACTGCTCACCAAAGACGACGAGGTGCGCCTCGCCAAGGAAATCGAAGAAGGCAAGGCTGCCGAAAAGCAGTTGGAGAACTCGGCGCGAATGAGCGCGACCAAGAAGCGCGAACTGCGAAAAGTCGTGAGATTGGGCACCCGCGCCGAGCGACAATTCGTGCAGTCCAATCTGCGACTCGTGGTATCGATAGCCAAGAAATACCAGGCCTCCGGACTGCCCCTTATCGACCACAACCAGGAAGGCAACCTCGGCTTGATTCACGCGGTGGAAAAATTCGACAGGCGCAAGGGTTTCAAGTTATCCACCTACGCGACCAGGTGGATTAGACAGGCAATCACCCGCGGCATCGCCAATACCGGTCGCACCATCCGCCTTCCGGTCCATGCCGGCGACACACTGGCCCGCCTGCAAAAGGCACGCTCCCGCCTGGAGTTGAAATTCGGTCGTCCAGCGACGCTCGCCGAACTGGCGGCCGAAGTGGAGATGCCCGAGGACAAAGTCACCGAGGCGTTACGTTTCGCCAACGAACCGCTCTCGCTCAGTGAGCCCTTGCGTGAGGATGGCGACGCCGAACTCGGCGACGTGGTGGAGGATCGCTCCGTCGAGTCTCCATTCGAGGTCGCCGCAACGGCGATGTTGCCGGAGGAGATCAACCGCTTGCTCGCACCACTCGACCCGCGCGAACGGGAGATCCTGGCGTTGCGATTCGGTCTCGACCGCGGTGAGCCTCGAACCCTCGAGGAAGTTGGCGAGGCCTTCAATCTCACTCGTGAGCGCATCCGTCAGATCGAGGCACGCGCGATGAGCAAGTTGCGTCACCCTTCGAGCGACACCGGCGCCCGCGACCTGCTCTCGGTCTAGTTTCGGTTGCACCGTGCTGTGCGCGGTTGGCGATCTCATCGAGGATGTCGTCGTTCAATTGCACGACGAGATCCAATCCGATAGCGATACTCCGGCGACCATCGCGCGTCGCCGTGGCGGCAGCGCCGCAAACGTCGCCTACTTCGCCGCGAAATTGTACGGGCGGGCGCGATTCGTCGGTTGTGTCGGCGCGGATCCGCTCGGCGATTCGCTCATTGGTCAACTCACCGCACGTTCGGTAGACGTGCGGGGCGAACGCCGTGGCCGAACGGGAAGCATCGTGGTACTGGCGACGACCGATGGAGTTCGAACGATGCTGACCGACCGCGGTGACGCAACGAACCTGTCGACGTTCGACTCAACGTGGCTCGACGACGTGGACACGCTGCACCTCCCGCTCTACTCGTTTTCCCATGAACCTCTCGCCTCCACGACGCGCGAGATGGTTCGCGATGCCAGACGGCGAAACATTCGCGTCTCGGTGGACCTCTCCTCGGTGACGGTCATCTCGGATCTCGGGATTGGGGTCGTCACGGATCTGCTCGGCAGCCTCCGCCCCGACGTCCTGCTGTGCACGCGCATGGAAGCCGACGCCATCGGTCTCAACCCGACCCAACTATTCGAATCACGCATCGTCGTGGTGAAGAACGGCGCGCACCCGGTGATCGTCTTCGGGGAGAATCACCCGGAGCAGTCGTATGCCCTTCAGACCGTCGACACGGTCGTTGACGGCACCGGCGCAGGTGACGCTTTCGCCGCCGGATTCCTCGGTGAGATGGCTCGTGGACGAACCATCGAGTCGTGCGTGACGGCGGGACACGACGTAGCTGCCCGCGTGGTTGTTCGCGCAGGTGCAACGCTGGAGGATTGATGGACGTTCGGATATCCCCAGAGGTTGCCGATGCACTCACTGAGCGTCGTCCCATCGTTGCCCTTGAATCGACGATTTTTTCCAACCTCGGACTCCCGTCACCGGCCAACGGCGAAGCGCTCGTGCGCTGCCTGGGTGTGATTCGTGCGACCGGCGCAGTCCCCGCGCTCACTGCGGTGCTCGACGGCACAGCACGAGTGGGCATCGCCGAATCCGAGCAGGAGCGAATCCTCGGCGCGGCGCGCAAGGTAGCCGAACGTGACCTCGCCATTGCGCTCGGCGAAGCCTGGGATTTCGGGGCGACGACGGTATCCGCATCGTTGGCTCTAGCTGCTCGTGCGGGCATCCACGTCTTTGCCACCGGCGGGATCGGCGGAGTTCATCGCGGTGCGGAGCACCATGGTGATGTCAGCGCTGACCTTCCCGCCCTCGCTCGACACCCCGTGGTGACGGTGTCGGCGGGTGCAAAATCATTCCTTGACTTACCACGCACCGTGGAGATGCTCGAAACGCTCGGTGTGCCGGTCGTCGGGTTCCGCTGCGACGAGTTTCCCGCGTTCACCGTGCGCACGAGTGGAATCTCGCTCAATCATCGCGTCGACGAACTCCGTGTTCTCGTCCGAGTCGCGGCTGCCCGACTACGAATCGGCGGCGGCATGCTCGTTTGCAACCCGATTCCCGCCGACGCGGCACTGGATGCTGATGTCATGAATGCGGCGATCGACCGGGCGCTGCGGACCGCGACCAACCGCGGTGCGAGCGGGCCGAGCGTCACGCCGATAGTGCTGGCAGAAATCGCCAGTGACACATCAGGGCAGGCTGTGCGCGCCAATCTGGCCCTCGCCGAAAACAACGCGCGCCTCGCCGCGGACCTGGCAGTCGGTCTCGCAGGAGTTCGCTCCTAGACATTTCCTTCCCGATTCCGAGGGGAACGGCACACATCTCGTCGGATGGAAACTTCCATCCGGAAGGCGGGCGGAATGTACGCGTGTTGGTCGGTCAAGGGTGGGAGCGGTACCTCCGTGTTCGCATGTTCGCTCGCACTCGCGCTCTCCGAGCGGCACGGTTCAGCGACCATCATCGATTTGAACGGTGACGTACCCGCCGTGCTCGGCATGGCCGAGCCGGCAGGACGCGGCGTTCGCGACTGGTTGGCGGATCCGGTACGTGTGTCACAGGATCTGAGCAGCCTGCGCGTGACGGCCACCTCACGACTCCACCTGATTCCTGCCGGCTCACCCGCCATGTTCGACGAAGCATCGCTCCTCGACTTGGCCGCAGCCGTTACCGACAACCACACGGTGATCGACTTCGGTTCGACCCGTCCCCCCGACTCGTTGCGTGACATCCTGCGGGCGGATTGGCTGGTCACTCGAGCGTGTTATCTGGCGCTCCGTCGCGCGGCACGACTTTCCAGACGGCCCGGCGGAGTCATACTCCTGCGTGAGGAGGGCCGCGCACTCACGACACGGGACGTGCAATCGGTGGTTGGTGCACCGGTGGTTGCGGAGATCACCGTCAGCGATGCCATCGCCCGATGTGTGGATGCGGGCTTGCTCGCGACACGACTCCCGAAGGGTCTGGCGGAAGAACTCTCCGCGGTGTTGTGAACGTGGTGCCGTGAACGTCGTTCCACTCTCACGCGAATCGACGGTTGCTTCCGATTGGACTCGGTCCTCGGCGCTCGCACGTTGGTTCGCCGATCCACTCGTGCGCGAGATCATGGTGAATGCAGGTCGTGAAGTGTGGATCGAACGTGAAGGCGGCGTCGAACGTGTCGGCACGCTCGCGGATGGCGAACTTGCACGAGTCATCGAGCGGATACTCCTTCCGATCGGACGACGTGTCGATCAAGCGTCACCCATCGTCGACGCTCGCCTCGCCGATGGTTCGCGGGTGTGCATCGTGATTCCACCGGTGGCGGTGGACGGACCTTGTCTCAGTATTCGGCGATTCCACGTACGAGATCTGCCGCTTTCGGCATTCGGTGGTGAGGAGATCGTCGCCCTGTTGCGAAACATCGTGGCGCAGCGCTGCAACACGGTGGTGGCCGGTGCTGCATCAAGCGGTAAGACGACCTTGTTGAACGCGCTATGCAGTGACGTGACGCCGGGCGAACGGCTCATCACCGTCGAGGACATCGCCGAGCTACGTCTACAGACCGAGCACGTACTGCGATTCGAGGCCCGACCACCGACCTACGACGGCTCGCTCGAGGTGGGTTTGTCCACCCTGTTGCGAAGCGCACTACGCATGCGACCCGATCGATTCGTCCTCGGCGAGGTACGCGGCAACGAGGCTCTCGACATGCTCACTGCGATGAACACCGGTCACCACGGTTCGCTCGCCACGTGCCATGCGAACTCACCCGATGACGCCCTCCGACGTATCGAGTCGATGGTCCTGCAAGCGGCGCCGCAGTGGCCACTTGCGGCAGTCCGTGAACATCTCCAGGCGGCAATCGACGTGATCATCCACGTCGAGCGCTCGCCGAACGGTCACCGCAGGGTGATCGCCGTCACCGAAATCTCCATGCGCCCCGATGTGCTCGGCACCAAGTTCATCTGGACCGACGGATCCCAGGTTGCCCGACTCTCGCGGGGCAGAACATGACGTTCGGGACGATCTCGCCTTCCGAGGTGTACCTCATCATCGGAACCGGCATGTGGACCCTTGCTTCGTTCGTCTTCGCCAGACATGTCGTCGTACCCCAAGTGTGTCGTCACCTCGTGCGACGACGATTGTTGCCGCATCAACTGCGATCACGAACGGCGTTTCTGAATCCGTTCAATCGTGCGAGGTTCTGGCGTCGAGGCACCCCCGCGCCAAGGTCGGACGATGAACGTCATGCCGATGTGCTTGATGCGGTCGGGCGAGAACTGCGACTTGGTGCGTCGATGCATGCCGCAATCGTCGCCGTGGTCGCCCGACACGATCTCAGCGAGTGGCGGCAACTCGCAACGACGTGCCGAGAGGGCCGACCGTTGACCGACCTCGTGCGGAGCGATGACTTCGCCATGCGGTCCATCGGTATCGCCGCAAACGGTGGTGATGCCGTGCACGCAGTGGAAACTGCGGCTCGAACCTTGCGTGTCAACGCCGGGATTGCCGCTGACTCTCGCGCTGCGGTCGCCCACATGAGATCGTCGATGTCGGTACTCACCTGGGTGCCTGCGGTGATCGCGCTCTGGCTGTTCGTCCGTAATCCGGCGGCACGCTCGTTCTTCACGTCATCCGCCGGTATCGCGTGCGCGGGCGTGGGTGCGAGTCTGCAGTGGGTAGGGAGACGCATCGTCAGACGGATGACGCGATCGGCTTGTGACGTCGACGCGGACATCCCTGATTTCGTCGACGCGTTGTCCATCCACCTGCGAGTTGGCAGGCCACCGGCGCTGGCGTTCATTCATGCCAGTGAGTCGACAAGGGGTGATTTGGGTGCCGCCTCACGAACGGTCGCGGCAGCCGTCACCTCGGGTGAGCGATTCCTCGATGCGCTCACCTCCCACCGTCATGCCTTCGGTATTCGTGCCCAGGCACTCATCGACGCACTCGTCGATACCGAACGGGACGGACTACCGCCGCGCGTCCTGTTCGACCGTCTCTCCGCCGACGCCCACGCACTTCGTCGCAGGGAGGCGGACGCGCGGCTTCGTGCCCTCCCCGTCCGGTTGACCCTGCCGCTCGTTTGTTGCATCCTCCCTGCCTATGTCGTCCTCGCAGTGGTCCCGCTCTTGGCAAGTCAACTTTCATCGGTCAATTTCGACCTCAACTAACCACGAAAGGAACGTATGAAACGCACGGATTCTGGACAGGCCACCACGGAGTACGCACTGGTCCTCATTGGCGCTGCAGTCATCGCCCTCCTCGTCGTCGCCTGGGCAACCGACGGAGGTGGAGCAGGACGAATCGGCGAACTCTTCGACACCGTCATGTCCAACGTGCTGAGTCGCAGTGAGACCATCGAAGAGTGACGGGGCGAAGATCGCCGACGCGGGACAACGGTCAAGCCGCGGTGGAGTTCGCACTCGTACTGCCTCTCTTCGTGGTCCTCATCGTTGCGCTCTTCGATGTCACCGCACTGGCGCGTGATCAACTGCTCGTCGACTTGCTGGCGCGAAATGCGGCACGCCGGGCCAGCGAGTGCTCCAGTGTCGAGGATGCCCGGCAAAGAGCACATGAAGTGATCGTGACGGCAGACCGTTCGGACGCAGATTGGCACATGACGTTCGAGGACGGAACCGTAACGGTAAAGGTAAGTCTCGAACCCCGAACATCGCTCGTTACAAGTTCGATGCGATGGCTGGGTGGCACTCGGCGAATCACAGGAGTTGCAACCTTCGTAACGGAATTCGAGATTGGCGAACAGTAGCGTCGGCGCAATGACCTCGCTCGACACCGTGTGGGTGTTCGGCGACCAACTCAACCGCGCGATTGGCGCGCTCTCAGTTGCGCGCCCCACCACACATCGGGTATTGCTCATCACCGCGGCCGACAAGATTGCTTCGCGACCGTGGCACCCGGCGCGGGTTGCGTTGTACACCCGTGCCATCGAGGCCTTTGCGAGCGAATTGCGCGACGCTGGTTTCAACGTCGATCATCGCCATGCCGCCTCGATGCGCGACGGACTGACTGCTCATCGGGCGGAGTTCTCACCCGCCTCCGTGTTCGTCACCGAACCGAACTCCTTCACTGCCCGAAGATTGGTCACGGAACTCGGGTGTGAGGTGGTGGAAAGCAATCAGTTCCTCTGTCACCCCACCGTTTTCAACGAGTGGGCTGGCTCCCGCAAGGGATTCAAGATGGAGGACTTCTACCGTTGGCAACGCAAACGCCTCGGTTATCTCATGGATGGCGACGCACCCGCTGGCGGCGAATGGAATTTCGACGAACAGAACCGGGAACGCCCGCCCAAGGAAGGTCGTGATCGGTGGCCCGTACCAGTGGACATATGGGCCACGACTCGCGACGAGGCACTGCAGCGACTCGAGTTCTTCGTCACTCGCGTCCTGCCGATGTTCGGGCCGCACGAGGACGCCATGTTGGCGGACAACTGGCATCTTGCGCATTCCGTCCTGTCGCCGTACCTCAACCTGGGACTGTTGCTCCCCGCAGAAGTGTGCGATCGGGTGGAGGCGGAGTATCGCGCCGGTCGGGTGCCGATCAATTCCGCCGAGGGTTTCATTCGACAAGTCATCGGGTGGCGTGAATATGTCTGGAACTTCTATTGGCGACACATGCCCGACTACGCCTCGCTCAACCATCTTGATGCTCGAATGGACCTCCCACCCGTGTTCACGGGCGATGCACCGACTCAAATGCGGTGTGTGTCGAGCATCCTCAACGACGTCAGGGCGCGGGGCTGGGTGCACCACATACCACGGCTCATGGTGCTGGGCAACTTGGCGCTCATCGCCGGAGTGAATCCGCAACAGTTCACTCGGTGGATGTGGGACTCCTTCGTGGATGCAGCGGAGTGGGTGATGGTGCCGAACGTGATTGGAATGTCACTCCACGCCGATGGCGGGAAAATGGCATCTAAGCCGTACGCCGCCGGTGGCGCGTACATCGATCGGATGAGCGACTATTGCAAGGACTGTTCGTTCGACCGCACCAAGCGAGTCGGGGAAGATGCTTGTCCGTTCACCACGTTGTACTGGGACTTCTTACTGCGGCATGCCGACCGGTTCGTGAAGAACCCCCGCATGTCGACGCAGGTTCGCGCAGCGCAAAAGCTCGGTGACGCAGAGGGGGTGCGTCACCGAGCCAGCGATGTACTTAGGCGTTTACACCTCGGACAGATTTGAGCGACGTCCCGCTCGCCGGGTGAACCCCATTCACGTGATCGGTAATGCGTGCGCGGGCCTCCTCGGTGAGCGCGTCAATGACCTTCTGCACCGCGACACCCTTCTCCTTGGCCAGGTCGGCGATGGTCTTACCGCTCTCCAGTCCGGCTCGAATTTCGGCACTCGTCATTCCGAGAACCGTTTCGAGCACTGCGCTGTCACCGTGCATTCCAAAACCGTGTCGACCCTTGCCTCCACGGCCACCCTGACGATCACCATGACGGTCGCCGAATGAGCGGCCCTCACCGTTGACCATTGCCGTCACGCGGGTAGCAACTTCTGCGAGCCGTGCGTCGGCCTCTGCCTGCGTCAACTTGCCGTCGGTGACTGCCTGATTGATATCGGCCTTAACGTCGGCGACGAGCGCATCGATGACCTTCTGCACCGCAACACCCTTTTGAGCAGCGACCTGGGCCAACGATGACCCACCCGCCATAGCGGTCTGCAATTCCGTCGTGGTCATACCGAGGGCGGTTGCCGCAACCTCGAGATGATCGCCGCCTCGGCCGTCGTGCGCCGGGGCAAGTGCGACCTTCGTCGTCGACTGACGTGGCTGTGCGGACACCACGCTCGTTGCCGCTGCAGCAACACCAACGAGTGCTGCTGCAGTGATGAGGAGTTTCGTTTTCAGTTTCATGATGTTGTCCTTTGTGTGAAGTGTCCGCGACCATCGCGAACCGTACTCAGTTTGTGAGACCGACCTAAGACCGCGGTAAGAGAATGCGACATCGCGGTAAGAAGTTGGTAAGAACCAACAAGACCAATGGGTTCATCGACATCTTCGCAGGTGCCGCAGGTACGGTGAGACCGTGAGTCCCACCAAACCGCGAGTACTGGTGGTCGAGGACGACCCAACCGTCAGAAACGCCGTGGTGCGGGTGTTGGAACTGGAGGGCTATGAGGTGCCCGTCGCCAAAGACGGTCGAAGTGCGATCGACATGATTCTCGAACACACTCCGGACGCAGTGGTCATGGACGTGACGATGCCCTTCGTCGACGGCATGACGGTGTGTCGTGAGGTGCGCCATCGGAGGAATCGGGTGCCGATCCTCCTCCTCACCGCGCGGGTCGAGGTGAGTGATCGGGTGGAGGGACTCGACGCCGGGGCTGACGACTATCTCACCAAACCATTCGCCATCAAGGAACTTTCGGCACGTGTACGGGCTCTGCTACGACGTACCACACCACCCGACGACCAAACGCGAATCGTCGTCGGCTCACTGGTCATCGATCGCGAAACACGCACGGCCACGAGAGCCGACCGTCGAATCGAATTGACGAAGACCGAGTTCAACCTCCTCGAACTGCTTGCCGAGCAATCCGGCATCGTGCTCTCCAGGGATTACCTGTACGAACACATCTGGGGGTTCGACTTTGAAACCAACTCGAAGTCGCTCGATGTGTACATCGGATACCTGCGGCGCAAGATCAATGCCCCGGGAGAAACAGACCCCATCCGAACCGTGCGGGGCGTCGGCTATTGCTTGGAGACGTCGTGAGTTTTCGTACCAGACTCTCGCTCGTACTTGGTGGCGTGGTGTTGATCCTCGTCACCACCACCTCGTTGGTCATCTATCAGTCCGTACGCCTCAATTTGGACAGACAGGTCGACCGCTTCCTCGTCAATCGCGTCGCCTCCGTTGCTACCCGACTCGAAAGTACACCTCTCCCTCGAGGTCAGCGATTTCGAAATCCACTCGGTCAGGCACTACTCGACGTGCGTTTCGACGTCGAGAGTCAGGTCATCGACGCAGATGGAGCCGTGGTCTTTGCCATCGGTGAACTCGCCATACCCGTCACTTCGGAAGACATCGCCATCGCCGCCGGCGATGCGGCGGAGTTTCGGGACGTCATTCTTGCGAATCGCAAGTTTCGTCTGTACGTGGTTCCAGTGCAAGGTGGCGGTGCGGTGCAGATTGCCCGTGACATTGAAGAGAACGTGGCTCTTCTGCAAAGGACACGAAACTGGCTCCTTGGTCTCGGCACAGCCTTGGTCGTCTTTTCCACACTCATCAGTTGGTTACTGGCTCGAGTCATCACGAAACCGCTTCGAACCCTCTCGACCGTTGCCAACCAGATCGCCAGCACTGGAAGCCTCGAGGTCTCGGTTCCTGTAGCCGGCGCATCCGAGGTGCGTTCGTTGGCGTCGAGCGTCAATACGATGCTTGAACGAATCCGGGAATCGATGACGCGAGAGCGCCAATTCATTCAGGATGCGAGTCACGAACTGCGAACGCCGCTCACTTCACTTCGGGCGAACAGCGAGTTGCTTGAGCGACCCGAACTCACACCCGCTGAGCGAAGTGACATCCTCCTCGACATCCGCACCGAAGTCGACGAGTTGACCACGATCAGTAGCGAGCTCTCCACCTTGGCCACCGATCAACGCCACACCGAGTCGATTGCCGACGTCAATTTGTTCGACGCAACCGAAGTAGTCGTGGAACGAATGCGACGGCGCACCAAACGCACCATCAATTGCACGCTCATCGAAGGCGCGACGCCCACAACCGGGGTCATCCGAATTCGACTCGCCCAGTTCGAACGTGCGCTCAGCAACCTGCTCGACAACGCGCTCAAGTTCTCGCCATCAACGAGCACCGTCGATGTCGAGGTCGAGTCGTCCGAGGTTCGCATCATCGACCATGGTCCTGGCATCCCCGATTCGGACAAGACCAAGGTCTTCACGCGATTCTTCCGCTCCGATGCAACGCGTTCGTACCCCGGGTCGGGTTTGGGCCTGGCAATCGTCCAGCAATTCGCCCTCGACCACGAAGGATCGGTAGACGTGACTGATACACCCGGTGGTGGCGCGACGATTCACTTGCGCTTGTAGTTGCGCTGGTCCCGCTCGAGCGTGGCTTCCTCCGCCACCAATCGTTTCATGCTCTCCAGCCGCGCCCTGTCGAGGAAGCCGCCGTTGATTGCCTCGCGGACCACACAGGATGGTTCACTTTCGTGCTTGCAGTCGCGAAACTTGCATCGCTCTGCGAGCGAAAAGACATCGGCGAAGGCTCGTTCAATTCCCTGACCACTGTTCCACAAACTGACTGCCCGCACTCCGGGCGTATCGATCAACCATCCCCCGTCAC
>SXGS01545282.1_pt1 | contig 21702 bp, 20 predicted proteins | sample 3174681 | NCBI WGS metagenome assembly SXGS01 (sample SAMN11356861, study PRJNA531348) | freshwater metagenome | isolation source: freshwater sample F1-80 | place: China: Fuxian Lake, Yuxi | collected 2017-12-25
AAGCCGTGTGTTGCTCGTGCTCGGGTAGCGTAATAGGCTCGGACATGCCGGCAGTTAAATAAAGTCAGCGCCTTTTGTCCAGTTTTATACCGCCTTTTGTTTCACCTGCCTCCTTAAAGTCGAAATCTTGAAACTGCCCTGGGTGCTTTGACTATCGAATAATGAACTCCTGATGGAAGCTGCACACGTCGGTGACGGAATGAATCTTTCATCCGAACAAAAACAATGCCGGGCTCCGGCCAATCTTTGCGGGTCTCCAAGATCACATTTCCGACGGCCAATTCGACCTCAAGAATGGCCCGCAAGAGTGGATGGAGCATGGAGACAACTCTAAAGGTTTGGTACTCGACCCACTGAATTGGATCCGCGGCATACTGAGCTAAGCGTTCATCAGGCGACCAGCGGTACGAGTCGTGAACGCGGTGCGAGATCAGTTTGAAGCCATTTTTCTCCAATACCCGTCGAGAACGAAGATTTTGCTCCAAAACCTCCGCCTGAACACACCCTAAACCGCATTTCCTGAAGGCGAACTCCAGCAATTTGCCCACGGCTTGTGATGCGTAGCCCTGACCCCAAAATGGGCGCCCAATCCAATAGCCTAACTCCGCTTTCTCACGTTCTCGAATTCCATGCAGACCGCAAAGTCCAACAAGGCTGGTGGAATTGAGGATTGCGAATGCCATTGTCTTTCCCAACGCTTGTTCCGCCAAACATTGTTCAATGTATTGGCTCGCTCCATCTCTGGGATATGGAACTGGAAGCCGGGTCGTTGCCGCAAGATCGGGATGACAGACCAACCTCTGCACTGCAACTGCATGGCGCAGCACTAATGGCTCAATTTGAACTTCGCTCAAATCTGCCATAAGGATCATTCCTTGGAAGTAGACGGGCCCTTATTCTTAGGGATGAGCATATTCCGTCAGTTAATGAATCCATTTAGCGAGATACCCAAGCGCGGGCATAAAGCCATGCCGCCCCAGCGCAGCACCAACCGCACGAAGCCATTCCGTGCGATACCTATCCCCGCTTTGCAGATGGGGAGGATCCACGGTCCCAGATTTAGGGCCAAATGCCATGAAATGGTCTGCTGCTTTGTTGGCATTGGCAAATACATTGCCATGGTTAAGCCCTGCTACTGCCGTAAAAAGTTCCTTCACCAAGGCGGTCAGTCGCTCCGATGCCAAGTGAGCCTGTTCCATTTGCATGGGGAATACCATCTGCAAACAGGCGAGACAACAAGGAGCGACGGTACTGCTCGATGGAATGTTGCATGGAAAGGTCTGTTGACCCCTCTTGAATAACCGCGAACGGATCGATTGTGAAGCGGATCGTGAGATTTCCTTCTTCATTCAATTCCGGCGTTGCCCACTCCAAAACTCGGGGGGCACCGTCATCCAACGCCAACTCGCTCATTTTTTCGTAACCAGCCTGGCGACCGGAGAATTGATACAGTGAGGCCGATGCTAAAGATGGCGACCTGGAGATTTTCAAGTAGAGTCACCAGAAACGTAACGATGAGAGTCCCAAACACGCTCTGGTGCCTACTGATCATGGAACTTCTGATCGGAGCCCCCCGTGTTTCCATTGGAGCTCCTGACACGCCCCGACGACCCGTGACTCAATCGTTCCAGGGAATCACCGTCACGGATCACTACCAATGGCTAGAGGCTATTGACAGTTCTGACGTCCGGGACTGGCTTAATGCCCAAGAGGAGGAAACAGAACGGCATCTCGAGTCGTCGCGGATACGTCGATCGGTGCGACAGCAATTCGAACATCTGCAAGCTCGGCAATCGCCAGATTATTCATCGCTTAGCTGGCGACCAAGGATTTCGTTCCTTCTCAAGAAGCGATCCATGGATAGCCGACCTGTTCTCGTTTCCATGAGCTCCATGGACGATTCGAAATCGGAAAAAATCGTTTTCGATCCGAATTCCGCAGAAACGGGGACGTCAACCGAGTTACAATGGTTCGAACCCTCTCCAGATGGTCGATTTGTAGCGTTGTGTCTGTCTTCCAACCAAAACAGCTTTGGCAACCTGCATATCGTGGAAGCGTCAACCGGGCGACCATTGTCGGACGTTATTTCAGGAATTGCGACTGCGCCCAGGGCTGGAAACGTGGCTTGGAGCGCCGACGGTCTCGGTTTCTATTATTGCTCGAAAGACGCTACCAGAACCAATCACAGTGGTTATCAATTGATGCTCCCTCGGATTCGATTCCATCGGCTGGGAGATCCGCCTTCATGGGACAAACTCGAAGTGATTCCTGAAGCAATGGGGTACAGGGAAATGGAACTCAAGAGTCGTTGGGACGATGAAAGGATTCTTCTCAAGGCGTTCACTAACTCAGGGGGGCCGTTCACTCATTTCGTCCGATTACCAAACGGCCTATGGCGGACACTAGCGAATCCTGTCGATCAAGTCATTCAGGTGGAATTTGGACGTGACCCGCTATATTTGGAATTACCAAAAGACGAATCATTCTACCTGCTGACCAGGCTTAACAGTACCAAAGGGCGCGTCGTTCGACTGCCTCCCCACGAATGGGACATCGCACGATCACGCGTTGTCGTCCAGGAGGACTCTAACGAACTGCTGGATATCCACCCGACTTCGAGTGGGATCGCCCTGCGATACCTGAAGCGTGGCACTCATGTGTTTGTCTACAAGGACTTCCTCAATCCGGTATTGAGTGGTCCGAGCAGTCGTTCGGAACTACCTGACTTTAAGGTTCCGACAGGCATTCAGGAAATTGTTGCCACGCGCGGTGATGAAGTACTGTTCCGGACGGAATCCTATACGGCTCCGTTCACTTGGTGGAGATTTGATCCCAACATAACCAGGGACCATAGCGAAAAGACTGCTCTCCGAGGTCACTCGACCGTCTCAATGGATGACATTCAGGTCACGTCAGTCACCGTTCCGTTGCCCACCGGAATCGACGTACCGATGAGCTTGCTCCATCGGCGCGGACTGAGGTTCGATGGCAAGAGGCCAACCCTCGTCGAATTCGATGGTGGGCTTCAGAAGGCCACGGGGCCGAGCTTTGAGATACTTCGGCGCTTTTGGTTCGATCAAAACGGGGTGTTGGCGATGGTTCATGTGCCTATCGATCCTGGGACCTTTGATCAGCCATTGGAAAACCTTCTGCCGGGTCGCTTCGATTTGCTGGTTCAACAGGCAGAAGCGTGTTTGAAGTGGTTGACTCGTTCGAACATTACCTCTTCCGCTCGAATTGCTCTGCAAGGTTCCCATGGAAACGCCCTTCTGTCCGCCGCTATGCTCGTACGGCAACCAGCAATGTTCCGCATCTCGTTGTCCCAGAACGGTCAGTATGACTTGCTGAATATCTTGTTTCAAAGAAACCATCTTTGGGCCGAAGTATCGCAGGACAATATCAGCAAGAGCCTATTTCAAAGCACACTCAACGCATCACCCTACTATGGGATTCGTCCCAATGTTTCTTATCCTGCGGCGGTATTTACTCACCGGGACGCGCGGTTCGATGGAGTCCAGTCATCTCAGGCTCACAAGATGGTTGCCGCTCTCCAAAATGCGACTGTTTCGAAAGCTCCAGTGTTGTTCATCAAAGACCTTCCAGGCGCCGAGAGCAGAATGAACGCGAAACAGTCAGCAACTCAGTTGGACGCCGATCTGACCTCGTTTTTGTTCGATCAAATGGGGGTGGACGTCTCGTGGGTGGAACGTGGTCCTTGGTGTGGTTCAGTCACGCACACGTCTGCCGTGGTCAAAGCCAAATTCGCGCGTCCAGGCATGGCTGCCAAGCTGCTGGTGAGTCTTGGTTCCCAGTGGAACCACGCAATACCATTCGGTCCCGATTTGAGCGATACCAATCATTATCAATTAGTCGCCTTTTCGATCAGCAATTTGAGCCCCAATAGCCTATACCAATACGCCTTGGAAATCGACGGGCGACTGGATCACACTCGCTCAGGACAGTTTCGCACCTTTCCATCTCCAGGGCAGGCATCATTCCAATTCGCCTTCGCTTCCTGTGCTAGAACCGGTTCCACGCGTGCGGTTTTCGAGCAGATCCGAAAGCACCGCCCGCTATTCTTCCTGCACATGGGGGATTTTCATTATTTGAATATTCAGACCAATGACATCCAGCGTTTCAGAGCCGCCTATGATCGAGTGCTCGCATCGCCACAACAGTCCGATCTCTTTCGGGAGGTGCCCATCGTTTACATGTGGGACGATCATGATTATGGGGGCAATAGCGCCAGCCGGAAATCCAAAACCCACGAAGCCGCGCGCCGTGCTTACGATGAATATGTCCCACATTACCCATTTGTCCGGAACCGCATCGAGGATCCCATTTATCAATCATTCAGTGTTGGTCGAGTGAAGTTCATTCTGACCGATTTGAGATCTGAGCGAGAGGATCCCAAGAAGAAGGACACACCCGCCAAGACCATGCTGGGTGCCCAACAAAAGGCCTGGCTGAAGCAGGAGCTATTGTCTGCTAACGGAGCCTATCCACTGATCTGCTGGATGACCAGTGTTCCCTGGATTGGCATGGTTGGAAAGGAACCCTACAGTTCACTCCATACCAATGTTTACGGGTACATCCACCAATCACTTTCCAATTTGTTCCTCGTGAAAACCAATCAAACTAGGCGGCGAGGTGAACCCATGTCAGCAGGAGAAGAAGACCATTGGAGCGTCTTCGGCAACGAACGACGGGAAATCGCCGATTTCATTAAATTGCACCAGATTCGGGGCGTCTGTATCCTCCACGGAGATTCGCATATGCTCGCAGCAGATGATGGATCCAATGCCGACTACGCCACTGGTGGTGGTGCCCCAATTCCAGTGATGTGCGCAGGACCACTCGATCAAGTGTCGTCCCTCAAAGGTGGGCCATACAGCCAAGGGGTCTATCGAGTGAAAGATTCCAACGATGAAAGCGGTTTCGGTCTGATAACGATTCAGGACACGGGTGATCGAATACGGGTGAATTTCAGTGGGCGAAACCAGCGTGACGAAGAAAAAATCTCCCTTCAGTTTGAACTTCCGGCAAGCCCGACTCAAATCGCACTTCCCCAATAGAGAACGCATTATCGTATGAGATATAGAATCTCCGATCCATGGGGAGTCCTGATGATCCTCTGTTGGGCCTGTCGACTCTTCCAAACCCGAGGCGCCGAGGAACCCTTAGTCTCCTCGCCGATCGAAGGCACTTGGGGTTGGGAATTTGTCATGCCGGATTCCACGATCATTCACCCAACCCTTAGGATCCAGCGGAACGACACAGGCGAATGGGAAGCCACCACCCAATTTCGCTCTCGGACGTCTCTAGCCATCACCAACTTGGTTACCGAAGGAAATCATCTGAAATACACTATTGTGAGAGAATCTGTCGGTAAGCAGCAGCGCACGGAGTATCGCGGCATTGTCGTGGGTGATCTCCTCCAGGGGACAATAAAGTCCGACTGGTCAGGAAGCCAGAAGGAGTATCCCTGGGTAGCGAAACGGAACGTCAACGTGGAAGGTCAATGGAAATGGACAATTCCAGCGTCTCCGCGAAGCCGAGCTTCCAGGCTCAGCGCGAGTGAGGATTCCGACTTGAACTCGAACTGGATCAAAATGGCTCTAGCTCTCCGAAGGAGCGGTGAGAAACTTTACGGCAAATTGAGGATTGCAAGAAGTTCGGAGTTGGAGATCAGAGACGGAAGGTTTCGTGATGGCATGGTATCGTTTCGGGTCGAACGACCACGAGATGGCGAGTCTGCGACCAATATCTTTAAGGGGCGACTCGTGGCAGACCGAATCCTGGGCGTCATGATTTCCCAAACCCACGGCCGCTCAAGGACGAATCAATGGAAAGCCACTCGGACCGAGTAGCGCGGAGCTCGATTCTGGACCTCATCGGCTCGGGTCATTGAGTTCGCCAAATGCGAGCCACGGGAAGTGCGTTTCCAAAGTTGGCGAAATCCTTGTAGGACCAGGCGATCTGCTTGCCTGGGGTTACCTCCAGCAATTGTGGCTGAGAGGGACCGGCGTGGCAATTTACTACTAGGGTGTTTCCGTTGGGCAACCGTTCCGTCATGGTGACCCAGGCCAATTTCACGCCGGGCCACTGATTCTCTTCCAAACTCCAGACCAACATCCCGGCCCGGTCAACTTCGATGACCCGATGGCCGTTTCCACACCCGATCAATGTGTTGCCATTGCGCAGTCGGGATGCGGAATAGACGGCGGCTGGCTCCCCTGCGGCATTCTTGACCGCGTACGCCCAAGTGACCTTTCCTTTGGAATCGTACTCTCGCACCATCGCCTCACCCTCCTGGCAAACCAGGTAGTGACCATTTTCCAGTTTTCTCACCAGCCGTGTGTCACGATGTGGGTCGGGCTTGATGACTTTGAGTTTGATTTGGTTTTGGATTCGGCCTTGCTTATCAACCTCTATGATGCGACTTGGGCCGGATTCAGCGATCATCGTCAGCCCATTGGGTAACCGTTGAAAGGCATGGACCTCGACACGCTTGCCGCTGTTCCCGTTCATTGTGGCTGCATCATAACTCCAGACCACCTTCCGTTCCTTGTCGAATTCGACGATCCGGGTCCAGTTGGTCTGGGTCAGGATATGTCCGTTTGGAAGAATCCAGAGATCATGGATATCACGAATCGGGATTTCCCACTGGAGCATGCCAGTATCCGCATCGACCAACCCGAGGCGCTTCTTTTCATAATCGGCTGCCAAGACTCGGTTTGGAGGACCTGCGGGTTCTTCGGAAAAGACCGGTTGGACGAGAAGTGTCAGTACCGCCAACAAGAGTACGTGGCGACCAGAAAGAACTGGCAGTAGCAGATTCATGCGATTGTGGGAATCATTATGCTCAGGCGTCGGACTCAGTTGCCAGCTCAGATATTTAGAAACCGGCTCCCTAAACACGGTGATCCTGCAGCAAAGCATCCCTTTGGTCGATTTCTTAAAAATTGCTGGGCACTGGTATGGCTGACTGCGGTTGCCCAGTTCGAAACCGCTAAATCAATTCGTTCCATTTCCCGACAAATCATGTTGGAGTTGCAGGGGGCTTTTCTGACGCTCTAAATAACTCCAGCAAGCCGCGATGATTGATTTTGCCGGTCCCAAGCTTGGGGATCTCCCGGAGAACCCGCAATTCCCGAGGGATGCATAGATTGTTCAATCCCTTCTCTCTCACAGCGTGCCGGATCTCCTCTAGCGTCAGTTTCGGTTCATTGGAGATCGCAATCAGGCGTTCACCCTTATCGGTGTCAGGAACTGCAATGACAGCGATCTCGCACCGATTCCCATGCTGTGGAAATGCTCCAGCCAGGGAATCTTCGACGGCCGTCAAGCTGATCATCTCTCCGCTGACTTTGGCGAATCGCTTGAGGCGACCCAGCAGAAAAACGAAACCATCCTCATCGACACGGGCGATGTCGCCGGTGTCATACCATCCGCCCAATTCTAGAAACTTAGCGTTGGCATCTTGATTCAGGTAGCCCTTCATCACATTGGGACCTCGCACAAACAAACGACCTCCCTCGGTAATTCCATCCGTCGATTCCAGCTTCCATTCCATCCCAGGCACGAACTTGCCAACACTTCCGAACTTTGGATCGAGACGATTGTTCAAACAGATAGCGGGGCTGCATTCCGTCGCCCCATAACCCTCGAGTAGCCGGACGCCGAATTTGCGTGACCAGACTTCAGCCGTCGACGCCTGAACCTTCTCAGCGCCCGCGACGAGATACTTTACAGAATTGAAATCAAATGGATGTGCCTTCCGCGCATATCCGTTTAGGAACGTATTGGTCCCAACCATCACAGTGCAGTTTCGATCGTAGACGGCTGCGGGTACTACTCGATAGTGCAACGGAGACGGGTACAAGAACGTGTATAAACCCCGGATCAATGGAAACAACGTACACGCAGTCAGTCCGAAACTGTGAAACAATGGCATCGCATTAAAGAATCGTTCGTTATCTGAAACATCCATATGAGCGATCACTTGGCGCACATTGGCCAACAAGTTCCCATGGGTCAGTTCCACGCCTTTCGGTACGCCCTCAGAACCAGAGGTAAACAAGATCACTGCAGAATGGTTCAGGCAAGATGGGTCTGGGGCCGATTGACGAAAACCGGCGCCGCACTGGAGGTCGTGTTTCATCAAAGCGCCGAGTTTCCTTAGTGGCTGTATTTCAAGTCGAACATCTTCCAGGGCGATCAGCTCAATACCGGCCTTGGTCAAAAGATCCAGATTGAGCTTCGCTTTGTCCAAGAACTGCCTGGATGTGATGATTTGCTTGAGCCCCGCGAGTTGGGCGCATTGGAGCATGACTGGAATTCCAGCGGAAAAATTGAGGATGGCCGGAACCTTGCCGATTGCCCAAAGACTTAGGACCGTCACCGGCATGCTATTAACGTTTGGCAGGAGTACACCAACACGCTGGATTTCAGCCAGAGTGGGGCGCTGCTTCCAACGCTCCGCCAGCAATTCGACTCCCACCATCAAACGGCGATAGCTCAATTGCTGTAGTGTCACGTCTTCCAGAACCACCTTCCCCGGCTGCTTCGATGCTGCTTCGGCAATCGCTGAAAGCAAATCCGTGGGTCCCCGCTCCATCTCAACTTCGAATTGCTGGCGTAGCATGGTATCCCGCAGCCAGTTGGTGAGTTTCTGACGTGCCACCGAATTGGAGATACCGGTCAATTTTGGGGGTGTCACTAGATGGCTGAAGTGAGCCGTCACTCTAGGCGCCCACTGGGTCCACCCCGCATGTCTCACTACCGGAGCGCGCAGCGCATTCCTCAAATAACAGGTGATAACTTTCGCGCCGGTTTTATGAAGAAGAAATCCGGTTCCGTCATAGAGCTTCATCATCGCACCGGTCTGCGTGATACGACCTTCCGGGAACATCACCAATCTTCCCCCCGCTGAAAGAAACTCCGCCATGCGCTTGGCCGCATAGGGGGACGCTGGATCCACCGGAAACGTACGGCGGTTGAGCATAATTTTCTTATGCACCCAACTCACGTTCGCCGTGGTGGAACTTGTCACAAATTTCCAGTCATCGTCGATCACTGAGTAGAGGAAGGCCCAGTCCAGCCAGGAAACATGATTGGGCAGCAGCAGTACCGGTCCTGGAGCCTTAAGGACGTCTGGGTTAAAGGATCGGAATCGGAACCAGAATCGAAGGATGAAACGGAATAGATTCTTCATAAAGGATCGGTTTCGGTGAGTTTTGCGGGAATGCGCAACCAGACAACCACCACGGCGACAGCCACAGCCAGAACCAGGAACACCTGACCTGCGCTGAGAGTCAGGCGAGTGCAGGACCAAACCAGAAAGCCCGCCAGCAACATTCCAAGATTGTCCATAAAGTTTTGAACCGCGATAGTCTTTCCCAATTTGGAGGGTTCCGACTCATCCTGAAGAGCCGCATTCAGCGGGATCAGGAACAGGCCGGCGGCAAATCCATTCGCAATGAGCAATCCGACAACGGGGACTAACAACCTCATACCCCCCCATTCGTAGAACCACCCACGCCAGAAAGCCCACGGTTCGACCGTCCAAAGTAAGAGCAGCATTCCAACCAACAAGAATCCATAACGACGGCTCCTGGTTAGGTCGCCGACGCGATGCCATTGACCAGCCAGCATGCTTCCGGTCATCACTCCAACACTCAGCCAAAGCCCAAGCAGCGACACTTGAAGATTGCTTCCTAGGTGAAGGACGTTCAATCCCCAAGGCTGGAAGTTGATCTTCATCGTGGCTCCACAAACCCAGAACAGCGCCGTGCCGACCAGGATTTTGCCAAGCCGTTTTCCCTGTAGAAGTCGCATGAAATGGCCAAAAAACTCTCGGATGCTGGGGGCTAACTGCACGTTGGGATTTGACGGTGTCCGATCCATCAGGAGATTGAGTAAAAAGGAACCTCCAAACACTCCTAGCATTACGCCATAACAAAGTAACAACGACAATCGATCCACCATAAAGGCGCCCGCAACCGCTCCCGTAATGATGGCCAATAGGGTGAGCAGTTCCACCATTCCATTGGCCTTCACCAATTGTTCCCTCGGCAGAATCTCGGGAAGGATGCCGTATTTCGCTGGACCGTAGAAACAGGAACCAACGCCCACAATAATGTAACCGGGCGCCTGCCAGTTGTAGCCGTACCAAATGCTCAAGGCACAAACGCACGCTCCCACCAGTTTGATCAAATTGCCTCCAATCAGCCAGGAGGTTTTGGCAAACCGATCGTTGAAATATCCAGCCAGTGGTGCCAGCAACACGTAGGGAATGAACAACAGGCTCGTAAAAATGGCGCTGTTCTGCCTCAGCACCACCTCAGAGATCACCCCCTGTTTCTGCATCAATGTCAACTGTCCGACAATCACCGCCAGTATCGCATTGTCCCCAAACGCACTTAGGAATTGGCTAACTAGCAGCAGCGGATAATTACGGCGCGATTTCATGCAATTGAGTCTTGAGTCTTCTGGATGACAACTACCTCCTGCTCAATTCGCTCCAACTGTTGCAGGATGCCCAATACCACCTCCGTTTGGTGCCCGGAAATGCCGGCCCACACACGTCTCGCCGCTTCGCAGTAAATTAGGAGGACGGATCTCAGCGGTTTCCTCCCAGCCGAAGTGAGTACCAAGCGCCAAGCCCGCTGATGCCCCACGTCCGCGGAACGTTTGACCAACGATCGTTTCTCTAACCGGCCCACCAATCCCGTCACATTAGAACGATGTGTGAGCAATGCCTTGCCCAATTGGCTTTGAGTTAAACCCCTTACCTCATCTGACAAGAGGTTTAGGACGTTAAACTGCGCCGGGCTGATGTCCCATCGCGCAAACAGCAATCGACTGGAATTCCAAAGAGTGTCCGTATTGCGGATCAATTGGAGGATGGCCTCGTACTGCAATTTTGAGTATTCAGGGTCAACCATGGAACCCGTGTCCACTAACGGCCAACTGTTGATAAGTCAACAAACTGCCACATCGATTGCCTCCTGTCGACATCGATTGCCAGTATGGTCATCGCTCTAGAAATGCGATTCCATTTCCATGGGTTGCAGGCTTTCGACACTTCGTTTATTATAAGGCGTGCCCGATTACTTTGGCTGGCGATCGTTTCAATTCGTGTTGTTGGGATTAGGATTGTGCATTCGAAGTTGGTCGCAGCCGATTGTCGTCGAGGGGTTGCTTCACCAGAGCGTTTACACGGATACTGTTACTTTTCGCATACCTGAATTGCCGGGATTTCTTTATCGGGCGTCCTTGAACGGGCAGCCGATTCCCACGGGTGTGACCACGGTGGTTACGAATGTCGATTATCATGAATTAGCGATCCACAGGAAACCGGTTTTCGATGGGATTGACCTCCAACAGAGCTGGCAGTTCATCGTCCGATCCAGCCAACGGGGCAATTCGGAGTGGGGACTGCCCCCTTGGACCCCTCATCCGGTTATCAATGGCAGTCCGGCAGAGTTCGAAGGGGCCAACCTGAGAATCATGGCGCCCAGCAATTATCCTGAGGGCATGGAGGTACCTGTTGTGGCTTGGGTTACTAATCGAACCGGGCAGACGGTAAGGGCCAACGGTTTGTTGACTCTCGAAGAAGGCAAACCTATCCAGCTTCGCCGCGGAGTTGGGTCTGGTTTCTTGGCATCGCCCAGGATGTCTGGAAGTCGTGTGATCCGTTTGCAGTTGCACCAATGGGTGGAAGACTGGGAAATGCAGTCTGAAACAAACGTTGTGTGGACGCGAGTGAGTGGTGTTCTGTCGAAAGATACGTTCTGGCCCTCGAATTCGCGAATAGACATCACATCGAATCTGACCGTTTCCGGGGGAGTCCTGCTCGAGATCGGATCTGGGAGCGTCATACGCTGTGCTCCAAACACGGAAATCCAAGTGGAAGGGATCATTCGTGCTTCCGGCGGCTTGCCCGCACCCGTGGTATTCGCCCCCACGGAGCGTGCAGTGCCATGGGGTGGGTTTGTGCTCCGAACAAACACCGCGAGGCTTGTGCTGGACCATTGCATCCTTTGGGGTGGTGGGGCTGAAAGTAATTGGTTTCAACTCCATCCAGGCAGAGGTGTCGCTCATAAACCTCATCGGTCGATGATTTATTTGGCTGGCAAATCTAAAGCGACTTTGACCGACTGTGCGATCCTGGATTCACGTGGACAGGCAACGCACGGTGAGGACAGCCAACTTCGTGCGACTCGAACGTTGATCCAACGGCACGTCACCGGTGGTCAGCACAACCGCGGCAGCGTGAGAATGAATGACTGCGCAGTGATTGAGTTTCCCTACGACGGAGCACCATTTGCGGATGATGACAACGATGCCCTCTATTTGACCGGAGGTGATCATTCGTTCACCAACTGTCTTTTGGGGTGGGCAGGTGACGATGGAATGGACGCTGGATCGGGATCGGCTGGCAGCGTTACGGTGGTTGGGAGTTGGTTTGAAAGTTGTTTTCATGAGGCAATGGCTTGGTCTGAGACGCGGACAGCCATAGTGCGGGACTCGGTTTGCCTGAATTCAGGGCAAGGTGTCGAAGCTGGCTTTGGTGCACCGGATGTCCTGGCTGATCATATCCTATGCCTCGGCAACGTCGTGGGAGCCAGGTTCGGTGACAACTACGACTGGAATTACCTTGGTTTTCTAAGGGTAACCAATTCCATTCTGCTGGACAACTACCGGAACATCTTTGGGCGAACTTGGACTCCCAACACATGGACCAACCGACTGGATCGGATGGAACTCCATGGCAACTGGATTGCGCCCGAGGATCCGAGCTTCCCCAGCAACCACCCATGGGTACCGGCCAACGATGGGTGGCGCTTGTCGGCATTCTCCACGATTCCGTTAGGCAGCGACGTTGGAATCGGCTTCCTCCGTCGATCATCGGTTCACGGAAGCCCCTGTGAATTCGACGAGGGGTTGCGCATCGGTCTCAGCCACTTTTCAACGAACTTCATCACGGTGGATTATCAAGTGACTCCCTCTGCCGGAGAACCTCAGGTGGGGAGACTGACACTGGATCCGGGTAAGATTACGGCAGCACTTCCCAATGCTCACAAGCCGCCAGTGGACATGCTTTACCGGGTGGACCTTTCTGAGCCGACGCATGCGGTCATTGTGGGAGCTAAGCAGCTCTGGGTTTGGCCGTGTCTAGGTGCTCTCGAGATTCGCGTCGCGGACTTTCAGGGAATCCATTACCTGTTGTGGTCGGAAAGCGATGCCCGCCTGGAGACATCCAACGAGATCAGCGGACCCTGGGTGCAGGTCTCCGACTCCAGACCGCCAGTTCCTGTGCAGGGATCTCGCAACCAATTCTTCCGATTGCGCCAAGATGATTCGGTACTAAAGGAAACCTCCGCGATATCGACCTATTCCAATAGAAAATAAAATGAATCGATGGCGGGAGCGCCAACACCGCCCTTTGAATGCAACATCCTTCAACCGCGATAGACTTGATCTTCCAAAGCCGCCTAACTGTGGCGAGTCTGTCACCGCAATCTTGCGGAGCGAATGCCAAGCATCCATCATGGTGATACGCGCATGCAACGATTGACGGAACTGTTCCTGATTATTGGTCTTGTTTTCGGAGGTTTGTCCTCCGAGGCCCAACGACCAACGGTCAGCCGCCCGTCCTTGGCCGAAAATGCTCCGCCAATCTTGCCGAGGGAATTTCGCGCGGCATGGGTCGCCACAGTGAAGAACATCGATTGGCCCAGTCGACCTGGACTGCCCGTGGCGCAACAGCAAGCGGAATTAAAGGCCATCCTGGATCAGGCGCTTCGACTCAACTTAAATGCGCTTTTGTTCCAAGTGCGACCCGCCTGCGATGCGTTCTATGATTCAGCATTTGAGCCTTGGTCGGAGTATCTCACCGGCCTCCAAGGTCAACCTCCAGAACCCTTTTGGGATCCCTTGCGTTTTGCGACAGAGCATGCCCATGCGCGAGGACTCGAGCTTCATGCATGGTTCAATCCGTTTCGGGTCCGTCTCAACGCCAAACAGCCTGGGGCCGCCAGTCATATCTCGCGGCGCTCACCTCAATTGGTGCAAACGGTTGGCACCGATCTCTGGTTGGATCCCGGAGAATCCGACGCACGCGACCATACCATCAAAGTGATCCTAGATGTCGTCCAGCGCTATGATATCGATGGGGTACATTTGGACGATTATTTTTACCCGTATCCATTTGCTGGAATCAAAGTTGAGTTTCCTGATGATCGGAGTTGGCAACGCTACCGTCGGGCGGGCGGGCGGTTCAGTCGCGACGATTGGCGCCGGGACAACGTCAACACGTTCGTCCGACAATTATCGGATGTGGTGCATCGAGAAAAACCCTGGCTGCGGTTCGGAATCAGTCCGTTTGGAATTTGGCGCCCGGGGAATCCAGCTCCAATCCGCGGTATGGATGCCCATAATGTCCTCTATGGTGACTCCCGTCGATGGTTGCAAGAAGGATGGGTCGACTATCTATCGCCACAGCTTTACTGGCCGATCAGCCCGCGTGAACAGAGTTTTCCGCTGCTGTTGAATTGGTGGGTAGAACAAAGTACTCAAAAGATCCCTATCTGGCCGGGATTGGCATCAGCCCGTATCGGAGAAGACCGAAATGCCCAAGAGATATTTAACCAGATCCGCCTCACCCGTAAGCAGCCCTCGCCGACGGGGATGCTCTTTTGGAACTACTCCAGCCTAGGCAACAATCAGGGAGGGATAGCCAACCTGTTGACCAATAAGGTGTTCCATCAACCCGCATTGGTGCCTGGAATTCAAAACAAGGCGGCGAATTCTCCCGAATCTCCTGAACTGAGTTTCGAATTGCTAGCGACCTTGAGTCGGCTTCGCATCTCTTGGACGCCCGAAACAAACACGCCAGCCCGCCGCTTCGTGCTTCAATCTCGGTTCGGCAATTACTGGCGCACCGAGTTCTTCGGAGCCAATCAACGAGAGCGGGTCTATTTCAGCTCACCATCAATTGGCCTCCCCGAAGAAGTGCTCCTGATGGCTGTCGGCAGCGGGGGCCTATCTAGTAAACCGGCACGATGGTCTCGAACTGTCCCCGCCGCACTCAAAGTCAGCCCAACCATTCAACCCAAGCTGAAGTCCCCGGCTAGCAAGCCCATCGTGATTGTCCCAAAATCCATTCGGTCAACTGCATCCACCAACAATGCGCCATCCGTTAAGGTGAACAGTACGAAGAGACCGCAATGACGAGGCTTCAGCCTAGCTTGGAGCGGATAATTCCGGTGGCTTCCAGCCGGCTCACTAGAGATACGCAACCAATTTCTCGACGGGCATCGTTGCCAGTGCGAGATGCAGTTGGTCCCCTGCAGTCCAAAGTACCGAAGACCACTCACCCACTGGCGCTGCCGCCAACTCGGAGACCAGAGTGTCTTTGATAGCGGATTTAGGTACCGTCAACACGTGGATTACCCCTTCATTGGCTTGAAAACAAACGAGCGCCACCTTAATCCCATGCCAATTCAGAACCTGACACCCGTAGGTCGGGGTCTGTTCCAAGATTTTCGAGTATTGTAACTCCTCGCCTTCAACTTGCTTTTGCAACCAAGCCTTGAGCTGGACAACGTTCGATTCGGTATTGGTCAGATTATGGTCCCAGTCTTCCGACATAAACTCCGCCATTTCCTTACGAAATAATTCCGCTGTGGTTGGAGAAAATGCCATGGACACCGAGCGCAATAACCCAGGTCGCTGCCAGATGAAAATACTGGACGCCGCCAGAAGAAAGACTGCGGCCGCCGCCCAAACCACCGATCGACCCCACCAAGGTCGGGATGGCGTTATCAGACGTCCGGCGAGTAGTTTTTCTCGCAGATCCGTTGGTATAGAGGTTTCCGCGAGCCGTTCTCGCATCGATTGGTCGAAAGCCTGTTCGTTTTCGAGCCAGGCCTGCAACTCAGGGTTCTTCGACACCAACTGGAGTGCCTCTTGAAATTGAGGGTCCAGATCAGACGCCTGCCCTCGCTGATAGGCTGCAAGGAGGAATTGAGCTTCTTCAGGAGTCATGATGGCAGGATCCTTCAAGCGGTTTTCGGAAGAGATGGGTGGATGGGAATGACATTCGATTCCGGGGCAGCCTTGAGCTCCCCAAGCCGAGATCGGAGCTGCTGTTTTCCTCGGGAAAGCCGGCTCATAATCGTCCCGATCGGCAGATCAAGGGCTTCAGCTATCTCTTTGTAAGACAAGTCATCAATGTAGAACATACTCAGGGGGGCTCGATAAACCAAATCCACTGACTGGAGGGCGTGCATTACCAGTTCAGCATCCATGTGATTGACAACCGTAGAAGAAATGACAGGCAATTCGGATTCAACTTCAGTGGTTTCGTAATGCGGAAACCGACTTTCGTGTCGGTGACGACTTAGGAATTCACGGTACAAGGTGGTAAACAACCAGGTCTTTATTTTTGAACTGTCACGCAGTTGGTAACCCTTTGCGGCCAATAAATAATAGGTCTCTTGGGTTAAGTCAGAAGCGATGGATTCATTCCGGGCAAGGCTCAGTGCAAAGCGGTATAGCGCTTGATAATACCGATCGACTATTTCTTCCATGCAGAACCCGCTCACTGAATTATGAGTGACTCCGGAGTTGTTTATTCCAAGAGAAGTCGTCGACGCGACAGCAGCCGACGTCCAACCGTCACGAATCAGACGGCTATTGGAGCCTTGATCGCCGGGTGTGGGTCATACCCTTCCAGCACAAAATCGTCGTAGACAAACTCTTTGAGCTCCCGGCGTTCAGGGTTTAAGAGCAATTTCGGAAGCGGCCTGGGAGCGCGAGCCAATTGTGTCGCCGCTTGTTCCAAATGGTTGGCGTAGAGGTGGAGGTCACCGAAAGTGTGGATTAATTCACCGAGTCGAAGCCCGCAAACTTGAGCCACCAAATGTGTCAGCAAAGCGTAGCTCGCAATGTTGAAAGGAACGCCCAAAAAAATATCCGCACTTCGCTGATACAGTTGGCAGCTCAATTCCCCCTCACTCACGTAGAACTGAAAGAGCGTATGACATGGCGGTAACGCCATGGTTTCAACTTCTCCAGGGTTCCATGCCGTCACAATCAGTCGACGGCTGTTAGGATTCTTTCGGATCTGAGTCATCACTTGATCCAACTGATTTAGAGATCTGCCATCCGCTGTCCTCCAATCGGTCCATTGAGCGCCATAGACACGCCCTAGGTTCCCCTCCTCGTCAGCCCATTCGTCCCAAATATGCACGCCATGCTCTTGGAGCCATCGGATGTTTGTGTCACCGCGCAAGAACCAAAGCAGTTCGTAAATAATCGACTTGAGGTGAACCTTCTTGGTGGTCAACAGCGGAAAACCATCTTGCAGTGAGACCCGCGCCTGGGCACCAAATATGGAATATGTGCCAGTTCCGGTCCGGTCCGGCTTGAACCTTCCATTTTCCCGCACGTGGCGGAGAAGTTCTAGGTACTGTCGCATAATAGAGGGCTTCAGCAGCAGTTTCCGGCGTCCAGTCAGGTTGGCCAATTCTAATCATCCACGGCCATAACGAGTTACAGATCGTCATCCTCGCGTCAGACGCAGGGAAAATGAAGGGAAATCGAATCAATACTTTTATCGATTGACAGACTCAAATAGTCGCAATGAGTTCTTTGCGACGAACTTGGTTACATTGCTGCGTTTTTGGAAAATCCCCGTGCATCCGGCCAATTGACTCCTGTAACAACATGGATCCGAATCCGAAGTCAGCGAAACCACTGTCCCGGAAAGATTGTAAGCTCAGGGGTCTCAGCTATTTTTTCGGGCGGAACCCCTTGGGTAAATTGGATTGATCTTCCGGAGGTCTTATAGGGGCACCAAGGTTTTCCTCATCCGTTTCGGAAGCGTCAGTAGAAACTGACGACTCGGGCTCGGGCAACCCCAATCGAGATCTGGCCTTCTTAGCAGCGCCGGTTTCTGGATATTGCTCGACGATCCGATTCAGCAGCGAGATGGCTTGCTCCGGCTTGTTTAGGCGGCCCGAAAAGACATTCGCGAGATGAATCGCGGTCCAGCCCCATTTCTCCCGGGGTAAGCGCTTGGTCAAAACCTCTTCCAGCTCCATGGCTGCCGCCACGTGATTGTTCAGGTCCTTTTCGTAGATTTCAGCAATTCGCAATGCCACATATTGCTCGTTTGGATTTTGCCGAAGGTATTCACGCATCTGGGTTATTGCCTCCAGGTAGTTGCCATTGGACCATTCTTGCTCAGCCGCTTCGTACTCAGGAGCTCGATCCACCCCTTCGTTTTCTTGGAAGACCAGTGAATGAGACCGATCACCTGCACTTCGGGCAAAATCCCAAGATGCCAATCCACCCAGGAGGATGATTGTGAGTATGAACAATGACATGTACAGCATGGCCGCACTTCGATGTCGGCCCACCCGATCGGGAGTCGCCGTTTGGGTTGGTCCTGAGGGCTTGGCAGAATTCGCATTGGTGACAGCCAACTCCTTGGTCGACTGCCCCAGGTTGTTGGTGGACTCCGAAACGAGATTGGTCGTCATCAGATTTGTTCCAGCAAGCTCCGAATTTGTGGAAACCGCAGCCACTACCCCGTTGGTCTCTACTGGTTCCATCGGCAATACGGAGCCCAAGGCAAAGGCTTCATCGTACACCGTTCGGAACTGCCGGAAGAAATACACCGACAGCAACGCCAGGATAATGTAGAACGCGCTCTTGACGACGACTTTCATGAAACAGGTTTAGACTGCCTGATGGCTGCGCCAGGAGCAAAGCTGGAGTTCAGCAATCCGCCAACGCCCTTTGACACCCCGAAGGCCTAGTCAATCTGACCAACAATACCAAGCCGATAAAATCGCCCACCCGGATTTAATGAATCCGTGACCAGGGAATCTCGGTCGACAAATTTTTCGGCGACATTTGTTAGCACCTGCCACGCTGAAGCCGCCGATAGGGATTCTCTGAACTCGATAGCATAAAGGTTGCCGGCGAGAGCTCGAAATCTGATTTCCACAAGATTTCCAGCCAGCCTGACAGAATCCAAAATCGGGGGAGTCAACTGGGGCACAGCCGTATACTTAATGGTTAAGGTCGGGGGCGTCGCGCTCTCTCTCGAGCGGATCCGGCGAACGTTTCCAGGATCATCTTCCGACAAGCTGGAGATGATCCATCCGAAATTGGTAGATGGGTTTTGTATCCAGGCCTGAATATCGGTCACCAGAGTGTTGGACGTGGAAAACACGTAGGTTCCGCTCCCATCCAGGAGCTGGATGGTGCTGATCGTGGCTGCATAATCAAAATCCGATCTTCCGCCGGGCAGGTTCCAAAGCTCCGTTCCGTGTTTTCTCGAATTCCAAGTAACCTCACCTATTGTCGCGGGCTGTCCGCTTCGGCCTGATTAAAGTCCTTCATTCCAATCCACTAACAGACGGTTTAGTCGATGCGGAGCGCCTCCACCGCCGCCGCTGGCTTCACGGTTGACACTGAGCGAAAGTTCAGCGGACAAAACCGAGGAATTCGAAGGAATTGCGGACAAATCGAATCGAACCAGTACCCGGCCGACGCCTCCCCCCTTTTGAATCGCGCCAAGGATCAAGTCATCGGTCTTACCAAAGTTGCTATTGGCATGAGACGCAAACGAGGAAATTCCGGTATCGGCCACCGGCTGAAGCACAATCGTTTCGGCATGAACTCCACAGATCAGACCTGCCAACCCTATGGTCAGCAACGAAAGAACCGTGGACGAATTCGATTGGAACGAAACAAAACTCACAGGGTCTTCATCGAGTTAGAGACAGAGGCCGCAAGGACAGAAACGATACTAAGGTCACCCAATGTTCGACGGTCTACCTTCAGTAGTCACTTGGCGACGACTTGAGGGACGATCGAAACGGAGGAACTTAACACCGATGCCGTAGGAGAAATCTCCGGAGAAGTGGATACAATCGACTTTCCACCCAGAATCTTGAACATAACCGCCGTGCAAGTCGGGCATTTACCCTTCACTGCCTTACGACCATTCTTCATGGTTTCTTCCGTGGCATCACTGATCGGTTTCCGTGCTTTGCACTTAACGCAATATCCTTCGTGCATGTCTGCCTCCTTTCCAGGTGGCGGTTTTCTGCAAATGACGGGGCCAAGTTAGGCGCCGTTGCCTCGATAAGTCAACCCATCGGCACACCATTCGATTACGAACTCCACATCATTCCATCTCGCTCATAATGAATGAGATGCGCCAACGGCCTAAGATTGGACCGCTAAGAAGTTGTAGTCCGCGAAAATTCAGCTTGCCACCGAATATTTCGTGGTTTTGTGGCTTGGTTGCCCTGAGGAGTTCAGGAGAACACCTCTCCCTGAACAACTTCCGAGAGAGGTGAATTGTGGGAACCTTGCCAAGGCTCAACGCCTGGCACTGGCGGCACGAGCGCCAACTCGACGAGCAGCAAACTTTGCGTTGAGGTCAGCAGTTGCCTCCCGAAATGTGGCCAACTCTGCAGGAACACCTCGGTACTCTTTCCCTGTACGTTTCACCATGCCGGCTTGAACCAAGTTTTGCAGCTTTTCATAGACACGGAGGCGAAGCATTTCCTCTCCACAACCCGCCGCTTGGCGAGCCTTTAGGTTGGCGTGCACCTTCATGAAAAGTGGGTTGAATTCAAACGAGATCTTGGCAGAGAGTACGGTTGCCAGTTCCTCAGCCACTCGATCTGGGCCGCGACGCGAATAGGCGTAGTTCGACTTCATTAGTCTAAATAAGAGGAAATCGGGACTTGTCGAGGGGTTGTGTCACTTTTTTTCACAACAAATTTGGCACTCAGTCACCGAGCCGTCCACGAAAGGCCCTTGTTCTGGCTCATCCGCGAACGGCTCGCTCAGGTCCAAATAAGATCAACTTTTCGTGTAAACTTCTCCTCCCAGTTTCAGGAATTCCTTCGACTTGTCTTCCAAACCCTTCTTCAGGGCCTCTTCCGCTGCAATTCCTTGATCTTCAGCGTATTTACGTACGTCCTCCGTGATCTTCATGGAACAAAAATGAGGGCCGCACATGGAACAAAAATGAGCGGTTTTTGCGCCCTCTTGCGGCAGTGTTTCGTCGTGAAATTCACGGGCGGTTGTCGGATCCAAACTGAGGTTGAATTGGTCTTTCCAACGAAACTCAAAGCGCGCCTTGCTCAAAGCATTGTCCCGATACTGAGCCCCAGGATGACCTTTGCCCAAGTCGGCAGCGTGCGCGGCGATTTTGTAGGTGATCACGCCATCCTTGACGTCCTTCTTGTTTGGCAATCCCAGGTGTTCCTTGGGTGTCACGTAACAAAGCATGGCACAGCCGTACCATCCGATCATGGCTGCGCCGATGCCGCTGGTTATGTGATCGTAGCCTGGGGCAATATCTGTTGTAAGGGGCCCCAATGTGTAAAATGGAGCTTCATGGCACCATTCCAGTTGATTGGCCATGTTTTCCTCGATCATATGCAACGGGACGTGTCCCGGCCCCTCATTCATTACCTGAACATCTTTCGCCCAAGCCCTCTGCGTCAGTTCGCCTTGGGTCTTGAGTTCGCCAAATTGGGCCTCGTCGTTGGCATCGGCAATTGATCCCGGCCTAAGCCCATCGCCGATACTGAAGCTGACATCGTAAGCAGCCATGATATCGCAGATGTCATCCCAGTGTGTATAAAGGAAATTCTC
>SXGS01784187.1_pt1 | contig 21702 bp, 14 predicted proteins | sample 3174681 | NCBI WGS metagenome assembly SXGS01 (sample SAMN11356861, study PRJNA531348) | freshwater metagenome | isolation source: freshwater sample F1-80 | place: China: Fuxian Lake, Yuxi | collected 2017-12-25
CCCCCCCCCACCCTACGGATCACTCGCAGCGCAGCAGCGCGAATTTCCGGTAGCGAAACTCCGGCATCGCGAGCGGCGTCGGGTGGTCGGGCGGTTGCGAGTGCATGGCCAGCAGGGTTGCTCGGCGACGGGCTTCTGAGATTCCTTCTTCGCAGGCTTCAAGAAACGTCTGCGAGTCGATGTGGCTGGAGCACGATGCCAGCGCGAGCAATCCGCCTCGCTCGCAAATCGCCGCACCGTTGAAGGCGAGCTTGCGATAGGCCGTGACCGCTCGAGCGACAGTCGCTTCCGAAGGCGCGAAGGCGGGCGGGTCGATGATGACGACGTCCCACTTGCGACGCTTCAGGCGGGCTTCGTCGAGGAACTCGAACGCATCGACCGCGACTCCGGCATGAGCGTCGGGCGGCAAGCCGTTGAGCAGCCAGTGAGCGTCTGCGGCGGCGATGGCTGGCTCGGCGGAATCGACGGACGTGACGTGTTTCGCACCGCCGACTCCGGCCATCACCGAGAAGCCGCCGGTGTAGCTGAAGACGTTCAGCACTCGCGAGCCGCGACTTAGGCCACGGATCGCTTGGCGATTGTCTCGTTGGTCGAGAAAGAAGCCGGTCTTTTGGCCGTTGAGCACATCGGCGGTGAACTTCACGCCGTGTTCGCGGAACTCGATCAGCGGCGAGCGTTGGCCGATCAGCCAACGGCCTTCACGGCCGCGCTGCTTGCGGCGCTCGACAACGGCTTGAACTCCCGTGTGTTCGACGAGCCAGGCGGCGATGCCGTCAATGTCCCAGAAACCGCTCGCGGCCGGACCGTCCAGCTTGAGCACGGCGACATCGGCGTAGCGGTCGCAGACGAGTCCTGGGATGCCGTCCCCTTCGCCGTTGAAGAGCCGGTAGCCTGTCGTGTGCTCATCGAACAGGCGACTTCGCAGGGAGATCGCTTGCTCGAATCGAGATTCGGCCCAATCGTCGTTCAATCGCAGCGGCTCATCGACTCGACAGGCTCGGAACGTCACCGAGCTTTCCGGGTCGTAAAATCCGGCGGCGATCGGCCGGCCGCGCGTATTGTCCAGCAGCAGCGCCGGGGTTCCGGGAGAGGCCGGCGGCAAGTCTCGCAGTGCGTCCACGAAGACCCACGGATGTCCGCGTTTCAGGCTGCGGGTCAGGTCACGGGAAAGCCGCAACGTCAGGCGAGAAGATTGGCTGCGAAGAAGCGTCATGCGCGAGTTGTAGTCGTGTGCCGACACCGGGTGTAGCGCCGGTCGGACATCGTAACCCGACGCGCCAGCGAGGGCGAACGCTTCACCGACGATGATCGGTCGCCTGTGAAGCGTTCGCCCTCGCTGCCGCGTCGGGTTAGTTTTCAGATTGCGTCGTGCCGCTTCGCGGCTGTGGATTCGCGAAATCGTGGCGAACCAGGCAAGACAGCGTCTTGTTTCCGCCTGCGGACTCCAATGGAATTTCGCCTTGTTTCCTGAGCCGATAATCAGCAGGAGCCAACGACCAAACGGCGGATGTCCTTTATGCGAGCCTTGTTTTGGTGTTTTTCGTTTTGGTCGCAACTCGTCCGTCGCCCGAAGCGCGGCAGGCCGGCGGCGCGGTCGCGCGCGGAGTTGTTGGAATCGCGACAATTGCTCACGATCACGTTTCAGTTCGATTTCAGTCGCGACACGAATCACTTTTTTGACGATACGGCTCGTCGCCAGATTCTCGAACTGGCTGGTGAAGCGATCGGCAGCCGACTTGACGATGACCTGCTGGCGATCACCCCGAGCGGCGACAATACCTGGTCGTTCAATGCCACCAATCCATCGGGGTCTGACGCGATCACGCTCAGCAACCAGACGATTCCCGCGAACACGGTTCTGGTGTTCGTCGGTTCGCGCAACATGAGTTCGCTGGGAGTGGGCGGACCTGGTGGTTACTCGTCCTCTGGCTCGGAAGCATGGCTCGATTTGGTCGCGGCGCGCGGGCAAACGGGAATGCTGGAGAGTCCCGAAACGGATTTCGGTTTGTGGGGTGGATCGATCACGTTCGACAACGACGCGAATTGGTACTTCGGGATGTCGGCCGACGGACTCGGTTCAAATCAGCAGGACTTCCTGTCAGTGGCGATGCACGAGTTGGGGCATGTGTTGGGCATCGGCACTGCCGACTCTTGGGACAGTCACGTCTCCGGGTTTTCTTTCACTGGCCCACATTCGGTCGCGGAGTACGGTGGTAACGTGCCGCTGTCGGGCAATTCGCACTTTCGTGAAGGGACGGAAGACGATGACCACGAAGTCGCGATGGACCCATCGCTGTTGGTTGGCACGCGAAAGCCTTTCACGGCGCTGGACTACGCCGCGCTGGCGGATATCGGCTGGGAATTGAACGACTCCGGCGGTGGTGCGGACCCGTCGATCCCGCCGCCGACAACCTACACCATTAATGTCGATCCGAATCTCGCGCACACGATCGTGATCGAGGATGATGCCGTACTCAACAACGGTCGTTGTCGATTGATTCTCGATGGCCAAGCGTCAAAGTTCTTGAATCCTTCCGATGAGTTGATCATCAACGGCGGCTCCAAGAACGACTCGATTGTCATTCAGTCGCTGGATGCAGCGTTCAAGGCGAAGATCACGATCAACGCTGGAGCCGGGAATGATCGCGTGAATGCTTCCGCGGCCGCAGTCGCCATCCGCATGCTCGGCGAAGCCGGACGCGATACGCTCACCGGTGGTTCGGGAGCTGACACACTCCTGGGCGGCAACGACGACGACAGCCTCACCGGCAACGACGGTGATGATTCTTTGGAGGGTGAAGTCGGTTCCGACAAACTCTTCGGGGGTGCTGGCAAAGATACGCTCAGCGGCGGAGACGGCAACGACAACCTGCAAGGGCAATCGGGGAACGACAGTATTTCAGGCGGAGCAGGTCAGGATGCGATCAACGGCGGTGATGATGACGATTCACTCAGCGGCGACGTCGGTCGCGACACGATTTTCGGAGGACTTGGCAACGACACACTCGACGGCGGCGCTGAAAACGACAATCTGCAAGGCCAAGCCGGAATGGACACCATCAACGGCGGAGACGGCAACGATTCGATCAACGGCGGTGACAACGACGATTTGCTCAGCGGCGAGATCGGCCGCGACACACTGCTGGGTGGACTTGGTGACGATTCGCTTGACGGCGGCAATGAGAACGACAACCTGCAAGGTCAGGGTGGCAATGATCTGCTGCAAGGGGGCGATGGCAACGATTTGCTCAAAGGACTGACCGGTACGGACTCACTGCAAGGCAACGGCGGTGATGACACGCTCAACGGTGGTCTCGATGACGATTCGCTGCTCGGCGGCGATGGCAACGACCGCATCGTCGCAGAAGCGGGCAACGACACGCTCAATGGCGGAGATGGCAAGGACACGCTGCAGGGTGGAATCGGCAATGACGCGCTGTCTGGCTCGAGCGGCAGCGACAGCCTCCTCGGAGACGCCGGAGACGACACCCTGTTCGGGGGAGAGGGGGACGATCGACTTCGAGGCGGAAACGGCAGCGATCTGCTTCGCGGTGGCCTGGGCAGCGACCGAGTCGATGGTGAATCCAGCGCGGATACGGTCTCTGGCGGCAACGGTGCCAATGTCGAACTGCTCGACACCGTAGTCTCCTCTGCCGATGACTTGGTGGACGAACTTTTCGTCTTTGACGCCGATTGGATTGACGCGATCTGAAGTTCCAAGGCGAGCGGGGGGCGTCAGCCCTCCGAGTCCGTGACGACGATCGCAATTCTGACAAGCCGAAGAACTCGGAGGGCTGACGCCCCCCGCTCGCCAAAACCATCACAGCGGCGGCAACACATCCGGCTCGATTTGGTAGCCATCGGCCAGCGCGTTCGTGGAGTTGAACAGGGCGACGATCGCCAGCACCTCGCCGAGTGCCTCGACGTTCAACCCCAACTTCCGCACCGCTGCCGTGTGCGAGTTCACGCAATACCGGCAACCGTTCGTCGCCGAGACCGCCAGTGCGATGATCTCGCGAGTGACCGCGTCGAGCGGTGAAGACCTGCCGGCCGCTTCCGGGTGCATCAGTGCTTTCAGCCGAGTCCAAATCATTTCAAGCTGATCGGGATTCGTTGCCAGTACACGCCAAAAGTTCGGCACGAAGTCGATCTGCTTCGTCCGCTTGATGTCGTCGAAGATCGCGGCGACACGCGGCGCGGCGGTCTCCTCGTCCACAGGAGCGACCGTCGCGATCCGAGTCGAAGGATTGCTCATCGAATGACCTTTCGTCGTGATCCATGAAAACGCCCGGCGTTCGTGTGAAGGCCGGGCGTCTCATTGTGGGGCAGGTTTTCAACCTGCCAGGTCGGTTGAAAACCTGCCCCACGCGGCTACTTGGCGTCGATCGTCACGCCCGGCCAATCGTCGGTGCGGAACGGGGTCAGCGGCAGGCCGGTCGACGAGTACATGTTGACGACCGGGTTGTCGGCCCAGCCGTAGCGGACGGAGGCAGGCTCGCCGACCTTGTCGCTCCAAACTTCGATCCGACCGTCGGGAAGGATTTTGGCCGAGGCCCAGGCAAATTTCTTGTCAGCTCCCGCGATCGCAAAGCCACGCGGCTCATTGACGTCGAACGGTCGCCAGCCATTCGCAGCCGGAGCAACGTTTTCAAACGTCAGCACGACCTTGTTGCCGGATTTTTCCATCGACTTGTAGAGCGGACTGCGCGCCGCGATGCCGGGAACTTTGTAGGTCTCGGCCAACGCCCAGCGAGCCAGCCGGCGGCCGACATCGAGTTTGTTCTTCGGATGAATATCTTTCCCCTCGCCGATGTCGATGATGACCGCTTCGCCGGTGTTCTTGAGCCGCTTCATCGTCATCGTCTGAGCTTCGCGCAGCTCGGCCCATGAGCTGTCGCCCGGTTCGGGCTTCTCGGCCAGGAAGTCGGCGAGCTGCACCCAGTAGAACGGGAAGTCCCCTTGGCCCCATTCGTCGCGCCAGTTCTGGATCATCAGCGGGAAGAGGTCGCGGTACTGGTAGGCTCGGCCGGCGTTCGATTCCCCCTGATACCAGATCGCTCCGCGAATCCCGTAGCCGATGTGGGAACTCAACACGCCGTTGTAGATGTTGGCCGGACGAGCATTGCCACGCATTTGATTCTGCATTCCGGCGAGTTGCTTCTTCTGGTCCTCGGTGAGATCTGTCTTCGCCGACAGATCTGTGAACGCCTTCTCGCTGAGAATCCAGCGTTCCATCAACGGCCGCATCGACGGAGTCTTCGTCAGCAAGTCCCGATTGACCCACGCTTCGCAGGCAGAGCCTCCCCAAGCGTTGTTGATCATCCCGACCGGCACGTCGAGCGTCCGCTGCAACTGGCGAGCGAAGAAGTAACCGACCGCCGACCAATTTCCGATGGTCTCCGGCGAGGCAACCTGCCATTGATGATTCGGATGAGTCCAGATCGGCTCCTGCACGCCGATGTTCGGAAAGTTGATCATTCGCAGCTTCGGATGCTTCGCGGCGGCCTTCTCCAGATCGGGATCGTTCGAAGCGTTGACCGACCACTGCATGTTTGACTGTCCAGAGCAAATCCAAACCTCACCGACCAACACGTCACCGAACTTGATCTCGTTCTTCCCTTTGACGGTCAGCGTCAACGGAGCACCGACCTCCTGCGGATCGAGCATTACACTCCACGCACCGTCTGCCCCGGCTTTCGTCTTGTGGCTTTGAGAGGCAATCGAAACGGTGACCTCTTCACCTGCCGCTGCTTTGCCCCAGACTTTGTTCTTCTGGCTCCGTTGCAGAACCATGTGTTCGCCGAAAATGTTCGGCAGTGACACGTCGGCCATCGCCGAACCGGCTCCCGTCAACGCCACCACCGCCAGCCAGGCTCGCAAACGAGCCGTCTTGAGAAAACTGAGCATGAATCGAGTTCCTTTTGAATGGTGTCGAACAAAGTCACTGATCCCAACGACCGATGCGGCGGAAGCTAATCAACCCGATTCGCAAGGGCAAAGCTGGCGTTGGAAGTTGCCCAACCGCAGGCTCAGCGGCACACAGACGCGGCAACTTGATTGTGCCAACGATTGCCATGTGGTGAACGAATTTGACTATGATAGATCGACACTTCAGTTTGGTTTGTGTGGAATGATTTTTGGAGAGCCAGCTTGTGACGAGCACTCGCGTCGATGAACTGACGAAACTTGCTGATTCGAAGACCGAAAGCCGCATTCCCGCGTTGTGGATGAGGCTGATCGAGCCAATCCACCGAACGCTCAAGAGGAGGAGACAGCACGGGAAGTCTTTGAGGGACGAGCAGACAAGTCGCACCGCCGAGGTGCGATATCGCATTCTATTTGAGAATTCTCCCGACGCGGTTTTTGTTGTGGCGGGGAGCGAAGAATCGCTGCGAGAGTTCAATGACCGCTTGCCTGAGTTGTTGGGCTACTCGCGAGAGCAACTGTCTCTGATGTGCCGGTGTGACTTCGAGTTGGGCATTCCCACGCTTTCGATGCAAAGTTCGATCGTGTCGGTGTACAGCCCCAAGACCAGCGAGTTTGATGCTCGCTATCGTCGTCGCGACGGCACGATCATCGACGTGTCCGTGACCTATTCGGTCGTCGATTACTTTGGCGAGGTGGCGTACCTGATGATTGCCCGCGATGTGACCGCTCGCCGCCGAGCGGAACAGCAATTACGGGAAAGCGAATCGCGGTTTCGGATGCTCGCCGAAACGATTCCCGCCCTGGTGGCCATCCAGCGCGATGGTCACGCGTTGTACGTGAATCCCGCGATGACCGAACTCAGCGGCTATCTGACCTCGGAACTGCTGCGCCTCGATTTGATCAGCTTAATTCGCGCCGAGTTTCAAGCCGAGACGCAATTCCAAGTCGAGCGTTGTTTGCGTGGAGAACGGACCGCATGGCGGCGTGAAGTCGCGCTGCGCACCAAGCAGGGTGAGGAGCGTTGGATCGATCTGACTGTCGCCCCCATCACGCTGGATGGTCAAGCGGCTTGGTTGGCCAACGCAGTGGATGTCACCGAACGGCGACAAACCGAAGCGGAAATGCGGCAGCTCAACGCTCAGCTTTTTCATGCGGGTCGGCTTCGACTGCTCGGAGAGTTGGCGGCCGGAATTGCCCACCGTGTCAAACATCCGATTGGCAATGTCGGCAATTTGGCCCAGGCGATGATCAATGACATGGACCGGAAACACGAGGTCTTTCACGAAGAGCAACGAGAAACGTTGGTGATGATCCTCGAGGAAGCCGATGAGGCCGATCACACCATCAGCGAAATGATTGACTTTGCTCGTCGTCACGAGATGGACCGCTGTTGGATCGATCTCGCGCCACTGATTACGGATGCCGCTCGAATTGCGAGGTTTGACCGACGCTGGGCCGACGTACCGATCCAAATCGAAGCCGATCCGAATCCGCCGAAAGCATACGCCGATCGCGCAGAGATCACGCAGGTGCTCATCGATCTGATCCGCAATGGTCTGGAAGCAATGGAGAACATCCCCGCCGACGAGCGCCGGATGTTGGTGGAATTGCGAAGCGAACGAGCCGGTTGGTTGCGAGTGTCCATCACGGATTGTGGCTGTGGTGTCTCCGCTGAACAGCAGCCAAAACTTTTTCAAGCATTTGAAACCACGAAGCCGGAAGGTCTGGGATTGGGCTTGTCGTTGTGCAAGACGATTGTCGAGAGCCACAGTGGGCGACTGTGGTACAAACCCGCCTCACCCAAGGGTTCCACGTTGAGTTTCCTTCTGCCCTCCGAAGAGCGTGTCTTCGAACCGACGATGGCTGCCCTCTCCCCCTTGGAACCGTGACGGCTCGCGCATACTATCTCTGTGCCGTTTTGCTGGAGTCCAACATGCCGTTTCCCTGGTCGATGGTTGCCCTCACGATCGCTGTTGTGGCCGGACTTTTCGGGGTCTTGGGGATTGCCCGCCGTTTCTTCGGTTCGTGGACAGCGGCGCGGCTCCAATCCGAAACAAAAAACGCACTGCAACAGTTTCGGATGCATCGCGAACTGTTGGAGGCCAAGTTCTTCGATCTGGCCCGTGTCTCCGGGAAGCCGCGCGGCCTGAAATGGCTGGACGGCGACTGGCAGAGTGAAGTCACGTTTGCTCGTGCCTGCGACACCGGCTTGCTGACCGCCTTCGTTGGACTGCACATTCGCTTCGAAGCCGTTGAGGGTGGTGACATGGAGGGTGTCGCTGCGGTGGACACGGTTCGCGATGCGGCCGCCGTCTTTCACTACCAGCGCGGACGTTGGGGTACCGGCGGCCGAGTGCTGATGAACATGAACCCTGCCGAAGCCGTAATTCGGTTGGCTGGGCAATTTTCGCCCGTGATCTTCAGCGGCTAAATCATTTTCGATTTTCGATTGAGACCTGTGGTTCAATCGAAAATCAAAAATCAAAAATCGTCAATTCAAGGTGACGCTCATGGATGGACGCCTCTCGCCGGAAGAACTCGGCTTGTTCAAAAGTTTGAATCGGCCGGAAAAAATTCAGGCGTTTCTGGACAACGAAGTCCGCTACAACTCAGAGACCACCTGTCGTTCGCCGCGCCGCGTCATCCGAGATCGTCGGGCTCATTGTGCCGAAGGAGCGTTTTTCGCTGCGGCCGCGCTGGATGCCAATGGAATTCCGCCGCTGATCATCGACCTGGAGGCCATCCGCGACGACGACCATTTACTGACCGTCTTTCGCGAGCACGGCCGCTGGGGCGCAATCGCCAAATCCAACTACGCGGGATTGCGATTTCGTGAACCGGTCTATCGCACGCTCCGCGAGTTGGTGATGTCGTACTACGAGCACTATTTCAACACGGCTGGCGAGAAAACGCTGCGCACTTTTTCACGACCGGTCAATCTGCACCGTTTCGATCACATCCATTGGATGACCACGGAAGATGACGTCTGGGAGATTTGTGAGTATCTCTGCACGATCCCGCACACGCGAGTCCTGACTCCAGCGATCGAGCGTCGGCGGCGCCGTGTGGATGCGAGATCTTTCGCTGCCGGACACGTCGGGACCGTTTAGCGCTCGCTTGTCACGCTTCCCGCACCCCGTCAGACTCCGCCGATCGCCGATCAGATTGCCGAGCGGAGGATGTCAATCCTCCGAGACCGGTTCCTGAGAGTCGATCCTCATTCCACCGCAACTCGGAGGACTGACGTCCCCCGCTCGCCAAGAAGAGATCCCACGGACGGTGCGATGCCCGAACAAATCATTCACACGCACGAGTTCCCCAACGGCTTGACGGTCGTGATCGAGCCGATGTCCGACGTGCAATCGGCGGCGTTTTGTTTTTTGATTCCAGGTGGTAGTGCGTTCGATCCCGCCAACCATGGCGGTACCGCGGCGGTTCTGACCGACTGGATCACACGCGGAGCCGCCGACCTCGACAGTCGCGATTTGTCGAATGCCCTCGAGAACCTCGGAGTGCAGCGCAATGAGAGCACGGGGCTGAACCATCTGGCGTTCACGGCCGCGACGCTCGGAGCAAACGTCCCCACCGCGCTGTCGCTGTATGCCGACATCATCCGCCGGCCGCAGCTTCCCGACGAAGAATTCGAAGGCGCGATCGCTGGAATCGAACAGTCATTGCGAGCGATCGAAGACGAACCACAACGCAAGTTGATGATCGAACTTCGCCGCCGCTGCTACGACGCGCCGTGGGGTTTGCCGACGGAAGGAACGCTCGAAGAGATCGCGCGCATCACGGCGAAGTCCGTGCGAGCACATTACGACCGCTGCCTCCGCCCAAATGGTGCCATTTTGGGGATCGCCGGTTGCATCGAAATCAAAGAGATGCTCGACTTGATCGGCGAAGAATTCGGTGACTGGACCACGAAATCCGATTCCACCATGGTCACCGGCCCGCGCGGTGAACGACTCGGACACATCGATCACGACTCGACGCAGACACACATCGGCATCGCCTACGACGCCATCGAATACGCTCATCCCGATTACTACAAGGCGTGGGCGGCGGTTGGAGTGCTCAGCGGAGGGATGAGCGCGCGGCTCTTCACCGAGGTCCGAGAGCGTCGCGGTCTGTGCTATTCGGTCAACGCGTCGCTCAACAGCTTGAAGCACGAAGGGCGAGTCTTGTGTTACGCCGGCACGACCGTTGAACGTGCTCAGGAGACGCTCGACGTGACGTTGCGCGAATTGCAACGACTCGGGGACGGGATCGAATCCCATGAACTCGAACGCTGCAAAGCCCGCGCGAAGAGTTCACTGATCATGCAACAGGAATCCACGACCAGTCGAGCGACTTCCATTGCTCGCGATTGGCATTTTCTGAAACGTGTTCAAACGCTGGACGACATCCGCCGCGACATCGACGAACTGACCGTGCCCGGAGTGCTGGATTACGTCCATCAACATCCGGCGCGCGATTTCACAGTCCTGACGATCGGCCCGAATGCCTTAAACCTTCCATCGTAGCCCTGGCCCTTGTGGCCTGGGTGATCCAGCAATGAAGACAATCCACCGCCCCACAAGGGGTTGGGCTACAAACGAGGCAGTTGCCTGACCGACGAGATGCCATGAAATTCCAACAAACACAACTCGCGAACGGCTTGGCGGTCATCGCCGAGTTGAATCCTGCGGTGCATTCCGTCGCGCTGGGCTTCTTCGTCCGGACTGGTTCGCGTGACGAAACCGCTGCCGTGTCCGGCGTCAGTCACTTTCTGGAGCACATGGTCTTCAAGGGGAGCGAGAAGTACTCGGCCGACGACGTCAATCGTATCTTTGACGAGGTGGGAGCCAAGTACAACGCGGCCACGGCCGAGGAGGGAACGCTGTTCTACGGAGCAGTCTTGCCCGAATACTTGCCGCAAGCCTTCGAACTGTTCGCGAACATCCTGCGACCCGCGCTGCGTCAAGAAGACTTCGACATGGAGAAAAACGTCATCCTGGAAGAGATCGGGATGTACGACGACCAGCCGAGCTTTACGGCCTACGAGAATCTGATGCAGACGCATTTCGCGGGGCACCCGCTGGGGCAAAGCGTGCTCGGCACGAAGGCAAGCATCACGGCGTTGTCATGCGACCAAATGCGTGCCTACCACCGCGACCGATACCTCGCTGGCAACGTCACTCTGGCGATCGCCGGCAACACCGAATGGTCGCAAATTGTTTCTCTCGCTGAGCAACACTGTGGGCATTGGCCGACAGGAACGTGCGGTCGAGCGACACACGAGGCGAAACCGCCAGGCGGATTGAAGGTCATCACTCGGCCGAAAAGCCAACAAGAGCACATCATGCAGATGACTCCCGCCCCATCAGCTCAGAACCGCCTGCGATTTGCCGCCGAGATTCTGTCGGTGATTGTGGGGGATCACAGCGGCAGCCGGTTGTTTTGGGAGCTGGTTGATCCCGGACTCGCCGAAGCCGCCGACTTGGACTTCAACGAGTACGACGGCAGCGGCAGTTATCTGACGTACTTGTCCAGCGAACCGGACGCGATCGCCGACAACCTCGCCCGCATTCAGGCCATCTTTGCGGAAGTCAACCAGCACGGCATTCGCGAAGACGAACTCGAACAAGCCCAGAACAAAGTGGCGTCGCGCGTGGTGCTGCGCAGCGAACGTCCGACCGGCCGACTTTCGTCGCTGGGGGGCAATTGGATCTACCGTGAAGAATATCGATCGGTCGATGACGACCTCAAAGAGTTGCGTGGGATCACGTCTCGCGATGTCCGCGAATTGTTAGACGCCTATCCGCTGGGCGCCACGACCACGGTAGCCGTCGGGCCGTTGGAGTCGCTGGCGTAGACCGGACGCCCATGTCCGGTGATATCTCGCGCACGGAGTCATGAGAGATTCCGCGAGCGGCAGGGCGTCAGCCCTCCGAGTCCAGGCAGATGGAATCACTCGGAGGGCTGACGCCCTACCGCTCGCCAAAAACATCTCATTCGCGGCCGCGTTCGGTATGATCCGCAAATCGGAACGGACCGGACGTAGGCGTCCGGTCTACGGTTCGGAGCTACCGCGTCAGGCCCATCGTGAATTGGAAGACCTGCGTCAGGTCATCCTTCTCTTTCATGAGCGGGAAGCCAAAGTCGAGCGCGATTGGAGCCGGACCCATCATCGGCACAGTGACTCGCAGACCGAAGCCGACCGTCAACCGCAGGTTGGCCAGCCTCGCCTGGGTGTCTTGAATTGTGCCGAAGTCCGTGAAGGCAACCGCTCCGAGGGTTCCGTCGGCAGTGATCGGGACAAGGTATTCCGCGCCTCCGAGAAGGCTGAACTGCCCACCAATGCGAGTTGAACCGTCGATCGGGCTGATGCCGCGGTACGAAAAGCCTCGCACAGATTGGAATCCACCCGCGAAGTAACGTTCGTAGACCGGAGTGTCAGCACCGGTCCATGCGGCTTGCAGGCCCAACGACAGTATGTGCCCTCCCTCACCATCGGGTCGCTCTAAGAAGTAGAAGTACTGATGCCCCTCCGCATCAACCCGCGAATAATTGAACTCGCCGAAGGCTTGTTCAAATCCCCCCGTGACGTAATGCCCGTGACGCGGCTGAAACGGCGAATCACGAGTGTCGTGAGCGATCGCGAGGCGACCTGTCGATAGGAACGAATTGCCGAGGACTTCATTCACCAGCGAAGCCACCGGAGTCCTCGGATTCGAGATGTGGACCGATTCCATGCGCAGCGAACCGATCAACGACCAAGCCGCGTCCAATTGCCGACCAACGGTGACTCGGCCACCCATGCGTTGTTCGGTCCAATCGCGATAGAAGCGATTGAAATAGAAGCCGCTGACACCAACGCTGTAGGGGCTGTCATTGAAATACGGATCGGTCCAACTCACGAGGTAGCGACTAACAACGTTGCCCGGAACAGCCTCGATGCGGAATTGCTCACCGTGGCCACGCAGTTTTCGAAACGCTCGTCCGGAATAAATGTCCTCCGCACTGCGCGGAAAATTCATGATGTCGAAATTGTTTTCTTCGAGAACGATGGATCCGACGACTCCCGAATTGCTGTTGACGCCAACGCCAAATGACAGCCGACCCGTTTGCGCTGTCGTCGCATCCACGCCTAAATCAATCTGTCCGGGAGGCAGTTCGGGCACTGCCAAGGGATCCGTCGCATCACCACCGAACGGATACTGCGGCGTGGGAACCTGAGCCATCAAAACCGACGAGCTGAAGTCCGGAGAATCAGCCTCTGAGGAATCCGGACTCTGACCTCGAATAGACGTTTTGGTACCAAAAATCAGCGAGTCCGATTTCAAACGCTCCAGGCTGACAGTCGCAGGTCCTGGAGATTGCCCGCGAATAACGCTCGCTTGCGCGACGTGCGGTCGATTAGACGTCGGCTTGTCCGGCACCTTCGAAATTTGAATGCGAGGTGCGTCTGGCCCACTGGGAGTGAAGATTTGGCCTCCGATCCGCCTCTCACTTTGCTCAATTTTTTTGGGGTCCGCGAGATCGCCGGGATGAACCATCATCCGATTGAGCACGACCGACAGTTTCGTGTGCGGCTGATCTTCGTGAATGCGGACATCGACGTGACGGATCGTGTAAACGCGGTCTTCGTTGACATGGTAAACCAAGTCCATCGTCCCTGGCTCTTCCAGGAATCGAGGGACCCAATCCACGTTCGCAAATGTGCGTCCCAGATGACCGTAGCGTTCCTTGATTCCCTCCAGATCCTTGCTCATGTATCGGGCGTTGTAGAACTCGCCCGACCGCAACTTCAGTTCGTTGGCCAATTCCTCGCTCGTGAAGATCTTGTTCCCCTCAATCACAAGATCGCGAATCTTGAACCGCGGCCCCTCTTTGATGCGATATGTGATGATCGCGTGAGCGGACTTGTAGCTCAGCGGGTTCCAGGGACTCTCGTCGATGGCGACTTCCTTTTCGATATCGACGTCGAAGTAACCCAGACTGTGGTAGTACTGTTTGAGAGCCGCAACATCATCCGGCAACTGCTCCGGCTTGTACTTGCCCAGAAATGCCAGTCCGAGAAGCGCTGGCTTCAACGTGAGTTTCTGTTTCAAGACGCCGGCGGAAAAAGAGTCGTTGCCATCGAATCTCACAGAGCCGACGATCACCTTCGGCCCTTCATCGATCACAAAGATGACTTGCCGGTCTTCGCGATGATTCCCTTTTTCGAGCGTGACTTTCGTGTACGGGAACCCTTTTGATTTGTACTGCTCTTCAATCCGTTTCGTCGCCTCGCGATTCAAACTGACCTCGAATGGACTGCCTGGCTTGAGGCCGGTCAACTTTTCGAGGTAACTCGTTTTGATCCGTTCGTTGCCACGAAACTCGACCTTCTCGACGATTGGCCGCTCGATCACGCGAAACACAAGCACCAAGCCCGCATCGCTCCGTCGATAACGCGGCTCGATGCTGAAAAACCAGCGAGTGCTGTACAAGGCTCGAACGTCTTCGCGAATCTGAGACTCTGCCGGAGGCCGCCCGACTGCCGAACGCACCAACTTGCGAATCGCCGTCGTTTCGATCGTGTCGTTGCCCTCAATCACAATGTCGGCAATTGGATCGGTCAACGTCTCCGGACCTTCTCCCTTCGGATTCAAGCCTTCGTCGAGATCACCGGGAATCACTTCTTCGTCGGGCGTTGGCTCATCGTTGATGCGGCGCAGACGACGAACCGATTCTTTCGAAGTGGGCTCGTCGAACCCCGGAGATTGGCCGCGAATGTTGGGCAACGACTGGCAACCGGCCAGCACGCTCACCCACAACGCCAACCCAAACAGCGACAAGCATTCCCAGTGGGCCACACGACCCACTCGCTCGTCACAAAAGGTGCCGTCCTTGACACCGCTCATGAGGTGGTTTTTCCGGCTGGAGAGTCAAAGTTCGGAGGGGAACACAATGAAAAGGGAGAACCCTCTTCTGAAGAGGGCGGGGATGTATCGCAAATCGGATTTCGAGAGCAAGACGTGTTTTTGGATTGCCGATTTTCGATTTGCGGTTTTGGTGCATTCAAATCGGCAATCGAAAATCACTTGAACAAGCCCAACGATCCACCAGAAGCGAGCACACCATCCGGTGGCAACGCTGCCACCTCATCGACGTGCGGCAGGATGACTTCGGACAGCCAATATTGCTTCAACTCTTTGACCAGCCACAAGAATTTTTCGAGGTCCACCGGCTTCGTGAGATACGCGGCCACATCAAAGTGCTCGACGTCGGCACGATCCGCCGGATCGATCGAAGCCGTCAGCACGACGACCGGAATGTCTCGCAGCGCGTCATCGTCCTTTACCGCGGCCAACACGTCTTTGCCGCCGATCCCCGGCAAACCCAAGTCGAGCAACAACAAATCGGGACGCGGAGCACGAGCATACTTGCCCGCACGACGTACGAACTCCAGCGCGTCCTCGCCGGTCTTCACCCAGGTCATGTGGTGCGCGATCTGCCCTTTGGTCAGCGCGCCCATCGTCAGCTTCGCGGCGGTGAGACTGTCCTCGACCATCAACACTTCCATGGGCCGACCGACCATCTGACTATCGCTTGTGCTGACCATCACCAATGCCCTTGCTCAGGAAGCCTGCGTCGTGATTGTTCGTCGATGCAGTCTATGCCGTCATCGGCAGTCAAGCCAACCACGTTTGACTGTCGCCGGACTTCATCAGAACGTTGGCCACGAGCCGGATTCGCAGGGCAAGCCAATTTGTGGAGCTGCACCGCTCGTAACCCGACGCGTCAGCGAGGGCGGGCGTTTCAAAACGCGTGGAATTGAACATCGATGGAGCATTCGTCCTCGCTGACGCGTCGGGTTATGAGTTTCACAGATTGGCTTGCCCTGGGCGGGTTCGTTGGGCGGGTACTCTCTCCGGCGGGTGCGAGATACGATCCGGCGGCTTCCTCACGATCCGTTGTGGTTTTCTGTCGGTGATCGAATCCGTTGGAGAGTCGCTCCATGAGCAGCAGCAAGTCGAGTCGCTGGTGGCCGTACATCAAGAATCTGGCCAAGCTGGTCAGCGTTCCCGCCGACGTCAAGATGCCGGGGTCAGGAGCCGGAATACGGTTTCTGGCCGATCTCCAGGACGACCTCGACAAGAACGGTGACGAGACCAAGTCCGGGGTCAAGTCGGCGCTCGACGACATTCGAGCCAACACGGCCGAGATCGTGCGGCTGCTCGCGGGCGAGCAGCTCACTGTTGAAGAGCAGCGGTTGCGAGCGGCGGGCCAAGAGGTCGCTGAGGCTCTCTATCTGTGGCAAGTCGCCCACGACTATTTGTATGCCGACTTCAAAGGGATCGAGCAGCAGGAGCGGGTCGCGTCGCTGAAGCTCGACGAAATATTTGTCGAACTGAAGGCCGTGCCGGAACGGCAGCGTGACGAAAGCCGACATTGGGACGAAGTCTTCGCCGCGTCCTCCTTGGAGGGGGCACTCAAGATTGAACACTCTTGGAGCGCAACCAAAGTGCTATTCGATGCCGGTGTCATCGGCCGTTTCATCGAGAAGAGGCCGCGCGTCATTGATTTGCCTGGGGGAGGCGTACGCAGAGAACAGGACGTTGAACTCGAATCCCTCAAAGACACCCGCGCCGCCCCGCAGTCCATCGACCACATCCTCTCCCGTCCCGGTGGCATCGTGTTGATGGGTGGTCCAGGCAGTGGGAAGACGACGTTGGTTAAGCGGCTTGCTCGGAGCTGTGCTCTTGGAGCAGACGAATTGAAGCGGCGGTATCCGCTGCTGTCGTGGTGTTTCCCGGTGGTGTTGCCGATCACGACGTTTCATACGGAGCGGGGGGAGCGGGACATCTACCATTACCTTCAGCACCGGATGACAGAGCTGGGTGGTGAGATTTTGGCGGACGCCTTTCGAGAGCGTTGGGCGGCGGGGCAGTGTCTGGTGTTGCTGGATGGGTTGGATGAGGTGGCCGAGGTTGGTGGACGGTCGCGGGCGGCTCGTGCGGTGGAAGCACTGCTGCTAACAGCGGCTGGAAATCGTATCGTCGTGACGACGCGGGTCGTGGGCTACAACATCACGCGGCTCAACGTGCCGGCCGAGCATCACATTCTGGAGCCGTTTTCGCCGCAGGAGACCGCCACGTTTATCCGGCAGTGGTATCTGGCTCACGATCGGGCGCTGCATCCGGATCATCCCGACCCCGTGCAGGCGGCCAAGGATGCTCAGTCGCTGATCGACGACGTGCAGAAGAATCCGGGGGTCGCGGGGCTGGCGACCAACCCGCTGATGCTGACGATCATCGCGCTCATCAAGCATGCGAACGTCGTGCTGCCGGAGCGGCGGGTCGAGCTGTATGAGATCGCGCTCAACACGCTGCTGCGGAGTTGGAACCGGGCACGCAGCCTGTCGAAGAAGGAGCCGGTGGGTGAGGAGCCGAAGCTGGAGAAAACCAAAAAGCTGTGGGCGGCGGTCGCCTATTGGATGCACCGGAATGTCAGCCGCACGATCCCGGAGACTCAACTGCATGCGCAACTGGTCCGGGTGTTGATGGAGGATTTTCGCACGCCCCAGGATCAGGCGGACGATATCGCGTCGAGCTATCTGGCGGCGGCGAGAGACCGGAGCGGTCTGCTGGAAGCCCGTGGGCCGAGCACCTTCGCCTTCGTGCATCAGACGTTTCAGGAATATCTCGCCGCGATCCATCTGGCGATCCCCGGCAGCAAGGCGGTCGCGAAAATTCGGGAGCACGCTCAGGACCCGCGCTGGCACGAGGCGATTCGGTTGGCGGCCGGCTACATCGTGATTCATCAAACCGATTTCGACACGCTCCGCGACGTGATGAACGCCCTCTTGGACGATGCCGATCCGCTGGAGCCATACCTTGGCACGTCGCTCCGTTTGGCGGCGGCCTGCCTCTCGGATGACATCGGCGTCCAGACGACGGAGAGCGATCAGGTGATCGTGAAGCTGTTTGCGTGCTTGACGGGATTCAGCTTCCAGCCACTTCGAGACGCGGTTCTCACGCTGCTCCCCACCTTGCGAGTCGTACCGGGCGAGTCGGCGATCGACGTGCTTTGCCACGCCACGGAAAGCGAGAACTGGTGGACCCGCCAGGAAGCAACACGGATGCTGGCGCGAGTCACATCAGGGAATGGCGAGGCTCTCCAGGTGATCCAACGGCTCTTTCACGAGGACAATGACGGCGGCGGCCGCGCTCACGCGGCCTGGGGTTTGTGGCACTCGCATCAGCGGCGCGATCGCGACGTTGTGAAAGCAATTGCGCACAGCCTATCGAACGGCTCTCTGAACATGAAACTCGCACCTGAGCCTACCCTACTCTCCGCCCTGCTGGACTTGCTGAAGGACGCGGACGGTGATTTGCGATTTCACGCGACAAACGTATTAAAGAGCTGGGGGCATCAAGCGGTAGCGGTCCCCACGTTGTTGGACTTGCTGAAAGACGTTGACCGCGGAGTTCGAGCCGACGCGGTGCATGTCTTGGGAAATTGGGGACATCCAGTGGAAGCGACCCCCACTCTGCTGGACTTGCTGAAGGACTCGGACGGCGAGCTTCGGAATCATGCGGTGTACGCATTGAATGGCTGGGTGCATCAAGTGGAAGCGGTTCCCACGCTGTTGGGGTTGCTGAAGGACGCGAGTGGGTACGTTCGGTGTCGAGCGGCGGAGACTCTCTGGGGCTGGGGATATCAAGCGGAAGCTCTCTCTGCGCTGCTAGGCTTGCTGAAGGGCGCGGACGCAGACGTTCGGTTTCACGCGCTAAACGTCCTGATGAGCTGGAGCCCTCAGGCAGAAGTGGTCCCCACGCTGTTGGACTTGCTGAAGGGAGACGACCATGACCGGTTCCGCGCGGCGGATATCTTGAGGAACTGGGGACCTCAAGCGGAAGCGCTCCCAAAACTGCAAGACTTGCTCAAGGACGCGGAAGGGCAGGTTCGGGCTTACGCTGCGAGCGTCTTAGTGGCTTGGGGGCATCAAGTAATAGCGATTCCTACGCTGCTGAACCTCCTGAATGACTCGAACGAGAATGTTCGGTTTAACGCGATGGAAATCTTGAGTGGCTGTGGGCCTCAAGCGGAAGCGTTCCCCGAACTGCTAGACTGGCTGAAGGATGCAGATCGCCACGATCGGCATCTCGCGGTGAATATTTTGCAGAGTTGGGGGCTTCAGTCGGACGCGATCCCCACGCTCGTGGAGTTGCTCAAGGACGCGAACACCTATGTTCGGAAGCGCGCGGCGGCGACGTTGGGGGGCTGGGGGAATTCCGAAGCGGTCGTGCGAGCGGTGCTGCCAAGGTTGTTTCCACGAACGAAGAAGGATGCGGAACGGATCGCGACGTTCCTGATCGGGGCGGCGAACGGGGGACCGAAGCAGAGGTCGGTCGAAGTCAGCCAACTCTTGGCCAAAGCTCTGAAACCGAACTCGAAAGATTCCGACGAACGCCAAGCACTCCGCCAGATTCTTTTCCGCTGGACGTGGGACGCTCTGGCGACGACCGCTTAACACGGCCACGGACATTCACGCCACCGGGGAAAGCCGGGTGGAGGAGTAAAAGCGGCGTCGTGTGACAAGACAATGAGCGGAGGTCTTTCTTGAATTTCGGATGACGTCCTCCGTCCATCCGGCGAGCGAGGGATGACAATCCCCCGAGGTTTGCAACGGGAATTCCGACTCGACGGATTCACATCCCCGCTCGCATCGGGGGTGGCTCTCGGCGGTTCCGTTTCGGTCGGGTGGTGTACGCGATATCGTAGTGGCCGAGCCGCCAACTCCGCCGGCACCACCGACAGCGCGGTGCAGAGCATCACGATCACAGAAGCGGAGCGGAACAATGAATCGGCCTGTCAATTGGGAGGTCGAGGCTCCTGACGACCCGCCAACTCGGACAACTGGAAGAAAACGGCGCGGCGAGGGCCTCGCCCTCCCGTGAATTCCTTCAGAGTTCGAATTTGAAAACAGCACTCAGAAAGGTGATGAACGATGTTTAATTCTACGGTTCTTGAAGTGGCGATCGGACTGGCCTTTGTTTATCTGCTGCTCAGCCTGATCTGTTCTGCGATCAACGAATTCATCGCACGCTGGTTCCAATTGCGGTCTGACAAGTTGGAAAAAGGCATCCAAAGATTGCTGGTTGACTTGAAGATCAAACAGGATGACAAGGAAGTATCGATCAGTGACATCCTTTACCAGAATCCCTTGATTCAGGGCCTGACGATTGACGGAAAAAAACCAACGTATATTCCGTCCGCGACCTTCGTAGAGGCATTGCTGAAGATCATTGAATCCGGCAACGCAGAGAACAATAAAACTGCTCTCACTCAAGCAGCAAAGGAGACAGCCGCTCGCGCTCAAGATGCAAAGAAGGTAGCCGCTCGCGCTCAAGATGCAAAGGAGATAGCCACTCGCGTTCAAGCACAGAAGGAGGCAACCGCTCGCGTTCAAGCAGAGAAGGAGGCAACCGCTCGCGTTCAAGCAGTAAAGGAGGCCGTCGATCTCGCTCAAGCCGCAAAGGAGGCAGCCGATCACGTTCAGGCAACAGAGGATGCCGCCACTCTCGCTCAGACAGCAAAGGAGGCAGCCGATCGTGCCCAAACAGCAAAGGATGCAGCCGCTCGCGATCAAGCAGCAAAGGAGGCAGTCGCTCGCGATCAAGCAGAGAAGGATGCCGCAACTCTCGCTCAGGCAGTAAAGGAGGCAGTCGATCTCGCTCAAGCAGCAAAGGAAGCAGCCGATCTCGCTCAGGCAGCCGAGGACGCAGTCGCTCGGCGCAGACACCGAACCATTTCCTCGCTCCGAGACTCCATTGAGGCTCTTCCTAACACCAAGATGAAGGAATCGCTGTTCGGACTGATCGACACCACTGCCGAGAACTTGGACGAGGCCCAAAAGAATCTTGAACGCTGGTTCGATGATTCGATGGAAGAGGTCTCGGCATGGTATCAACGCCATGCGAATAGTTTGCTTTTTGGTGTTGCCTTCGTCGTGTGTCTGCTGATGAATGCCGACAGCATCCGAATCGGCAGAACACTGTGGCGCGATCCAACTCTACGAGCCGCTGTTGTGAAGGTGGCCGAAGAGGCGGCGAAGAAGGATCCCAATGAAGAGGATCAAACAAAAAGCACCGCCGATCGGATTGCCGAGGTCCAACAGGATTTGGATTCGCTCAAGATCCCGGTCGGATGGACGCAATCCGAGATTGATTCGTTCTGGTCGTGGGCTTCGTGCTGGCCGAATTGGGCAAGTACGTTTTGGACCGTGGAAAAACTCTTCGGAATCCTGTTCACCACGGTCGCGGTTTCGCTGGGCGGGCCATTCTGGTTCGACATGCTAAATAAGCTCATCAACTTCCGTTCGGCTGCGAAGAAGCCGAAACGAACCGAGGATGAAGAAACCGAAACGAACCGAGGATCGAGATGAATGAGGTCGAGTTCGCATTCGCCGACCTGCTCCGCGATCTGCGGGCGCAGGCGAGAAGGCAGCCGGCTCTCGCCACGCAGAGTGTTCGCTCGTTTGACCTCGAGCCCCGTGTTGCATGGTGTGGTCGGTCCGGGAGCGATGCCGGTTTACCGTTTGGCTTTCCTGTCGCGGAGCGACAGGGCTAGTGCGTTTGCAAGTGGATTGAATCAGTGAGGTGTAAGGCAGCCGGTCTGAAATGTTCTACCGGTTATTGCGGGCGGATTGTCAGGCTCCATTTGGGCAAGGTGTCGGAGCGTTGGATGTGAGGAGCGTATTTTTGGAGGGCGGTCTTGGTGAGTGTCACGCCGCGTTCGTAG
>SXGS01386356.1_pt1 | contig 21698 bp, 17 predicted proteins | sample 3174681 | NCBI WGS metagenome assembly SXGS01 (sample SAMN11356861, study PRJNA531348) | freshwater metagenome | isolation source: freshwater sample F1-80 | place: China: Fuxian Lake, Yuxi | collected 2017-12-25
CGCTCCGCGCCTCCAACTTGACAGCGTCGCCCGCCGGGCTATTGTCCGTCCACGGAAAACGCAAGCAGAACATTCCCCGGAATCCCGCCCCACATGCCGTACCCGGAATTTGCGAAGAGCAACCCTCCGGCAATGACCGGCCCAGGACCGTCAAGCGATCCGCCCTTGGCTTTCCTTCCATTGACGGTCTCGAACTCCCGGGCGGTATCGAAGTCCCAAATCACGTCTCCTCTGGTGGTGGAGTATCCGCGCAGATGGCCATCCAGCGAGCCTGAGAACACGACGCCTGGAATCGCCGTCACCGCCGCCGATTGAGCCGGACTGCAGCCCTGGCGGTCCGCCGGACAGGGAGCGGGTTTCGTGCTCCATATCTTCTCTCCCGTCGAAAGCTGGAGCGCAAAAAGTCCGCCGCCCCTCGTCTTGTCTGGAGTCATCCGCATCCCTCCAATTACCTTGCTGTCGGGCTCGCCGCGGGCGAAACTTAAGTCGGAAAGGGCCACGTACATGTTCTCACCGTCCGCGGCCGACCCCCACTGGATCCCTCCCAGGACGCCGCCTTTTCCGACGCGCGTCTGCCACAGAATCCTGCCTTCGTCATCCGGATCAAGCGCATGCGCCACTCCCGACTTCTGCCCTATTACGAGTGCCCGTTTCCCGCCGGATAGCGAGACCAGAATTGCGGACTGCCCGAAGTCCCAATCCGGCCCATTCGAATCAGGACAGTTGACCTTGTTCGGAGAGCTGCAGCCGATGTTGAACGCATCGTTCTCGGTCAATTGCCGCGACCAGACGACTCTTCCCGTCTTGCGGTCAAGCGCGAGAACGGCGTCGCTCGTTTTCGTCGGCGGATCGGAGTAGTTGTCTCCGGTTGCGGCGTACAGCAAGTCCTTCTTCAGGTCCACGGTCGGAGTCGCCCAAACGCCCGCGCCGGACGGGCCGAATAACTGAACATCCACCTTGTTCCTTTTCGTCGGTCTGGGGGGCTCCGCAATCGTGAAGGTCTTCCAGATTTGCCGGCCGTTGGCTGCGTCGAGAGCGACTACACTTCCGCGGAATGTGCAACATTGGTACTTCGGCGATCCGCCGATCCCTTCTTCAAAAGATGCAACCGGCACATAGACCACGCCATCGTGGAACTGGGCCGTTCCGGTAACAAGGGCCATGAGGTGGTCGTCCAAGTGGACCCTCCATAGTTCCTTACCTGTGGCGGCGTCGATCCCGTATGCGTTCGCTTTCGCGTCGCCGAAATAGACGCCGAATTTCCGGGGCGCGCCCGGCGTAGCGCCGTGAACCTCTCCCAAAACCACGCACGAGCGGATGGACGCTTCAGCCGCGTAGGTCCAGTAGATGCACCCGCTCTTCGCGTCGAGCGAATAGACCGTTCCCGAAAGACTGCCGACATAAACCCGTCCGCCTGCAATCGACGGCTGGCTGCGTGCCATTGTCCCGTCGCCCAGCCCAAACGCCCATTTCAGCTTCAGTCGCGGGGAGTCTTCCGGCCGCAATCCGGCGGCCTTCGCATCCTGAAACCGCGAGTTCGAGAGATTCACGCCCCAGCCATTCCAGGCCGCCCCTTCCAGAGGATCGCCGAGCTTCGCACCGGTGTCCTTGCAATACGCGGTTGGCGCCATTTCGACCGGTTTCGAGTCCGGCATTCCCAGGTATTCCGCGACGAGTTTTCGCTCGGCCGCGCTGAGCGCCGCGCCCTGCATTCGCATCTTCCCAGCATCAAGGGACGCGCGAATCGTCCTGACTTGCATCGCCTTGAGCGCTGCAAAGGGCGGGACGCGTTCGCCGGCCGCTTCATGGCATGTGGCGCAATGTTTCTTGTAGAGCGCTTCGCCTTGCTGCGCCGCCATCACGCCCGCAACAAGGAGAAGCATAATCGAAAATCGCATCGTCAGTCCCCGCTAATTTTTAAGATGCGCGTCAAACCACTCGATCGCCAGCCGCGTTGCCTCGACGCGCGCCTCGTTGTAGATCCCGTAGTGGGCAATCCCCGGAATGCTGACCAGTTTCTTCGGACCCTTCGCCAGCGCATGCGCCTTCACGGCGTGGTCGCGGTTGTCGAACAATTCTTCCTTTTCGGCGACGATGAACAACATCGCGCAATTTGGAGCGCTCCCGGCCTCGTTGACCGGAGCATAGTGGATCATCTTCTCCGCCACCGGTCCTCCCTGAAGCTTCCCGATGACAACGGCCCTCGGCGGAGGATATCCCAGTTCTCCGCGCGCTCTCCGAGTCGCGCCATCGTAGGTTGCCGCCCGCGCCGCCTCGTTAGCCACCACGAACCTTGAATCCATGCCTCCAACCTGACTGACGAGTGCCTTGACACGGTGGTCCATGGCTGCCGCATGAACGACGTGCCCTCCTGAATAGCTGGTTCCCCAAAGTCCGATTCGTTTCGGATCGCAGTCCGCCTCCCCGTGCACCCAGTGGACAACGTTTTCGATGTCCGTGGCTTGGTCGATTGGATCCACCACTTCACGAATCTCCCGCACTTCGGCGAGAAACGTTCCGCCTGGCTTTTCCGCCCTGCCGGGCTTGGTAAGGATAACCCGCGCTTCGCTCTCGCCCCAACCGCGGTAGTCGAAGGCGACAGTCAGGTACCCCGCTTTCGCTATTTCGGCGGCTTGCCGCCGCAGCATCGCCGCGGTTCCGCCCCATCCATGGGACATGATGACGGTGGGCAGACGCTTTCCCTCCGAGCCTTTGGGCGCGTAGACTTCAGCGCTCATTCGCGTTCCTTCGCTCCAGATGGTTGCCCGGCGGACGCGCAACTCGTCCGGCTGAACAGCCTGACCATGGAGCGAGACGCCGAATGGCATCAGATACAGCAATTGGCGAAGCGCGCCGCAGTTGATCCCCATCCTGAGATGATATCAATGGGAAGTCGCAACGGTACTTGTCAACTCCCGCGACTGCGCGACTGGCCCTCCGTGGCGCCTCCTCGAAGACGCGTGGCCCTACAATGTCCAATGCCTGTCATCGGGCAAGAAGGAACGAGAGCGTGCAGCAGCTTTCCGATCTCTCGAAGCTTTGCCGGTCGAAACGGAAGACGAACTCATCCAGGCGCCCGTCGAGCTGTTTGGTAAGCATGACATGAACCCCACTACGTGAACTCGCTGGCCAAGCAGGGGCTTGCGCCTGGAAAAGGGGAAAAATGAGCGGCGAGCAAGTGGAACGGCGCGAGCTGTGGCGCGGTGCCGGAAGGTTGCAGAGCCGGAGCACCGCGGCAGGGACGCCTCACGAGAGTGCCTCTTAATTTAACGCGGCTGGGCCCGGATCTGGGCGAGCAATTTTCGCGCCTGATCGTGCGACGGCGCGCCGTACTCAGGTTCGCGCGACAGGTAGGTGATGAGGCAGGACTCGGCGCGTGAAAAATTCAATTTGTTGGAAAACATCCTTTGCGCGGCGGCAAACTGCGGCGACAGATTGCCGGGAATGCGCTCCTGGGATTGTGCGAGGATGGCGTCAAGCTCGCTCCATCGGCTGCCCGCCGCGAAGATTCGCGCCAGTATCGCGTAGGGCGCGACTCGTAACGAGTCCACTGCCATCGCAGCGCGGGCGTGCGCCTCGGCCTCACCATGGTTTTCGTGGCCCGGTCCCAGGTAGAATCGGGCAAGTGCGGTGCGCGCCGTGTAGCTCTTGGGGTTCGCCTCGACAGCCTTGAGATGAAGCTGCTCGGCCTGCGTGGAATTTTTCTGCTTCAAGGCCAGCTCAGCCTGTGTGATGTAGCCTTGGACCGGGTCGACGCGAACCAATTCCCCGGCTGTCGCCCGTGCCTTGTTCCGGTCCCCGCCGATCAGGCCGGGGGCTTCCCAATAGAACATGGTTAATGCGTGCAACGCCTCGACGTGTCCCGGGTTCAGAGCGAGCGCGGCTTCGTTCTCCTTCTTGAAACGGCGGGCGAGGCTCAGACCTCTGAACGGACCGGCCTTTTGCGCCACGTACCCGCAGAGCTCCGCGAGCAGGCTGTGATAGTCCGCATTTCGCGGGCTTGCAGCGACGGCCGCTTCCATCACCTTCAATGCCGTCTCATACTCGCCGGCGGCTTCCATGGTCCGCGCAAGCAGATAGGCGGCGTGCGAGTGCGACGGCCTTTCGCCATGCTGTTTCACTAGTTGATTTCGCGCTTCCCGAAAATAGCCGCGTTCGATAAGCGCCTCGGGCGGCTCAGCGGCCGAGACTACGGCCAACGCTGCAAGTAGGAATCGAGTGTGCTTCATCGGAATGCACAATTTTATCAGGGGCAGGCATGCTATAAGGGGACGATGACCGATATTCAAGAGCGCGCCAAGCGCGTGAAAATGCTTCTGATGGACGTGGACGGGGTATTGACGGACGGCAGGTTGTGGAACGTCCCCGACGGCGGCGGAAACATGGTGGAGACCAAGGGTTTCGATTCTCAGGACGGAATCGCACTCCAGTGGCTGAACTGGAAGGGTATCAAGACGGGCCTGATCAGTGGACGGGTCTCGCCGGCCACAGCGGTGAGGGCAGCGCAATGTAAATTCGCCTACGTCTACCAGGGCCACATCGAGAAGATTCCGATTCTGGACGAAATACTGGCAAATGCCGGGATCGACAAGGATTGCGTGTCGTATATCGGGGACGATTTGACCGATGTGGTGGTTATGCACCGTGTGGGATTTGCCATCGCCACGGCGAACGCCCGGCCGGAGGTGAAGCGCGAGGCACACTACGTCACGCAGGCGCCCGGCGGGCAAGGCGCCGTGCGCGAGGCCATCGAACTGATCATGCGGGCACAGGGATTCTGGCCCGAAATCCTGGCGAAATACGAGATCGCTTCATCCTAACCCGGGGAGGCCGGAACCAAACAGACCTAAACGCCGAAAGTTGTAGCCTCCCAAACGCACACCAAAGGCCTATCGAAATTGGCTCCGGCGCATACCGCGGAAGATCCTGCCAGAAACGTGGCAGAATCCAGATGTTGAGGTACTAAGGTCTTGTAGCGAGGCAACTGTTCCAGGTCCGAACACGGGACTGTGGCGGCGGTGGGGCAGGCCGGTGTCTGCGGCTCGTCATTTCCCGGAAGACGGCAGACGACAAGAAGCGATCGACTGCCCCGTCGGCTGCTTGTTTCATGACGGGCCCAAGAAGGGCGAGCCAGCCGGATTCGTGCGGCATTTGGCTCGGCACTGCTCGTTCTCCCTCTCAAGCAATCGCCATCCATCGCGCGAAGTTGTTTGATTTCAGTAAGGAGGGTTGGACTGCCATTTGCTTTTCCTAATTTCGGAACGAACGAACAAAGGAGGAGGAGGTGGGTTTATGCAGCGAGCTCTGAGAATTGCCCTAGGCCTTGGAATGAGTTTGACTATGGCCACGGCCGCCGACAACCGGCCCGCAACGAAGCAGGCGGAGCGAGGCCGGGAATTGTTCTTGAAGTCCGCGAAGGGGACGGCGTGCGGTACATGCCACGCGATCGCCGGGGTGGGGAATGCGGTTGGACCAGACTTGGGGAGAATGGCGTCATTGGTTGCCCCCAGGGGTTTGGTGATGGCGATTCAAATGACGGTGACGGCCTACGTGCAGGAGGTAAAGGGGCCCGACGGCACCTTCCCGGGCATTCAAAAGCAGAAACAGGGAGACGAAATCGAAATCTGGGACTTGGGTCAGGCGCCTCCGGCGCTGCGCACTCTCAAGTCCAGACAGGTGATCTCGATGTCAGCGAACAGGAGTTGGAAACACCCGCCGGCCTCCGCCGGGTATACGTCCCAGGAATTGGCCGACATTATCGGCTTCCTGAAATGGGCTGCGGTCGGGGGGCGGAAAGAGGTCAGTGTGGCGGAAGTCGAGGGCCTTCAATAATCTCTCTGAATCATCGACTTACGCTGATTTCTTTAAAGTAAATTGTCGAACGCGCGTCGTGATTTTGGAGACCTATGAATCCGGCGTCCGGACGTGGTCCGCGCACCGGCTCGTACCACTGTTTTCGTTCGGGTACCGCCTGATCGCCGACGAACTCGTTTACAACTTCGCCGTTGAGAGTCACGATGGTCTTCTGGCCGCGCAGCACGATGTCCATCGTGTTCCACTCGCCGGTGGGTTTTTGGGCGCGCTTCGATATTTTGCTCAGTGAATAGAGAGCCCCGGTCGAATGCCACTCGTCGCCAGCGGCGTCGATCTGCACTTCGTAACCGTTGTGGACTGCGTACCATGGGTCGCGCGGCTCTTCCGCGAGGCGGATATAGAGACCGGAATTATCGCGCGGCCCGGAGGTCTTGAAGACCACGCGGATTGTGCAGTTGCCGAACCGCTCACCCTTGTACCAGAGCAGTCCCATACCGCCTTCGGTTTTCATCATTCCGCCTTCGACGACGAAACGGCCGGGACCGGCCATGGACCACTCATCGAGGTCCTTCCCGTTGAACAGTTGCCTGGGTGCGGCCACCGCGGCAACAGCGGAGAGACCGAAAAGCGCAATCCATGCCTTCATGCGTCTTATGATCGCACGTATGGGCGGGCCCTACCGACGGCGGCCAGAGTGGCATCCAGAGCCGTTTCCCAGTGGTGGCCAACCTCGGCGCGGACCACTTCGATCCGGCCCGGCCCGCTTGGCTTCCAGCGCTCGAACATTCGCGGAGAAGGGAAGCCCGCGAACACCGTGACCAGCGGCACTCCGCTGGCGGCCGCGACGTGCTGCCCGGCGGAATCGTAGCCGACATACAAGGATGACCTCGCGATGATCGACGCAAATGGCGCGAACGCGCCCTGCCAGGCCTGGACGCGCCTCCCGGCAATCAATCGCTCGACGCGTTCGGTTTCCTCGCCCCCAGCGCCCTTATCGATGACGACTGTCATCCCGAGGTCTACAAGGCCCTGCACGAGCTGCGCTTCAAATGGATCGGCGATTCGTTTCCCTGGATTCTCTCCGACGCCGAGACTCAGCGCAATGAACGGAGAGTCGCTCAGAGCAACCAGCTTTGGCGCGATCCATGCGGCGCTCTCCACCCCGAACGTTTCCGCTACCCAGCGCCTGGTAAGTGTCGAGAGAGTATCTTCGCTCTCGCCGCCGTATGACCGGCTCTCGAAGAAATAGTAATCCTCCTCGCGGCAAACCGGCACGAGACCAAGCTGGGAAAGCCGGGAATCCGGATCGATCACGATGCTCGATGGCTTCGCAAGAAGATCCCGCAAAGCGAGCGAAGGCGCGAGGCGGTCGCGGAAAGAGCCGCTCCTGGGGTAGGGAACCGGCAGGTGCTCGATTCGATGATCCTCCTCGAAGAGCTCCCAGTTCTTCCGGCTGCCCACCAGAAAAATACGCGCTTTCGGAAACCGCCGTTTGGCCCCGTCGAGGACGACGCTCGTCACCGATACGTCCGCGCCCAAAGTGACGCGGGAGAGCACGAATACGTTCTCCACCGCAACAGCGTCCCCCTCGTAGGCGCGCGGCGCACGAACCCGACGGTATCGGGCGAGAGTTTCCTCGGGGTCTCCCCCAAGGGCTTCGGCAAAAACATGCGCGTAGGCGTCGCACAAGGCTGGTTCGAAGCGGTCGCTCAAGCCTTCGATGACGATGCTGAACAGCGCAGGCGAACAAGGGTCCGCGGAGAGCGAGTGGACCCACTCGCGCGGCCAGCGCCGGCCACTCAGACAAGAGTCGAGCAGCCGCTTCGCGATTTCGTTACACGAAATATTTTCGGACAAGGAGGTCGAGTTTTCGCAATGTTGTTTCGGGCACGGTCTTCGGGTCGGTGAGGAGCGCGTGCGAGAGCGCGGAGCCGCATTTGCAGTCGCGCGAGGCAGGAATCGCCGCCACCGCCGCGGCCACCACCTTTGCCGCATTCTCGGCATTTTTCGTAAGGTTGCCGATGATATCGGCGACGGTCACGGCGTCGTGATCTTCGTGCCAGCAATCGTAATCGGTCACCATCGCGGCGGTAACGTAGCAGATCTCCGCTTCGCGCGCGAGTTTCGCCTCTTGCAAGTTCGTCATGCCGATTACGTCCATGCCCCAGCTCCGGTAGACGTTCGATTCAGCGAGGGTCGAAAACGCCGGTCCCTCCATGCAGAGGTACGTGCCACCCTTTTTCGCCGCGACTCCCTGTTCGAGGCAGGCCTCGTAAACCGTCTCCGAAAGCTGAGGGCAGATGGGATGGGCAAAACTGATATGCGCTACAAGTCCCTCGCCGAAGAACGTGGATACGCGTCCGCGCGTCCGGTCGAAGAACTGATCCGGGATCACGAAATCGAGAGGTCTGTGCTCCAGCTTCAACGAACCGACCGCGCTCAGCGAAACGATCCGCTCAACGCCGAGCGTCTTCATCCCATAGATGTTCGCCCTGAAGTTGAGCTCCGAGGGCGAGATCCTATGCCCGCGCCCGTGCCGCGCGAGAAAGGCCACGCGCCGCCCGGAGAGCATACCCACGACATAGGGGTCCGACGGGCTGCCCCACGGTGTCTCGACGGCGATTTCCTCCTGGGCCTCAAAGCCGGGCATGGAATAGAGCCCGCTTCCGCCAATGATTCCGATTTCCGCTCTCAAATCCGGTTCTCCTCTTCTTCAATCAACTCCAGCAGCACGCCGCCAGTCGACGCGGGATGCACGAACACGCACATGTGGCCGCCCGCACCGGGCCTTGGCTCGCCCAAAACACGGGCGCCGCCCGCCCGTAAACGTTCCAACACGAAAGTGAGGCCTGTCACGCGGAGCGCGACGTGGTGCAGCCCCGGCCCTCGCTTCTCAATGAATTTTGCGATCGTCGATTCCGGCTCGGACGCCTCAAGCAATTCGATCCTTGGCGCGCCGGCCGCCGCGCCGGCCGGAAACATCGCGACATGAACTTTCTCGCGGTCCACGGTTTCGCGTAGAGTCATCTGAAGTCCAAGCTGGCGCTGGTAGAAATCGGCGGCCGAGTCAATCGAATTGACGGCGACGCCAAGATGGTCGATTGCGAACGACGCTTCGACCCCCGCATGCTTCTTCTCCGACGGCGGCAGTCCGCGTATAGCGGAAAGCAGCTCCGTGATTCCCGTACCTTCCGTCGCGACGGTCTCCACAACGGGCGCCGTCCACCCGGCGCTGTGAAGTTCCATCCTCACTCGCTCAGCGCCCGGCTGATCCGCTTTGTTGATTGCGAACAAATCCGCCACTTCGAGAATTCCCGCCTTGATCGCCTGGATGTCGTCCCCCATGCCGGGTACAAGCACGAGCACTGTGACGTCCGCCACGCGGGCTACGTCGATCTCGGACTGCCCGACACCCACGGTTTCGATGAGAATTGTGTCCTTGCCGGCGAAATCGAGCAACCGGACGAGGTCCGCCGTCGTGCGGGCAAGCCCGCCGGACGCGCCGCGCGTCGCCATCGACCGGATAAAGATCCCAGGATCGGCGTGATGAGAGTGCATCCGGATGCGGTCGCCCAGAATCGCGCCGCCTGAAATCGCGCTCGACGGATCGACGGCAAGAATGCCCGCGGTCTTTCCCTCAATGCGAAGGCTCCTCGCGATCTGATCCACCAGCGTGCTTTTTCCCGCGCCAGGAGGCCCTGTCACTCCGATCACCAGTGCGCGCTTCGGACGAGCGGAGAATTGGCGAAGCAGCGCTGTTGCCTCCTCATCCCGGTTCTCGATAGCTGTCGCGGCACGCGCAAGGGCGCGGGTGTCACCGTTCGAAATTCTCTCCGCCCAGTCGCGCATTAGTCCTTGAGAAGCTGGCGCGCGATGACGAGCCTTTGAATCTCGCTGGTTCCCTCGCCGATTGTACAGAGCTTGACGTCGCGGTAGAACTTCTCCACGGGATAGTCCTTGATAAACCCATAGCCGCCGTGGATCTGCACCGCCTCGTTGCAGATGCTCACAGCGGCTTCGGAGGCGAACAGCTTCGCCATTGCCGATTCGCGCGTTACCCTTTCGCCGCGGTCGAGCATTGACGCGGCACGGTAGGTCAGCAACCGCGAGGCGTCGATCGACGTGGCCATATCCACGAGCTTATGCTGAATCGCCTGAAATTCCGAGATCGGACGGCCGAACTGCTTTCGCAGCTTTGAGTATTTCAGCGCGGCGTCATAAGCCCCCTGAGCCATACCTATCGAGAGGGCCGCAATGGAAATGCGTCCGCCATCGAGTGTCTTGAGACTGTCGATGAATCCCTGTCCCGGCGCGCCCAGTATCTGGCCGGCGCCCAATCGGGAGTCTTGGAAGATCACTTCACCGGTGGCGCTCGCCCGAAGGCCGAGTTTGTTCTCCTTCTTCCCGGCACGGAAGCCGGGTGTTCCTTTCTCCCCGATGAACGCCGAAATACCATGCTGCGCGGCTGAACGCTCGGTGACGGCCATGGCGACGCAGACGTCTGCGTAGTGCGCGTTCGTCGTAAACGTCTTTGCGCCGTTCAAAACCCAGCCGCCGTCGTGCCGAACGGCCGTAGTTCGGGTTCCGGCGGCGTCCGAACCGGCCTCCGGCTCCGTCAGAGACCAACAGCCAATCCACTCCCCAGATGCCAGTTTCGGCACGTATCGCTCACGCTGTTCCTTCGTGCCGGATTTGTAGATGTGATTCGTACATAAGGAACTGTGCGCGGCGACAATGATGCCGACCGATCCATCTACACGGGAGAGCTCTTCGATGATGCTGGAGTAATCGCTGTACCCGAGTCCGGCGCCGCCGAGATCCTCGGGAAAGATCGCTCCCATATATCCGAGCTTGCCGAGTTTTTTGACGACATCGAGCGGGAACGTCTGTGCCTCGTCCCACTCCATTACATGTGGAGCGATTTCCGCCTGGGCAAACTCGCGGACGGATTTCCGAAGTTGAATCTGCTCTGGGCTATAGTCGAAATCCACGAGAGAAAGACCCCGGCCCGGCGTTGCCGGGAATGCTAAACGATCTCTTCCTTCGCCGCGTCCCACCGCATGGTGCGCTGTTGCCGGTAGCTTTCGACGGCCATGCGGCACGCGATCGACACGCGGAAACCGACGTCGAACGGGCAATTCGTCTCCTTACCGGTGCGGACGCAGTCGAGGAAGTTCTGCATATGGGCGTTCGGCGCGGTCTTCGTCGATCCCACCATCTCCGTGCCGTCCGGACGATTCACTTTCTGCGGGCGGTATCGGATCTGCTGACCCTTCAAAATTGTCCCATCGGTGCCGAGTATGTCCTCCGTGCTTCCGAGTTCGCTGTTGCCGAAGCCCGAATCCCAGGTGAAAAGAATTTCCTCGGGATGCTCCATGGAGACGTTCATTGTGTCCGGCACTTCACGCCCGTCTTTCCAAAGGTAGACGCCGCCAACCATATTCACCGCCTTCGGGACTTGAAGGTTCATCACCTTGTACCAGAAGGAAAGCTGATGGCACATATTCTCGTACACGTTGCCGCCGGAATAGTCGAAGAAGAACCGCCAGTTGACGTAACGGTTCGCATCGAATTCATGGGGCGGGGCTTCGCCCTGGAAGCTCTTCCAGATGATGTTCTCGGGCGTCATGTCCGGATAAACCGGGCGCGACCACTGCGGCTTGCCGTGCGGCGTGTTGCGGTACATGTGCGCGTGAATCGCCGTCACCTTGCCCAGGAAACCGGTATGCAGGAAGTTCTCGGCGTCCGTGACCTGACCCGAGGAACAACTCTGATGTCCAATCTGCACTGTCCGTTTCCCGGCGCGCTTGTAGGCGGCACGCATGCGCTTCGCATGGTCAACCGTGAACGCCATGGTCTTCTCCTGATACACGTGCTTGCCGGCGTCGAGTGCGGCCGTGAAGTGCTCGCAATGCAGATGCTGGGGCGTGGCGATCAGGACGGCGTCGACGTTCTTGTCTTCGAGCAGGTATCGGTAATCGAGGTAGGTCTTGGCGTTCGGAGCGGTCTTCTTCGCGTCTTCCAGGCGCTTGGTATAAATGTCCGCGAAGGCCACAAACTCCGTGTTCGGACAGGCGATGGCCTCGCGAACGATCTGCATGCCGCGGTCGCCTGGCCCGATAATTCCGAGGCGGATCCGGTCGTTGGCGCCTAGAACATTTGAAGCGGCGAGCGTTCCGGCCAGGCCGGTCGCTACCTTACCGATGAAATTACGGCGGGAGTCCATAATGCAAGTCTTCCTTTGGTTCTCCTAGTCTAGCATTCACAGAATCTCCTGAGGATGCTTGTTGACGGCCTGCAGGGCCTCGCAATACCGGACGCCACAGGTGGCGCCCCGGTAAGCCGCGATCCGGGCCTTCAGTTGCTGCGAGGTGTCGAGCGTGCCGGGCTTGTACTGTTCGTTGCGCACGAGCGCCATGAGTTTTCCCAGCCAGTCGATGGCGGCCGGCCAATCGGCGCTGACGTCTACGAACGTGTCAGGCTCGAAGCCGATAGTGTGCCGCGGCCCGTTGTCGTATGTGTAAACGCGGCTGGGCGGGGTGAACTTCCGATTCTCAAAGAACTGGCCCGCGGCGCGAAGCGCGATTTCGCTCAACTGGGAGGGCACCACGTGATCGTCGTGATGATCGCGTCCCCAGAGCATCAGGGCGACGTCGGGCTGGACATCAGCCACAACCTCGGCTACCTTGCGTTTGGTTTCTGTCGAGGCATCGAAATGATGGGACTTGAAATCGAGGAACCGCATCTCCGCTCCGTGGCTTTTCGCAATGGCCACGCTCCCTTCGAGAAGCTCTTTCTGGCGATTGCCGATGGGGGCCCAGTTCGAATAGTCGCCGATCATGGAAAGGATCACGACGCGATAGTGTTTGCGGACGGCGGACAGCATGATTCCGGGGACACCGAATACGCAGTCGTCGTAGTGCGCGCCCATGGCGAGGAGGGTCTTTGGCATACTGGCAGTCTACTACGGCGGTTATGGCGCAAGGCTCGCAGGGCCATGCTCGAGAAACCAAAGCGCCTGGTGGACGCGGATGATACCTTGACGGCTTACAGCACCACCCGCTCATCGCCGTCCCGCCGGGTGACCTTCTCACGGTCGAGGTACTCAAGCAGCGGAATCGCATACTTTCTCGATATCCCAGTCCAGTCTTTGAAAGCCGTGACGTTAAAGCGCTCGCCGCGATGGCATTCGAAGAGTCCGCGTAGCTTTGCGATCGCGGATCCGTGAAATACAAGGTTGTCCGTAACCTTCACCAGCCGCTTCTCGCGAATCAGCATCTGCAGCAGACTCCGGGCCCGCGCCGTTTCCACGCCCGATTTCGACAACACTTCCGCAACCCCCGGCACGGCAAGACCCGCCGCTTCGAAGGCCGCTTCAATTGATCCGCGCGCCGCTTCCTCGTCCTGCTTGAGGGCGGTGCGATGACTCGCGAGACGAACGGTATCGCCATCCGCGGCGAGATCCTTTCCCGCGGCCAAAAGCGCGTCGAATAGCGGGGCAGGACAGCCGGCGAGGTCTTTCCCGCGCAAGTCCTGCTTCGCGATTCCGGGGAGCAATGGATTGAGTTTGTGGAAGTCGCGCACTCGCTCCGCGATTCTCTGCCGCGCGGCCTGAAACCATTCCGCGTCCACCAGCCACTGACCGGCACGCCGTGCGCTCCTGGCCGCGGCGTCGATCTCGCCCTCCGCACGCCCCAGCCTCGAGGCCAACTCCGTCAGGCTTGCGCCAAACTTCGACTCTCGAATCAGCAGCGCCGCACGTTCCTCAAGGCTGCCTTTCGACAGGACATCCAGGCGCAAGGCTTCCAGACGCCGCGGAGGGGCGCTGTCAATCACGACGCCGCCTCCAATTGTCACGACCGGCGAGAACATTCTGATAATGAAATGGTCGCCGGGGAGCAGCAGCGCCGGCTCACGCAGTACGATGCGCTCGTAACTGGTCGATGCCGGCTTCAAAGCCCCCGAACCGGCTGCCAGGCGAATTTCGGCCTCGATCTCCGCCGCTCCCGAGTGGAAATGCACCGGTGCGCGATGTTTCAGCGGTTTCGCCGAGTGCAGCAGTTCGAGTGAAACGTCCAAGCGCAACGTGTCGCGGAATCGGCCCGGCTCCGCAAGCACCATGCCGCGAGCGAGGTCAGACGCTTCGATGTCCGCGAGATTCAGTGCCGTACGCTGTCCGGCAGTGGCTCGCGCGGCAGGCCCACCATAAACCTGAATCCCGCGCACGCGGAGCTTGCGGCCGGCCGGATGAAGCTCCACTTCCTGTTCTTTAGCGACCGACCCCGAGATCAGCGTTCCCGTGACTACAGTGCCAAAACCCCTCATCGAAAATGCGCGGTCGATGGGAAGACGGAATGGCTGCCGGCCGCCTTTGCCCGGCACGTCGCCCGCGACCCGCTCCAGCGTGCCGCGCAACTCGTCGAGCCCCGCTCCCGTTGTCGAACTGACCGCCACCACCGGCGCTCCGTCGAGAAATGACCCCTTCACGAACTCGTCCACTTCGAGGCGAACCAGTTCGAGAATATCGCCGTCTACCAGATCGGCCTTTGTAAGCACGATGATGCCGCGGGGAATCGACAGGAGGCGGCAGATTTCGAAATGTTCGCGCGTCTGGGGCTTGATCGATTCGTCGGCAGCTACGACGAATAGGACGAGGTCGATGCCTCCCACGCCGGCGAGCATGTTCTTCACGAAGCGTTCATGGCCCGGCATGTCGACGAACCCGACCCGGAGCGAAGGCGTCAGTTGCAGGTGCGCGAATCCGATGTCGATGGTGATGCCCCGCCGCTTTTCCTCTTCAAGACGGTCCGCGTCGATGCCAGTGAGCGCCCGCACGAGCGCCGTCTTCCCGTGGTCGATATGTCCGGCCGTGCCCGCGACGACTTCCTTCACTTCAGCTTCCAGGCACCGGAGGAGAACTCCGCCGTCTCCTCGTTCCATGTTCCGAATTTCGACGCCATCTGCCCGCCATCCACCAGCAGCGCGGCCCCCGTGATGAACGAAGCCAGATCTGAGGCGAGAAACGCGATCGCAGCACCTACCTCGTGCGCCTCGCCGCCGCGTCCCAATGGAATGTCCCGGAAATAGTCCTTAAGCACCTCGGGATGAGAAAAGTGCCTCTCCGTCAGCCGCGTGCGGATCAACCCGGGGCAAACCGCATTGACGCGAATTCCGTACGGTCCCAATTCGTTGGCCGCGGTGTGAAGTATTCCCAACACACCTGCCTTGCTGGCGTTGTAGGCGGCAAGCCTCGCCTCGCCGTCGTAGGAATTTGTGGACGCGGTAATGACGATCGCTCCCTTGCGGCGCGCTTTCATCAGCGAGGCGGCGGCCTGCACGGTCTCAAACACTCCGGTCAGATTCAAGGCGATGGTTCGATCCCACAGGTCGCGCGAAGTTTCGGTCAAATCGGCCTCCGAACCGGTTCCCGCGTTCGCCACGACGATATCCGGCGGGCCGCATTGGAGGAAGGCGTGGTCGATAGACTCGCGATCCGTCACGTCAACTACCACATCGGCCGCTCGATCGATGTCGAACACCCATACCCGAGCACCGCCTGCCCGTAGCGCCGCCGCTGCCGCCTGTCCAATCCCATGAGCGCCCCCCGTGACGACGGCGATCTTACCAGAAAAGTCCAGCGCCATCTGACTACTATCCTGGAAGAACATGTTGAGTCGAAGAGCATGGATAGCCGCGCTCCTGGCGCCGGCGGCCGGCGCGAGAGGGCAGGGAATTTCCTCGCGCGCGGTGCAGCCAGTGCCGCGTGGAAAGCCCTCCGGCCTGCCGTTCAACGCTCGTTTCACCGACGTCGCCTCGAAGGCCGGCCTCACCGCGCCGGTCGTCTATGGGGGCGTGGAGCGTAAGCTCTACATCCTCGAGACCGTCGGTTGCGGGTGCGCATTTCTCGATTTCGACAACGACGGATGGCTCGATATTTTCATCCTGAGCGGAACGCGTCTTGAAGGCGCGCCGGAAGGCGCGACGAACCGGCTGTACAAGAACAACCGCGACGGCACCTTCACGGATGTCACGGAAAAGGCAGGACTGCACCGGGCCGGATGGGCGTGCGGCATCGCAGTGGCCGACTATAACAACGATGGCTTTGACGATCTGTTTCTCACCTACTGGGGTCAGAATGTCCTGTATCGCAACAACGGCGACGGCACGTTCACGGACGTCACAGAAAAGGCCGGTCTCCTCGACACACGCACTCGCTGGGGCGCGGGCTGTACATTTCTCGACTACAATCGCGACGGTCACCTGGATTTGTTTGTCTCGAACTACCTGGAGTTCGATTTCAAGAAGATCCCGAAACCGGGCGAGACGCCGAACTGCGTCTGGAAAGGCGTTCCCGTGAACTGCGGGCCTCGCGGGCTCGAGCCTGGACGGCATTCCCTCTACCGCAATAACGGCGACGGCACGTTCAGTGACGTGACCGTTCCTTCCGGGATCGCAAAAGCGCGAGGCAGCTACGGCATGACGGCTGTAGCGGCCGATTTCGATAACGATGGCTGGCCCGATATTTACGTTGCGTGCGACTCGACCCCAAGCTTCCTGTTCCGCAATAACCACGACGGCACGTTTACGGATGTGGGACTTGAATCGGGCGTGGCGTTGAATGAAGACGGCATGGAGCAGGCCGGGATGGGCGTCGCGGTGGGCGACTTCAACCTCGACGGGAACCTCGACATTTTCAAGACGCATTTTGCCGACGATACGAGCATCCTCTATCGCAACGACGGTAAGGGCAGTTTCGAGGACATGACAATCCGCGCCGGGATGGGCGTTGAGACGCGGTTTGTCGGATGGGGAGCGGGCATGGCTGATCTCGACAACAACGGGCTGCCCGACATTTTTCTAGTAACGGGAAACGTATATCCGGAGGTCGAGAGCAGGGCGCCGGCGTACCCGCTGCGAACCCCGCGCGTCGTGTTCCGCAACCTTGGCGGCGGGAAGTTTGAAGAGCTTATCGATCAAGCGGGGCCGGGTGTTGCCGCGCCGCACTCGAGCCGCGGCTGCGCCTTCGGCGATTTCGATAACGACGGCGACGTGGACATGTTGATCGTCAATATGAACGAACCGCCGAGTTTGCTGCGCAACGACGTATCGGGCGGCGGGCATTGGCTTAAGGTGAAACTCGAGGGCGTGAAGTCAAACCGGAGCGCCATCGGAGCGCGCGTGACCGTGCGCTACGGGGGGAAGGTTCAGGTACAGGAGAGGCTAAGCCAAAGCAGTTTTTTTTCGGCAAACGATCCGAGGCTCCACTTCGGGCTCGGAGATGCGTCGAGCGCGGAGATCGACGTGCGGTGGCCGAACGGGGTTGTGGAGAAGATTGGGATGGTGGAGGTCGACCGGCTGGTGACGATTAAGGAAGGTGCGGGTGCGACGCGGGTGAAGCCCCAGCTATGATGCGAGTCCGGGCCGGCACGAAAGGCATAAATTGGCGCGAGCCCCGACGGCAATTACTTCGCGATGACCCTCGTCACTGAGTACGCTGAACCTATCACGCTCTTGCTTGACCGGAAACTGCCCGCCGCACACTGACCGCGCAGACGGATTTTCCCCGGGAGATTACGTGCCGGACGTGGGACCCGGAGTATCATTGAGAACAGGACTCACCGCCGAATGGCCCTCACTTCCGGAACACTTCTGGGACCGTATGAAATCCTCGCACTGGCGGGTGCGGGCGGTATGGGCGAAGTCTACAAGGCTCGGGACACGCGGCTCGACCGCGTCGTCGCCATCAAAGTCCTTCCACCCCACTTCGCCAGGCGCGAAGACCTCCGGCTGCGTTTCGAACGCGAGGCGCGGATTATCTCGAGCCTGAACCACCCGCACATCTGTGCGCTGTTCGATGTCGGCGTGCAGGACGGCGCCAACTACCTGGTGATGGAGTACCTGGAGGGGGAAACGCTGGACGCACGCCTCAAACGCGGCCCACTATCCGTGGAGGAAGCCCTTCCGCTAGCGATCGAGATCGCCGAAGCGCTTGCGGAAGCGCACCGCCACAACCTCATCCACCGGGATCTGAAGCCCGCGAACGTGATGCTCACGCGCAGCGGCGTGAAGCTTCTCGACTTCGGGTTGGCCAAGGGGTTGGCTGCGTCGAGCAGCCTGGCGCCGGATGATGCCACTTTGACCCTCGCCCTCAGCGCGGAAGGCGCGTTCATGGGCACTTTGCAATACATGCCACCCGAACAGTTGGAGGGCAAAGACGGAGACACGCGCAGCGACATCTTCGCTTTCGGCTGCGTAATATATGAAATGGTTACGGGCAGGCGGGCGTTCCAGGGCGAAACCCAGGCGAGCGTAGTTGGCTCCATCATGACCGCTGAGCCTGACGCCATCGATTCCCTTCAGTTGGCTATTCCCAAGGCGCTGGAACGCCTGATCCGGCAGTGCATTCGAAAGAAGCCAGACGAGCGTTTGCAGTCCGCCCACGATATTGGTCTCCAACTGGAATGGCTTCGTCAGCCGGTGGAAGAAAGGGCCGCGCCCGCGCGCCGATCCCGCAAGAAGTGGTATTGGGCAGCGTCGGCCCTGGCTGCGGGCGGCCTGGTTGCCGCGATCGCGCTGTACCCCCCGCCTCCGCGCGAGGCGACACCGGCCAAGGTTGAGTTTGACAGGGCGGGAGCTACTGAAATCTCAGGCGTCCTCGTTTCTCCGGGCGGCGACTCCGTCGCTTGGCGCGAAAAGAACGGCATCGCCGATACGATTCGGCTGCGGTCGCTCGACACCGGTGCTACACGCGTCATTGCCGAGGGGCAAGGACAGGTCCAGGCTTGGTCGCCTGATGGCCGCTCGCTACTCTATGGCGACAACGGTAAATTGAAACGCCTGGACTTGGCCGGCGGCGTCGTTCAAGATGTTTGTGAGCTGGGAAGCCGCGGGTTCCGTGCCGCTTGGCTGATGGATGGAACAATACTTCTCGGCAGGAATGATGGACCGCTCAGACGAGTTTCCGCCTCGGGAGGGATACCGGTCCCGTTCGGTCAATTGGATGCGGATCGCGGCGAACGCAGGCAGCGTGATCCGACCCCACTGCCCGACGGCCGCCGCGTGCTCTACGCATCCACAGGCAGGAATCCGGAATCAAGCGGGATATATATTGCCTCGCTGGACGGGAGCGCGAAGCCGCGCCGTGTTCATCCAGCCGAAGGACCGTTTCACTACATTCATCCCAACCGGCTCCTCATCCGCCACGGCGAAGGCATGGCAGTTGTGCGTGTGGATCTTGATGGGGAGGGCAAGGCCCCGGGAGAGCCTCTCGTGATTGCTCCGAGCGTCACCTCGATCTCCGCATCGCTCGACGGAAAGGTGATCGCGTTGGTGCCTGGCAGCTTGGGAGCGGACCTTGTGCTGATGGACCGTTCCGGCCAGAAACTGGCGGATATTAGCCCCGACGCGGCCGGAATGGCAACGCATCCCGAGTTTTCTCCGGACGGCAAGCGTATTCTCTTTGCCCGCGCCAAAGCCGTTCCCAGTCCGGATGAATGGGTTTACGACATCGTCCGCCGGGCCACGGCTCGCCTCACGTTTTCAGGCAGGGCCGGACCTGGCACGTGGTCCGGAAACGGCGGTCGCATATTTTATTATTCCGGGCAAGGACCAGATAAACGAGGCGGGATCTACGAGCTCAGTTCCGATGGCGCGGGAGCCGAAACATTATTGGCGGCGGTAGAGGCGCACCATATGCACACGTCACCGGACGGCCGCTTCCTTGTCTATGAGAAAACCACCACTCCTGGCGGAGGAGATCTGTGGGCGCTGCCGCTGACGGGTGATCGGAAGCCTGAGCCACTGCTGGCGGGGCGCGCCTATGAGCACCCCCGCATTTCGCCAAGCTCACAACTGATTGCATACAGCGCCGCCGAGACCGGCCGGAGCGAGGTATACCTCCAAACGTTTCCGCCGGGCGGAGGCAAGTGGCAGGTGTCCACCAACGGCGGCACCGAACCGAAATGGCGCGCCGACGGCAAGGAGATCCTATTCTCGGCTGAAGCGAGCATCATGTCGGCCGCGATTTCCCTCCGCGGCACCGTCGTGGAGATTGGAGAAGTAAAGGAACTGTTCCGTGCGCTCAGGCCAAGAGGTGGAAGCCCCTCGTACCATTTTTCATCCAGCCCGGACGGCCAATTCTTCGTGCTCGGTACCATCAAAGAGCAGGACGAGCCGATCACACTTCTGCTGAACTGGAAACTGCCTGCCGCGCGGTGAACGCGTCAACTGCCTCCCCCTCGCCGGTTCGCGCACCGGCTCTGACAAGCTGTCTACAAAGCCGTACCTTGACTGAACTGAACTGACAACCTCGACTGAACTTACAACCTCGCGAGGACTTGAACTTACAACCTCGCGAACCGTCGAAACAGCCGGTTTCGTGCTTGGCCTTCCCGAGGCTCCAGTGATTCGCCAGGGTTTCCGGCACTCGCGCCAGCAGCTCGCGCGGATGGTTCGGGTTCCAACCGCGCCAATTCCACCTGCCTACCCAGACGCAAGTCACTGACTGGAATGCCGGAAGCCTCAAACACATCCTTCGCGTCACCGGCCGCGAGCTTCACAATCGCTTTCAAATCGCATTCCGCCAAGCCGAGGGCGTCGCCAAACCGGTCAATAAGCAGGCTGAGACGCGAATGCGATTCGGCCGGATCGCGCCTGTATACGGCCTCCGTCAATCCATGGCTGAAGTTTGTTACCATCCGTAGCCGGTCAATGCCGCTTGCCGACCGGCACTGAAAGGTTTCCCACCGCTCCATGCACTGACCGGGACGCTCCGGCAGGTTCCACTGCCTGGCCATTCCCTTTCCCAGATCTTCATAGCTGAATTCGAGTACACGGAAGCACGCCGTCCTCTCATCGCTGCCCTGGCACATCTCGCGAAGAATGGTAGCGTACTCCTCCGGAAGGTGATACGCCACGAGGACTTCCCCGAGGTTCCTTAGCATTCCACAAAGGAAAGCGTCTTCGAGCCAGGGGAACCGGGCGCGCAAGGCCACCTGTCTCGCGTGGTGAGCCGTAATCAAACTCGTCAGCATCAGAGGTTTCACACCCGACAGGCCCGTCGCGGTCTGCGCCGCCGATAGCGCGGTGGCCGCGAACTCCGCGACTGCGTCGATTCCGAGCATCGACACCGCACGGGAGACGCTTGGGACGGGAGAGGCGGCCATGCGAGACGCATACTGCCCGGAATTTACCACCCGCAGAACTTTGGCAGTGAGGCCGAGATCCAGCGAGACGAAGCGGGCAAGTCCCGCAAACGATGTCGTCTCCGACTCCGCAGCGGCCAGCAGCCCATGCATGTTGCACGGGAGCACCGGAAGATCGGGGCGAGCCACTAGCCGGCGGACACAGGCGTCGACGCGTTGCTGACATGTCGGGACTGCCGCGAGAAGCGGCGCCGGCGGCTGGCGATAGGCGAGAGCGTTCATGCCCTTCCATCGTCAATCCCGGTGAGAACCTTTAGGATCGCGCGCGGGTTTCGGCCAAAGAGCGCCTTGGCGGGTCGTCCCCATCGCGAGCTTTGCCGCGTTGGTGGCCCGGCATTTCAGGCGGTCGTGCTCATTCCAGGGTAAGCGTACGACCAAGTACAGGGTTGCCGGATCGGCTTGAGGTGTGATTGTGGAACGCCGAAGGCGGAATCAGCGTCGGGAGACGGCCCAGGCGGCTGGGGTCAGTTCGCCGACGCGCTGGATGGAGCGGTTAGCCAGGCCGGGTAATACCGAGCCCAGGTATTCGCGAACGGGCAGTTTCACTCCTCGTGACTCAGCGTGATTTTCGCCTCTCCCGCCGCAAATTCCGGCCAGCGGAACCGGCCCTTCTCCAGGCGCTTGGCGCAGACCCAGAGCCCGCTGCCATCCCAGAACAAAAGCTTCAGGCGGTTTCGTTGC
>SXGS01084416.1_pt1 | contig 21694 bp, 15 predicted proteins | sample 3174681 | NCBI WGS metagenome assembly SXGS01 (sample SAMN11356861, study PRJNA531348) | freshwater metagenome | isolation source: freshwater sample F1-80 | place: China: Fuxian Lake, Yuxi | collected 2017-12-25
GCCCAGACCGACGCCCAGCGCAGCAACCAGCCATTGAATGCTGGACCAGCGCAAACCAATCGTGCTGGAAACTGCAATCGTGCCCATCGCAAGAATCGCATAACAACTGACTGTCGTAATGGCATATCGCGCCGCTCCGGTCAGCGGCAAATGCTGTAATAGCGCAATCTCCATCAAGCCTGGCAGATTCCGGCCTGCAATGACAGTCAAAACAACGATCGGCACTACGAAGACCATATTGGATAGCGTGATGCTCACGCGCTGGTCGGGTGTGGCTCCCTGGACGTCCCATAGCTTAAATCGTTCCAACATCGTAATGGCAGGCAGGACATCTGACCAAATCATGGCCGTGGCGACGAGGCCAGCAACGATCATGAAACTGGTGAGCAAACGCATGGTCTGCTCGTTAATCATGGCTACATTGACTGCCGAATCATCCAAGTTAGTCGATACCGGCAACTGCGTCTGATCGCGCTTGGCCGCTTCCTCAAGTCGCTGCTTCGCTTGGGCAATCATGATTTTTCGGCGGCTTAACAACAGCCAGCGCCGCAATAAATTGTAAATTAGCAGCAAACTTACAATGGTCCAGTTGGTGGCATTCAAATGCAAAGCCAGTCGTTGGGCGGTGTAATGGAATCCCGTAAAACTGATTCCGGCAAGCACCAGAGGACCGGCAACGATGGTCGGGTACCAGAAGAACCGCAAGCGATCCAACCAGCCGCCAGGACGCTCGCGCAGATAGTATCCGAAAACTCCTTGTCGAGGCACAAACACGCGCATCAAGAATGCAGACAATAGGATCATCAGCAGCAAGAACGCTGCGCGACCCAGAGAAGCTTCCCACCGCGAATTTGCTAAGCCATCAAAGATCCCGACAATCGCTGCCATCGGAACGCACAAGTCGATAACCCAGCGCAGATTGGTAGCCACTAATTGGCACGTCTCTTCAGGCCAATCGAAATGCCAGATCCCAAGGCCGTTGGGTCGGCAAACTTGTCTCAGCAACTCCAATGGTAAGAAGACAGAAACCGCAACTAATAATCCATGAGCAATCGCGCGCGTGAACTCTACACCAGATTGGTCGAGCCGATCCGCTCGCCACCACAAGAAAATAAGCACAACCGCAATCGGGATCGCGATCAGTAGGGTCAGTACCATCGCTTTAGCAGTGGGAACAAACGAGGTCGTACCGCCCTTTGCCGCTCGAGTGCCAGCGATTCCCAAGCTGCGTCGTGCGCGTGTCTGATTGACGGCACATGTGCCTAAGGCGGCGATAAAAAGTACGTACCACCACGGTTGACTTCGCACATCTTGCATAGCCGAATGGCTGAGCGAATTCCAGTTTTTGTAATCGGCTAGCCAACGAAATGCCTCGATAGCGGGTTTGTAGTCGGCTCGCTGAAATTGCTCGGCGCTGCGAATCCACAATACGTGCTTCTCGATAAAAGCATGATACTGCGTGACGAGCGCCCCAGTCTGCTCTTTAATATCCGCGACTTGGTACAGGTCAGTTAGATAACCGTCGACATCGACACTGATGGCGTTGATCAGTTCTTTTTCTTTTTCAGTCAAACGTGACAAAAAAGGTCGGTCCGCAACGTTGGTAGCCAACAGCGTCGAGAGTTTGCTGGAAGAATCTACAGGCAAGTTGCGTTCGCCTTCGCTCCACATGTTGATTTGTGTCAGCGAATCTTCTAACTCGAACAGCAGAGAATCGGCTGCCTGCATTTCCAATTGGTAGTGCCGTAATTCAGCTCGCAGGCTCAGCAGGTTGGGCAATTCTCCACGCTGTTTGCGTAGAATCATACCGACCCAACTATTAAAACCAGCCACTGCATCCTGGTTGTTCTGCGGCTCGACACGCGTCGACATCTTGCTGAACCGATCTTTCCATTTCTCCAGGACCAGACGAGAGGATTCCAAGTCTGTCTTGATGGCAGATTTTTTCTTGGCTAGGTCCAGCCATTGCTGTGTTCGAGCCAGCAGTGCGGTCCCTAATTCCTTGAGACTCTCCGGAATGGCTTCGGCCAACTCTTGCACTTCCTGACGCTGCTGAATAATACGATCTTGCTTCATGCGATTGAGTTCGTCGCCCAGCTTGCGAACATGGTCCTGCAACTGTTTCTCTTCGGTCTTGGCCAACTCCAACTGAAGCGGCAGTAGTTCCGTTTCTGCTTCATGGACTCGCTGTTCTATTTCCAGCGTTTGAACTTGTTCGATCAAAACCAATCGCGCAGCAGACTGAGCCCACTGCGTAGCCTCGCGCAGAACTAGATTCTCCGTCGCTGTTGGAACCGCCGTGGAAACATCCCTATCCAATTGTTCCAACTTGCCACGCGCGTCGCTAATTAACTGCGGTAGATCCTTGCGCCGCTTTTCGCGCAAGTCGACTTGTTCACTTAGTTTGCTACGAGTCTCCATGATGGCAGCCAATTTCGATTGAGCCTCCTGCAGATCCCCCTGCAGCTCGTCGAAACTGAAAAAGTCGAATGTCTCCGCCGCTTCAAGCCGAAAGGGCACTTCGGTCTTCTTGCGCCGGGCGCTCGACAATTCGTTTGGGGCCGCCCCGACTCGGCCAGCGTATTCCCTACGTATTCGCGATGATTCGCCGGCAAGTTTCAAATCGGCCAGTGCCTTCTGGTAGAGCGCGATCAAGGATTCTTTGAGAGTCGATTCAATTTCGACGTCCCGTTGCACAGCATCTAACCGGGAAACGATGTTCTCAGCATTGACCGATGTCGCAGTTGAAGTCGCCGCAGTTGGCGACAACCTCGAATCGCTGCTAATTGCGGACGATGGCTGGCCGACGGTTGGACTAGGAATGGTCTGAGCAATTGCCAGCCGACCAAGTTGGAAAATGGCTGAAAGCAGCAAAACCTGCGCGCTGACCGATCGCGTGAACAGCCTTTCCATGTATTTCTCGCTCCATCGCACGCAAAGATCCACTCCATCAATTCAAGTCACAAGTCTAGACCGTAGCTCATAATTGATCAACCAGCTACTTCACAACCACCAGCATAGCATGTCGCTGCTCATAATCACTTCTCGCTGGATTGGTTCCAACATTCCAACAGACTCAAGATCGGAGATTTCGCCGAACAATTCTTCAGGTTGTATTTCGCCAGATGAAGCTTCTTATGTCCTGGCTCTGAGTTTGGTTTCGAATTCTTTTCCCAATTGCGATGGGGCATCAACAACTCGACTAATTCGGTATTGGGCAATTAATTTGGTTCCTTTCGTGTCTTATCAAACAATCTTGCTCAGTAAACTCTTGACCAAATCGGCAATTGCCGATATCAAAAATCTAAACTGAATGTGATGAAAATTCAGGCACGAGTTTCTTGTTTCGCAATTCACTAGGAAGTCTATCATGACGATCACTCGAGTCGGCTCTAACAGTCAATATGCCAACGGATGGGAAAAGGCCTTCGGCAAGGTCGCAAAGGCAAAGTCGTCCTCTGCATCTGCAAAGTCCTCCGCTCCCGGCACTAAAACTGCAAAGGCTGCAGCCGCGAAGCCCAAGCAAGACTCGGCTCCGGTAAAGAAATCAGCCGCGAAGTCGACTGCCAAGCCGAAAGCCGCCAAGAAATCGGCTAAGAAAGCCAAGAAATAGAACCTCTGGGCGTTCACAACGATGAACCCGAGTCGTCTGAATTCACTTTCTTTTCGGCTCGGGTAACACTGTTGCGCTTATTCTATTCGACTGGTTCTCGTAAAGGCCGTCATGTGCAATTCGGCCACTCTTGGGCTTGCTAGCACGGCTGCAATACGAGCCCGAAGCGCAAGCGAGTGCGTCAAGCCAGGCTGTCGTCAATCCAGGCTGTCACTCGCTTGCGCTTTGGGCTTGTATTGGCAAATTCCTTTCTGTGCTCGCTTAGAATCTCAGGGTCGCGACCAGCGGACGGTGGTCCGATCCAGGCGCGTTTGGTAGTATTGACCGAGCCAAAACTTGACAGTCTCCGCGCACCAACAGATGATCGATTGGAATTCCCCACCAACCCAAAGAGGCTGGCCAACTACTACCGTTGCCGAAGCCTATGCGTGAATCGGCAAACCCTGCCGCTAGCATTCGATAAAAGATGCCGCTCCAGGGAGTCGTATTCAAGTCTCCGATGACGCAAATCGGTCCGGGTTGTTGTTTAGCCCATGCAATCAAGCCATCGAGCTGCCGATCGCGGTAAATTCTCCTCCAAGCGGGAATGGGTGAAATAGTGTGGATAGCTACCAATTGAAGCTCGCTGTTGATGAGAGAATTGGGCAGCGACACCAAAATGACCGGCAACTTGTCGTCGTCAAAATCACGCACTTGCATCTTTGTATTTGGCACGCGGCTGAGCACCGCCATTCCGCCGGTTCCGCCAGGGATTGTCATCCGGTGAGGATATGCAGCCACCAATTCGTCGAACTGGTCCAGTAGGTTAGTGCGAGCCTCGATCAATACGATGACGTCCGCGTTCGTTTCCAGTAGCACTGAATTGATTTCATCGAAATTCTGATTGGAGGCAAGAATATTCCATGAAATGATCTTCAAATCGTGTTCATTCGTTGAGTGCGTCGAACTTGTTAGCAGGTTCCAAGGTTGGACGAGGCACAGCAGATAAAACCACGGGCAGGCAAGAGCCATGAGCATTGCTTTAGTTCGAGCAAGCAGCGCCAGAATTGTTGCTACCGTACCCACGATCAATGCATGAAACGCCAGATGGCAAGCTAACTCGACGGTTGGCTGCAAACGCGAGAACAAAATCGCGATCGACAGGCACCATAACGCGATCGCGGTCAGCAACAGAATTGAGTGGAAACAACGAAGCAACAAAAAATTGGCCTGCCTATGCGACAGCTTTTTATGGGAGATCGGAAGATTGGGATCGTCAAGCGCTAGGGGCGCGAACCCTTACTTGATCGTACCAGCCGAAGGGTTTTCTGGCCACGCGTGCTTGGGATAACGACCGCGCAGTTCTTTGCGCACTGTCGGATACGTGTTCTTCCAAAAACTAACCAAGTCATCGGTAATCTGTTGGCAGCGATTGTTTGGGGCAAGTATATGAAGCAGCAAAGGGACTCTTCCTTGCGCGATGCGGGGAGTTGTCGCTAAGCCAAAGAAATCTTGAATCCTTGCAGCCAATATCGGTGGCTTGCCAATTTCATATTGCAACGCGACGCGGCGCCCGCCTGGCAACTGGTAATTCTCGGGGGCCTCGTGGTCCAACAACTGCATTTGCTTTGAGTCCAATTGGGATCGCACCAAGTCCAGCCAGGGCAAATCGCGAATTTCGGTAATTGACTTGAGTCCCCAACACCATTGGACCAACTTCTGCTGAAGTCCCTGTTCGCTTAGATCCGGCAGTCCCGCATCGGGCAGAGCCATACTCAGCCAGCGCACGCGACTCAGGAAGCTCACCAGCGGCCGATGGTCTGTCGGGAATACTCGATGCCAATTTGCCATCGAGTGTTTAGCCAAGAGCTGCGCTGTTTGCTCATCCAGCGGCGTGGCGATGGGAGTCTCCTCGATCACCAAATCCAGCCAATAGGTTCGTCGTCGCGTGAGTACCGTTCCCTGAGTTGGATGTACAAAACGTTCATCGGCCTCTCGCAAATTCACCAGGTCCAACCACAACGGATCGACCGCCGATGCTTGGCGCACGGTTGCTTCGGCACCAGCAGCATCCACATCAATGCACAAAAAAAGCTCGTTTGCTGTGACACCGGAACCATTGTCCAATCGCACGCCTCGACCACCCACCATCAGTCCCTTGGGTTTTTGGGGTTCGCGGCGCTTCGCGAGTCGATCTGGAAACGCGGCCAGCAACGCGCGCTGCAAATAATCATCAATTTCGTTTTCGTCGGTCGGACCAAGTTCCCGATAGACCTGTTCCAACAACTGATTGGCAACTCGCTGGACTTGGTTTGCGGCACCGGGCCGAATGCTCCCCATGGGCCAATCCTGGGTACCATCTTGAAAGAATTGTTGCAGCGCCAATACTCGTTGTGATATATCGCAATCACACCGTGTTACGACTCGAGTAGGAATGCCTCGCCGAGAGTCTGTAGATGCGCCTCGGCGATCAAATATGTCGCGTTCGGACAACATCGTTGCCGCCATCGCCGCCGGCACAGTAATTCCCAATCGATGTCCCTCCACCAGCAGCCTGGCAAGTCGCGGATGGACGGGCAGTTTCAACAGCAACCTACCCAGCTTCGTAGGCTGACCGTCTGCCAGTGCCCCAATTCGCTCAAGCAGTTCTTTCGCTTGATCAATGGTTTGGCCGCGAGGTTCGGTAATCCAGGGGAATCTCTGCGGATCTTCGCCGAGTACTGCCAACTGCAGCACCGCTTCTGCCAAATCAACTCGCAGAATTTCTGGATCGGTGTACGCTGCGCGACTGCGATGCGTTACTTCGTCCCACATGCGCCAGCAGATGCCCGACGCAGTTCTGCCGGCTCGTCCGGCGCGCTGGTCTGCTGACGCCCTTGAGATAGGTTCTAGGGCGAGCACATTCAAGCCAACTGCAGGGTCAACGCGTTGTACTCGCGCCCAGCCACTGTCGACGACGATGCGTACGCCATCAATTGTCAGCGACGTTTCGGCGACGTTGGTGGCCAAAATGATCTTACGCTGTGCACTGGGAGCCAAGACACGATCTTGTTCGTTTGCCGCTAAATCACCGTACAGCGGTAAAACGTTCCAGCCTCGCCGTTGAGCCAGCGGGTGAAGATTCCTGGCCACTTGCAGAATTTCGCCTACCCCGGGCAAGAATACCAGCACGTCACCTTCTCCGCGCTCGGCTGCTTCCGGAACCGTTTCGCTGACCGACTCAACTATGTTTTTGGTTCGCCCGGGTTTTGCATACCGAATCGAAACAGGAAACATGTGACCATCCACGCGAACGACTGGCGGTTGACCCAAATATTCCGAAATCGAAACTGTATTCAGCGTGGCAGACATAATCACTAACCGCAGGTCTGCTCGAACCGATTGCTGTAGGCGGCGGATCATCCCGAGCAACAGGTCGTATTCCAACGATCGTTCGTGAAATTCGTCCAAGATCACGGTTGTTACTGCGGCCAGCGTAGAATCGGATTGAATCTGCCTGATCAATACCCCGGGTGTCATCACGGCGATTCGTGTCGCGGCAGTGACTTGGTGATCAAACCGCACTTGATATCCGACTTGCTGTCCCAATTGCGAGCCCGTCTCGTAGGCGATTCGCGCGGCGGCAGTACGCGCTGCAATCCGACGCGGTTGAACCAAGACGATTCGACCGGACGCGATCTCGGGCACTGCCATCAGGGCAGGAGCGACACGCGTCGTCTTGCCAGCTCCGGGTGGGGCTTCGACAATCACCGCGCTAGAGCTTGTTACGGCCTGGCAGATTTGTGCTAGCGAGCCGTCGATGGGCAATGATATCCGCGTCATTGGCTGGGCACGCCCCGCTGTGGTTGCCACTCCGTTGCCAACTGGTCGACACCTTCGGACCGCAAACTTGCTGCACTCGAACCGATCAGCGATATGCTCCGTCGCAATTGAAGAATTTTTTCCGACTTGATCGCACCACGCCGATCTCCAGCGCACACCGCACCGCGCACTGCGATTACTTTTGGTCGAATGGATTGTAAGTGAGCCAAGTTCTCTAAGTTCAAACTACCTGCAAATACCGTGGTTGCACCAAGAATTGCAGCGTCGTGCTGGATCGCAGCCAGCTCATCCAAGTTGAAATGATCGAGCAACGTGTGGCCATCCTTGAGGAATGTATCCACTAGCAGAAACTGAGATCGAGAGCCTCGCAGATAATCGAGTACCGCAACAGGCGGCGGAGCATCGCACGCTTGATAATCGGCGTACAGAACCGGAACGACGTGAGCTTGACCGGCAACACTTTGGGCCAGTAGCCGCAGACGCTCTTGCCATGGAAATGTCCCCGAGGCACATTTAGATAAACCAACTTTCAATGTCGGAAACAACTCTGCAAGCGCTCGACCGTTCGCAAAGTCCAAATCTCGTAGCTCGCCAAGCGCGACACTGCGTCGATCCATCCCGTTCAACACGTGTGCGACCTCGCGCGCGACATTCATCGTAGGCGCACCCAGCGGGCCGGCATCGGGGTCCTTCAAGTCGACCCAGTCCACCTTGGCCGCTAGAGCAATCTGGGCTTCTTCGGCGCTGCGCACGCTGACCAGCAACATCGCGCCGCAGCTTTCGTATGACTGATTCAACGCTTGGTAATTCCTGTCGAAATCACGCTTGAGAAGTTGCGTTTCAATATCACTGGATCGCTTTGTCAATCAAGTTTTTCGTAATTCTTTGTACTCGGCTATCGGGTCCGTGAGGGCGTGACCAATGCGACCATGGCAGCATGTGCCCTGGAGGGCTTGCCAAGTCTTGGCACCAAAAAATTGTCGATGCATTGAAAACAAAATTGTTGTTCGGTCCCGGATAGATAGTTGCCGTCCATTGTTGCGGATTCACACCACCTTGCAATGCCGTGCCGGCAGCAACGATTTCCAGGCCAGGAATATCCTTGGGCGGATCGCCGTGATATTCCCAACCAATTAGGCCCGCAATGCGATCCCCTTGCTGCATCCCGGTACCCGCAAACATCCAATGGTTCGGCTTGGTCACCGTCCAATCGCCGCCACCATTGACGGGCTCAACGTTGCGCGCTCCCATGAGGTAGCCTTCATCGGGCCCTCGATGGGGAAAAGGGCCATGATCCCGTTCGCGATCCACTGCATATTTGTACTGGCCACCGTAGGGTCCGCCACGAAAGATGATGCGATTGGGTCGTCCATCCGAACTGGCTCGAAACGGAGTGACCCAACACACGGAATTCCCGGAAAAGAACAGAATATCAACTCCTGCGTCGCGCATCTTGACTACGCTTTCATATTCGCGAATGTCCCAATACTCGTCATGACCGACGCTGAGAAATGCCTTGCACTTTAATCCTCGCTCTGGCGTCAACATATCGCTGTTGGAACAATAGCTGACATCGTATCCTTGCTGTTCCAACCAGTAAGCAAACGGAAATTCAAAGCACAGCCACTCGCCTGACCCAATCGATTGTGGGTTTTCGTAGATCTGTGCGTACTTGCTGTACGGTCGATCGAAACTGACATCCGCCCAGGGACCTTGATTGCCTTTGGGGTGTAAGTACACCGACGTATCGACGGGCCAGCGATTGTAGGCTTGCCACGTATTGTCGCTGCATTGAAACAGAATGTCCGCTGGTCGATCGTCGGCTACGATAAACACGACATAGCTCTGCCAATAGTCGTGCGGGGCGTCGTTGCGCAGCGTCGTCAATCTGCCGAGGTAAACGCCACTGGTCCAGTCACTTGGAATGTCAAATGTTACGTCGGGCTGCCAACGGCATTCGACCAGTCGTCGATCTCCTTGAGCGGCCGGAGTGGGTTGAGTCCGGCCAGGCAGCGGACCAAAGGTCTTCATTAAACGTGCTCCGCGCCCGCCATAATATCCAGTCCGAAAAATTTCGACCTGAAATTGTCGCGGGGGATTGGTTGACACCATGATTTCAAGTTTGTCACCAGCCGCTACGCTTTGTTTCGAGCAGTATCCTTCAATCCATGGGGAGCGAAAACCAAGGCTCTTATCCAAGCGAACTCGCGTCAATTGCCAATCATCGGCACCTGGCTTGGCGTTCTCGATTTGGATCGCATTCGACTGAGCGCTCGCGCGCGTTGAGACTATCAATCCGATAATCGCCAAAACTATCCACTTGTTGACTGTTCGCATGAAGTTCTCGGCTTTCTTCGTGAGACATTGCGTTGTGGCAGGTCGATGCGTTATTCTTGGAGGCATTAGCGAAACAGGACCGGAGTATTACCATGACATCGGAACCCATCGATTCAGCACAGCAAGAATTGTATGATCTGGCGCAAATCCACCAAGTCAAGAGCCGTTTGCACGCCAAATCAATTCGCAGCGTGATTACGCGCCTGATGTCCGAGCGAGGCTATGCAGCCGAGCAGTCCGCAAAGGTCAGCTTGGAACAATGGCGAGTTGCTGTTGGCCCCGAGCTTGCTCGCCTTACGAGGCCCGGTAATATCAAGCGTGGGCAGCTATTGATCGAAGTATCCGACAGCGTCACGCTCCAAGAGCTGCACTTCCAAAGAACTCGCATCCTCAAACAGCTTCAAGCCGGATTGCCGGAACTGAAAATCAAGGACCTGCGAATCAGAATTGTCACTTAAGGCGAGCGGCAGATGGGAATTTACCAATACAAGCCCGAAGCGCAAGCGAGTGCGTCAAACCAGCACGCTTTAAAAGAGCACACGTCAATCCAGGCTCTCACTCGCTTGCGCTTCGGGCTTGTATTTGCAAAATTGTGGCGCTGTCCAACTAGTAGTTAAATCGAAACTCCGTCGATGTCAGTAGCGACCAAACCACTTGTCGGCAGGCTTGTTCTTTACGTTCGCTGCGGCTACGCAGGAAATCGACTAGTGCAGCTCTTTCTTCAGAATCTGGATCGCGGAGTAGGACCGATCGCATAGCAGTGTCCACAATTTGCGTTTCGTCGCTCATCTGTGCGAGCCTCGCGACCAAGCCGCCGACGAGCAGTTCGTTCAGGATTTGCTGACTGTTGCTCATGAACAGCGCTTCACTAACGCTAATTTGCATCTCATCGCGCGGCATTTCGAATCGACTGGATAGGGCTCGACCAGCTTGGGCGATATTCTCCAGTTTCAGTTCTTTATCGGCTGGAGAAACTGCTGCTCCTATGGAATCGGGATCGATCGTGGCCACTCGCAAGCTAGCCGCCAACTGGTTGCCAGTCAACGGCCTGACCTGAGCGACCGCAAACGATTCCTTTTCCGGCCGACTGCCCTCGCCAAGCCAAGCGCTGTCGCGCGAGTAGGCTCGACTCATCACCAATCCGCGAATCAGTCGTTTGACATCGAAGCGATGCTCGATCAGATCGCGCGCCAGCCACTGCATCAATTCTGGATGGCTGGGAGGATTCTCGGCGTGCATTTGGTCGAGCGGCATGACCAATCCATGCCCGAAAAATCGATGCCATATTCGGTTGGCCAGCGATCTGGCCATCCACTGCCGTCCCGAGGGTGCCAGGCCCGCGTCGATCAGCCGAGCGCGCCGACTGTAAGCGGGCGCCGGGGGAGCTTTCTTTTCTTTCTTCGATTCGTCAAGCAGTTTTTTTTCCGCTTTCTTTTGTTCATCGGTAGGCTCAGCGTACGCGGGTTCGTCCAGCACATCACCTGATAGGAACATCAGTTTGGCTTTGCGCTGTTCACCCTTGGTGGTCGTAAAGGAGACCAATCCAAATTCACGTTCTGCGACGAAACCACCGTTGTCAAACGTGCGGTCGAAGAACGACTTCATCCCGTAGTAATGATCCTGGGTCCACGTCGAAACCAGCGGATGGTCGTGACACTGGGCACAGCTAATATTGACTCCAAAAAATCGAACACTCACTTCGTTGGTGAGTTTGTCAGTGTCCTTCAACCGAGCTTTCAGGAACGAACTCGCACCATTACCAGATTCTGATTCTTGCTTGGCAAAAACCACATCGCTGAAAATCTGATCCCATCGTCGATCCTCCTTGACCGCTTGCAGTAAATAGTCCCGTATATTTCCTTCGTCTGGATACATCAACATAATTTCCAGCTCGTCGACTTGATGCCGCTCAAAGCCCTTGGAGGCCAGCAGTCGATCGACCAATCGTCCACGTTTGTCAGCATCGCTTGCAGAGAGAAACTCCTGAACCTCATCGAAGCTTGGCATCCGACCAATTAAGTCCAACGACATGCGCCTAACTAGGTTGGGATCGTTGGCTTGCTCGGACGGCTCGACCGTTTGCTCGACCAGTTTTGCGTCAACGTAGTAGTCAACCACCGACTCGATTGGCCAATCGCGCGGCAACAATCGCTCTTCGGCGTCGAGACGTGACGCCGATGAAAACAACGTTGACGCGCAGATACTGAGTATCCCAACAAGCTGAGAAATCCTGAAGAACGCCATTTCGTCATCTCGGAATAGGTGGGTATGAGGCAGGTAGGCTAATAAGCGTTTGTCGCGTATTAAGGCGGATCGCCAAAGGAACTATTTGGATGGAAGACGATTCAATTGTAGGACAAATTCACCATGTTCGGTTGTGGACAACCCAAGAGTCAAGCAGCCCATCAGGCGATTTCCGTCAAGGACAGTAAATGCTTGCGGATCGAGCCACAGCCCAGGAAAAACGCGCGAATGGAAATAGCCATCTGCGCTCAAAGCCAATTCTTCGAAGCCACTTGCTCCAAGGATGAACCAGTGGATTTTTTTTTGTCGTGAAGCATACACCAGATATTCTTTGACTCCCGCACGTTCGTAATCCCGCTTCTTGCTGTGCAGGTCAAAGGATTCGGAACTAGATGCAATCTCGCCTATAAACTCCGGCGCACCTTCGAGATAATCCTCGTCGGTAAACCGAGCCTGACCGCCTTTCTCTGGAACGATCAGCAAGCAAGCGTCAGGTTGCGGTTCACTTTCATCTCCCATGATTGTTGTTGCGTTGTCATACGCTTCGACACCCGGCGTTGCATCCTCGTATATCCCCAACCAACGCACTAATAAACTGTGGTAGCGACCGTGGGTGCGTTTGAGCGGCGACTGCATATAAACGATACCTTCAACTAGCTCGGCTTTGACCTTCTCTGGCATCAATTCATACCGTGCGTGAAATTCCTTTTGGCTCAGATGATCTCCGGCCTCTAGCGGTGCAAGAGAATCGCAGACTGTCTGTGAAGTCAGAATGCGCGGGGTAGCGATGGTTTGAGCTGTCATTGAGAAACCCCAGAAGAGCCTGGCCAAGCCCCAAGAAGGATGTCACTTTCTCGTGAACTCAACCCGCAGTTGAATCTGCGGAATTCACCAATCACATTATAGCCCGCGTGAGGAATTCGTGGGCAGGCCAATGTACAGTGGGCACACAACCACTAGCACGCGGGGTGGCAAATTTCGATGACTACGCGTTCTTGAAACTGGCAAACGATAACTTGACCTCAGGGTATACGCCAAAATGGCAGCAACGCCTTAAGGGTGAAGTCAAGGAATCACCTGCCGTGCTGAACTTAGTCTAATAGCAAACGATTTCCAGCAATGCACCAGTTGGATCGTTAATACTGTCGCTCAGCATGCTGTTCTGGCACGTAGTTTGCTTGGCAGGAACGGCAACCTGAGTTGGTGCCTTTTTGACGGCCTCAGCAGGCGGTCCAGCCAAAGCAAAGTTGGTTGGATTGGGTCGGCGCTTGGTCGATCTTTGAAACGTCCCATTAACGCTTTCTTTCCGGAGGAGTGCCGCTCATGTCGACGGCTACTAAAAGTAAGGACAAGACGAAGTTGAAGTTGCAACCGCTCGGTGATCGGTTGGTAGTAAAACGCGAAGCTGCGGAAGGTAAAACCGCTGGAGGGATCGTATTACCCGATACGGCGAAAGACAAACCGACGCGTGGCTCAGTTGTGGCAATTGGTGACGGCAAGCTGCTGGATAACGGCAATCGCGGCGCGTTGCAAGTAAAGGTAGGGGATCGCGTATTGTTTACCAGCTACGCCGGCGAGAATATTGAAATCGGCGACGAAGAATACGTCTTGATGAGCGAGAGTGAAGTGCTCGCAGTTATCGATTAACAACAGCAAGCGGCTGGACCCGTTGGCCAGTTGCCATTGTGGTCTGCCATCTCACAAACAAATAAAGAAACTCGGAGTATTTTCACAAATGGCGAAGATAATTGCGTTCGATCAGGAAGCACGCGAGGCGATTCGACGTGGCGTTTCCAAGTTGGCTCGCGCGGTAAAGGTCACGTTGGGTCCCAAAGGACGCAACGTCATTTTGCAGAAGAGCTTTGGTAGCCCGACGGTTACCAAGGACGGTGTCACGGTGGCTAAGGAAATTGATCTTGAGGACGTCTATGAAAACATGGGCGCCCGCATGGTCCGCGAAGTTGCCAGCAAGACCAGCGACGTGGCTGGTGATGGCACTACTACCGCGACCGTAATGGCGGAAGCTATTTTCAATGAAGGGCTCAAGTCAGTCGTTGCTGGCGTCAACCCGATTCAGATGAAGAGTGGTATCGAAAAGGCAGTTTCCGATATTACCGAGCGATTGCAGAAAATGGCCATCAAGATTCGCGAGAAGAGCGAAATGGCTAACGTTGCGACGATCGCCGCCAATAATGATCGCGAAATCGGCAACTTGCTGGCGGACGCGATGGAGAAAGTCGGCAAGGATGGTGTTGTAACCGTCGATGAAGGCAAGAGCCTGCACACCGAACTGGAATTTGTAGAAGGCATGCAGTTCGATCGCGGATATTTGTCGCCGTACTTTGTCACCGATATGTCCAGCATGGAGGCGATCCTCGAAGATCCCTACATCTTGGTTTACGAAAAGAAAGTCTCCGCGATCAAGGACATCGTGCCTGTGCTAGAACAAGTGGTTCAGCAAGGCAAACCGTTGTTGATTGTTGCTGAAGAAGTTGAAGGCGAAGCTCTGGCAACGCTGGTGATTAACCGCCTTCGCGGCAATCTCCAGATTTGCGCCGTAAAAGCTCCCGGATACGGCGATCGACGCAAGGCAATGATGGAGGATATCGCTATCCTGACCGGTGGCGAAGCAATTTTCGAGGCGCTGGGGGTCAAACTGGAATCGGTGACTCTTCCTCAGTTGGGACGCGCTAAGAAGGTCATTGTTGACAAAGACAATACCACGATCATCGAAGGCAGCGGCAAGAGTTCTGATATCAAAGCCAGAATCGACCAAATTCGCCGCGAGATCGAGAACAGCACCAGCGATTACGATCGCGAAAAGCTAGATGAACGCTTGGCTAAGTTGGCTGGTGGTGTCGCCAAAGTAAACGTTGGCGCTGCTACTGAAAGCGAAATGAAAGAGAAGAAAGCCCGAGTTGAAGATGCTTTGCATGCGACTCGCGCTGCTGTTGAGGAAGGTATTCTTCCTGGCGGTGGTGTGGCTTTGCTACGCGCTTGCTCGGCGGTTAAGCCAGGCGAATCACTGACCGCAGACGAAATAATCGGCTACAATATCGTTCTGCGAGCTTGCCGCTCTCCGCTGACCATGATCAGCGAAAATGCTGGAAAGGACGGCGGTGTTGTCTGCGAGAAAGTGCTCGATTCCAAGGGGAATGTCGGTTACAACGCTCTGACTGATGTCTACGAAGACTTGGTCAAAGCCGGTGTTATCGATCCTATGAAGGTGACTCGCACTGCCCTATCGAACGCAGCTAGCGTAGCCATTTTGTTGCTCACGAGCGACGCCTTGATTGCTGAAAAACCAAAGGCTGAAAAAGGCAAGAAAGGTGGTCACGGCGGCGACCACGACATGTACTAAAGTCGATCCAGCACTCAGTGCTGACATCCCATCGATCAAGTATCGATAGATTTAACAAATAAGATAAGCCGCAGTAATCTGCGGCTTATCTGCTTTTTGTCGCGCGGTTCAACGAATTTTGGATTGACGCGGGCTGAGCTAGGCATGGATACTTCCACGGCCAACCAATACGCTCTCTCGCTGTGGCGCCCGTTCTTTGTTTGCCAGCGAGTTTGAACATGCGAGATTTCAATTCGTTGAATACGTTTTACGTTGCAACAATCGGCGGTTTGTTGTTGTTCGCGGGATGTGGATCGGCACCGGAGGCCACGGTTGTCGGAAAAGTCACTTTGGACTCAGCGATAATTGAAAACGGCACCATTACTTTTGTGTCGATCGATCACAAACCGGAAATATCTGCGTGGAATATCGTCGAGAAAGGTCGGTATATGATTCCAGCATCGGCCGGCATGATCAGTGGCAAATACCGCGTCGAGATTCGGGCTTTGCAAGACGTTAATGGCGCGAAGCCAGCACAAATCGATACGACGGTTCCCGTCATGGCCAAAGAACTGATCCCTGAGAAATTCAACAGCAAATCGAAGCTGGTCGTCGAAATAACTGCAGGCGAAAACACGTCCGATTTTCTCCTCAAGACGAAATAGGATGTACATACCATGCGATTTCCGTCGGTTGCTGTCGCCACAATAACGCTTTGCGTCTTGATCGCCAACGGTTGGCGGCAAACTTGCAAGGCGGCCGATCTTCCCAATGTTGTGTTAATAATTTCCGACGATCAAGGAGCCGGTGATTACGGCTTCATGGGCCACCCGCAAATTCAAACTCCGAATCTCGATCGACTGGCCGCGCAGAGCCGAGTATTCACCAACGGGTTTGTGCCGATGAGCCTCTGTTGTCCAAGCCTTGCCAGCATCATCACCGGATTGTACCCACATCAACACAAGATTACCTCGAACGACCCACCATCTGTTCCAGGCGCGAAGAAGGGTGGTCGCGGTTCTTCATCGGAACAGGAAGCGCACTGGAACGCAGCTCTGGACAACCAAGTGACGCTGCCTCGGTTGCTTGCCAGCAAGGGATATCTCAGTTTTCAAACTGGCAAATGGTGGCACGGCGATTTTTCGCGGGGCGGTTTTTCTCACGGCATGACCAAAGGTACTCGCCACGGCGATGCGGGACTGACGATTGGCCGCGAAGGTTTGCAACCCATCTTCGACTTTGTCGCTACGTCGCACAAACAGAATCGACCGTTCTTTGTTTGGTATGCACCGTTCATGCCTCATACTCCACATACACCTCCGGATCGCCTGTTCCAGAAGTATGCTGCAACAACTGCATCGCCGCACATTGCGAGATATTGGGCGATGTGCGAGTGGTTCGACGAAACCTGTGGCCAACTGCTCGACTTCCTAGATCGTGAGAAGCTCGCTGAGAATACAATCGTGATCTACGTCACTGACAACGGGTGGGTGCAGTCGCCCGACCGAGCCGGATTTGCTCCCAAAAACAAAACAACTCCCTTTGATCGCGGTCATCGCACGCCGATTATGGTGCGTTGGCCGGGCAAGGTTCATCCCGAACGTAGTTTCGCCCTAGCATCGTCGATCGATATCGTGCCGACTGTGCTTGCCGCCACCCAACCGCTGCTGGCTGCTGAATTGCGGGAAACCAACCAGTTACCCGGAATCAACATGCTGGATAACGAAGCGATCCGGAGACGCGAATACGTTTTTGGCGAGTGCTTTACTGTTCGCTCTCAGTCGCTAGAAGATCCAGCGGCAAATTTATTGTGGCGCTGGGTAACGGATGGTCGCTGGCGATTGATTGTCCCGCGGACGTCAGAAGCCGATCAACGACTGCAAGCCATTCCGCGCGATAGTTATCTGACTGGTGATTTGCAAACCACGCTTGAGTCTGCCAAACCGATGCTATTCAATCTAGATTCCGATCCGGGAGAGGATCAGGATTTAGCCGACGCATTTCCGGAGATCGTAGCGCGGTTGCGCCGACCTCTCGATCAATTGTGGATTCCCAAGGTCGCGCCCTAGATGCGAGTGATCGCAGTGTAATTCGCTACATCAGGACACACGCCCCGAACTGTGCCTGATAGAAGCGAACGGCTGGCGTATGCCAGTTCCAGTGGTTTGCCCTGCGGGATTCATCGGCATTCTTGAACTCACGCAACTCGCCATTTTTGGGGTCGCCGGTTGCTACGCCTAAGGGTGTTTTTTTCTCGCCTGTTTCGTGATAAATTATCCCAATACTGATGCTCTCGTCGTTGAATTGCATTGGTACGGATTCTCGATTCGCAATGGAAGCAGATAGCATGAAGCGTTCTTCGTTGGCCAACAAAGTTGAATCAGCTCCGACCCTAGTTTCAGTTTTGCCATTGGCGGAAGTTACAAAGCAAACCGACTCGCTGACGCACAGGCAAAGCGAAGCGGAATATCCGTACAGAACTGCGAGCGGAATTCCCATTCGCTTCCGCTTGAACGACTCTCACCTTCTGAACGAATCCAGGAGTGTCGCCTCGCGGGATCAGTTAAAACTCCATTTGCGGCTGGCGGACCTTCAATTGCTGCGAGGTTTCGATCAACTGCTTTGCTTGGAAGGATTGCAAGGCGTTGAACACTTGCCGCATCAAATCGAAACCGTGCGCAAGGTTTTGCGCAGATTTCGCGGACGTGTTCTGCTGGCTGACGAAGTTGGTTTGGGCAAGACGATCGAAGCTTGTTTGCTGTTGCGTGAGTACTTGTTGCGAGGTCAGGTGCGCAGGGTGTTGATCATGGTGCCCAATCCCTTGGTCAGCCAATGGCATGAAGAGCTGGCCACAAAATTCCTGCTCGATTTCACGGTCCCGCCACGCACCGTCGCCAGTGACCGACTAGAGTTTTGGGAGCAAACGGATCGAGTCCTGGTGTCAACTTCGTTTGCCAAGTCGGGCAAGCGTCCAGAAGCAATTACCAACGCGGCGTGGGATCTCGTCATCGTCGACGAAGCGCATCATTGCAAGAATCGGTCCACTCGCATTTGGCAGTTAGTCAACTCGCTGAAGCGCAAGCACATCTTTCTGTTGTCTGCGACTCCGGTGCAGAACAACCTGACCGAGTTGCATAGTCTGTTAACGCTGCTCGAACCGGGCCATCTAAAAACCGAGGCCGATTTCAAGCGGCAGTATGTAACGCGCGGCAATCCTCGCGACCCACGCAATCGTGAGAAACTGAGGTCGCTGCTCAGTGAAGTTATGATTCGCAATACGCGCAGCTTAGTGCAAATCAATCTGCCTCCTCGGTATGCTCAGACAATTATGGCGCGCCCGGAAGGCAGCGAGCGAGAGCTTTACCAAGAGGTGGATGGGTTCTTGCGGATGCTGACCGCCAAGAGCGATGCTGATGCCGACGAGTCGATAGGCGATACACCAATCAGCGAGGGATCAACGGAAGTGACTGCGGCGAGTGCGCCCGTCGGTCGTGTGTCGCGAATGAAACTACAGTCGCTGCTGCAGACGTTGGGCAGTCATCCGTCGGCGTTTGCGAGCGGCATTGAATCGTTGGCCGAAGTTGACCAGGTTGCCCAGCGATTGAAAGTTTTGGCAACGTCCGTTACCAAATCGGCAAAAGACGTGCGATTGCTAGAATTGCTCCAACAAAGCAAAGGACACAAGGCGCTCGTTTTCGTGCATTCGAAAAAAACATTGCATCGACTGCAAGAATTGATGACGGAAACCAAGATTTCGTTTTCAACTTTTTCCGGCGAGCAATCTGCTAGCGAAAAAGATTTGGCTGTTGAAAGCCTGCGCAATTCTGTCAACGTGATGCTGTGTACGGAGTCAGGTGGCGAGGGGCGCAATTTACAATTCGCCGATACGCTGATCAATTACGATTTGCCGTGGAATCCGATGCGCATTGAACAGAGAATTGGGCGCATTCACCGCTTTGGTCAGACTCAGGATGTGTTTATTTTCAACTTGTGCACGGAAGGATCTATCGAGTCGCGCATCCTGCGCTTGTTGAACGACAAGATTCGCATGTTCGAGTTGGTAGTTGGCGAAGTCGGTTCGATTTTGGGCAACTTGGATGAAGGCGAAGAATTCGAATCGCTCGTGCTGAAAATGTGGGTCAATTCCGCGAGCGATGCTCAACTCGAAAAGAGCTTCGACCAGCTCGGCGATTCGTTGCTCGATGCGCAAGAAAAATACCTCGACGCCAAGAATCTTGACGACGCGCTCTTCGGTGAGGATTACGAATAATGGCCGTATACAGTCAAAACTCGGTGCAAGACGATTTGCGCGAATTCGCAGTCGATCTGCTGTCTGAAACTGGGGGCATGGTTGAGTGGCAGGACGATCAATCTCAAGGGAGCGCACTGGTCCCAATTGAGGTCGGCCAATGCTTGGGCCAGAATTCGGAATCGTTTGTACTATCCAACGAAGCTGGTGGTGCAGGGTTGAGCGTCAGTCTCGGTGGCCAGTTCTTGGACTTGGCAGTAAGAACGCTGGAGCATTTTGTACCGATGCGAGGTGCGTTCGCGATGCCCGAATTGAACATCAAGAAATCTGACTTCCAGCAAATTGTCGATGCAGCGTTTGGTTGGCAAAATGCTCGTGCGCGAGTCAAGCAAGGGATCGTTGGACACACCACTTATCACACTTGGTGGCTCAACGTAGTGTTACATTCGGAAGACACTTGGGAAACGGTAATCGCAGTTTCTGTAAACTCGTCTTCTCTATTACCCACAGAGCTCGGAAGCGTCCTGGACTCGATGGACTTGCAATCCTCGAAAACGCCAATTGTGCATGAACCAGAGACCCTGCATGTTGCGGGCATGATTGCTCAGCGACAAACGATTAAGTTGGCAAGATCCTTTTTCGACCGTGCCGACCAACGCTTGAATCGCGATCGCAAGCGATTGAAGGACTACTATGCCGCCATGCAGCGCGAGGCGACCACTACCAACCGCCGTACTAAAGTAGTTCCCAGCGACGAAGAAATTCAGGATCGCAAGCGCGTTGTCGGGCTGGAGCTAAAACGCAAATTGGTTGAGCTAGACGATCGATTTGCAGTCGAAGCCTCGATTAAACCGCTAGCGCTCGCTCAAGTCGAGATTCCAACCGTGGTCATCGAGGTCGAGATTCAACGAAAATCCGCGATGCGCGTCTATCGATTGTATTGGAACGCGTTGCGCAAGTCGCTTGAACCTCTCAAGTGCAGTCGCTGTGCAGAGGGAAGTTTTAACTTCTGGTTCACCAACGATACGGTTGATGCAGTCTGCAATTCGTGCCACTCCAGCAAGCCAGCAGAATAAATCATCAGAGGGTTGTGAGCCTCGATGATTGAAAAATAAGTGAGCTGGAACCCGCTGCAACAATTTTTTTGCTAGCTTAATCGCGTTTTTGTGAAGTTAAACTGTAGCGATTAACCAAAGTTTAACGGCTGATAGGTCGATATCTTGTTTGTCGCGGAAATAGTCACTTCGGAGCGCAGGCTCTGCAGGTGCGTTCTACGACACAGGGGGGTTCACTAACAAGCTTCCGTCGCTTGGGCAGGCGATGGCCAACGGCGAGTCCTCGTAGGACTTGAGCATGCTGGCTTTCTTCGTTTGCGCGACAGACTTGGGCAGGGAACCTGGCTCTCATGAGCAGAAAATTGAATCGTTGGGCAGCACTAGTCCAAATCGGCTTGACCGTCCTGGCGGGGTGTCATCCCACTCAGCCGTTTTTTATTGCCAAGGACGATCACTTGGCCCATTATCTCGATCAGGCGATGCATATCGATTATGCAAACGTCGATGTCGAGTCGTTGCCGGAGGCCACTCAAGCACGGCTACCGTTGGGGCCATCCAATCCCGAACAAGAATACGTCGACTTGACGCTCGAAGATTGCATTTCGATGGCTTTGAATAACGCCAAAATCTTGCCAGTTGCCGGTGGCTCGAATTTGCTGTCTGGCAGCGTTTCAGCTCAATTCCTCAGCGCGGCTCCTGGCCAGTTGCCCAGCGTCTTTGATCCTGCGATCGCTGCTGCCACCGCCAGCACACAGCCGCTGCAAGTCGATCAGAACGGCAATCGAGTTTCCCAGCGAGGCGCGGTTCGAGCCAATCAAGTTGGCGGCGTCGAAGACGCGCTCGCCGAGTTCGACGCGCAAGCCTCATCATTTCTGGGTTACAACACGACCGATCGGCCGAGGAACGTCGGTCCCGGCAACGTTTTCAATCCTCAGTTCTTCCAAGCAGTCGATGGTAACTTTCAGTCGGCACTGTCCAAGAAAACCGCGACTGGCGGTGTAGCTACGTTGCGTTCCACAACTGGTTACAGCCAGAACAACATCCAAGCACCCGGA
>SXGS01017350.1_pt1 | contig 21692 bp, 22 predicted proteins | sample 3174681 | NCBI WGS metagenome assembly SXGS01 (sample SAMN11356861, study PRJNA531348) | freshwater metagenome | isolation source: freshwater sample F1-80 | place: China: Fuxian Lake, Yuxi | collected 2017-12-25
CCACACCGTCTTGAGTCCTACGGTCTGGGCTGGTACGTGATCGTGGAAAAGGCTCTGCGCAACGTGTAGGTGTTGATCCGGACGGACCCCCATTTCTTGAACGTGCCGTTGGAGCACTCGGAAGTTGCGGAGATCCGGTTTATACGAACCGATGTCCTGCGCGGTCAGAATTGCATCGAACGTGACACCGAGACGAGCATTCGACCCTGCGAAACTCGCATTGTCGACGTTCGACAAGATCACCAATTTGCATTGACGCTGGAGGTCGATGAGCGCTTCGTGACTGTCGGCGAAAGCGGGCCAAGTTGGGACTGATGAGGAAAACGCCCGAGCATCGTGCTCGCATCGTTCAGCATTATTCGAAGAATTCGGCAGCCCCAGACTCGCCGCCATGCGTCGCCATGTTTCGGCGAGGATGACGGGGTACGTCCAGGATGGATTGGCATCCTGCACGTGGGTTTCATGCGACGCAAAGAGACTCAGGATCTCCTGCTCGCTCGGATGTACGCCACGCGGCGATGCAAGACGCGTGACCACCTCACAGATACCGAGTTCCCAGTCGATGAGCGTGCCGTAGCAGTCGAAACTCAGGAGCCGAGCGTCTGACAACGTCATACGGTCAGGTCCATCGGTGAACGATCACTTGCACTCGACGCACAGTCCGATGGCGTCCAGTCGATGGCCGGTGAGGCGGAATCGGGCCGACTTCGACGCACTACGCAGTGCGACTTCGATCGCCCGTTCGGCTGCGGGTGTTACCTCGAAGTCGGAGATCGTTCCGCATCGTTCACAAATGAGGTGATGGTGGTGCCCGATGAGTGCCTCGTCGAGCTCGTACCGTGCGTGGTCATCGCCGCTCGCAACCTTGTGGACGATGCCCATTCGCTCAAGATCGACCAAATTCCTGTACATGGAACTTTGGGTCAGGCGCGTCCTTTTCTTCAACAGATCTCGAACACTCGCGGGTCTACCGTGCTGTAGCAGCAGGTCCACCAGTTGGCGACGTCCTGACGTGTACACCTGACCGGACTGGCGAAGACGGCCGACGATCTGGTCGTGAATGAACGAATCGCCAGTTGTCACCGTGATGAGCGTAGTTAGGTAACACACAAGTTCGTTGCGTCACGTAGGGTTCGCTGTCGTGACCGTGCCTCCCACCATCACTCGTGTCTTGGTAACGGGTGCAACGGGATACGTCGGTGGTCGCCTCGCTCCTTTGCTCGCGGAAGAGGGCTTCGATGTCCGGGTACTCGTCCGATCTGCGGCAAAAGTTGCCAACACACCGTGGTTCAATCAAGTGGCGGTCGTGGAGGGCGACGCCATGAACCCGGCGTCGCTGGATGCCGCACTCACCGGTATGGATGCCGCGTTTTATCTGCTGCACTCCATTAGTACGGGTGCGAAGTTCGACGACTTGGAGTCGGCGATGGCTCGAATGTTCGCCGAAGCAGCGGCACGCGCCGGAGTGAAGCGCATCGTGTACCTCGGTGGTATCGCCAACGACGAAAAGTTGAGCAAGCATCTCGAATCGCGTCGATCCGTCGGACGCGTGCTGGCAAGCACCGGTGTTCCGGTGATCGAGTTGCGGGCCGGCATCATCATCGGAAGCGGTTCCGCGTCGTTCGAGATGCTCCGGTACCTTGCCGAGCATCTGCCCGCCATGGTGACTCCGAAGTGGGTGGACAACCCGACGCAGCCGATTGCCATCGTCAACATGCTGCACTTCCTCGTCTCAGCGGTTCGCGCCCCCGAGCATGTGCGTGGAGTGTTCGACGTTGGTGGGGCCGAAACGCTCTCGTACCGGGAGATGATGACTCGGTACGCAAAAATCGCAGGATTGCGGCGGAGGGTCATCGTCCGTGTGCCTCTACTCACGCCGCGAGTGTCGAGCATGTGGGTGGGACTCGTTACACCCGTGCCGGCGTCGATTGCGCGACCGCTGATCGACTCGCTCATCAACAAGGTGGTGGTCGATTCGACGAAGTCGGTGTTGAACGTGATGCCGCCACCCGACGGTGGGTTGCTTACGTTCGACCAAGCAGTGAAGCGGGCAATCGAGAGGACGAACGCGCCGACTCGTTGGACCGACGCCTCACGCCCGTGGGTGGCATGGGATGTCGCGGTGACGGATCCCGCGTGGACGGGCGGCACCCTCTACGTCGACGAGCGGGAGCACACCACCGCAGCATCGAAGGAGCAGGTGTGGGGCGTGCTCTCGTCGCTCGGTGGTACCACCGGCTGGTACGGGTTCGAGTGGCTGTGGCGCTTGCGTGGCCGAATCGATTCGGTTTTCGGGGGTGTCGGGATGCGTCGTGGAAGACGGGACCAGAACGTGTTGCGAGTGGGAGACCCGCTCGATTTTTGGCGCATCGCCGAGGTGCGTGATGGGGAAACGTTGCTGCTTCGCGCCGAGATGCGCGTACCGGGTCAAGCGTGGTTGGAGTTTCGGTTGTCGGAAGCGAAAATTGGCGGGAGGAATACGTCGAGTGCCGTGGGAACTCACGTGGTGCAACGAGCGATCTTCCGACCACGTGGTTTGGCGGGACGACTGTATTGGTGGGTACTCGTACCGTTCCACGCGATCATCTTCCCGGGAATGTTGCGAAACGCCCTCGCCCAGGCCGAGAAATTGACGATCGGTCGGACGTACACGCGAACCCAGCAATAGCGTCGGGACATGGCTCTCCACGTCAAACCCGGCACCACGTTCGCAGATTTTCATGCCAGAGCCCGCGCCGCGGCCCCCGAGGCATTCGACGCGACCGCACTACGAAACCTGATCGGTGGAGCCTGGGAGAGCGGCGGAACGACTCGACCACACACCGTTCCCGTGGACGGTTCACAAATCATCGGAGCACCGGTAATCACCTCCGAGGAAGCGCATCGTGCCATGTCATTTGCCGTCGATCAGGATGCGCAATGGTCCAGAACACCGCTCGACGAACGAATGCGGCGTGTGAGCGAGGCCGTGTCGTTGTTGCAAGGCCAACGTGACACCATTGCCGGGCTCTTGATGTGGGAGATCGGTAAGCCCTGGAAACTCGCCTGCGACGATGTCGACCGTTGCTTGGACGGGGTGTCGTGGTACCTGACCCAGATCGAACGGCAACTCGAGGATCGCGTGCCACTCGGTGGTCCCGTCTCGAACATCGCGTCGTGGAATTATCCGCTCAGCGTTCTGGTGCACGCCGAGTTGGTGCAATTGCTGGCAGGAAACGCCGTCGTGGCGAAAACGCCGACGCAGGGTGGCTTCCATGCACTCACGCTCGCCCACGCGATGATGGCGAGAGCGGGACTCCCCGCGACGCTCATTTCGGGAAGTGGCGCCGAACTGAGTGAAGCACTCATCAGTTCCCCCGAACTTGGCGCCCTCGTGTTCGTAGGTGGTCGCACCAATGGAAGGAAGGTCGCCACGCGACTTGCCGACCTGCGCAAACGTCACGTTCTGGAACAGGAGGGACTCAACGCTTGGGGCGTCTGGAACTATTCGCAGTGGACCGACCTCGGCACTCACATCAAGAAGGGTTTTGCGTACGCCAAGCAACGATGCACTGCGTATCCGCGTTATGTGGTGCAGCGTCGATTGCTGCCGGAATTCCTGGAGATGTACTACCCGGTCGTGTCATCGTTGAAATTCGGGCATCCTTGCGCCGTCGAGAACGACGACGACGCGCTGCCAGACCTGGATTTCGGTCCGGTCATCCAGCGGTCAAAGGCGGAAAATCTTGCCGCCCAATTCGAAGAAGCAATCACGACGGGTGGAATTCCACTGCTGCACGCCGCACTCGACAAGGGTCGTTTCATCGCCGGACAGGACACCTCCGCATATGCGGCGCCGTCATGCGTGTTGGAGCCACCCTCGGCGTGGTCGCTGCATCACGCCGAACCTTTCGGTCCGATTGATTCCATCGTCGTCGTCGACACCGAGGCGGAATTCCTGAGCGCGATGAACGCGTCGAACGGATCGCTCGTCGCTTCTATCGCAACCGATGACCTCGAATTTGCGGAGCGAGTCTCGGACGAGATTCAGGCATTCAAGGTCGGAGTCAACAAACCCCGATCCCGAGGGGACCGCGAAGAGGTATTCGGTGGTCGCGGCGGTTCGTGGAAGGGGGCATTCGTTGGTGGCGACTTGCTCGTGGATTCGGTGACCAACGGCGAACGCCCGCTCTACGGAAACTTCCCCGACGGATCGCGATACCCGAAAACCTGACAGACTGAGGACATGCCGAGTCTCTCGGGTGCGTACGTGCCAAGCACCATGCAATGGGTGCGTGACCAAGTTGAAACCTACGAACGAACGGGTGGCAAAGAGGCCGCCACCCTGATGGAGACGGGAATTCCCGTCATCATCGTCGCAATGCGTGGCGCGGCGTCAGGCAGCGTTCGCAAGATCGCCCTGATGCGCGTGGAGCGCGACGGCGAATATGCCCTCGTGGCGTCGTATGGAGGTGCGCCAAAACACCCGGCGTGGTACCACAACTTGGTGGCACACCCATCCGAGGTGACGATTCAAGACGGACCCGAGCCGTTCTTCGTCACCGTTCGACTTGCTGAAGGTACCGAGTACGACGACTGGTGGCGCAGAAGCGTCGCATTGTTTCCGCAATACGAGACGTACAAGGCAAAGACATCGCGACGAATCCCCGTCTTCATCGCGACTCCAGTCGAACGCACATGAAACTGCTCGTCAGGTGGGTGGTGCTCACCATCGCCGTGTGGTTCGCTGACGTCATCATCGGCGGGATGAACATCACCGATGGCATCTGGAATCATTTGTGGGTCGCGGCGCTCTTCGGGTTGGCGAATGCAATCGTGGGGAATTTCATTCGACTCGTGGCGTTTCCTGCCCTCATCCTGACGCTCGGATTGTTCAGCATCGTGGTGAACGCGTGGATGCTGATGTGGGTCGGGGATGCCAGCGACGCGCTCGAGGTGGGTGGTTTTGGGTCGGCGTTCCTTGCCGGACTCGTCATCAGCATCGTGTCGACGGTGTTGGGGCGAGCCCGCCGAGACGACGACTAGGCGCCGCGAGCGTCGCTCATCTGCGACTCGGTTGGCCGCTTGAAAATCGAGACCATCGCGATTCCCGCCGCCAAGTAGATGAACGCGTTCATCAGCCAAGCGCCGTGAATTTCCACCTTGGAGACGTCCAACACCGATTCGCCGGAACGCCGCGCCGATTCGATGCGCGACAGTGCCGGAGCGGCTATCGCCAACGACAGGGCGGCACCGAGAGCAGTACCCACCTGACGAAAGGTGTTGTTGAGCGCCGAGCCCATCGCAAGTTGCGTCGGTTTCAGGAACGCCGTTGCCGAGCTCGACAGCGTCGAAATGCTGAGACCCACCCCGATGCCCGTCACGAGCATCCACGGGAGGTAATGCGTCACGTAGGCGGGTGAGTCGGGAATCGTTGCGTTCAAACCGAACGTGCCGAGCGCCAACAACGATGCGCCGGCAAAGAGGACCCGCGAGTGTCCGAATCGATCCGCGTACCTGCCGGCGAATGGCGCAATGGCAGCGGCACAGGTGGGACCGGGCATCGTGGCGAGTCCTGAGACCGCAATGCTGTATCCCCAAACGGCTTGCAACCAGAACGTGTTGAGCAACCACATTCCGATGAATCCCATGCTGAACAGCACGCCGGCAACGTTGGCGGCAACCACGAATCGCAGTCGGAAAAGTTTGAGATCAAGGACGGGAAATTGCGCTCGGTGGCAACGAAGGGCGAATGCTCCGCAGAGGAGCACCCCGACGACGAGTGCCCCCAAAGTTCCACCGTCGACCCAACCCCATACTTCGCTCTGGGAGATTCCCAAGACCACCAGCGCGACTCCCGAGAATCCGAGCACTGCGCTCGGATAGTCGACCTTGCGTTGCGCATTGGGATCCTTCGACTCACGAAGAACTCGCTGCCCGAGAATCACCGTGAGCAAGGTGAAGGGGATGTTGATGAAGAACAGTGAACGCCATCCGAGGGTGTCGACGAGCACTCCACCGACAGACGGTCCCAGTGCTGCGGCCAGTCCTCCCGTTGAGCCCCAGATGGCGATTGCCTGGGTCCGCTTCTCCACGGGGAACTCGGGTAGCACCAATGCCAACGAAGCCGGCGACAATTGCGCTCCGCCGAACGCCTGGATTACCCGAGCCAATACGAGGAACCATGCCGTCGGCGCAACTCCGCACAACAGTGAGCCGAAACTGAACCACAAGACACCGCGCAAGAAACTGCGCTTGCGCCCGAATACGTCGGCGAATCGACCGGCGGTCAACAAGGCGGCGGCATACGCGATTGCGTACGCAGAGAACACCCAGGTGATCAGGCTTCCACCATCGAGTTCCTCGTCGATGGTCCGCTTGGCGACGACAACGATGGAGAGGTCCAACGAGACGAGAAAGACCGCAATCGATGTCAACGCCAACACGCGGTAGGCATGCTTCATCGACTTCTCGGTTGTTGGTGCGGCTGCCGTGATAACTCCGACGCTAATCGTCGTTTAGTCTCGGAACATCATGGGAGAAATCAAACGTCATCCGGAACGAGGCAACTCGCAACGCGAGGTGATCCGTGCGATTCTCGCCGAGGGTCTCGTCGCGCACGTGGGCATCATCGACGCCCAAGGGGCGCCAGTGGTGATTCCCATGGCCTATGCGCTCGACGGCGACAGCATCCTCGTGCACGGCTCGGTGGCGAGCCGGTTGATGCGATCGGCAGGACCAATCTGTGTGACCGTCACGTTGTTGGACGGGTTGGTGGTGGCAAGATCATTGTTCAATTCTTCGATGAACTATCGGAGCGTCGTCGTGACCGGCACACCCGACGTTCTGGAGGGCGATGAGCGTGAGCGTGCGCTCATGGTGCTATCGGCGTTCCTCTTGCCTGGTCGAGTCGGCCACTCCCGCGAGCCGAGCCGTCCCGAAATTCGACAGACTACGGTCTGGCGACTGTCACTCGCCGAGGCGACGGCCAAGATTCGATCGGGACCACCAAAGGAGGATCCGGCGAGTGATTACGAACTCCCGTACTGGGGCGGTGTGGTTCCGGTTCACACGACCTTCGGTGCGCCGGAGCCCGACGGAGCTGGTGTGAGCATGCCGGTACCCGAACACATCAACACGATGCGCCGCGGCACCTCCGATTAGTTGGAGAGCGCTTCGATGTAGTCGACGATGTCGGAAATTTCCGCATCGGTGAGATTGTTGTAGGGCATCACGACGGAGTAGCCGACACGCTTGTTCTTGTCCGGGTACTTGATCGACTCGATGAGATATTCGCGATCAACGACTCCCGATTCACCACCCTTGAATGCGACGGTTTGACCGACGATGCCTTGCCACGTGGGACCCGTTCCACCACCGAAGTCGGAGCCGTGGCACGACGCACAGCCGGACTGCTGGGCGAGCTTCAGTCCGTTCGCGGCAGTTGGTGACAGGTCAACGGCGAGCGGTTGCGCCGTGGTGCATCCGACGAAGGTGAGCGCAGAGAAGAGGAAGAGCAATCGTCGCATCCACAGCAGACTACCGAATTCGGACTGTGATTCTCGGCGCGCTCGACTCAGGGTCCCTTGACTTGATTCGGATCGTGACGAACGAACCATTGGCTCGCATTGGAGCCGCGAGTTAGGTAGTCACAACAAAGTTGATTGTGAATACAGCCGAATTGGGGTCGCGACCGGGAACCTCGGGCTGCGGATTCCTACGGTCAATTGAACGACTAAAGGAGGTCGCACCGTGAACGCAGAAGGCACGTGGACGAAGTCGATCATCGCGATGATGCTGTCGATCATGGGACTCGGCACGATGGTGCTCGGTGTGGTCGGTGTAATCGCCGTCGCAGGGAGCGACGGCGAATCGGGTACTTCGCAGGGGGCCACCCAGGTACAGGTGCACCTCAGTGAATTTGCGGTGGAGATGATGCCTCCTGCAGTGCCACCCGGGGACGTGACGTTCATCGTTCACAATGGTGGAACCGTCGACCACAATTTCGCCGTTCCCTCGTTTGGTGCACGGACGAAGAATCTGCAGCCGGGCGAATCGACCTCGCTGGTCGTCAAGGGGATAACCGAAGGAGATCTCGAGGTGATCTGCGAGATCGTGGGGCATGATGCTGCGGGTATGAAGGCGACACTCGCGGTGTCGACAAGCACCGAGGTGTCTCAGTTGGCCACCACCGGTGGACAGATGACGTGGCAACAGATGGACGCGATGATGGAGGCAGTTGCGAAGCAGTTCCCCGCCAAGACCGAGGGTTCCGGAAATTCCGAATTGGGGTACTCAACGAGTACAGACGGCTACAAGGTCTTCGATCTGGTCGCCAAGGTGATTAGTTGGGAGGTCGAACCCGGCAAATTCGTCGACGGGTGGTCGTACAACGGTCAAATTCCGGCGCCAATCATCCGAGTGAATACCGGCGACAAGGTACGAATCAACCTGAAGAACGAGTTGCCCGAGTCGACGTCCCTGCATCTTCACGGCATTCGAGTCCCGAATGCGATGGATGGTGTCGATCCCTACACCCAGCCGGCAATCAAGCCGGGTGAAACGTTCGTCTATGAGTTCGTTGCCCAAGAGTCGTCGGTGGGGATGTATCACTCTCATCACAATGCTCAGGTACAGGTACCCAACGGTCTCGCCGGCGCATTGTTGATCGACGACTGGAAGACGATTGCGATGGATGTCGCACGGTCACGGCTTGCCGACGCCGATGGTGACGCCGAGACCGAAGTCGTCATGGTTCTCAACGACTCGGGCAACATCGGTCTCTCGCTGAATGGAAAGAGCTTCCCGGCAACCACCCCGTACGCACTCGCCATCGGCGAGTCGATGGTCGTCCACTACTTCAACGAGGGCAACACGACTCATCCAATGCATCTCCATCAACCCTCAGGGTTGGTCGTGGCACACGATGGCAAGGTCATGGAGAAGCCGTTCTGGGCGGACACGTTGAACGTGGCCCCCGGAGAGCGCTGGACTGTGGTGTACACCGCCCTCGACGCGGGTGTCTGGGCGTGGCATTGTCACATACTCACTCATGCAGAGACCCCCGAAGGAATGCGTTACATGGTCACTGCACTCATCGTGAGTTGAGATTGATCACGATGTCAGGTGCACCCGACATGACTTTGGCTTCAGTCACCATTCAGCCGAAGGTTCGGCGACGCAGCGATGGGTACGGTGACATCAGTGGTGCAATTGCACCGAACGATGAGATGGAGGATCAATGACTCGCATCAAGAAGATCGTGGTGGGTACGGACGGATCGGACAACTCCGTCGCAGCGTTGCAGTGGGCCATCAACGAGGCGAAGGTCCACGACGCAAAAGTCGACGTCGTGTACACATGGGAGTTTCCACCGGTCATCGATCCACTCGGCGTCTCGATGCTCCCCAGCACCGAGGAAATGAACGCCTCCGCCGATCGACTTCTTCGTGAGGTGATGCGAAAGGTCGAGGTTGACGGCTCGAAAGTGACTTCGCGAGTACTTCGCGGCGCACCGTCCACGGCATTGCTTGCGGCGGCACGATCGGCGGACCTTCTGGTGATCGGTCGACGAGGACACGGTGGATTCATGGGCCTCCTCCTGGGTTCCGTGGCACAGCAGGTGGTGCATCATGCGCCGTGTCCGGTGGTCGTCGTACCCAGCTGAACTACATTTCGAGCGGTGTACTGGACGGCAGAGGACGGCGGACCGCGTCGACAACAAATTCTGAGCGGCGCTCGACTGGACGTTGCTGCGACGGACAGGGTCGACGTAACGAATCGATCGATGATGGTGGTCACCATGGTGGTGATGGCCTCACCCGATGAGGCGTACGTCCTCTGCCATACAGGCGGTGACGAAGCGGTGTCCTGGGTGGAGCGTGTGCACCCGGAAACGTTGGAGACGCTGGCGACGAGTCCGAAACTGGCGGGCGGTCCCGCATGGCCGGGTGGAGTCGCAGTGCACCCGAACGGTGATCTCTACGTGGTTTTCGGCAACCATGCCCATCGCCTGAATCGCGACCTTCAGGTGTCGGCATCGCGCACCTTGCCCCGAGTGCGTCCGTACAACAGCTTCGTCCTGATGCCCGACGGCTGTCTCGTTACCAAGGACTTCTCGGGATCGCGTCCGGGAAGCGAACGCGTTGAGCCGTTTGCTCCGACGGAATTGGTGGTGCTCGAACCAGAGAACTTGAACGTGGTCTCCACCCTGGAGATGCCGGAGGCGTCGATTGCACGACTTTCTGCCGATGGCAATGCGGTGTACATCGTCGGTACTTCGGCATTGTGGCGAGCGCACTGGGCCGATTCCAGGCTCACGCTCGACGACTTCAAGGGTGAGTACAGACGGTTCACGGGACAAACATTTGGTTGGGACGCGGTGCTCGCCGATGGGTGCGCGTGGTTCCTCGACAACGGTGAATCGACCCACAAGTTCGCCGGCACTTTGCGAGGCGTCGGAACGGCCACTGAACCGTTGCACCTCGTGAGGGTGTGGCTTGACTCAGGACGGGTGGCACTCACCGAGATTTGCGGATTACCTGGCGGCGTGGTGGCGAATCCACCGCTGGTCGACACCGCACGCAAGTTGGTGGTGGGCTTCGATAGTGGTAACGGCGTGATCGCCGGATTCCGCTACGACGAAACGACGCTCATGCCCGTGTGGTCGCACGAACAGAATCATGGCTCGCACATGTTGTTGTATCCCGAGTCGGGCGAGTTCGTGAGTGCGCACCACGATGTGGAGCGAGGGGTGGAGCAGGTGGTGGTGCGTGACATCACAACGGGTCGGGAGAAAGCCCGAGTCGATACCGGATCACCCATTCAGTCGGTGGTGTTTCCGGCGTGCGGAACCCGTCGCGATTTCTATTGGTGCAGCATGCTTGCGGTCAATCGCGTGAGTGTCGAGTCGTTGTGAACGACCACCGGTCGACCGAACTAGGAGGTCATTCCGCGTAGCCCCACCAGGTGACGCGCGTACTCAATCTCGCCCATGTGGCGAAGTGCGTGTTGATAGATCCAACACTCGACACCGTCGAGCACGGTGATACCGCTTTCACCGCCGACCCGTGCCGAATACGTCGAGGCGACCTGCGGTGGATATGGCTTGGCGAAAATCACCCGTGTCAACTCGGAAGGGGTCAGTTCGGCCACCCAAACTTCAACCCGTGCAAAGACCTGCGACATGTAGTCCCGAAATGCGTCGTAGTCGCCGATGTGCTGGTCGACCATCTCCTCGACGGTCCGGTGTTTTCCATGGTCGCGAATGCCCGGGTTCACACGAGCGGCCCAGTCTTCATTCCAGAGGGGAGGATTGCCGTTCAGCAACATGAGCGATGCGTCGATCATGTTGACGATGTGGAACAGGCTGAACGCGATGGGCAGTACATCATCACGTTCCTTGTAATTGACGTGCCGCAGTTCCATGCTCGCGACTGCATCTTCGTAGAGGGAGAAGATTGCGCGTAGGCGCCGACGCAACGAATCGAGCAGAAGTTCGGACATGTCGCGAGCGTACTCCGCTCGACGTCGCTATGAATTGTCGGGAAGAATGACCGATCGGCCTTCGGTGGTGGTGGTGATTCGAATTCGCTGGTGGTACACGTCGGAGAGCAGGGCATCGGTGAGCACGGTTTGCGGATCGCCACTCGCCACGCACCGGCCCTGGTGCAATACCACGACCCTGGTGGCGAAACGCATCGCGACATTGAGGTCGTGCAGTACCGCGATGACACCTCGACCTTCGTCCACGAGGGACCGCGCAACGGCAAGGAATCGCTCCTGCTGACCGATGTCGAGCACGGCCGTCGGTTCGTCGAGCAGGAGCAGCGGCGTGTCCTGCGCGAGCACGCGCGCCATCGAGACCCGTGCCTGTTCACCCACCGACAACGTTTGGTAGGTGCGTCTGCTCAACGTCGCCACCTCCATGCGGTCCATCGCAGCAGTGATACGTGTTTCATCGTCATCGTTCATCCACGGACTGCGCCCCATCGCCACGATTTCGCGCACGGTGAACGGAAAGGAGATTGCCATCTGTTGCGGCAGGACTGCCCGCGCCCGAGCAAGTGTGCGAGGTGTCAACGACGTCACCTCGTCACCATCGATGGAGACCGAACCGCTCGTCAACGGAAAATCCCCGGCGAGTGCGCCCAGCAGCGTGGATGTGCCGGCGCCGTTCGGGCCGAGAACGGCGACGAGTTCGCCGGATTGCACGGTCAGCGAGACGTCGTCGAGCAGCGTCGAAGCACCACGCGCGACCCCGATGTGTGACGCCCGGAGATGGGTACTCATGAGCCCCGGCCCTTGGAGTTCATGCCCAACCACCTTGGCTGCGGCGAGTGCTGCGCAGCAACATGAGGAAGAACGGGGCACCGATGAGCGCGGTAACGACACCGAGCGGAAGTTCTGCTGGGGACAACAGTGTTCGTGCCGCCAGATCGGCGAGCAACGTGACGCTGGCTCCGAGCAGGGCGGCGGTCCAGAGCAGATGACGATGTCGCGGACCCAGCACGATGCGCATGATGTGGGGGACGAGCAACCCGACGAAGGCGATCATTCCGGTAGCCGCAACCGCGCTCGATGCGAGAAGTCCGACCACCGCAATTGCCTGCAGGCGGACGGGTTCGACCCGGACACCGAGGTGCATCGCCGGGCGATCCCCGAGGGCGAGCGTGTCGAGGACGCGAGCGAACTTCGCACTGATCAACATGCCGAGCACGGCGAGTGGTATGACCACGCCGACGGCTTTCCACGTTGCGAGCCCGAGCGTGCCGAGGCTCCAGAAGGTGACGGATCGAATCTCGTCGTCATCGGCCACGAAGACCGCGAATCCGATGACGGCACCGGCGAATGCGTTGATGGCGATTCCGGTGAGAATCAGGGTGACGACCTCGGTCTTGCCGTCCGAACGAGAGAGCACGTAGACCAGAGCCGTCGACAATGTGCCGCCGAGGAACGCCGCGAACTGTACGCCGAGTGGGAGTTGGTTGAGTCCGATGATGATGGCGATCACCGCACCAACGGCGGCTCCTGCCGAGACGCCGACCGTCGCGGGTTCGGCCAGTGGATTTCGGAAGATTCCCTGCATGATGACGCCCGCCACGGCGAGGCTGGCTCCGACAACGATGGCAAGGACGATCCTTGGCAGACGCACCTGCCAGAACACGTTGTGCGCTACGACCTCTGCAGTATCGCGACGTGGACCGTCGGCGATGATCCCGAGCAAATCGGGGAGCGAGATACGGAATGCCCCGGTTGCCAGCGAGAGCAACATCGTGACGCCGAGCAGGGCGGCGAGAAAAATCGCGACCGCCGGCAGACTGGTGCGTCGGGCGTCGGTCATGTGTCGCTACTGAAGGTGTCGAGGATTTCCGCCAAACGGGTGATGAGGTCACCAGTTCGCGGACCAAACGACAGTAGTAGGTCGTCGTCCACTGCAATCACCGCCCTCGAGCCCGCGGCGCGGGTGCTCGACACGCCGGGAAGTGCGAGCAAACCGTCGACTCCACCAACGGAGTCGAGACCCCGAGTCATCACCAGCAGGACATCGGGGTCGGCTTGCACGATTGCCTCGGCAGTGAGCGGTGTGAAGGCGGACAAACCATTGAAGGCTCCCACGTCGATCGCCCCGGTTGCCGCGATGATTTCATCGGCGCCAGATCCGGAACCGCCGAGGAGATAGACCGACGCGGTGCCGCGCACATAGAGAAAGGCCACACGGGGAACCGACGCATACGAACCGACCGCGGAGAGTGCTCCTTCAATGGAGCGTTGCGTGAGCGCCACGAGGTCCTCACCGGACTTTGGAACGCCGAGCGCTCGTGCGATCAGCGACACGCGACTTGGAAGTTCGGAGAGGGTCCACACCTCCGGCGCAATCACGACGGCGATACCCGCGCCGCGCAATTGTTGCAAGGCCTCCGGTGGACCGGTTCGCGTATCGCCGATCACCACGCTGGGACGCAACGAGAGAACGCTCTCTGCACTGATGTCGTGACCGTTGCTCACTTCCTCGACGTCGGCGAGTGCCGCCAGGGTGGTGGTCGCATCGCGACCGATGATCGAATCCTTCAACCCGAGTGACACGACGATTTCGGCAATCGCCTCGTTCAACACGATGATTCGGGAGGCGTCGGTGACTTCTACCACGACTCCGTCCGCACCGGTCACCGAGGATGGAAGATTCGGAACGTTGGTTTCGACCGTCGGAAGCGGGAAATCCTGCGACAGAATGAACCGTGCACCAGACTCGCTTTGCGATGCTCCGGTACCGCATCCCGATAGCCCCACGATGAGCAACGAACTCGCCAACCACGCCCGCCGCACCATCGGCTTCAAGGGTATGAGCGGCCTGCACCACCGACGAAGCCCGAACCTGAGACGTTGGTTACCCGTGGCGCTGCTCGCGTTGCTGAGCACCGGTTGCAGCACCAATTCCGAGGTTCACTCGACATCCATCGCAGATCCGACGACGACCACGATCCCCGAACAAGTGTCGGAAACCACGGCTTCGACCGTGGTGCAATCAAACAACGTCACCCCGACGTCACTCGGGCCCGACTCGAGTGCCGTTGTACCGACGACGACCGCGGCGATCTCCGTCTCACCGACGACCACCATCGTTGCTTCGACGGTGGTCGAAACAACGACGACGGTGAAGTTATCGGGTACACCGAACATTTCGGTTTCGCCGTCGAGCGGACTTGCAAAATCCGGAACACGGGTCGTGGTGCGCGGCACGGGATTCGACGTTTCGAAAGGCATCTATGTGATCGTGTGCAATCAAGCGGCGTGGACCGATGCTCGACGATGCGTGGGCGGTGTCAACATCGACGGAGCATCCCCGGTGTCCGAATGGGTGTCTTCGAATCCTCCTGGTTATGCCAAAGGTCTCACCGTCCCCTTCGCTCCGGACGGATCGTTCACCGTAACTTTGCTGGTGCGGGCGACCGACGAAGCCACCAATCTCATCGACTGTTCGAAGGAGCAGTGTGGTGTGGTGACGTTCGCCGATCACACCCGTCGCGATGATCGTTCGCAAGACGTGTTCGTGCCAATCAACTTCGGGTCGGGATCCTGAAATAATCCGACCCACAACCCCCAAAGGAATGTCATGAACTCGATTCGACGAATCACCGTTGCAATACTCTTCACTGCGATCGGATTCTCTCCGTTGGTGTCCATGTCACCGGCCTCGGCGGCGGTCAACGCGACCCTCAGTCAGCAAATCTCCCTCGTCGACGGCACCGTCGTTGCCGTGACGCTCTCGGGAATACCGTCCACCCAGGGGGTCTACGTTCAGCAGTGCTACAAGCCCCAAATCGGACTCCGCTCCGCGACCGGTCTCAAATGCAACGGCAGCCTGCAGCAGACCGACGTGATGCTGTGGGCCACCATGGATGCTGCTCGAGGATCACAATCGGCCGCGTCGCCGCTCAACTTCACGGTGCGAGAATCGGTCACCGTCGGCGGGGCAACGTACCCGTGCGGGGCATTCGATTGCTCCCTCTTCATTTATCGAGATCACCGTGGAATCAGCGACACCACGTTGGACACCATCGTGCCGCTGGTGTTTCTCGCGCAACAGGAGTTGAAAATGCGGTCGTTCGGACTCGCCAAGAATGGTGCATCCGTACGAGTCGGCGGAACGCTGAACCTGCAAACCACGTACATGGTGACCGAACAGGGTGTCGACGTGCGTGCGAAGAGTGCGACGCCGAAGGTGTGTACGGTGTCTCCAGGCAAGGTCACGACCGTCGTTCGGTTCATCGGCAAGGGCACATGCAACCTCACCTTGAAGGCCAAGGGGGACGCAGTCTTCAAGGCGTTGAGCACGACGGTGTCGTACACGGTGGGTTGATCTGACCCCGCGAGGCCCGATCAGGCTCAGCCTTTCACGGCACCAGCGATGAGACCTCGTACGAAGTAGCGCTGCAGTCCGGCGAAAACTAGGAGTGGCACCACCATGGTGACGAAGGCGGCCGCCGTGAGCCGTTGCCACTCGTTGCCGCGGTTTCCGGCGAGTTCGACGAGCTTCACCGTCATTGGACCATTCTTTCCACCCGCGAACACGTAGCCCACGAGGTAATCGTTCCACGTCCAGAGGAATTGAAAGATGCCGAGGGATGCAAATGCCGGTACCGACAGAGGGGCGATGATGCTCACGAAGATTCGCAAGTGGCTGGCACCATCGACGCGTGCCGCCTCGATCAATTCGCGGGGGAGCGAGGCGATGAAATTACGCAGGAGAAATACGGCGAGTGGTAGGCCGAAGCAGGTATGCGCGATCCAAACGGTGACGACGGAGTTGTTGAGGTTCAGGTCGGGGAAGATCGGAATCGATCCGATGTGTGCGCCGGATGTGAACAGACGGAGTAGCGGTATGAGAGCCATCTGTAGCGGCACCACCATCAGACCGACCACGAGGGTGAACAGCCAGTCTCGACCTCGAAATGACATCCAAGAAAATGCGTATGCCGCCAACGCTGCAATCGTGATCGGAATGATTGTGCTCGGAATTGCGATCTCGACGGAGTTCCAAAAATACGTGCCCATCTGTCCGCCGGCAGATCGCGCTGCGAGGACGTCTCGGTAATTCTCCAAGGTCAACGAAGGGTTCGCAAAGAACGTCCACCAGCCGGTGGTCTTGATGTCCTTCTCGGGACGCCACGATGAGACGAAGAGCCCCAATGTCGGAACGGTCCACAGCACCACCAGTGTCCAGACAACGAATCTTCCCCAGCCCGTCGTCATGGATGCCACCACCTTGGTGCCGAGCGGTATCGACTTGTTCGGCTCCGATGGCGTGAGGGAACTGGTCATGTCAGTTGGCGACGTCCGCGGTGCGTTGTGCTCGACGATTGACGAGCACGATGGGTATGACGAGTAGGAAGAGCAGCGTCGCAAGAGCCGAACCAAATCCCTCGCGATTTTGAACGAAGTACGTCGCATAGAAGTCGTTACCGATGGTGCTCGTACGGAAGTTCCCCCCGGTCATGGCTTTCACGATGTCGAAGACTTTGAGTGCGACGATGACCGTGGTCGTCGACACGGTGACGATGGTCGAACGAATGTACGGGACGACGATCTGCCAGAAGATTTGGTTCCTGGAGGCTCCGTCAACGGTGGCGGCCTCGATCAGGGCGTCGGGAACGCCCTTGATGGCCGCGGAGAAGACGACCGTGGAGAACCCGGTCTGCACCCATATGAGCACGATGATCAAGAGCAGCGTGTTGATCGGCCACGCTTCGATCATCCAAAGTCGGTCACCGTTTCCACCCCAACTTGCGGGTAGTCCGGGAATGGCTTCGGTAATCGCATTGAGGAGTCCTACCTTGACCGGTGGACCCGCATAGATGAATTTCCAGATGATGCCTGCCCCTGCGAGCGAGATCGCCGTGGGAAGGAAGATCAGCGCCTTCGCGAGTGCCTCACCGCGCATGCGATCGGCATAACGGGCGATGACCAAACCCGCGTACGTGCTCACACTCGTGCCGACTACCACCCAGAGGACGTTGTTCACCAGGGTGTCGCGTTGGTTCTGGGCGGTGAAGATCTCACGGAAGTTGGCGAGACCAACCCACGGATTGCCCGCGGTGTCGCCGCGAAAACTGAAGTAGGCGGTGCGAACTGCGGGAATGACCAATCCGACGATGAGCAAGATGACGGCTGGTCCGACGAAGAGCACCACCTTGCTCGATTCCTGTAGACGTCGTGGGAGGTGATTCGACAGCCAATACAAGCCGAGCAATAGAGATACGAATGCAGAGATGCCGAGCACCACGGTGAGCAGTGCGGAGAGAACGTCACCCATGTCTTACTCCTGCCACATGCCGAGAATAGGGGAAAAGCAATGGGGCCGGGCTTTCGCCCGACCCCATCACTTCTTCAAAAGGCTCTGATCAACCGATCAGCTCTTCGGCCAAGAAGCCTCGATCTTGTCGAGCATGTCCTTGGTGCTGCCACCGACGATCCACGCTGTCGACTCGGTCCAGAACGAACCGGCGCCAACGGCACCAGGCATCATGTCGGAACCGTCGAAGCGGAATACGTCGGATGCGATGAGCAACTCGGCAAACTTGCGGTCGAGCTCGTCAGGAATGACCGAGGTGTCGAGACCCTTGTTCGCCGAGATCCACGAACCCTGAACGGCGCGCGCGTTTGCGTAGTCGCTGCTCGAGAGGAAGAGGATTGCGCTGACCACTGCGTCACGCAAGTTGGTTACCGCGAGCACTTCGCCACCACCGAGCATCGGCTTGATGCCGGCTGGGTCGACTGCGGGGAAATAGAAGGCATTGACGTCTCCGGCTTCACCCTTGACCGTGCCCTCAGGGAACTGGTTTCCGTAGAAGCTGGCCTGACGGTGCATGTAGCACGAACCGTCGAGAATTCCGAGACCACCCTCTTGGAACGAGGTCGTGGCAATCGACTTGACGCCACCATTGATGTAGGCCTCGTTCTTCAACACCTTGGCGACTTCATCCGCCACGGCGACGACCTTCGGGTCGTTGAACGGAATACCGTGGTTGACCCACTGGTCGTACACGTCGGCTCCGTTGACGCGGAGCATGACGTCCTCGAACCAGTCGGTGACGACCCAACCCGTTGCGCCACCCGACTCGATTCCGGCGCACCATGGCTTACCACCATCGGCGACGATCTTGTCGGAGAGGGCGAGGAGGTCGGCCCACGACTGAGGAATTTCGTATCCCTTGTCGGCGAACGATTTCGGGTTGTACCAGACGAGAGACTTCACGTTGGCACCGAACGGCGTTGCGAAGAACTTGCCGTCGACGGTTCCCAACTCCGGCCAACCGGCCGAGAAGTTCGCGGTCACGAAATCCTTCGCGGCGGCCGGCATCTCCAGGAGCTTGCCTGCACGAGCGAGGTCGGCCATTAAGCCGGGCTGCGGAATGACCGCGATGTCCGGAGCGTTGCCGCCATCGATACGGACCTTCAGCTGAGCCTCGAACTCTGCCGAGCCTTCATGCTGCACGTCGGCGCCGGTGCACTCTTCGAATGCCACGTAGGCAGTCTCGAGACGCTCGGCTTCGATGTCGCGAATCGACGAGAACATGGTGATGGTCTCGCCGGCGTATTGCTGTTCGCACGGAATCGCTCCGCCGACGAGCGAGGTGCCTGCTTCCGCAGTGGTTTCCTCGGTCGCGGTGGTGTCTTCCGTTGCTGTGTCGTCATCGCCACCGCAGGCTGCGGCGACGAGACCGAAGGCCAACAGCGCAGCTGCAGCCCTCTTCATATGGCGTTGTTTCATTGGGTCTCCCCCTGATGAATGGTGATATGGACTGGCGTCACAACCAGATGGCAGGTTCGGTGGCTGACGCTGTGCTCAGGCTAGGGGCTTCTCAACCGCACGAACCAACCAAGCGGAGGAGTTTTCTGGCACCGTGTTTCCAGCGATTGCAGCCCCCGACACCGAGGACAACACGTGGGAATAGACGCGGGAGGGCACTGCTGCAAGGCCAATGGTGGTCGGAAGTTCGATGTCGTCCCGGCCGAAATTGACCACCGCTAGGGCGTTTCCACGTTGGATGAGGAGAAGATCGCCAACTCGGGTGACCTCCATCTGGTTACCGGCGGCCACGAACAAAGAGCGAAGTGCGAGGGCCCGTCGGTAGAGGTGCAGCATGGAGGTTGGATCGGCTTCCTGAACCTCGACGGCGTAGTTTCCCCAGTCGGCTGGTTGGGGCAGCCACGACGGTGAATTCGTTGTGGAGAACCCCCACGAGTGCGCGGCCGTGCGGGTCCACGGCATCGGTACACGACAACCGTCCCGACCGAGTTGGGCCCCACGTGACCGAATGAAGAGCGGGTCCTCCCGACGCTCGGCAGGAAGATCAAGCACCTCCGGGAGTCCCAGTTCTTCCCCCATATAGAGGTATGTGCAGCCGGGCAGGGCGAGCATCATGAGGAGCGCTGCTCTGGCCCGTCGGTTGCCGAGCGCGAGGTCGACGGGTGCCGTCGAGTTGAGGAGGTTGTTGCCGCTGTAGAACTCGTGGGCATCGGTTCGACCGAAGCGAGTGACCACTCGTTGCGCATCGTGGTTGTTCAGTGTCCACGTGAACGACTGTCCGGCGCGGCGCAAGGTGTCGTAGTTGTCGGTGATCGCCGACTCCATCGCGTGCGCATTCCAGGGTTCGAGCAACAGGTCGAAGGTGAATGACTGATGGAACGAGTCGCTGCCGATGTAGCGCAGCAGGTTCTCCGGTTTCCGTGGCGTGTATGCCTCCGACACCGAGACGAGTACACGCGAGTGCTGCTGCTGGTACTCGTCGAAGACCCTCCGCCACTGCGCGACGATGGGGAACAGCGACGGGTGGTTGACGGTGTGGCGATTGAACTGCCACGCGTCCGCGGGCAATGTTCCCATTGGAGCAGGAGTGGCATCGGGAAGACCGTCTTCCTTGCCCATCACGATGATGGCATCGACTCTGAATCCGTCGACACCACGATCGAACCAGAAACGGAACATCTCGCGAAAGTGGGTGACGACGTCGGGGTGATCGGCACGCAGGTCCGGTTGATGGGAGTCGAAGGTGTGGAGGTACCACTGACCCAACGATCCGTCAGGTTCGGTGATGCGCGACCACGCCGGGCCGCTGAAGATGGAGTTCCAGTCGTTCGGCGGCTCGTTGCCAGATTTGCCCTTGCCGTCGGCAAAGTAGAAGCGTTCGCGGGCAGCACTACCCCGGCCCGACGCAAGCGCTTCCTTGAACCAGGCATGTTCGCTGCTGCAGTGGTTCGGAACGACGTCCATCATCACACGGATGCCGCGGGCATTGGCCTTGGAGACGAATTCGTCGAAGACGGCGAGCGTTCCGTACGCGGGCTCGATGTTGAAGTAGTCCGAGACGTCGTATCCGTGGTCGTGCTGCGGGGACGGATAGCAGGGATTCAACCAAATCCCGTCCACCCCGAGTCTTTCCAGATAGTCGAGCCGTTCGATGATTCCCCGCAGATCTCCCGCACCGTCGCCATTGGCATCAGAAAACGAGCGAACGTACAGCTGATAGATCACCGCATTTCGCCACCATTCGTTGCCTGGAGTGGTGTCGTCTACAACTCCGCGCATGACTCCACGATGCTACGACTGCAGGTCGCTTGCGTAACGCACCCCGAGTTGTCGGCGAATGTCGTCCATGGTTCGGGCGTAGGCGAGCGTCTCGAAGTGCGTGAGGCGTGGGCTTTCGATGAAGCCTTGCTCGATACATCGGTGAACTTCGAAGACTTGGTGTCGCAAACCCTGCCCTCGTTCGTCGTGACGAAAGTATCTCGCGAATTCGCCGTGAATCCTGAGGTGATAGCCGGGTGGATGGTGCATCCTCGATTCGACCTTGATGCTGCCGAGTTCACCGATGATCGTTGCCGTGCACGGAGTGGCTTCCACCGTGGTGCTGCGCAACGTCGCGGTCGCACCCGACGAGTAGGTGAGCACGTACGAGGCGTCGATGTCGACTCCTTGGTCGTTCAACACCCCCGTTGCCGTCACGGCGTCGTGTCCACCGAGGACGAATCGAGCAAAATGCAAGCAATAGATGCCGAGGTCGAGCAGGGCACCGCCGCCGAGGGCAGGGTCGTTCAAGCGGTGCGACGGCGTGGTGGGAGCGACGAAGCCGAAGTCGGCCGATACGTGTGTGATACGACCGAGTGGACGCGTGTCGAGGACCTCACCGAGCGATACGTACACCGGGAGGAAC
>SXGS01651025.1_pt1 | contig 21685 bp, 18 predicted proteins | sample 3174681 | NCBI WGS metagenome assembly SXGS01 (sample SAMN11356861, study PRJNA531348) | freshwater metagenome | isolation source: freshwater sample F1-80 | place: China: Fuxian Lake, Yuxi | collected 2017-12-25
GAGAGACTCCCTCGCTGACGCTTCGGGTTGGTATGGAAGCGACAATTTCAGCTTCGCGGAGTATACAACTCTCGGTCATGGGCGAGCCAAGGCGCGGATTTCCATGTCACTCAGGCTGCGCTGATGGAGGCGGACATCGCGAAGGCGGCCGCGGAAGAAATCGCTTGATCCCGCGCCGATTCGCAGTGGAGCTTCCGTGTTCAGATTGTAATCGCCTGGCTCGAAGGGTTCGGAGACTGCGACGCGCTTACCGTCCACATAGAGTTCCAATTGGCCCGCTCGCTTGACAGCGGCAATGTAATGCCAGCCAGTCGGAAGGTCGTGGTCCCACGCGGCCGTCTTGCCCGCCGCAAACGAATAGATATGCCCCGAAGGCAACGTGCTGAAGTAGACGCGCCCCTGGTGCTCCGCGGCCGTCCAGGCGCGGCGATAGGTCACGTCGGGAGTCAAATCGAGCCGAGCCAGTTTCTTCCATCGATCCTCTCCCTCGAACTGAAACACCTCCGCGAGCGGCAGCGTTCCCGCCAGCAAGCGGCCATTGTGAACCACCATGCCCATCACTTCTTTCTCCTGGCCGAGCCGCCCCATGTCTTTCCAGCGGCCAACCTCTTCGAAGCGGTAGACGCGGCCGTTAGGCCAAGTTCCGACATGGAGTTGGCCATGGTAGGCGACAAAGGAGTAAGTCTGCGTGCTGTCGCCGAGCTGGCCGCAGTCGGTCCAGGTCTTGCCGTCGTAGCGATAGACGCGGCCGCCATCGTAGCTGCTGGCGTAGAGGAAACCATCGAATACGGCCAGCGCTTCGACACGCTTCCCGTTGGGGACGCCGCAATCGGTCCACTTGGCGTCGCCGTCGTAGCGATAGAATCCGGCGGGCTTGTACAGAGACGACGCGTAGAGCTTGCCGCGATATACGGCCAGGCCGCCGATCGCTTCCGTGTCGGGAAGCTGGCCGCAATCGATCCATTTCGTGCCGCCATCATAGCGATAGACGCGGCCGCCCAAATTGAGGTTCTCCGACTCTTTCAGCGCCGACCCGGCCAGACGATATTTGCCGACCGCCGCATGGAGCTTGCCATCGTACACAGCGAGTGCAGTGACCGTGTTGCACAAAGACGGCGCGCCGCAATCGATCCAGCGATTGTCCCCGCCGTAACGGTAGACGCGGCCGGAGTCGGTCTTGCCCGGCTCGCAGGTCCCGGCGTAGAGATGCCCGTCGTGAACCGCCAGCGCGAAGGCCAGGATCGCCTTGCCCGGCCGGCCGCAGTCGAGCCAGGCCGATTCCTTGCCGTTGTCGATGCCAAACTGCAGGTGGCGCGCGTTGGCTTGCGAGGTCGTGACGGCATTGCTTTTGATCGCGAGGTAAAAACCTTTGCGCCGGACCGGATCGTATTGGCTCGCCAGATCTCCCGAGACGCCGTCCAGATCGCGTTCGAGATAGGCGTGGCAGGAAAACGTGAAATCGCCTCGGTCCAGGGTGATCGGCTTCTTGGCCGAGATCTCCAGATGGGCGCCGCGGCCATCGAACCCGGCGGCGCCGCCCGGCTTCCCGTCAGGTCCGGCAGCCTTCAGATCAACACCGCAGTTGAGCGCGTGATGGCCATTGCCGGAAGTGTCGTTCGAGTCTCCCGCGAGCGGCCAATGGACGACGAGAGACTTGTCGCGTTTCGCTGCCTGCGGGAACAGTGCGGGCGGAAGTATCAAGAGAAGTGCGATCAACGTCAGCCAACGAAGCGTCAAGTCCGACTCCTTTTCGCGTTGGTGTCTACCACTTCATCACCTGCCAGCGGCTATACAACAGCATGATCATCGCGATGAGGAAGATCGCCAAGGCCGCGTAGCCGTACGTTGTCCAGCGCTGGTAGTCGGCTTCCTCGGCGAGGGCGTCATCGGTCCAGGAGACGGCGTTTTGGTTGGCCACGAGCTGCTGGAAGATGCCGGGCACAAACGCTTGATCCTGATCCGGGGTCGTGCCGGTTGCCGCGAGATAGAAGCCGCCGAGCATGAATTCGAGAGCCGGTTCGCTGCAGCGGATACGCATGAGAAGTCGGTCCAGGCCCGGCGCGCGTACGCGGATCGACTCCATTAGCTCGAAGAGCTGCGTGTTGGCAGCGGACAGGCGCGCGTCGTCGTCGCGCGCTGATTCCTCGACGCGGAATAATCGGAAGCCCCACTGACCCAGGGCGTCGACGAAATGGCCGAGGCTGCTCGACACCACCAGCGGCAACTGCTCCGGCTTCACGTCGGGGACGAGCGGCAGGTCCTGGCCGAAGAGGCGCACGCGCCGATCGGCGTCGAGGCGTTCGTTCAAGGCGGCGTATCCCGGCGAAGTTTCCAGATCCGTCACTAGCACGACGAGGGGGCAACGCGTGCGGGCCGTGTCATGAAGCACTTGCAGGTCCATCTGGCAGAGCGTGGCGACCTGGCTGGAGTCGTCCTCGCTTTCCATGGGCGCGAAGGGGACAAGCACCAGCACGCCGTTGAGGGGGCAGAACGGCTCGCGATCGCGGGTGATGCGGCGAGCGAGATATCGCAGACGCCGTTGGTACCTCTCCACTTCTTCCGCGCGTTTCAATAGCGATGGCATGCGCTTCTTTCCGTCCACAACGGCCCAGGGTGTTGAATCGGATGCTGGCGCGGACAGTAATGCGACGGCCGGCTCGGCCAGCAGATTCTGCGACGCCAGGAGCGGATCCGGGGGTGACACGTCGGGCACGGCGGACTCGGGCGCCTTCGCCGGCTCGTCGAACACCGTGTGCCGTGCTTTCTTGTCGGCCTCCGGCTCCGGTGCCTGGGTGGCCTCGTTCAACAACTCCGCCTGCCTTCCCAGCAAGCAGGCGTCCAGGGCGAGTACGTAAATCGCGTGCTTGTTGGCGTACACTTGTAACGCCGGGTTGGTCTTGATGGGAATCTGCTGCACGTCCAACGGCATCTTGGATGCGGTCATGAACGCCTGGGCGTTGCTCGCCGGCCGGCCGAGCACGAGGAAGAGCGGCGCCCCGGCAAACTCGATGCCTGCTTCGACGAGGGCGGCCCGCGCCTGGTTCCAGGCCTCGTCGATATCGGCGAATTCTACCAGATCGCGATCCGGCCCAAGCGAGCGATAAAGTTTATAGCCGACGAATGACGCCACGCAGAAAAGCAGAAAGAGAATCGGCAGCCAGTACCGGCGCAAGGAAGGGAGGGGGCCACCGAGCATTCGTTCCAGCCCCAGCGCAGCGTTGGCGAGCCACAGGCCCCAGACGATGCCGAGGAAGATCGCGAGGAGGATGAGCCAGACAAGGAGAATGCCGAGGAAGCGAAGGACCGCCCATACCTTGGCGAGGGGTTTCAACTCCTTGCCGACGGTGCCGACGACCTTCTCAGAAATCAACCTTTGTTGGATGAGTTGATTAAGCCAGCCCATCATGGTGAAGGGGGCTTTGAGAAGGAAACTCATCATATCGGCGAGCAGCTTTAGCATCGTTACGTCTCTGGGTGGCGCGATAGCAACGTGCCGATCTTACAGGCACGTTGGCAACATGCCTCACGGATCACGGAATCTCGCCGTCAACCGATTTTGTCGGCGTCGCGCTCTTCGGCATTTTGCCGGCGCGGAAGGGCAGGTCGCGCGGCTGCATGAACAGGAACACGAGGAAGAATGCCAACAGTGGAACTAGGATCAACAGCAAGGTGCCGCCCGACACCACCATGCGCCGGAAACCCGCCCGGCCGCGCAACGGCGGCACGTTGGTGGGGGCTTGCAGTTCAGACGGTTTCGACCATGCAGACGCCGCGTGCCGGGTGACGCGGTTTTTGCAGCTCTCGACCCAGGCCTGCAGCTGATCGGCCTGTTCGCGCATTTCGCCGCGGAAGCCGAGCATCACACACAGGTAAAAAGCGGCGAGCGCCTCGTTACCCGACCGCGTTTCGGCCACACGTGCTTGCTCCCAGAATCGCCAGGCGCGGTCATTGCTGCCGTAGAGGGCTAGTTCGAGCTTGTTCTCGTTCCAGCGTGAGTCCCAGGGAGAATCAGTGAGGAACAATTCGTCGAGCCAGCACGCCAGCGCATAGCGAATGCCGAGAAATCGTCCGGCGCCGGCTTCGGCCGCCACTTGCATGCCGCGCGCGTCGAGCCGAGCGTCGCCGCCGAAGTCCGCGAAACGCTGGGCGTCGGCGTTGCTCATCAACATGCGTTTGAGGATGGCCTGTTCGTTTTCGAGAACAAGCGCTTCACCGCGTATGAGCCGTTTCTTGAGCTGAACGCCGTGCTGCAAGATCGAATGCACCAGATTGTTCAGTTCATCTTGCATGCGCAATTCCAAGTAACGAGCCGCGACCGTAAGGGAGCGTTGGGCCAAACTGGTTCCCGCTCTCTTACGGTCACGGCTCGTAAGAAGGGAGGAGAGTGGGTCCCATCGTCCTGTTAGAATATCGCGAAAACGTCGCTTTGGATCAACGGCAATTCGCGGCTTCACGAGATTGCCAGATCAGATGTAAACTTCCCGTATTCTTGCCTCCACGTCGTTCGTTGCTTTGTTATAATGCCAGTTCATGTGGAAGGAGACAGCCCATGGCGAAGATCTTGCTGGTGGAAGACAATGAGATGAACCGCGACATGCTGTCGCGCCGCCTGTTGCGGAAGGGCTACGAGGTTTTCATGGCGGTCGATGGTGCTGCCGCGGTCGCCGACGCCAAGACGCAGAAGCCCGATCTGATCTTGATGGATATTAGCCTGCCGGTGATCGACGGTCTGGAAGCGACGCGTCAGATCAAGGTTGACGCCGACACCGCCGCGATCCCGATCATCGCGTTGACAGCCCACGCTCTTGCCGAGGACCGCGACAAGGCTCTCGCTGCGGGCTGCAATGATTTCGACACCAAGCCGATAGATTTGCCTCGCCTACTGGAGAAGATCGAGACATTGCTGAAGAAATAGAACCATTCCCGACACTATCTCATTTGAACATAAACCACGGGGAATACAATAACAGCATTGCAACAAGAACGCAGTAGGCACGCGGAGTCTCGAAAACGGCGTAGGGCATGGTAGTGGAGTGCACGTCATTTCTCTTGCCTTTCCCCGTGTTTCCGGTGGTTCATCTTCTGGGCATGCCAAGCCGTGAAGGATACGTGATGACCGATCCGCAACCGCTGCCTGCCGAGCAGGTCTCCCATGTGCGGCACGATCTGCGCACGTTTGCGAACCATATCCTTGGCTACAGCGACATGCTTCTGGAAGTCGCGCGCGACGACGCCGTCGAGGAGATCATTCCCGGCCTCGTCGCGATTCACGAACTCGGCGCGAATCTGCTGGAACGTGTCGGTGCCATTCTCAATCCGAGCCGAACCGATGTCGCGCACGCCGATTTCGAGAAGCTGGCGGCCGAACTGCATCCTGTGGTCGAGAAATTGTTGGTCAACGCGAAGACATTGTGTGAGCAGACACAACAGTTGGAGATGGAGCAAGAGAATGCGGACGGGCACAAGATCCTGTCGGCGGTCGAAAATCTGCGGCGATTCATTGAAGATAGCATGCTGCACGGTGAATTCGGGCCGGAAACGCAAACGCGGGAGAATGCAAATTCTTCTTCCCTTACGCATCAGGCTCTGACTTCCGCTGCTGAAACCGCCCCCAGGGCGGGGCAGGGGCGCATCCTTGTCGTCGATGACATTGAGAACAATCGCGACATGCTGGCGCGCCGGCTTGAGCGTGAGGGCTACGCCGTCATACAGGCCGCCAATGGCCGTGAGGCGCTTGAGCGGATTGCGCACGGCGGGCTCGATCTCGTGCTGTTGGACATCCTCATGCCAGAGGTGGACGGGTTCGAGGTCTTGCGGCAGGTGAAATCGACGCCGAGCGGGCGTGATCTGCCCGTCATCATGATCTCGTCACTGGATGAGATCCAGAGCGTGGTCCGCTGCATCGAAATGGGGGCGGAGGATTATCTCCCCAAGCCGTTCGATCCCGTGCTGTTGCGTGCCCGCGTTGGGGCGTGTCTTGAGAAGAAGCTGCTGCGCGATAACGAGCTTGACTACCTTCGGCAAGTGGCGGCGGTCACGTCGGCGGCCAGCGCGGTGGAGACCGGCACGTTTGATCCGGTCAGCCTCGCGGAGGTGGCCGGGCGCGACGACCCGCTGGGCGGCTTGGCCCGCGTATTCCAGAAGATGGGCCGCGAAGTGCAGGCCCGTGAAGAGCGTTTGAAGATGCAGGTCGCCCAGCTCAGGATCGAGATTGACGAGTCGCGCAAGAAACAGCAGGTTGCCGAGGTCACCGAATCGGAGTATTTTCAGGAATTGAAGCGCCGCGCCAACCAGCTGCGTAGGCGTTCCGGCAAGACCGAATCGAGCGAATCGTCATGACACGGATCGTTTCTCTTCATTCATACCGGGGCGGCACCGGGAAATCGAACCTCACTGCCAACCTTGCGGCCAACATCGCGATGCGGGGCAAACGCGTCGGCATCATCGACACCGACATTCAATCGCCGGGCATTCACATTCTCTTCAATCTCGATGCGGCCAAGATCAACCGCTCGCTCAACGACTATCTCTGGCGGCGCTGCGCCATCGCCGATACGGCGTATCACCTGCCGATGCCTGAAATCACGGCGGCCGACGGGGCGATCTACCTCATCCCGTCGAGCATGAACGCTGGCGAGATCGCCAAGATCCTGCGTGAAGGCTACGACGTCGGCCTTCTCAACGACGGCCTGCAAGAACTCGGCCAGCACCTCGATCTCGACTATCTGTTCATCGACACGCACCCCGGCCTGAATGAGGAGACGCTGTTGTCGATCGCGATCTCGGACGTATTTGTCTTGATCATTCGGCCAGACCAACAGGATTTTCAGGGAAGCGCCGTCACGATCGAGATCGCCCGAAAACTGCAAGTCGCACAGCTTCTGATCATCATCAACAAAGCGATTCCAGCGATGGATTTTGCGCACCTAAAAAAGACGGTCGAGGACACCTTCGACGCCACGGTTGCGGGAGTGTTTCCGTTGTCGGAAGAGATGCTGATGCTGGGGAGCCGCGGCGTGTTCTCGCTGCGCTATCCCGATCATCCTTGGACCAGGGAAGTCGAGCGTGTCGCCAGTCGCATCGTCGCCGCCGCGAAATGAACAGCCGTGCGTTGATGCGCTCCTGGCCTGTGAGAACATCAATTGCGACTCACGCAAAGGCGCAAAGAAACGCTGGAGTGAGACATCGATTCTTGCTTTTCGCCTTTGGGTGAGACTAAAAGCGATAGCGAAACATGACCCGAACGACCGTTTGCGCGAAGTGCTGGTCCGTGACCGCGAACGCAGCGCCGGCGCCGAAATCGACGCGATTGCACACGAAGACGCGCAGACCTGGGCCCATCGAGACGTAGGTTCTGCCTCCAGATCTTTGGTTCGAGCCGAGATTGGGATCGGTGTAAGCGCCGTCCTGGAACGACCACGTGTTCACTTCAAGCGTGCCAATGATCGGTACGTCCGGCAGCACGCGACAAAAAACGTGGTTGACGCTCGAATGCGTGTGCAGAATGGCGCCAGAATAATTCGGATCGCCGCCGAGCGGTATCCATTCGGAGATTTGCCCCTGCATGTATGTGTTGTGCGACAATTTGAGCGAGAACAACAGCGACGGTTCAAGCGAAAGATGGCCATTACCGAGTCCCTTGGAGAAGTTGCCCGTCGGGATCGTCGTCAGCATTTGCAGCGATAAGGTCAGAAGTTCGCAATCGAACAGCAATGACTTGGTGCCGACGGTCATGTCGGTGAATCCGGAAGCGTGGGCGGCGATTTCGGGACTCACGGAACGATAGGGAAAGTTGACGATCGCTGAGAGGCCGCCGGCCGCCGTCTCGGTGTAGACAACCAGATCGTTATAGCGCAGACGCCGCTCGCCCAGCGCCGGTGGCGTGGGTCTGGGGCCTTTGCCGGAGCCATCGGCGCGGGCCCAGAAATATTCCGAGCGATCTGGAAAGATCAGGTTGAGACCCCCGTCCCAGCCTATTTTCATCTGCGACACCGGGCGGGCCGCATCGACGAAAAACGCGGCGTCGGCCTGCGGAATCCATTTTGGTTCATAGCATGGATCGGGGCAACAAAGGCAGGAGTACAAATCGCAAAAGTAGCCGCCGATGAGCGTGTTCGTTTCACAGGGATAACCTTGCGGCTGACCGGGGACACATCGCCCTTGGCCGCAATTCGTGCAATTTTGCCGAGTGCCTACATGGCCGGGGGCGTGCCTGCCGCCGCGGCCACAGGTCGTGCAAGTTCCCGTTGAAAGCGGGAGAAACCCTGGCAGTAACTCCGGTGGCTCGTTGGTTTGCACGAACCCACGCGAGGGCGTGACCTCGTCGGAGTTCATGATCCGAATGCTGCCGAGCGCATCGATTAATTTCACTGTCGTTTCCGGCCAGTCCACCAGTGTGGCTCGTTCGGGCGGATCATTGTGAGGCGCCTGATCGGCGCGTAACCCCATCTTGGACGGCGGCGTTTCTTTCTTCCACAGTTGCTTGAGTTCAGCCAGCGCGCGCACGAATAACGGCGGCTCGGCCGGGTGCTTCATCATGTCAAGAACGCGCCGTTTCGCCTGGGCTTTCTGGATCTCATGATTGTCCCTGTCCTCTAGGGATTCGTGGGGCACGGAAGTCTCCGGCGTCTCCACCGGCATGGACGACGGCGAGAGTTCGGGACGGGGCGTGATTTGGGGGACGTGGAGCGGATCGAGTTTCAACAACGTGCCTGTGGTTCGACCGTGGGACGCGTCTCGATTTTTGCCAGGGGTGGCACCAAGATGTCGCGCAGGGATGACGGCATTCTCGCTTCGCGAGGCGCCTCTGTGGGCGTTGTAGACTTGTTCTCCGGCGGCGGCTGGTTGAACTTGAGCACTTGCTCGGCCTTGTAAGATTGCGGCGCTTTCAGGAACGCCTGGCCAATCCACTGAATTGGAATCGGTTCCACGTTCTTGAAGAATGCCGTCTTCATCTCGGTCAACATCATGCGTTTGTTGCCGGGCGGCAGCTTTTCCGTCTGCATCGGAAAATCGCCCGGATGCCATTCGGCCTCCCGGCGGTACGCTCGGCCCGAGCGAAGGCTGCACTTCGACGGCAAACGCGCAGGTGAGGACTCCGAGGAACAGGAGAGTGACGCCCAAGCCCATCCATTGCCTGACGCAGAGTGTACGCACTGTCCTCATCATTACGCTTCCCACTTCCTCCCCGCGGGCGGCGCCGCAATGACATTGCGGATCGTCGCCCGAGGAAGGGGCATGCTGCTCGATGAACAGAAAAACGCGTACCCGGCGTATAGCATCTCTGCTAGGGCTGTCAATTCGATATGCGACAAATTACCTCATTCCGTTGTTCACTAACCCTGAGCGCCAGCGAGGGGATGTGAGGACTCTTGCAATGGGGTGCCATGATCGCAAGGCATGCTGCTATCGTCTCACTTGCGCTCAGGGTTAGTGAATTATGGAAGCATCAAAAAAACGCTTGACGGTTTTGTGGGGCATGCTATAGATGCACAATCTTTGGGGGGGCGGTGGTCGTGGGGACGGTCATCGCATGAATACGGTGAACAGTGATTGGGGGCGGCATGCGCTTGACCTGGAAACTAACGGTCCTGATGCTCGGCTTGTGGGCGATGATGCTCGGTTCCGCGGGGGGCCAGATCCCAGCTATTCCAACCGTGCCTGCGGTGCCGACCGTCACCACCGCGCCGGCGATTCCGGCGGCGCCGGCCAAGCCGAATATCTTCAGCTTTTTCTGTCCGCCGCCTGGCTGCCTGGAGAAGTGCAAAGAGAAATACTGCAACTCCGGGATCGGCCGTATGATAGGAGCGATGGCGCGGCCGATGCTCATGTTGTCAGGCGGCCTCATCCAGCCATGCTGCCCGACGCCCAACATGCCCAACCTCGCCGATCTCGCTATGTCTCCCGAAAGCGCCGGCGGCGCGGCCGCGCGCATCAAGAAGGACGAAATGGAAGCGAAAGCACGCCGCGCCGACGTAAGGTTTCTCGGCACTGTCGATTGCAATCGCTATCCCGAGGCGGAGGCGGCCCTCATCAAGGCGTTGCGCACCGACCGCAACGAATGCGTCCGCTACGAGGCGGCGCTTTCGCTCGGCAAGGGATGTTGTTGCACAAAGAAGACCATGGAAGCGCTGTTACTCACCGTCACCGGCAGCGAGAAGGACGGCAATCCAATCGAGACAGCCCCGCGCGTGCGCGAGGCGGCGGAATTCGCGCTGTCGAACTGCCTGATGCGAGTCGCCCCGCCAATGCCCGAACCGCCGGAGAAAGCCGCGCCGTTGCCGGAGCCGAAGAATCCGCTGGCCATGGTGCAAGGTCGCGAGCCGGTTGCGCCTCGCTTGTTGTCCGTTGGCTTTGGAACGGCGACGCCCAACGCCGTCGGCTATCCACTGCCGACGCCGACACAGCCGGAGACGACCGGCGTGCCGACCGGCCAACGCGGCTTGTTCCAGATCTTCATGAGGCGTGCCCAGCCGGTTCCAGTAATGTCCGAACCGCAAGAGAAAGCCGCGCCGCTGCAGGAGCTGAAGAATCCGCCGGGCATGGTGCAAGGTCGCGAGCCGGTTGCGCCGCGTGTGCCGCCCGTTAGCTTCGGTGCAGCAACGTCCAGCGTCGTCTTCTATCCGCTGCCGGCGCCGACACCGCCGGACACGAACAGCGTGTCGACCAACCAACGCGGCTTGTTCCAGATCTTCATGTGGCGTGCCCAGCCGGTTCCGGTCGAGAAAGCTTCGTGATCGGTTCCCACTGATCGGCACTCCCAATTCGGAATGTGCCGGCCTCAATTTCATTGGTCACGCGTGAAGGGATTTCCTGCCGCGGCGGCGACTTTGCCTATCATTACCTCGACAGCCGCATTGGCTGCAACCTCGTCGGCCAGGTGCTGGGCGGGCTATCGAGTGTACTCACCATGAGCCGGAAAAAGCGAGTTTCTCCAGGCCCATACCTTCTGGACGTCCAACTCCTTCGGGATCGCGTTTTGACTCCGGATCAGTATCCGTTTTCGCTTCCCGTGGTTCGCCATTTGTCACTTCTGCCATTCCATCCCCGAGTTACTTTTTTCGTCGGCGAGAACGGCACCGGGAAATCCACATTGATCGAGGCTCTCGCGATTGCTTGCGATCTCAATCCCGAGGGAGGTAGTCCCAACTTCAATTTCGAAACGTGCGCTTCGCATTCGCGGCTCGAGAATTTTCTTCGTCTGGGTCGCGCAACTTTGCCGCCGGACAGTTACTTCTTTCGCGCCGAGAGCTTCTACAATGTCGTAACGGAAATAGATCGGCTCGGCGTAAATAGATTTTACGGCGGCGGATCCCTGCACCGCCAATCGCACGGCGAGTCCTTTTTCGCGCTTTTCACGCGACGATTCGGCTTGCGCGAACCCGGCCGAGTCCCTGTTCCTGGGCTGTATTTCCTTGATGAGCCCGAATCGGCCTTGTCGCCCAGTCGTCAACTGGAGTTTCTCGGGCTTCTGCATCAATACTGTCATGAAGGATCTCAGTTTGTAATTGCCACTCATTCGCCGATCATCATGGCGTTTCCCGACAGCTGGATCTACGTCCTGAGCGAGGAAGGAATTCAGCGCGTGGCCTACGACGACACGGAACATTACCGCGTAACTCGAAATTTTCTTGACAATCCGCAGCGTACCTTCAAGATCCTCTTCGCCGAGGAAGGCAACACAGAGTAGGTTGCACTTCCGTGGCTCCTCGAATGCGAGACAAACATGCGATTTCAATATGCAATTTTAGCCACGATGGTGGCAACATGGGCATGCTCACCTGCCGTCAACGCCGGCGACAAAAAGCCATTGCTCCCTGCTGCGCCCAAGGAGTTCGCGTTCACGCTGTCGAACGGCTACGGCGAAGGCGACCATTTCTCGAACGATCCCAAAGTGTTTGAGAACCTGTTGATCAACATGAAGAAATCGGGATTCAATTGCATCCACTGCATCTACCGCGACTGGCGCGTCGAACTTTGCCGCAAGCACGGCGTCAAGATGATGATCGACGTTCTCGCCTGGAAAGAAGGCGGCCTGACTGATATTCGCAAACCCGACCAGCGCGACACCGTCAAGAAAATTTGCATGAAGGTGCGCGGCGACGACGCCGTCTGGGGCTACAACCTGTGGAACGAAACGCTCTCGTTCTTCGGCAACCCGGACGGCAAAAATGTGGACGCCTATGTGGCGATGCTCAAGGAATGGGACCCGACCCATCCGGTCTGGCTCGGCACGCGCACGGTTTCCTACGCCAACGCACCCAAGGAAAAGCCGGGCGTGCATGGCTACTACGATTACGCCTGGCAGCGCGGCTTTCTCTGGCATTTCGCCGACCTGCAATGGTATCACAAGTATGTGCCGAGTCAGGATGGCTATATCGGCCGCTGGGAACAAGGGAGTAATTACAACTGGAATTCGTATTCACTGAACACGTCGATTGCGTTCGGAACCAAAGTGTTCATCTGGTTCATCGGCGGCCCGTTCGACAAGGAGGGCAACGTCGATCCCAAGCATCGCTTTCATCATCTGGTGAAAGTCGGCCAGGAGACGCAACACCTCTACCCCGAACTCGGCAAGATCGGCCGACCGGCGGATGTTTTCTCCACGCCAACGACGAAAACGCATGACAACAAGGAGCGCGACAAGGTTAAGGACAAGGAGAAAGTGCCATGGCGGTTGACGGCCTTTCCCGACAACTTCTGGTTTCAGATTCACGGTGGGGAAGTGCTCGCAGGCTTCTTCCAGTATCCGTCGGGCGAGGATGCGGTTTATGTTGCCAATCACAATGCCTTTGCCAAGCAGAGCGTCGCATTTTCCATCGCGGACAAGGCACGCGGTAAGGAAACCCGCATCGAGATTCTCGACCGGGAGACGGGGCAATGGAAACAATTGAAGGTCGAGGGGAATCGATACGCGTTCGAATTGCGACCAGGCGGCGGCGAGCTGCTGCGTGTTCTGGGGCGTCTGCCGCCGAAGAAGGAGTGATGTGTGCGCTAGTTTACGAATCCATTGTCCGATACCTGACGGTCGTGGTACAATGATCGTTCAATCATCCGCGTACCCATTGAAACGCGAGGTAGAACGTGTTCGACTTTTTTCTGGGACCAAGATCGATATCGCGGCGAGACTGCCTGCGCGTGGGCGCCCTGGGTGTCGGCGGCTTGACCCTGGCCGACGTGCTGCGCCATCGCGCGAAGGGGGATGCCGGAGAAACGCGGGCCAAGTCCGTCATTATGGTCTACTTGCCGGGTGGGCCTAGCCATCTCGACATGTACGACATGAAGCCCGACGCGCCCGTCGAGTACCGTGGCGAATTTGAGCCGATACGCACTAACGTTCCCGGCATGAACATTTGCGAGTTGATGCCGCGCCAGGCGATGCTTGCGGATAAATTCGCGGTCGTGCGCGGCCTACAAACGCGCGGCAATCACGATCCAACCGAATTGCTCACGGGGATTCCGGCGTCGGCCTCGGGGCAGATCGGTTCGATCCGCCGGCCTGCGTTTGGCTGCGTCATCAGCAAGCTGCGCGAAGGTCCGGGCCCGCTGCCCCCGTTCGTGAGCACGTCGGATCATCGCTTGCTGCGCTCCTACGACGATCCTGAAGAGCCGGCCTATCTCGGCCCGGCCTATCGGCCGTTCAGCGCGGTCGGGTCGATCATGCGTGATCTCAGCCCGAACCCCGATGTTCCGCGGCTGCGGCTGGATGACCGCAGGCAACTCCGGCAGGCCTTCGACCAGTTGCCGCGCGCGCTCGAATATCAAGGCGCCTTCGCGGGCATGGACAGCTTCAACGCCCGGGCGCTGGAGATGATCGCCTCCACCCGAGTGCGCGACGCGCTGGATGTGGAGCGTGAACCCCTGGCATTGCGCGAACGCTACGGCAGCGCCGGTCTCGATTTTCTGCGGGCGCGCCGACTCGTGGAATCCGGCGTGTCCGTCGTCTCGATCGCGGCTCGTTTTCACGTGCGTATTCCCGAAGCGGGCGATCCCGGCGGCTGGGACACGCACGCCCATAACTTCAAATTTCTGCGGCCCAAGCTCGCGATCTACGATCAGGCGGTCGCCGCGCTCCTGACCGATCTGCACGTCCGCGGTCTGCTCGACGATGTAGCCGTGGTCATCTGGGGTGAATTCGGCCGGCAGCCGCGCATCGGCGACGTCACGCCCGACGGTCGCGGACACTGGGGCGCGGCCGGTTTCGCATTCGTCGCCGGGGGCGGCATGCGCGGCGGTATAACGGTGGGCGAGACCGACCGCCGCGGTGAACGGGCACGCTTCCGTCCGTATCGGAGCCAGAACGTATTGGCGACACTCTATCATGTGCTCGGCGTCAACCTGGCCGCGACTACGCTCACCGACCATTCCGGACGTCCGCAATTCCTCCTCGACGATCCGACGCCGATCGCTGAGTTAATTAGCTAACAAGCCCGCAGCGCCAGCAAGGCTCATCCTTGCTGGCGCTGCGGGCTTGTAGATTGATGCACTGACAAGCAAAACTCATTCACCCAGGCTCTTCAAGATCGTCTGGGCCACCAGACGATTGCCGGCCTCGTTGAGATGCACCCGGTCTGTGGTGAGGATGCCCGCCGCCTTTTTCTGCGTGTTGTTCGCCTGAAGATTATCGACGAAGGCCTTGCGCAGATCGCACATATTCAGGTTCAATTCCTTGGCAACCTTGCGGCTGATGTTGGCGTATTCATCGAGTTTGCCGTCGAGATTGTTGGCCCCGCCGGGAAGCTCGCCGATGACGCTCGGCGTGCACAGGACAACCTGAGCCCCGGCCTTGGTGCATTTGCCGATCACTTCCTTGAGGCCCGCTTCGAAGGCATTGGGCGCGGTGCCGTTCTTCGGGTTCTTCTCGCCGTGCCAGACATCGTTGATGCCGATGTAGATGACGACGATCGTCGGCTTCTTGTCGATGACGTGTTTGTCGACACGTTTCTGGAGGTCGGGAACTTTGTTGCCGCTGATGCCGGCGCCGATGCATTCGATGGCGAGATCTTTCTTTTTGTCGGCGAGGTGGTTGCGGATGACTTGGATATAACCCTTGCCTCCATTGCCGCCGGCGGTGATCGAATCGCCGAGAAAGACGATGCGGTCACCTTTTTTCAGGACGATGGGCGTGGGATCGCCGCACAGCGCGGGAGCAGCGAACGCCACGAAAAGGGTACACACGGACATAGTGGCCAAGCGGATCATGATGCGTCTCCAGTATGAGAAATCGGTGGGAAGGTAGAATACGACATGGCGCGGCGAGGGAACAGCATTGATTGATCTATTGGTGTCGCAAAAATCAAGGAGTGCGATAGGGTTGCTTCAAGTTTTCGAGATGATGCAGCCGATTGCCAAGCAATTGCAAGTTACTCGCCTCCGTATCGAGCAAAAACGCGGAACCGGCGTGCGGCCTCGAAAAGCCGAGGTCGTTGTCGCGGAAGGTCAGGTCATGGTGGGCGCCTTCGATGACGACGCACGCCTTGCCCGCCGAGGAAGCGCGGCTATTGCTCTTGTCGAGGCGCGGGCCGAGGTTGTCCTTGATGACGTTTTTTTCGAACACGTTGCGATGCGCTCCATGTTTGGCCTCGGGCGAATCACGGCGAAAAAGCACGCCCGTCTCGGCATTGTTAATGACGCGGTTCAGCCGAAACAGATTGTCGGTGTCGTTGAAGCCGATCGAGATGCCGCAGCCGGCGTTGTTGGTGATGTCGTTGTCCTCGAACAATACCTTGCGAACGCCCACGCAGACGAAGAGTCCGACGTAGCCGTTCTTACGCAGCGTGTTCTTGCGCACGATGCAATCATGCGATCCGCTGCCTGGGTGGAGTCCGACGTTGAAGTTGTCCTCGCACAGGCATTGTTCGATGGTGAGCTTGGTGCACTTTTTCTGAAAGCTGATGGCGTCGCCGTTGAATTTGCGGACGATGCAGCCGCTCACGAGCACGTTTTCGCAGCCAAAAAGGTAAACGCCGCCGCCGCGACAGCCGCCGAGATACTCCGAGCCGGGCGTGCCGTGATTGCCCTCGACGGTGAGACTTTTGATTGAGGCGTTCTTGACGTTCACGCCCGCGATGCCGGAGATGGCGTGCTTGACCTCGGCCTTGCGTGCGACAAGGTAGTCGTTCTCCGCGGGTTGTGAGATGCGAAACGACTTCGGTCCCAGTCGGGCGATCAGCGTGGCCGTCGTCACTTCGAAGCCGTGCCCCGCCTTGTCTTCGAGGGCGATCGCGTCGCCCAGCTCAAAGCCCGCCGCATCGACCAGCGTGATCTCGGTTGCGCCCTTGGCGACATCCTTGGCGAGTGCGGCCTTACGGCCGGGACCGATGACGAGCACCGACTTCTCCGGCACACCGACGATATGCACGTTGTTCCGCAGTTGCACCGCGTTGCGAAGGGAATAGCGTCCCGCCGCGATCTCGACGGTCCCGCCGCCGAGGTTGGCGACATAATCAATGGCCGCCTGAATGACGCGCTGATCGCGCCCACGCCGGTCTCCGTTGTCGATGCCGACGCGCACAATCGGCCGCGCCGTCTGGGCGGAAGCCGCTACGGGGACAAGAATGCCGATCAGCGTGATGATGATTTGCCGAACCATGATGCCTCGAATTTGCGTTGTCGGATGCTACGCCAGGATTCCTTCGACAACCTCGCCATGCACATCCGTAAGGCGGAAATCACGGCCAGCGTAGCGATAGGTCAGACGCAGGTGATCCAGGCCCAACAGGTGCAGCATCGTGGCGTGCAGATCGTGGAAGTGCACCTTGTCCTGCTCAGCGTAGTAGCCGTAATCATCGGTGGCGCCATACGCCAACCCGGCGCGGACGCCAGCGCCAGCGAGCCACATCGTGAATCCTTGCGGGTTGTGATCTCGGCCGTCGCGTCCCTGTGCCGTCGGCGTGCGACCAAACTCGCCGCCCCAGACGACAAGCGTGTCTTCGAGCAGGCCGCGCCGTTTCAGATCCTTGATAAGCCCCGCGATCGGCTGATCGACTTCCAGTGCGTTCTTGGCGACGTCACGACGCAGTTGATCGTGCTGGTCCCACTTGTAGCTGTGCGTCACTTGAATGAAACGCACGCCGCGCTCGGCGAAGCGGCGCGCCATCAAGCACTGTCGGCCGAAGTTGCGCGTCGGGTCATTGTCCATGCCGTAGAGGCGCAGAGTTTCGGGCGTCTCGCGGCTGATGTCCTGCAGTTCGGGAGCGGCGGCTTGCATGCGAAACGCCAGCTCGAAGGAAGCGATACGGCTTTCCAGGGCCGCATCGGGGCCGGTGTGCGTCAAGCGGTCACGGTTCATCGCGCTCAGAAAATCGAGCTCCATGCGCTGGATGCCGGTCGGCGTCGGGCCCTGGATGAACGGGATGGTCGCCCGCTCCGAGGCGGTGCTGGCGTTGCCGATCGGCGTGCCGTGATAGACGGCGGGAAGAAACGCAGAGGCGTAGTTGTTGACGCCGCCGTGCGTTAGCGTCGGGCAGATGGTGATGAAGCCGGGGAGGTTCTGATTCTCGGTGCCGAGGCCGTAGGTGATCCACGAGCCCATGCTGGGGCGAACGAACGTATCGCTGCCGGTGTGCAATTCGAGCAGGGCGCCGCCATGCCGCGAATTGGAGCCGTGCATCGAGCGGATGAAGCATAGGTCGTCGACGCAGCTCGCGATATGGGGGAATACTTCACTAACCCACTGGCCGCTCTGGCCGTATTGCGCAAAGCGAAACGGCGACTTGAGCAGGTTGCCGGTCACGCTGGACACGACGCGCGGCCGTGCGAACGGGAGCGGCCTGCCATCGTCGCGTTGCAGCAGCGGCTTGTAGTCAAACGTATCGACCTGCGAAGGCCCGCCGTGCATGAACAGGAAGATGACCCGTTTCGCTCTGGCGGGATGGTGCGGCAGCCGCGGCGCCAACGGATTGGCGGGGACCGGTTGCGCCTGGCTTTCGGACAGCAACCCAGCGAGCGCGAGGTTCGCGAATCCGAGGGCGCTCGATTGCAGCATATGACGGCGAGTCAACATGGGTTGTTTCCCTTCGTGGTATGCGATTTCAATTGGTAACCGTTCATCACCCCTCTCCCCTGAGTACAGGGGAGAGGGGTGAACGGTTACGTCACACGATTGGAATCGTATGCCACTGAATCCATCACTCCACATACACAAACTCATTCGCTGACACGATCACTCGGCAGAAGCTCTGCCAGGCCTGCGCGTGCGCATCGGCCGTCTTCTTGCGTGTTAGTTCACTTTCGATGCGTTCGACGAAATCGAGCGAGCGCGTAATCTCCTTGTCAGTGGGCGATCGGCTGAACGCTTGCAGATAAACGCGGCGAATGCGGCCGGCGTCGTTCAGCGTCTTGTCGGCGAACAGTTTCGCCGTCCAGAGGCGTGTTTGGTCGTGAACGATCTTGCCATTCATGAGGAATAACGCTTGCGGTGCGACGGTTGTGGTGGCCCGCTCGCCGCTGGGAAAGCTCGGGTCGGCGAAGTCGAATGCCTGCAACACATCGTACAACGCGCTGCGGATCACCGGCAAATAAATGGAGCGGCGCGGGATGTCATACTTGTCATACATCGCGTTGGGATAGCCCGGCACATACTTGCGATTCGTGGCGGCGAACAACGTGCCGCCGATGGTCAGATCGAGGTTGCCTCCCAAAACGTACAAAGTATCACGCAACGCTTCCGCTTCGAGTCGACGGCGGCTGTGGCGCCAGTGCAGGCGATTGTCCGGATCGATTTGAAACGCGGCCTCGTTGTAGGCGGCGTTCATCTGATAGGTGCTCGAAAGGACGATGTGCCGGTGCATCGCCTTCATGGACCAGCCCGATTCGACAAAGGTAGCCGCGAGCCAATCGAGCAATTCGGGATGCGAGGGCTTCTCGCCGAGTAGGCCAAAGTTGTCCACGCTGCTGACCAGGCCGGTGCCGAAGTGCCAGTGCCACAGGCGATTGACCATCACCCGACTCGTGAGGGGATGTTCCGGCTGCGTCAGCCAATTCGCAAGCTGCACGCGGCCGCTCTGTGTCGCGTCAATGAGGCCCTGCTTGAGATTACTGAAGACGCGCGGCATGCGGCGCGGCGCCTCCTTGCCGAGAGTCAGGTGATTGCCGCGGCGATGAACGCGCAGATCGGTTGCCTTGCCTTCACTGACGGCCATGGCTTCGGGCCCACTGGGCGCCTTCTTGTCCACCTTCTTGGGTTGCTCCGACTTGAGTTCAACCGGTTGTTTCTCGGACGTCACGGCGCCAAGCAACCGTTCCTGCCAGCGTGCGACGACCTTGAAGTTGTCCATCGTCTTCGTGCTTTTGAATATGCCCGCCAGCGAATAATAATCAGAGATCGAAATGGGATCGTACTTATGATCGTGACAGCGACAGCAGCCGAGCGTCATGCCCAGAAACGCGCGGCCCAACGTGTCCACTTGCTCGTCGATGATGTCCATTTCCATCTTGACCGGATCGTCCTCGGCCAACATCTTTGGACCGATCGAAAGGAACCCGGTAGCGATGAGCCGATCATCCGTCGATTTTCCGCTGTCGTCCTTGAGAAGGTCGCCGGCGATTTGTTCGCGGACAAATTGATCGTATGGCAGGTCGGTGTTGAATGCCTTGACGACGTAGTCGCGATAGCGCCAGGCGTTGCCGAAGACGTGGTTTTCGTCCATGCCGTTGGAGTCCGCGTAACGGACTAGGTCAAGCCAGTGCCGTCCCCAGCGTTCGCCGTAGCGCGGCGACGCCAGCAATCGATCGACAACTTTGGCCAATGCAGCTTGCGGTTTGGCGCTCGCAAACTCGTTCACGAAAGTCTCGACTTCCGCTGGCGAGGGTGGCAGCCCAATCAAATCGAAGTAGACGCGCCGAATCAGCGTCCGCGCATCCACGGCCGGCGCGGGTGTTAATCCCTTTTCGTCCAGCTTGGCCAATATGAACGCGTCGATCGGCGAGCGTGCCCAGGCCTGATTCTTCACTGCCGGTGTTTTTGGTTTGCGAACCGGCTGAAACGCCCAGTGCCCGGTTTGCGCCATCGTGAAGACAGGTTCGCTATCCTCGGCCTCAGCTTTCACGACCGTGGGCTTCGCATTGGGCCATGGCGCTCCCATCTTCACCCAGGCCGTCAGATCGGCAATCTCTCGGGCGGGTAGCTTCATTCGCGGCGGCATTTGCAGGCTTTCGCCGTGCCGAATCGCCTGGATCAACAGACTTTCGTCCGGTTTGCCGCTCATCAGCGCCGGTCCCGACTTGCCCCCTTGCAGCAACCCTGCTAACGAATCGACACGCAGCTTGCTCTTTTGCATCTCGGGGCCATGGCAGGAGAAGCAGCGATTGGCCAGCACCGGGCGGACATTGGATTCGAAGAACTTGACGGCAACCGGATCGAGGGCTTTGTCCTGCCCGAACGCCGGCATCGTCAGCAGCACCGTCAAGCCGATACTGAGGAGCAAGCGTGTCGTCATGGCTAATCCGTCGCAGGGAAATCGAGCAGAATAGAGTCGATCATAGCCGATTTTCGTCGTAACGCCAGACAGGACCGATCTTTCTCAGAGGAACGTCGTTCGGCAACACGGATCGGATTCAGCGCTTTCGGGGGTGCGTCTCCGCCTGCCTTTATTCAGTCATCCAGGCCACGTCAAAAAACGGTCACGTCCGGCAGCTAGCGAACTAGCATCACTGGTTGGACGATTCGGTCGCACAAAACGCGATGATGCCGCGGACGATCGTGTTGCCCGCACAGACGGTGAGGATCAGGCCAAGCGCCAGCATCGGGTAGAAGAGCCACAAGGGTATGGCGTAGCCTCTCTCGACGATGACGGCATTCGGTTTTGCGGGGTCAAACCACACCGGTCGTTGGTCACCGATTTTGATCGCGGCGAAATCCCGTAAATAGGGATACCCGCAGCGGCGGTTCCAATTTTCACATTCTCTGTCGCCGGCACGGTAGCGGACCTGAACCTGTGGCACCGGGCCAACTTCCTCCCAATCCACCACGCGTTTGCCGACGATCACGCCGGTCGTTTCGATGTATACATTATTCATGCGCCATTGTTGCCACCAGAAATACCACAGGGTGAACCAGGTAATGAAGACGCCCATGGCCAGGAAAACGCCATAGAACGAAGTGTACCCCAGCATTTGCCGGAACGTTCGGGGCCAAGCCATGGTTGGATCGTAACTTGGCATGCTCGATTGACCCAAGAGTGCTGCTCGCAAGGCCGAGTCGCGTCATCCGACAACGGTCGTTGGCGTTCCCGCAAGGCGAAGAGTATCAAACCAGGGTCGCGGTCTCTGCTGCGTCAAGAATAGGCTCAATACCATAATAATAGTAACTCTTTGCTAGGTCGGACCGCCGTGCCGAATTCGCGATTGGAGCCACTAATCATCTGGGGAGCAGGACTCCCGTCACCACGCGAATGCCAAACGAATGTGGAAATACACCACAACGAAATGAACCACGAGGATTCCCATGTCGGACATCAACGAAGTCAAAGCCGTCGAAAACCTTCGGCAAGCTCACGACAAGATCCTGACTCAGATCCGCAAGGTGATCGTCGGCCAGGACCAGGTCATCGAAGAGATGCTGATCGCCATTTTCTCACGCGGCCATTGCTTGCTGGTCGGCGTACCGGGTCTGGCCAAGACGCTGCTGGTGAGCACGCTCGCCAAGACGCTGTCGCTGTCGTTCAAGCGCATTCAGTTCACGCCC
>SXGS01083197.1_pt1 | contig 21684 bp, 17 predicted proteins | sample 3174681 | NCBI WGS metagenome assembly SXGS01 (sample SAMN11356861, study PRJNA531348) | freshwater metagenome | isolation source: freshwater sample F1-80 | place: China: Fuxian Lake, Yuxi | collected 2017-12-25
AGCAGGTTGGTGAACACCGGGCCCTTGCGCAGCTTGAACTGTTCGCTCTGCATGTCGTACACGGCATGGCCAGTGACATCGCTGGGCATCAGATCCGGGGTGAACTGGATACGTGCGAACTCGCCGCCAAAGCAGCGCGCCAGCGCGCGCACCAGCAGGGTCTTGCCGAGGCCGGGCACCCCCTCCAGCAGCGCGTGCCCGCCGGCCAGCATTGCCACCAGCACGCTCTCCACTACCTTTTCCTGCCCCACGATGACCTTGGCGATCTCTTCGCGGAGACGCTGGTAGCGCCCCATGAATTCGGATGCCCGCGCCGCCGTCGCGGACGAGACGCCGGCGGCGCCGGATCCAGGGTCACTCATCGCGGTTGAATCGCCTCGAAGTAGTCGCGCACCTGCTTGCGATAGCTGGTCGGGATCTCCTCGCGGTTGAGCGAGGCTTCTGCGGCGCGGATGCGCTCAGGTACGACCTGGTAATACGCGGCCCGATCCTGAGTTGGATCAGGTGTGCCCATGAAACTGCGGGACAGCTTCTTCCCGCGCGGATCCACCATCCCGGGAACATACGTGTCCTTCTTGACGCCGGCCAGCGGTTGCTGCGGGCCGGCCCGCCCCCCGGCGCCCCGGCCCGGCCCACCCATCCCTGCGCCCGAACCGGAAGCCGGTTGGCCTCCCTGGCCACTCTTTCCGCCGTTCCCGCCGCTCTGGCCTTGGCCGCTCTGGCCCTGGCCGTTCTGACCGGCGGACTGGGATCCGCTCTGCCCGCCGGACTGTCCGCTGCTGAATCCCTGCCCCATCGCCTCGTCCGAAGCGTCGTCCTGGCTCTTTCCCTGGCCCTGGCCCTGGGCCATCTGCTGGCCGGCCTGCTGCATGGATTCCTGTGCCGACTGCAGCGCCTGCGAAAGCTGCTTCAGTTGGTCAGCAGACTGCTGACCTTTTCCACAGGACCCTCACGTTCCGGCCGCCTTCTGCGTCTGCTCACCCGCCTGCGCCATCGCCTGGCTCACTGCTTGCTGCATCGCCTGCTGCACTTGCTGTCGCTCGGCGTCGGACTTCGCCTGCTGGAGCTGTTGCTGGAACTGCTGGGCCACCTTCGCCGCCTCGGCAAGCTTCTTGGCGGCTTCCTTCATGTCCTTGGAGGCCGGATCGAGTCCGGACCCGGCAGTCGCTTCGGACATCTGCTTCAGGGCGTCCGCGGCGCGGGCCGCGTCCTCGCCGGTCATCTGGCCCGACTGGATCTTTTTCGCCAATTCTTCCAACTGTTTCTTGGCGGCCTCGAAATCCTTGTTCTGCATTGCGTCGGCCATCTGCGCCAGCGCCTTGGACCCTTCGGGGTTGCCGCGCTGCCCCGCCTGCTGCGCCTTTGCCTGAAGGTCCCGCACCACCTGCTCCATACTTTTGGGAGAGGGGCCGGCCCCGGGCTTCTGCTGTTCTTGCTTCAGGTCTTTCTGCAGATCATTCATCTGCAGGAGCGCGTTTTTCCTGGCCACTCGTCCGCGGTCCATATCGCGGCCCAACTGGCGCATGTTCCGGGCAATACGATGGAGAATGGCGCTATTCTTGTCCTCTCCCTTTTTCTTTTGCTCGGCTGCCTTCTTCTCCACCACCTTCGCGACTTCGTGCAGCCGCGCGCCCTGAGCCTTCATCGCTTCCCGCTCCAGACGCGTCTGCGCGCTCTGGAACAGAGGGAGATCGGGCAAGAACAGCGCCGCAGCGAGCACGACGCAGCCCGCTGCCGCCCAGCGCCACTGGGACGGAACGCGCCACGGCAGCACCGCGGAGATCCGGAGGCCTGCCGCGTGATGCGCAGCATCCCGCAACTGCTCCACGGCCATCTCGCTGTGCGTTCCGCTTCGGGTCAGTTCGATCGCGGTGGAGAGGCGCTCCTTCAGTCCGGCGCGCTCATCGGCCACCTGCGCTGCTACCAGCGGCGTTATCTTCCGCGTCCATCCGAGCAGAGCGCCGAGCACCGCCCCGCCCAACAGAACGAAGCCGGCGTAGTCCACCGCATCCGTCCACCACCGAAAGCGGGTAACCGCCACAAGCAGCAGCCCCACCATTGCTGCCGCTGCGAGCCCCAGGCACATCCACTGCTGGGCAACCAGCAGACGGATACGGGCCTGCAGCCACCCAACCGCGCCCTGAAGGACCGCCGCATCTTCGATCATTGCCATTCTCTTGCGTCCCCCCGCTCCCGAGTCCGCACCCATTCCCTGATTATGACGCGGTTCCACGGGCTGCGGTTACTCTCGCGCGTACACAATCCCGCTCGGGGACGCAACCCACCGTTCTCCGGGTCCCCCACGTGAGCAAATCCCGCCCGGCGATAGGGATCGGCCCACTCCTTCACTTTTTGCACCTCGACCATCTCACTCCGCAGCGCTTCTGCTTTCGCCTCGCACGGACGCCGCGGAGTGGTGCGAGCAGGCGCTGGTTGTCGAGACTGTGGGCGAGATCCGTGGGTTGGGGAGCAAAGCGATCCCGGAGCACGCACGCCCCGGCAGAGCGGCCCTGATCGCTCGTGGGAAACACGGGGTTGAGGGAACCGGCGACCGGCGCCGGGCTGCCCGGAACCAGGCGCAGCCGGATGGCCGGCGTTCGCTCCAGCGGGGCCCGGCCCGCCCAGCAACTCCGGCAGCCCCCACGCCGGCCGGTCCAGTGTCGAGAGCGGCGCCTCTCCCCGGCCCGGGAGATCGCCCCGGGGGCTCGGCCGCCGCCCGGGAGTTCCGCGACGCAGACCGGACCTCTCACCGGCGGCCCAGCGCAGTCAAAGCAGAAGCCGGCCCGCTATACTCCTCTCACCCGCCGATGCGGTCCTGCCTGGCGGCGGGATGGAGGGTTTCCTGGGCGACGGCCGGAGCAGCTTCGTTTCGCCCTGCGTCCCCGGCATCCACCGCCTGATCGAGCCGTTCCTGCAAAGCAGGTGTGGGGCTCCGGTCCGCGGCGCCGGTTCCGGTCGCCGGCCCTTCCCGGGCAAGTCCGGCCATCCAGGGCAATCCGGACGCACTCAGCACGATCCAGGGACACATCGGGGCGGCACAGCTCTCGTCCTCACGCACGAGAGCTGTGCCGGGCAGTGAGGCGCCCGGGTGCCCGGCGCCCTCCGCTCACCGCAGCGGGGTGAGTTCCACTTTGCGGAAGAAGATCTCCGCTCCTTCCGACTGGAAGATGATCTTGCCGCGGGTAAGACTGGAACGAATGCCCTTGTTGACGACCGTCCCATTGACGATGTTGGTGATCTTGTCTCCGTCGCAGATCACTTCCACCCGGGTCCACTGCGAAAACGGGCTCTCCACATCCTGCTTGCCCCGGAACCCGATCCGGTCCGCCCAGTCCGGATCGCGCCCGAACCAGTTGATCCGCCCGCCGGCGAACTCACGTTCCTCGCCCTTCGGGTCGTAGATCCACTCCCCGTCCCGGTCCTTGGAGACAGTGGCCGTGAGTTTCGGGGTCATCCGGTTGCCGCTCTCATCGTGGCCCCCGACCACGATGAAATCGCCGGTGCCCCCTTCGATGATCTGGCACTCCTGGGACATCATCCAGGGCCCGTTGAAGTCTTTTCCGGTGTTTCCGTCCCGTCCCTGGCAGTGGAGCAGAATGCCGCTGTCCCGGGTCCTGTCCTTGCGCCCGCCCCAGGTGGCCGGTCCCCACCGGTACTCGGCCACGAGGTGGTAGTTGCTGTACTCCTCCCGCGTGATGAACGCCCCGTAGTGCTGCCCGCTCACGCGGATCGCCGGCGCGCCGTCCACCGCATCCACCACGCTGAAGACGCGGTGCGGATCCTCCCGGTGGGAGTCCACCAGCCAGGTATAGAAATTCGTGAGATCCTTGCCGTTAAAGAGTTGCATCGCCTTCCCCTGCGCGCCCGCGCCCACCGGGAGACCAACGAGCAGACCGCCGGCAATCGCGCCGGCTGCGGCCCAACGCGCCAGTTTCGTTCGCATCGAGTGGATTCCTGTTGTAAGATTCCGGAACGCCCGGTTCCGAAGGGGCCGTCCCGACTGGGTCAGGTATACGCCGACCCGACAACGGGGTGTTCCTCCCGCACCGCTCAGCTTCCTTCCTGCAGTACCACCGGTTCCCCCTCTGCACCACAGCCGCAGGCGCCATACTGGAAGATGTGAGCCCGGGCTGTGGAGAACGTGTGTCTCGATCCATCCCCGGAGAGGTTCTCCTGTGACCGATGCCTTCCTTTCCTACGCGCGCAAAGACAAGGAGTTCGTCCAGCGGATTCATGCTGCCCTGGTGGAGCGCGGCTGCGAAACCTGGGTGGACTGGCATAATATCCCGCCATCGGCGGAGTGGCTGGCGGAGATTCGGAGCGGGATCGAGGCGGCGCACACCTTTCTGTTCATGCTCAGCCCAGACTCGGTGGCTTCCGAGGTGTGCCTTCTGGAAATCGAGCATGCCGTCCGCAGTCGGAAACGGCTGATCCCGGTCGTGGTGCGGGACGTAGCGCCGGACACCGTCCCCGCCGACCTGGCAGCACTCAACTGGATCTTTCTGCGCGAAGCGGACGCTCTGGATGGGGGGATTGAGCGACTCATCCGTGCTCTGGAGACAGACCTGGAGGCGACACGGACGCACACGCGGTTGCTGTTGCGCGCGACGGAGTGGGAGCAGCACCGGCGGGACCCGAGCTTCGCTCTCCGCGGGAAGGACCTCCAGGCGGCGGAACACTGGCTGGCCGCAACCGCCGCGGGACAGGTCTCTGCCCAGCCGACGGCGCTCCAGACCGAATATGTGCTTGCCGGCCGCAAGGACTCGGGGCGGCGCCAGCGTTGGACCCTGGCGGGAGTCACTGCGGCGCTCATCGTCTCGCTGGGGCTCGGAGTCTTCGCCGAGGCTCGCCGGTGGGAAGCAAACTCGCTGCGCGTACAGTCACGCCAGCGACTGGCCCACCTGTGCGTCGAGCGCGGAATGCGTCTCGTGGACGCGGGAGACGCCCCCGCCGGGCTCCTCTGGTTGGTGGAAGCGCTCAATCTGGAGCAGGGGGATGCAGGCCGGGAAAAAGCGCACCGCATCCGCCTGGGATCTGTCTTCGGTCGCGCCCCGGCGCTCGCCCGGGTGGATTTCAGGGACACGCCCGACGTGGTCGGCGAGTTCAGCCCTGACAGCGCGCGCCTGGCGCTGGTGTCGCAGGGAAGGATCGAGGTGTGGGATACACGCAGTGCCCGAAACGTGCCGCTGCCCGGCACATTGACGAATCGCCCGGTACAGCAGGCCCGCTTCGGCCCGGACGGCGTGCTCTGGATGGTCACGGGCGAGGCGCAGCAACTCCGGCTCCGCCGGTGTGACGCCTTCGGGCGGGCACTGCCGATGCCGCCGGGATTGGATGTCCCTTTCCATCAGGTTTTGTTCAGCGGGGACTCACAGGCCATCCTCACGACAAACGCGGCCGGATGGCGCGTGGCGCTCTGGGACACCTGCAGCGGCGCCCGCCTCGGGGATCGGGCATTCCCGGCAGATCCACACTTCCTCCAGGTGAACCAGGACGGCCACATGGCCCTGCGAGAAGCAGCCGGCAATCGAATCGAAGTCTGGGAGCTGACCACAGGCGCCCACTGGCTGTCGCCGGGGCCGATGTCCACCGGGACCATCGCGCTCAGCCCGGATGGGAAGCGGGTGGCCGCACTGTTTCAGGACCCGGACCTGCGCGTTGAAGTCTGGGATCCCGGCCGGCGCCGCCGGTCGGGGCGGGTGCTGCTGAAGACAGCATCCACAATCCGCAGCGCGCAGTTCTGCCCCGACGGGCATCTTTTTCTGTGCGCCGGTGAGGAAGGAAAGGTGTGGATCTGGGACGCCGCTACGTGGAAGAGCGCCCACGAGCCACTCCCCCACCGGGATAATATCTGGCGCGCGGAATTCGGGGAGGCCAGTGACCGGATCATCACCGCCAGCGAAGACACCACCGCCCGGGTCTGGACCCTCGCGGCCGCCGGATATCAATCCGCGCCGCTGCATCATCTCTCCAGCGTCCGCAGAGCCCACCTTTCCCCCGATGGCCGGTCGTTACTGAGTGTGACCGAACGCGGATTCATCCGGCTCTGGCGGTTGAACGATGGCGGTGCGGAGCCTGCCGAGCACACTCCGCAGGCTCCCGCGACGGCGACGCCTCTCACAACCCCCCCGCCTTTCGTCCGGCATCGCTATCGGCTCACGGCCCCCGTCCTCGCCGCGGACGGAGGGCGGCTCCTGGTGAGCACCAGCGAGGACAACACGGCTCGCGTCTGGCGCAGCGGCCGGGGGGAATCACCCCTTCAGCACGATGGGGATGTCCTGAGCGCGGCCTTCAGTCCCGATCTACAGCGCGTGGCCACCGCCAGTCAGGATCAGACGGCTCGGGTATGGACCTCTGCCGGGGGTGTGGCGCTCACGCCGCCGCTGGCGCATCCGACGTGGGTGGTGTCCGTCCGGTTCTCCCCCGGCGACGGACGCTACTTGCTCGCCCGCCTCCGAGACGGGCGCGTGCGAGTGTGGGACACCACCACCGGCGAACCCGTGACCCCGCTGCTCGGCTCCGGCTCCCCACTCCGGGACGCCGGCTTCAGCACGGACGGCACGAAACTCCTGGCTACCGACCACCGCGGCGTTACGTTGGCCTGGGATCTCGCACCCGAGCAGCAGACCCTGATCCGCCTGCAGCGCCGCGTGCAGGTACTTTCCGGTCACGCGCTGGATCCGGATCTGGGACCGGTGCGTCTCTCGTCGGGCGAATTCAGACGCACCTGGGAGACCATGCGCCGTGACCGGGGCGAGCGACAGTTCGCGGTGAACACCGACTGATCCGCACTCACCGAGTGGTAGAGCCTATTCCTTCACGACGGGGGTGGTGAGGCGCGGGTCGAAGAGCACGGGCGCGGCAGGCTCCGGGGAGACAAGCCGGTCCACGGGCACCTCACCCCAGTAGTTGCCGGGAAGGGCCAGCGGCGCCGCCATGCGAGAGGGATCCTTTCGATAAGCGACGGCTGCAATTTGACTGTCCAGCACGGTATTGCCGGCGAACTCGAATGCTTCGCCGTCCGGGAGCCGGATGACATCGAGCGCCACGTGGGAGGCCCGAAACACGTTGCTGTTCACGCGTCCCGCTCCGCCGGCCACGACCACCGCGGATCGGCACCGCAAGAACCGGTTCCCAACGATGCGCGCCTGCCCGCCGTCCCGCAGCAGTACTCCGGTGGCGCAGTTGTCAAACTCGCAGCCGGTGACCTCTCCCACAAACCGCGCCAGTTCCAACCCGCGGGCGGCGTTCCAGATGCGAGTGTGACGCAGCACCGTTGCAGCACCGGCGGGACGTTCGAGCAGCGGAGTGATCCGGATACCGGCCCAGTCATCGGCCTGCTGTTCTCGCGGCGGACCAATTCGGATCGGCTTCGCCGGGTTGCCGCGAAACTCCAGGTCTCCCAGCACGCGAATCCCCTGTCGCCCGAGCACGCGAATCTCGACGCCGGCCTCCACGATGAGCTTGCTGCCGAACGGCACAGTCACGTCTCCCACCAGGAAGTACGGCGAGAGCGCCTCCTGAAGCGTGCGAATACCGGCCAGTTCTCCGGAAAGCTGCTGGGTCCGCACGACGGGACCGGTGGGCGGCGGCACTCGCTCGACGCGCAGGCGCTCCGCCTCTGCAAGCCAGGGCATCTCGCGGGAGTCGTCCCGCGGCCCGCGCGCAATCACCTCAAGGCGCACTAGCTCCGCCCGCCCCGCGCCATGCGTGCTCGGCCGCACTCTCAGGAAAAGCGCCCCGGGAAGGTCTCGAATGATGCGCGTCAGGTCCACCACCGGCTGCACCCGACCGGGGATCAGCCCATCGGCCGGCCCAAAGTACCGCGCGCTTTCCATCAGCGGAGTCCAGGGGCCCCGATCGCGATTTGCCCACTCGACCACAAAACTGCCGCTGAGTTCCCCCAGCAAGTCCGCCTGCCGCAGCGCGGCGGGCAACCGGACGCGATAGACCGCGAGGGACCCCACGTCAAACCGGCGCGCCCCGGCGAGAATCTCCTGGTGACCGGCGGTGTAGAGAAGCCGTTTCTTCTCCTCACCGCTCCCATCCGCCGGGACCGTCAGCAGCACGCCCGGCTCCGGAATCTCCAGACGAGGAACGGGCAAACGGAGCGCAGCCAGCAGCAGGCGCACATTTTCCCGCAGCGGTGCGTCGGCCTCCAGTGAAAATCGCTTCCCGATCCGGCTCGTGCCCCCGGATCGCAGCACGACGTACTGGCACGGCAACTCCGTCGCGTCCAGCCGGTACCGTCGGCGGAACTCATATCCTTCGAGACTCCGGGCAGCCACCGGCGTAAACTCGATCCGCTCGGCATAGGGGGCAAATACCTCACGCGCCACCGCGGCGAGCGCCGCCTGCTCCTCCGACGCGGCGTCGTAGAGCAGCACCGCCTGTGTACGGTCCGGGCGTTCGCCCGGCGCCGGAGTGCTGCGGTTCTCCGTGAAGCCGGACGGCGAAGGCCGAGATTGGGGCGGACGCGGGTGGACTCGCGCCTTCGGCCGACCCCCATCGCGTTTCACCCCGGCCGCCTTGCGCCCTGCACCGGGCACGGGCGCCGCGCGCGCTGCTCCCCAGAGCAGCGCCGCCATCAGGAGAGGCAGAGCAATCATCCCCTTCGGGAAGTGCAGGACGAGGAGGCAAGGAAGGCATGGGTAGCTCATACGTACACAATGGGACGCCACAGCGACCCACGAGGTTGCGATCACATGCATCGGGGGCAACCATCGCGGCTGGTTCCGGTTCATGTACTGTAGACCTGAGCGTGAAGTGTGGCGGGGCTCACGGAAACCGGGTGACCCACACGGTACCACTCGCAGGTCACTGTGCCGAGACTCAGTACACACATCGGTGGGATTGTCCATCGGAAACGGACGCGCACCCGCAAGGGGCGCCGGCAGGGCGAGCCTGCCAGAGGAGCAACGAAGATGACGAGGCTGCATGGGGCACACGCGAGCGCCCTCGTGGCGCTCGTAACATTCTGGTCGGCGGCGGGCGCGGCTGCGAACAGCACCGACGCGCGCCCGCCGCTCCCGCCGGTTTCGCCGATCGCCCCGCGTCCGCTGCCGCTCGAGTGGGTGCAGGTTCCTCTCGTATTTCCACTGGTGGGGGTGTCGCGGTGGAGCGCCTGCTACAACCAGAACCGTGGGTATTACCGGCACTCCGGGGTAGACATCCCGGCGCCGAAAATGACCCCGATCGTCGCTTCGATGACCGGACGCCTCGGCTTCAAGATTTACTCGTACTGGATCGTGGGAGAAGGACAGTGGACGGGCTGGCAGGTGCTCGGCACGCATCTGAACGACGACACCCCGGGAACGAACGACGGCCGCGGCGGACGAGACTTCATGTTTGCCCCGAACCTGCGACCGGGAGACCGGGTCGTGGCGGGCCAACTGATCGGGTATGTCGGCAACAGCACCAACGCGACCGGGCCACACCTCCACTTTGAGCTGCACGGGCCGGGGGGAGTGCGCAACCCGACGCCCTCGCTGCGAACGGCACAGCGGGTGTCCCGCCCCGTTTCGGTCGTTGGGCAGGCCGGAGAGCCTCCCGTTCCCGGGGAAGTCCGGGTGGATGGGGTCCCCCGCGGTTACCACGCCGGACAGCGGGTGCTGACCGTGCAGGTGGTGTCCCGCCGATGGGCCGACGGCCGCGTGATGGCGGCAACGCGCCCGGAACAGGTGCGGCTGTCGCTGCCCGCAGAGGTGCTGGAGGAACTCGGCGGGGTCGCCGGGCTGGCTGAACTGGCGCGGGATCGAGTGCTGCACCTCTACGTGCCGCATCGGAACACGGGTGCGGCTGTGGTCCGCCTGGCAGCCTCCGAGTACCGGACAAAACCGGCGGCGCCTGTGCAAATCGCCAGCACCGCGCCCGTCGTGCGCCCCGCAGACGAGTTACGGACACTCGTCGCCGGCAGCAGCGCGCCTGCCGACCCCGCGGGCCCGCCCCGGATGTAGGGGCCGGTTCCTGAAAAGCCGTCCGCGAAGAGCCTCGCCCGCCGGTCGGCGGGCGAGGCTCTCGCGAGGTCAGGAGCTTCGGTACAGTGAAGAGGAACCAGGGTTCGAGGGGACGGTGCCCCGACAACCTGGAATCGTCTGGGAGAGTCTCAAAGAGAGAATCCCATCTGTGGTAGCGCCGCGGACGGCTGCGCCGGCAACATCCGGCCTCCGGCCAGCGCTGTGGTGACAGTTTCTTCTGCCTGGTTCCCACAGAGCCCCCAGATCAAGTCCCGCACCTCGCGAGTTTCGCCGGAGCCGCCCCAGACTGAGCGCCCACCGTGCGAGTTTTGCCAGTCCGAGGCGATAGCCTCGTCCCGCCTGACAATCTCCACGGCCCTATCGGCACTTCGCCGCCGCCAAGAGCTCCGATGCAAGGCCCCAGGGCGCGCGTCGCAGTGCGAGCCCAAAGGGTGGTGTAGTGATCTGTGAGGACGTGCTCGCTCAACAGGGTGGACGAGGCTATCGCCTCGGACTCCGGCGCGACTGGCGAGGTGACACCGTTGTCTCTGGGGGAGGTCCGGCGCGACTGGCGCGGTGACGCAGTCGTCTCTGGAGCGGCTCTGCGCGTTCCGTCCCCGTACCCCCTTCGGATCAAGCGCTCCCCCCTCTCCGCTCTCGCGGGATCCCCTCCGGATCGAGCGCCCCACCTCGCGCGTCTCGCCGGAGACGCCCCGGATCGAGCGCCCAGTCGCCGGATCCGCCCCGGATCGAGCGCCCCACCTCGCACGTCCCGCCTCATCGAAAACGGCGGAAGAGAGTATCCCTTTGTGGTAACGCCACGGATGGCTGCGCCTGCGGCACCCGGTATTTCTTGGTCACGCCGACTCGAAGGATTCCCTCGCCGAACGTGCGTGAAGGAAGGAACTCCGGGCGCCGAAAGCGAAGGCAATTCCGAAGGCGCACGCAGCGGGAGCGGGAGTAGGGGCAGCCCCCCGTGGTTGCCCCCTGCGGGAGAGGTAAAGCATGGGGTCCCTGTTCGATCTGACGGGTAAGGTGGCGGTGGTCACCGGGGCGGCGCGGGGGATGGGCCGGGCGATGTCCCTGGCCCTCGCCGAGCACGGGGCAGACCTGCTGCTGGGAGACCGGAACGCGGAAGGGATGGCGGAAACCGCCGCAGAGATCCGCGCACTGGGCCGGCGTGCCGTACCGGTCGTCCTGGATGTGGCGGAGCCCGTAGAGGTGCGGCGCCTGTTTTCCGTCCTCGACCAGGAGTATGGGCGCGTGGATTTCCTCGGCAACGTCGCCGGTGAGGGCCTCCGCGCAAAACCGGAAGACATTTCCCTCGAGATGGTGGTGCAGACGCTCAACAACCTGGTCGTCGGACGCTTCTGCGCCTGCCAGGAGGCCGGACGCCGCATGCTGGCAGCGGGAAGCGGCTCCATCGTCAGCCTCGGGTCGCTCGCCAGCATCACCGCGCTGGGTCGGGGCCACATTGCTTATAGTATGGCGATGGGCGCCGTGGCCCAGATGACCCGGGAACTGAGTACGGAATGGTCCGGCCGCGGCGTGCGGGTGAATGCGATCCTTCCGGCGCAGGTGATGAACCCGGATCTGCGCCGGCGGATTGACGAGAATCCGGCGATGGAGACGAAGTGGTTGAGCGGGCTGCCGCGCGGAAGGATGGGCGTACCGGACGACATCCGGGGACTGGCAGTCTTCCTCGCCTCGGATTCCTCCAGTTGGATCACCGGAGCTCTGATCCCGATGGATGGCGGCAATCTCGCGATGAATGCCGGCGGCACTCCGGGAGGGCAGTGAGTTGAGCCAGACCACCACCGCCGCCGAGTCCTGGCTGGCGCTGTTCGACCGGATGCTGGTGATCCGCCTGTGCGAAGAGCAGTTAGCCCGTTCTCACCAGCGCGGCCTCATCCACGGCGCGTGCCACACCTATGTCGGCGAGGAAGCGATCGCCACCGGAGTCTGCGCGCACCTGCGGACGGATGATGTCGTGTTCAGCACCCACCGGGGACATGGGCACGCCCTGGCGAAGGGTTTGCCGCCGCGCGAGTTGATTGCGGAGCTCTACGGGCGGGAGACCGGCTGCTCGCGGGGCCGCGGCGGCAGCATGCACATCTTCGCGCCGGAAATTGGGATGATGGGGACGAGCGGCATCGTCGGCCCCTGCATTCTTCAGGCGGCGGGGGCGGGCTACGCCTCCCGCGTGCTGGGACTCGACCGGGTGGCCGTCGCGTTCTTTGGGGACGGGGCCGTCAACAACGGCGCGTTTCACGAAGGGCTGAACATGGCGGGCCTCTGGAAGCTCCCCGTGCTCTTCGTTTGCGAGAACAATCAGTTCGCCACCGAAGTCCCCTTCAACGCCTCGGCGGCGAACACTGATGTGGCCTCGCGCGGCGCTTCGTACGGCATGCCCGGTCTGGCGCTGGACGGCAACGACGTGCTCGGGATCAGCTCCGCCGCCGCAGAGGCAGTGGCGCGGGCGCGCGCGGGCGAGGGCCCGACGCTGCTGGAGTGTCGCACCTACCGCACCCGTGCCCACGCCGAGGGAATGGGTGACTTCACCTACCGCACCCGCGACGAGGTGGACGAGTGGCGAAAGCGATGCCCCATCGCCCGCCTGCGGGAGCGCATTGTGGCTGCAGGATTGGCGACGGACGAGGACCTGCGCGCGCGCGAAGCGAGCATCGCGGCGCTGATCGCCGAGGCCGAAACCTTCGCCGCGGCCAGCCGGCCGCCGGATCCCGCCACCGCCACCACGCACGTCTACAGCGCCGTCCCGGCGGCGCCGGCCAGCCCGCTGCGCCATCACCCACCCGGCCCCGGCACGCGGGAGATCACCTACGGGCGCGCCACCTGGGAGGCGCTGTCCGAAGAGATGGCCCGGCACCCGGAGATCTTCGTGATGGGAGAAGGCATCGGGGTACGCGGCGGCAATTTCCGCACGACCGAGGGCCTCTTCCAGAAATACGGCGCCCTGCGACTCCGCGACACCCCGATTTCCGAGCGGGGCTTCGTCGGTCTCGCCGGAGGCGCGGCAATGACCGGCGCCCGCCCCGTGGTGGACTTCATGTTCGCCGACTTCATCATGGACTCCATCGGTGAAGTGGTGAACCAGATTGCCAAGATGCAATACATGAGCAGCGGGCGGCTGAAAATGCCGGTGCTGCTGCGGGGGTGCATCGGCATCGGCCACTCGGCCGCCACGCACCACTCCGGCAACTACTATCCGCTCTATGCCCACTTCCCCGGCCTGCGCGTGCTGGTGCCGTCCACCCCATACGACGCAAAAGGCCTGATGAAGCGCGCTCTGAACTGTGATGATCCGGTGCTCTTCCTCGAGCACCGGGAGTTGCTGAACACGCGCGGCCCCGTGCCGGACGAGGAGTACGAGATCGAGTTCGGCCGCGCCGTCGTCACCCGCGAAGGCGCCGACCTCACCATCGTGGCCATCGCCCAGATGGCCCGGCGCGCACTGGAAGCGGCCGAGCAGCTCGCCGGCGAGGGGATTTCCATTGAGGTGGTGGATCCGCGCACGGTCTCACCCCTGGACACCGAAACCATCCTGCGTTCCGTGCACAAGACGGGCCGGCTCCTCGTGGTGGACGAAGCGTACGGACCGTTCGGTTTCGCGTCCGAGATTGCGGCTCACGCCGCCGGAGCGGCGTTCGACGACCTCGATGCACCGGTACGACGGCTCTTCGGCGCCTTTTCCCCAACCCCCTACAGCCCGTCGCTCGAACAGGCAGTGGTTCCGGCCCTTGCAGACATCGTGCAGGCGGCCCGGCAACTGGCCAGGGAGTGAGAGATGGTCGTTCGAGAGCGGAGAACGCTGTTGTGAAGATTGAAGTCACCGTGCCCCGGCTCGGCTGGTCTATGGAAGAGGGGGTGTTCCAGGGCTGGCTGAAGCGCGAGGGCGAATGGGTCGGACGCGGAGACCTCCTCTTCGTGCTCGAAGGGGACAAGGCGGCGCAGGAAGTCGAAAGTCTGGACGAGGGGGTCCTCCGGCTGCCCGCCGCAGCGCCGGGCGAGGGGGATGTCGTCCAGGTCGGTCAGGTGCTGGCCTACCTGGAACCACGCGCAGTGGCGGTGGGGACCGCTCCGGCCCCTGCTCCCCAGATGTCCCCTTCCCTCGCTCCGAAACTCGCGGCGGAGATCGGTCCCGCCGGGACAGGCCCTCAGCCTGCTCGGGCGGGGACCGCTGTATCCCTACCGCCGGTCGTCCCGGCAGCGACGCCTATTGCAGCCCACCCCCGCGACGCCGTGGACTCACTGCCGCGCCCCGCCGTCGCGCCGGCAGCGACGGCCCTCCCGGGCGCTCGTCCCGTCCTCGCGGGTTCGAGTGGGGCAGCCGCGGCAGGACGGCGTCCGCGTACTGCTCCGCCCAGTTCCCCGCGAGCCCGCCGCATCGCCGCATCCCTCGGAGTGGACTGGGCCCGCGTGGCCGGCGGCGGTCCTGGAGGGCGCGTGCGCGAGCAAGATGTGCGCGCCAGCCTGGCCACCGCCGCTGCCGCCCCGCCTCTGGAGGCATCGCCGGCCGGAGAGCGCGTCCCGCTGACGGCCCTCCGGCGCACCATCGCCGCCCGCCTGACGACCGCAGCCGCCGTCCCCACCGCCACACTCACCCGTCGCGCCGATGCCACTGCCCTGACGGCGCTGCGGCGCAGCCTCGCATCGAGTACCAACCAGACGGGCCCCGTACCCGGCTATACGGATCTCCTGGTGAAGCTGGTGGGAATGCTGCTGCCGGAGTTCCCCTACCTGAACGCCCGCTGGGATGGCGACGCGCTCCTGCTGTGCGCCGGAGTGAACATCGGCATCGCAGTGGACACCGACGCCGGTCTGGTGGTCCCCGTGCTGCGTGACGTGCCTTCCCGCTCGCTGGGCGACATCGCCGCTGCAAGCCGGGCGGCGATCGAACGCGCGCGCGCCAACCAGCTCACCCCGGCCGATTGCAGCGGCGGCACCTTCACGATCACCAACCTCGGCGGGCTCGGCGTCGAGACGTTCACGCCGGTGCTCAACCCTCCGCAGGCGGCGATCCTCGGCGTCGGCCGCATCACCCCGGAGGCCGTGGTACACGACGGCGCGGTAGTCGCTCGCGAAGGCATCACCCTCAGTCTCACGTTTGACCACCGGGTGCTGGACGGGGCGCCGGCGGCCCGCTTCCTGGATGCACTGCGGCGCGCCATCGAGAACCCGGAGCGGGTACTGAACTGACCTCTCGCCTCGAACCGGGGACTGATCCGACACGGCGCGTTCGCTGGGGATCAGTCCTCCGCCGCAGGAGCGGCGTGGCCATTCAAGGTGTGGCCGAACTCTTCTGCGGTGGGCACCTTCCACGCCCGCCCCACCAACTCGCGCAGCCGTGCCGCATCTTCGATCTCGACCACTCCCGCCGTCCAGGCTTCCGCAGCGCTCCCGAACCGGTCGCGCAGGATCTCCCCGATCAGGCGCTGCAATTCCTCGCGCCGGCCCTCTTCCCGGGCCCAGCGTTCCATCGGCATCACGTAGGGCATATTCCTCGTCTCCTCCCACGCCTTCCTCTCGACCCAGAACCGACGCTCCCACGCTTCCGGAAGCGGCAGGCACCGGTTGATGATGCGAAACGGCGGGCCGGTCCTCGCCATTCGCCACTCACCATTCGCCTTTCGCATCGGGTAGCCACGCCGGGTTCGTTCTGTTAGAATCGGGGCGCACGGCCGGTTGCCCGATCTTCAGACCGCCGAAGGCTTCCCTATGCGCCGCTTCTACCTGACCACCCCCATCTACTACGTGAACGATATCCCGCACATCGGGACGGCGTACACTACGCTCGCCGCCGACGTCGTCGCGCGCTATCACCGGCTCTGCGGCGACGACGTGCTGCTGGCCACGGGCACCGACGAGCATGCCACCAAGGTCCTCCAGGCAGCGCAGGCGCGCGGAGTGGACCCCTTTCAGTTCGTCGCGGAGATGGCCGATCGCTTTCGGGAGGCCTGGGCAAAGTTGAATGTAGACTATGATGTCTTCATTCGCACCACCGAAGAGCGCCACCAGAAGGCGGTGCAGGCGCTGTTTCGCACGCTGCAGACGCGGGGCGACATCTACGAGGGACCCTACGAGGGCTGGTACTGCATGTCGTGCGAGACATATTTTTCGGCGGACGAGGCGCCCGAAGCGGATGGCGTGCGTCCCTGCCCGAACGACCGCCTGCACAAGCCGCTGCAACTGGTGCAGGAGACCAATTACTTCTTCCGGCTCTCCGCCTATCAGGACCGCCTGCTCGAATGGATGGACGCGCACCCGGAAGCGCTGAAGCCGGACTTTCGCCGCAACGAGGTGCTCGCTTTCGTCCGGAGCGGACTGCGTGACGTCTGCATCACCCGTTCCGCCGGCGGGTGGGGAGTCCCCGTGCCGGGCGACCCATCGCAGGTGGTCTATGTCTGGTTCGATGCGCTCATCAACTACCTCACGCTGGTCGGGTATCCGGACCAGACGGCGTCGCAAGAAAAGTGGTGGCCCGCCGATCTGCATCTGGTGGGGAAGGACATCTACGTTCGCTTTCACTGCACCCTCTGGCCGGCAATGCTGATGGGGATCGGGCTGGAACCGCCCCGCCAGGTCTTCGGGCACGGCTTCTGGATGATCGAAGGCGCGAAGATGTCCAAGACCGTCGGCAACGTGGTCGAGCCGGTTCGCGTGGCGGGGTGGCTCAGCGAGCTCTCCGGCGCCCCGCCCGAGATCGCAGCGGACGCCCTGCGCTACTGTCTCTTCCGGGAGATGCCGTTCGGAGAAGACGGGAACTTCGCCCGCTCCTCGGTGCTGGCGCGGTTCAACAGCGATCTCGCCAACGAGCTGGGGAATGTGCTGAACCGCTCCCTCTCCCTCGCGATCCAGACCTTCCCCGGCGCCGGCGGAGGGGCAGTGGTGCCTCGCCCGACCCCAACGGAGACGGCGCTGTCGTCGCTTGCCGGCGACACCCATCGTCGCGTGACGGCGGCACTGGAGACCCTCGACCTCCAGGGAGCCCTCAATGCCGCCTGGGAATATGTGAGCGCAATCAACCGCTACCTGGCCGATCGGACACCGTGGGTGCTGGCGCGCGACGGGAAGACCGAGGAGTTGGGGGGCGTGCTGTACCACACACTGGAAGCGGTGCGGGTACTGACGGTCTGGTGCCTTCCGTACCTGCCCTGCGCCGCTCGCGAGATGCGGCGTCAACTCGGCCTCGACGGCGAGACCACCTGGGAGAGCGCGGGGCACTGGGGGGAGTTGCAGCCAGGTGCACCGCTGCCCGTCCCCACCCCCATCTTCCCGCGCATTGACCGCAAAGTGCTTCAGGCAGCGCTCGCGGCCGCGGACGCCGCCGTTCCGGCCTCCGGGGAACGCTCCGGGGCGGCAGCCTCGCGCGTGGCGGACGCCGCCGCCCCCGGCGGCGGACCGCCCCCGGCGGGCCGCGCCGGCGGACCTGCGCCGACGGGATCCGGAGAGCAGCGACAATCCGAAGGAGAGAAGAGCATGGAACCGGTGGAGGGCGTGGCTACGATTGCCTTCGAAGATTTCGCCAGGGTCGAACTGCGAGTTGCCGAGGTACTCTCGGCCGAGCGCGTCCCGAAGGCCGACAAGCTACTGCACCTCCGCATCAGTCTGGGAGACGAAGAGCGCTCCGTCCTGGCCGGCCTGGCCGAGTTCTACACGCCCGAGCAACTGACCGGCCGCAAGGTAATTCTCGTCGCCAATCTGGCGCCTCGAAAGATCCGGGGATTGATGTCCCAGGGGATGCTGCTGGCGGCCGAGCATGGCGAACGGGTCAGTCTCCTGCAGCCGGACCAGGACTTGCCCGCCGGAGCGCGCGTGCGTTAGCCGGCGGCCGGTCGGAGGTCGTGGCGGCGCCCTGGGAGGTTCCAGGTGAAACTCGGCGGAGGCTCCCCGGTGAAAATACGAAAGCACCGGGCCGCGCGCAATCGCTTGCTATTTCTCCGCCACGAGGTACTCTCCCGCCGGGCCGCACCGGGTTAGAATCCAATACCACCTAAACAGGTGGCAAGGGCGGCCGAGAACGGCCGAGTGGGTTGGGGCAGTGGTGCCGCGTCGGACTTCCGGGGCTACTTTGAGCGGTTCCCGCGCACCGCCCGGGGCGCCTGCCGCAGCCGCCGTTTCGGGAGGAGACGATGCACGAGGGTGCGGTACAGTCGGTCCTGCGCCAGGCTGCCCTGCGCGTCCCAGGCGTCGTGGACGCTGCTCCCGCCGCTCCGGCGCGACACCAGGGCGTTGGCGCCCCAGGTGTCTCCTTCAGCGTCGCCTGGTGCCGCTGGGAGGTTTCTTCCGCAGCAGTTAGAGAGATTTCCCCGGGGGTGGAAGGGCTTCCTGCTCAGCAGGTCTTCGCGTGACGCCCGTGTCTCACTCGTTCCGAGTTCATCCCTCGGGGGACAGTTGTACGAGTTCGCGCGTCAGGAGATGCGGGTGTAGATGATCGTAATCCCGATCGGTGGTGAGCAGGGTGTAGTCCGTCACGTGAGCAATGGCCGCAAGCCAGACATCATTCTTTCCCATCGGACGTCCCGCTCGTTCGCTCAGCGCGTCTATCGCCGCATAGGCTACGGCAAAGAGCGAGTTCTCCAGCGAAATTCGGGGGAAGTATTCCAATAAAAATTCAAGCTGTCGCTGCCGGTACGATCCCCAATTCCACTGTAGCGACAAGGATCACAACTCGGCTTCCACGACCAGGGTCAGGCACGGGAGAGGATCCAACGTGAGGAGGTCATGCGTCCGGCGGAGCTGCTCTCCCAGGGGCGTGGAGCGAAGCAAATGCACCAGGATGTTGGTGTCCACCAAATACAGGGGCGCCATCGTATCAGCTCAGTTTGGCCAGCGCGGCTTCGACTTCCTCAACCGTTTCGTCACCCGGCCACGCACCGCAGATTACCTCCAGCAGATTCTTGCCGGGCGGAAGCGGACGCCCCGGACGAGTCGAGCGCAAGGCCTGCTCCCGAGCGGCTTCCCGCTGCGCCGGAGAACGCTCGGCCATGCGTCGTAGCGCCTCGTCCAGCCTCCCCCCGAGAGGGTGAAGCACTCCAGCCGGCGGGAACTCCGCCACGACACCGGCCGACCCGGCTTCGGTTGTGCCCGCGGCGTGCGTCCTCCCCAGCAACTCGACCCGGACCAGAGTGCCGGCCAGTTCCGCCGGAGCAACACCCAACGCCGCTGCCTGGTGCCCCAGCGAGGTTTCTTCCTCCGCGGTCAGAGTGATTTCAATGAGCATGGAAGGTCCTCCTACACAGCATACCGCTGCCGGGCGCGCCGTGTCCCACTCGTGTCAACGCCGTGCCCAAACTCGATGTAAGCATGATATTAGAGGCGAGGCCACCCCTCATCAGCGGTCGCCGGAATCGAGTCCGTTCAAGGTGTTGGGGACCGGAAGTCCCCAACCACACTGATCCGTCCAGTGCTGTGAGCGAGAACTATCCATGGCAATCCTACTCGGTTTGGTGCTGGCGTTGTGGTGGATCGGTCTACCAGCGCCTGTAGCGCCGCTACCCCAGAAGCCGTTGGGCGTCGTCAAGTCCAGCGGCGTACTCGATCCCGAACGAGATTCCCGTCTGCGGCAGAAAGTCACCATTACCGCAGACCAGACTACGGTGGGAGCGGTACTGCGTGAACTCGCTCGGGTGACCGGTGTTCCGCTGCGGGCGGGATCGCCGGAAGTGGAGGACGAGCCGATCATCCTGATCGTGCGGGAGCGTCCGCTTCATTCGGCGCTGCGGCTGATCGCAGACCTCTTCCACTGGGGCCCAGAGCGAAAATATGGCTGGTCCTGGACGGTACGGCAACGGGGCAAGCGACAGGAATACACGCTGCAAGTGGACCTGCCCACGCGGCGACTTCCCGCCGAGATGCGGCTGCGTGACCGGCAATGGTTCGGTGAGGAGCTGGAACGGGTGCGCGTGGCAGCGGAGGGAGATCCGATCACGCGCGGCGTCAGCGTACCCGCCCTGCGAATTCTCCGCACGCTGCCTCCACAGGCAATTCGGCAGGTGCTCCAGGGTCAGCAGGCGATCCTCCCCTGGGATGCACTTCCGACGGAGACGCAACGTGGCATGCAGCGCGCGCTGGGCGGACGTGTGAGCGAAGGGGAACAGAAGGGCTGGGTGGAAGTACGCGTCTCGGGTGAAGGGCCAACTCTGGGAATTTCGGTCATGTATCGGGATCCCGAAGGCGGGGGGGGATCTGGCTTTGGTACTGCGCTCCCCTCGTACTATCGGCGCTGGCAAGCGGCGACCGGGATCAAGCTCGGTTCCGTATCCCTCGGCGGCAGTTACGACGGGGCGGCGGCGATTCCCATCCACCTGGACGCCGCCGGCAAGAAAGCCTGGCGCGAGGCTACGCGGCTCACCACCATCCTTGAACTCCTCAGCCGGGCAGCGCACCGGGACTTGCTTTGCGATGACTATGGCTACGGTTACTACTGGCGCGAGCTGTTCGCCTTTGGCAGAGACGGCCGCCTCCCGGAAGGAGAACCGCTGGGTTTCTGGCTCAATGCGCTCAGTCTGGGAGCTCATGTGGCGCGAAATCGCGGAGAGGCTCCGTTGGAATGGCGTGAGTCCGAGGGGGCGTTTCAGTTGCGCAATCGGAAGTGGTACTCGGAGGACGCCATGCGGCCGCCACTGCAGACGCGCTTGTGGTTGCGCGATCTCATCCGGCAGGGCCAGCCGGGCCATCCACGGGTGCTGACGCTCCCCGAGGCTTTCCGTCTATTCCGTGCCGTGCCCGCCGGATCCACTCAGTGGAGCGCACTGTTGGGCTACGGCTATCTCCGCCGAGGAAATGACGTGTTGGAGGATCCGGGACAACGCGGCCTCTTTCTGTTTTTGAGCCTGCTGGATCCGGCCCAGATGAGGCGGGTTTTCAGCGCAGAGGGGCTGCGGATCAGTGACCTGCGGCCCGAACAGCGCGAACGATTGACGCGGGTGGGTCCCGACCAGACGGATGTGTTTGTCAGCGCGCGTTCACTACAGTCCTCCTGGGGAGGCGATCTGGGAACCAGCCTCCGGTGGGACGGACACTCGCTCCATCGGACGTACCGACCCCACAGGGGGAAGGTGTCGGAATCTCGGATCGACATGCGGCTGCCGGATCCCACCTACGAGGTATGTACGGTCACGGTCGTGGCGGAGAAACCCGAGCGTGCTGCTCCCCCGTAGCACTCCTCCCGTGGAAACTCCGACGGGGGGAGGGCGCCATGTCAGTATTTTGCAGCGGGTGCTGACGACCGTGGATCGAATGGCTGACCAGGCTGTAAAAGGTGAAAACCCGAAAACGCTATTTTCGTGAAAGCACCGAAACATCGCGCGTCTCATAGTTTGCGGTTTTTCCGCCACGGGGTACTCGCCCGCCAGGCCGCCCCGAGTGAAAATCACGGGGCTACTTCCGAGGAAAACCGGTTCACACCGGTTGCCGGCTCCGGACCAGTGGCAGGCCCGTGGCCCCATGTGGAGTCCTGCAACTCCGATTGCAGGTCGAAACCTCGGGCACGCGTACCAGGCAAATCTGCAGTTTCTCCGCCACGGGGTACTCGCCCGCCAGGCCGCCCCGAGTGAAAATCACGGGGCTCCTTCCGAGGAAAACCGGTTCACACCGGTTGCCGGCTCCGGACCAGTGGCAGGCCCGTGGCGGCCGCCCCGCTTACACCCCGGGCCGTGGTGGGGTTGCCGGTCACGTCCCAGGGGCGGCGCTGCTGCGGCCCGACCCC
>SXGS01541263.1_pt1 | contig 21667 bp, 19 predicted proteins | sample 3174681 | NCBI WGS metagenome assembly SXGS01 (sample SAMN11356861, study PRJNA531348) | freshwater metagenome | isolation source: freshwater sample F1-80 | place: China: Fuxian Lake, Yuxi | collected 2017-12-25
GCACCACGATGGCGCCGCCTGTCTCGAAGCCTACCGGCGCCTGGACGCCAAGGGCAACCGGGATGGGCTGCTCAACTTCATGCTGCTGGGCGGGTTTCGCTATGGTATTGATAGGTGGAGGGAGGTCATGAGCGGGTACGGAGAAAGCGTCACGTACGACAACGTCATTGATATGCTGGAAGGCGACGAGTTCGGCCGCCAGGTGATCGCGGGGTTGGAACGCCGCGGCTGGGAAAGGGGCCTGGAAAAAGGCATCCGGACCGGTATGGAGAAGGGCATGCAGACGGGCTTGGCAAAGGGCATGCAGACGGGTATTGAGAGGGGAATGCAAACGGGCTTGGAAAAGGGCCGCGCGGAGGAACTCCGGACCCTGATCCGCTCGTGGCTGCAGGACCACTATCCAGGGCTCGACCCCGCCGCCGTCGACTCCGTCGACGAACTCCCGCGCCTCCGGGCTCTTGCCGGAGCCGTTCTGCGAGCCCGTACCGAAGACGAAGCACGCCAGGCTTTGCAGGGCTGACGGGACCGCTTGGCGCCACATCCGCCGCTAGCGTGGGTCCGCCGGCTCAGGCGAGGATATCCTTCACCACGTTTCCCGCGACGTCGGTCAGCCGGAAATCGCGGCCGCTGTACCGGTAAGTCATCCGCAGGTGATCCATGCCGAGCGCGTGCAGCACCGTCGCATGCACGTCGTGGGGGTGGACCGGCTTGTCCACCGCCTGGAAGCCGAAGTCGTCGGTGGCGCCGTAAGTCGTGCCGCCCTTGAACGCGCCGCCCGCGAGCAGCATGCTGAAGCCGTGATTGTTGTGGTCGCGGCCGTTCTGCACCTTCACCAATCCGCTGACCTCCACCGATGGCGTCCGTCCGAACTCGCCGCCGATCATGACCACGGTCTCCTTCAGTAACCCGGATGCCTTCAGGTCCTGCAATAGCGCGGCCATGGGCGCGTCGGAGCCGGCCGCGAGTTTCTTGTGGATCATGATGTCCTCGTGGTTATCCCACGGCTGTCCGTTGCCGTGGTAGACCTGCACCATGCGAACGCCGCGCTCCACCAGCCGGCGCGCGATCAGGCAGCCGCGGGCGAAATCGCCGTCGCCGTACCGCGCCCGCACCGCCTCCGGCTCCTTCGACACGTCGAGCGCGTCCATTGCCTCGCTCTGCATCCGGAAAGCGGTCTCCATCGATTCGATGCGGCCCTCCAACTGCGAGTCCACGCCTTCGCGGTCGAGATGCATCCGGTTGAGCTTGGCCAGCAGGTCGAGCTGGCGGCACTGTTCGTCCGGCTTCAGCGACGAGTTGCGCAGGTGCTGGACCAGCTTCTCCGGCTCCGTCTCGTTGTTCGGCAGATAGGCGCCCTGGTAGATGCTCGGCAAGTAAGCGGAGGTCCAAAGTTGCGGCCCGATTACCGGCACTCCGGGGCACAGCACCACGAAGCCCGGGAGATTCTTGTTGAGCGTCCCCAGGCCATAAGTCACCCACGATCCCATGGACGGATGTCCCGGCAGGACGTGGCCGCAATTGAGCATGAACAGCGAGGGCTCGTGATTGGGCCGCTCGGTCCGCATCGAACGCACCACGCAGATATCGTCGATGCATTCGCCGAGCTTCGGAAAGATGTCGCTGACTTCCACTCCGCTTTTGCCGCGGGGCTTGAACTCGAAGGGCGAGCCCATCAGCATGCCGGTCTTCCGTTCGGTCTTCAGATTCCCCGACGGCGCGGGCTTGCCGTGATACTTGGTCAGCATCGGCTTAGGGTCGAACGTATCCACTTGGGACGGACCGCCGTTGAGGAAAAGGTAGATGACGTGCTTGGCCTTGGCCGGGAAGTGCGACGGTTTGGGGTCCAGCGGGTTGGAACCGCCCGTGGCCGCCATGAGCGCGTTCATGCTCATCGCTCCGAAACCGGAGCCCATGTGCCGTAGAATGTCGCGTCGTGTCATGTGTGTCCCCTCAATCGACGAAGAGTAACTCGTTGGCCGATAACAGCGCCTGCGCGTAACGGGTCCAGGCGTCCTTCGGTTCCGATCGCAGGAACTCGGCGCCGGCCGCGATCTCGGCGGGCTCGGCGGCGCGCGCGAACACCGCGCGGTAGGCGGCGCGAATCCGGTCCACGTCACTGGTCCCGGCGTCCGCCAGGCGCTTGCCGAGCGCGGCGGCGCGATCCCGAACGAATCCGCTATTCAGGAAGAACAACTCCTGCAGCGGCGTGGCGGTCTGGAATCGCTGTTCGCTGTGGGAGTTCGGGTTGGGGAAGTCGAACAGAGAGAGCGTGCCGTCCAGCTTGCGGCGGCTCACAAAGCCGTAGACGGTGCGTCGCCGGTTCGTGCTTTCGGTGAGTTTCACGGGCGGGCCGCCCACGGCCCGGTCCAGTTCGCCGCTTACGGCGAGGAGCGTGTCGCGCAGCGGCTCGACATCCAGCCTGCGGCGATTCGCGCGCCAGTAGAGTGAGTTTGTGGGATCGGCGGTGAAGTTGTTCTCGTCGCGGCGGGAGCCGGCCCGGTACACGCGGCTCAGCATGATTTCGCGGTGCAATGCCTTGATCGACCACCCCGATTCCATGAGCCGGGACGCCAGCCAGTCGAGCAGTTCCGGATGCGTGGGAACTCCGCCCAGGCGCCCCAGGTTACTCGGCGTCGAAACCAGCGCGGTTCCGAAATGCTGCTGCCAGATGCGGTTGGCGATCACGCGCGCGGTGAGCGGATTCGACGGCGAGGCGATGGCGTCGGCCAGTTCCAGCCGTCCGCCGCCCTGGAAAGGCTTGGGCGCGCCGCCCGACAGCGCCGTCAGGAACGCGCGCGGGACCTCGTCGCCGGGGTTGTCGGCTTGGCCGCGAATCCGGATGCGCTGGTTGTTGAGCTTCTCGTTCTCCTTCATCACGTGATAGAAGGCGTAGGCGGGTGGCATGGCGCGCCGCCTCCGGCCCAGCTCCTCGGCCTCGCGGTCGTGGTGCGCGGCCCAAACGCCTTTGAGGTAAGGCCGCGTGTCCTGCCCGGCGTAGTAGAAGACCGGGGCCTTGGTCTCCGACATCAGGTCCCGCCAGAGGAAGTAATCGTCCCGCGGAAGAGCCAGCAAGTCGGCGCCGGCAAGATTCCGGCGGGCCTCGTTTCCGCCCAGCCGGATTACATTCTCCTTGTCGACGCGGTGTTTCTCCGCGATGACCGCCAGGAGTTTCGTTCGGAAGGCGTCGTCGTCGAAGTCGGGCTTCTCCCATCCATCGAGGTAACGATGCTCGCGATCCTTGCGCGCCAGGTATTTTCGCCAGCGTTCGAGAGTGGGGGGATCGAGGGAGCCGGCCGCTTCCCCCGTTCTCGCCGCCTTCAGATAGTCGCCGGCCTGAGCCGCGAAGATCTCGGCCAATTCCCGCGCCTGCCGCGCCATGAACTCGTCGATCTCCCGTTGCTTGTCGTCGACGGCCGCCTTGCGTTTCTTGTAATCCTTCACTTCGGCCTCTGGCGCGAGCGGAGACTCGTTCGGCGCCGAGTTCCCGAAAACGCCGGCCAGCGCATAGTAGTCCTTCTGCGGGATCGGATCGAACTTGTGATCGTGGCACTGCGCGCACGCGACGGTCAGGCCCAGGAAGCCGCGCGCGGTGACGTCGACGCGATCGTCCTGGAACTCGGGGCTCAGCGCGAAGAAGCCCGTGCCCGCTACCAGCTTGTCGCGATCGGGGCGGTTCAACTGGTCGCCGGCGATCTGCGCCTTCAGGAACAGGTCGTACGGCATGTCGTCGTTGAACGCGCCGATCACCCAGTCGCGGTAGCGCCAGGCGTTCTCATAGGGCGAGTCCTGGGTCGAGTTCAGCCGGTCGTCGGAGTATCGCGCGATGTCGAGCCAGTAGCGGCCCTGGCGCTCGCCGTAGTGGCGCGACGCGAGGAGACGGTCGACCAGCTTCAACCAGGCATCCGGCCGGCGGTCCGCCACGAACTCGTCGACTTCATCCTGCGTGGGTGGCAGTCCGGTGAGGTCGAAGTAGGCGCGCCGGACGAGCGTTCGCTTGGAGGCGGCTTCGGCAGGGGTTAGTCCCTTGGCTTCGAGCGGAGCCAGAATGAAGCGGTCGAGCGGCGTCTCCGCCCACGTGGCGTCCTTCACCTTCGGCGGCACTGGTTTGCGAACCGGTTGCAGCGACCACCAGGACATCGGATCCGCCTTCGTCTCGACGCGACCCGGCCACACGGCGCCCGCTCGCACCCACTCGGTCAGGTCGTCCACTTCGTTGCCCGGGAGCTTGGCGTTGGGCGGCATCTTCAGATCGCCGTCGTGCCGTATGGCGCGGATCATCGGGCTTCCGCCCGCGTCGCCCGGAATCAGCGCCGGACCGCGTTTGCCGCCCTGTAGAGCCGACTCTCGGCTCGATAGATCCAGCCCGCCGAGCTTGGACGCGGCGTGGCATCCGAAGCAGTTCCGCGCCAGCACGGGCCGCACCCTCATCTCGAAGAACTCGGCCGGATCGGCGGCGAACAGGGACGACGCGGCGAGCAGAAACGCCGTTCCAGGCGCCATGCGCGACTTTGCGGTAGATTCTATCAGAGGCACTCCATACCATCATGAGCGAATTCGAAGGCAAAGTGGCGCTGGTCACCGGCGCCAGCCGCGGCATCGGAGAAGCGGCGGCGGTGGCGCTGGCCGCGGCGGGCTGCGCGAAGATTGCGATCCAGTACAACTCCTACCCCGAGGGCGCCGAACAAACGCTCGCCGCGATCCGGGCGGCCGGTGCGGACGGCATCGCGATCCAAGCCGACCTGAGCGATATGGCGGCGGCGCGCGCGTTCAACCAGAAGGTTCGATCCGAGGTCGGCGGCGTCGATTTCCTGATCAACAACGCCGGGTCGCTCATCAGGCGGACGCCCCTCGACAAGTACGACGAGGCGCTGTTCGACGCGGTGATGAACCTGAACGTGAAGAGCCTGTGGTTTCTCACGCAGGCGGTCGCGCCGGGAATGATCGAGCGCGGCGGCGGAGCGATCGTGAACCTGACTTCGATCGCGGCGCGGAACGGCGGCGGCCCCGGCGCGACCATCTATGCGGCCGCGAAGGCCGCGGTTTCCGCTATCACCAAGGGCGTGGCGAAGGAACTGGCGCCGAAGAACATCCGCGTCAACGCGGTCAGCCCCGGCACCGTGGACAACCATTTCCACGAGGTATTCTCCACGCGCGAGATTCTCGACTCGGTGGTGAAGGCCACTCCCGCCGGGCGGCTCGCCACCAACCAAGACATCGCCGAGTGCATCGTGTTCCTTTGTTCGATGAAGTCCAGCTACATCATCGGGCAGACCATCGAGCTCAACGGCGGCTTCTACATGGTTTGAAATGTCCATGAAATTCGTTATCGACAGACGTCAACTGCTTTTCGCCGCCGCGGCCACCGCGGCGGCGGCCCCAGGAGGAACCGGCCGCATGAAACTCTCGCTATCGGTGCGCGTGGCGGAGTCGTTCGAGAACAAGGAGAAATCGTCGCTGACGATCGAGGAGATCGTCGCGATGGCCAAGCGTCACGGCTTTCCGGCGCTGTGCATGCGAGCCTCGCAGGTGGGGGTGCATTCGCCCAAGGAAAAAGCCGCTGGCACGGCCTCCGCCATTGGGAACGCCGGCCTCCGCGTCTCGATGATCACGGGCGATTTCGCCGTCCCGAAGAACGACGATCAGGGGCCCATGTGCCTGCGCGGCATCGGACCGTACCTCGACTTGGCCGAGACCTTCGGCGCGGACCTGATCCGTGTGTGCATCAAGAAAGAAGAAGACATCGAGTGGGCGCGGAAGGCGAGCAAGGAGGCGGCCAAGCGGCGCATCCGGCTGGCGCATCAGTCGCACACGTCGAGCATGTTCGAAACGGTGGAGGGATCGCTCCGCGTGCTGAAAGCGATCGGCCAGCCGAACTTCGGGCTCATCTACGAGCCAGCCAACTGGATGATCGCGGGAGAGGCGTACGGGTCGGCCGCCATCCGGAAGCTGCGCCCGCACATCTTCAACGTCTACGTGCAGAATCACGCCATCCGGCCTGAAGGCAAGGCGGAGCAGGCGACCTGGAAGCGAGGAATCGTGAAGATCGATCACATCGGGCTTTGGGAGAAAGGCGGCGTCGATTCCGCCGATCTCTTCGGAGCGTTGCGAGAGACCGGATACGAGGGCTACGTGACGGTCCACCAGTCCTTCCACGGCGTGATGCCGGTGGAAGACGCGGTCGCCAAAAGCGCCGCGTGGCTGAGGCCGCTGCTATGAAACGGCGCGACGTTTTCCTGGCTCTGCCGGCCGCGGCGGTGAAAAGCTCGGCCGCGAACTCGGCGGTTTCGGTGGGCCTTATCGGAGCGGGCAACCGCGGATCGTACATCGCCAAGGCCGCGGCCGCGCATCCGAACGCGCGCATCGCGGCCGTATGCGACATCTTCGAAGCCAAGATCGAGCCCGCCAAGAAGTCGATCGGCGCGGTGGACGCGAAAGCCTACACCGACTATCGCAAGCTGCTCGAAAGCAATGTCGATGCCATTATCATCGCGACGCCGGTGTTCCTGCACGCCGAACACTTCGAGGCCGCGGTGAAGGCGGGCAAGCACATCTACATCGAAAAGCCGGCCGCTTCCGACGTCGCCGGAGTCAAGCGCATCATGCGCGCGGCCGACGCGGCGGACCGAAAATTCAATATCAGTTTCGGCTTTCAACGCCGCTATGGCCAGGTGTACGGCAAGGCGAAACAGGCGCTCGATTCGGGCGCGATCGGAAAGATCCGCTGGGCGCAGGTGGAGTTCATCAAGAGCGACAATCCACGCCGCCGGCGCTCCGATCCCGCGCCTCGCACCATGGAGGAGAAGATCAGGAACTGGGGCGACTGGCGCGAACTGTCCGGCGACCTGATCGTCGAGAATAACATTCACGTGATCGACGTGATGAACTGGTTCATTGGCGCGAGGCCGTTGCGCGCGCACGGCGCCGGTGGGCGCGTCATTCCGGGCTACGGCGACATGCGCGATCACGGCACGGTTTCGTTCGAATACCCAGACAACGTCCAAGGAACGCTGCAGGGGATGACCGTGGCGCCGCCCTTCTTCCGTAGCGTGGTGGAGCAGTTTCACGGCGAAAAAGGCGTGATCGAGGTCTCCGAAACCCACTGGCGCCACTATAGGGGCAAGGAAGATACGGTGTACGAGAAAGCTCCGCGCAATCCCTCCGCCGACTCGCTGCCGGCGTTCATCCAACGCATTGCCGAAGGCAAGCCCGAAAATACCGGCGTTCGCGGATGCGAAAGCACGCTCACCGCGATCATGGGCCGCATGGCGATGGACAAGATGCGGCCGGTGACGTGGGAAGAGGTCTGGAACTCGGAGGCGTGATCAGCGCTTCATGTGCCGGTCGCCGAAATCGAGAAAGCGTTCCCAGTCGTAAGCGGTGACGTCGTGGACGCCCGCGCGGATGTGGTAGCCGATCGTCGACCCCACGGGCTGGTGAATCCCCGGCATTTCCTTGGCCGCGATGCCGCCGGTCCCCAGCAGCCGGTACACCGGATCGGCGGCCAGCGCGGACAGGAACTCTCCGCGCGGATCGGCCCACCGGTCCTCCACCGCGCTGGCGACATAGACCGGCCGCGGCGCGATCAGCGAGATCAGCATATGCTGGTCGACGGGAAGGTCCGCCACGCGTCCGTTGTACCGTTTGAAGTTGCCGTCGAACCAATGCGGGAACGACGTATTGATGCGCGCCACCGTCTCGCCGTAGTTGCGCCGGGCCAAGGCCGCGCCGTCCTCGCCCGAATCGTTCGAGATCACCATCGCGAACCGCGGATCCCGCGCGCCCGCCCAGAGCGAGGTCTTGCCCAGCCGCGAGTGGCCCAGCACGGCGACCCGTTTGGCGTCCAGCGTCTTGTCGCGCTCGATGTAGTCGAGCGCGCGCGATAGACCGTAAGCCCACGCGCCGATGGCGTTCCAGTCGTCCGGCGCCTGTTCCCGGCCGAAGTGCGGCGCGATCGAATCGGGCCGGCCGTCCTTGTGGTCGGGGAAAATGTCGCCGTAGTAGTAGGTGGCCAGCGCGTAGCCGCGCGCGACGACCATTTTCGCCTGCCACCGCGAGGCCTCCGCGCCTCGTGTGGCCTCGGTCGCGCGATTGTTCTCCACGCCCTTGCCGGGCCTCATCCACGACTTGGACATCGTGATTCCGGGATCGGCGTCGATCGCGTGGTTACCGCCAAAGTTGCATCCCAGGAACACGCCGGGCCGCGCGGCGCCGTTCGGCTTGTAGATCAACAGGCGCAGAGGCGGACCCGCTTTGGAACCGGTGATCCACAACGTGATCTCTTCGCGAGTGGCCGCTCCGCCGAGAGCCTTCGGATCGCGAGACGTGACTTCGAACTCGATGGGGCGTGCCGGCGGTGTTTTGCCGTAAACCTCGCGTTCGAACAATGCCAGGATCTCGGCGCGGCGCGCCGGCCACTGTTCCTTGCTTGTTACGGGTTGTCCGTTGGCGAACACGAGAGGATCGGGCAACGTGTAGCTGCCCACCTTGGCCTCGTCGTAGTTGGCCTCGGACGGCCCCTGCGCGTGGATTGCCGCCGCCGTTCCGAGGATCGCCAGAGCACGCCCCACCGAAGTCACGGTTAGTCGCCCTTGATCTTGTGGATCGCGCCGCTGGCGAGATCGCCAGCCTTGTCACCGGCCGCCTTGGCGCCGTCGACCACGTGGTCCTTTATGTCTCCGGCTACATCACCGGCTTTGTCCGCCGCCGCTTTGGCGCCGTCCACGATCGCGTCCTTCGCGTCTCCCGCCAGATCGGCGGCCTTGCCGCCCACCGTCTTGGCGGCATCGCCGGCGGCATCCATCGCGTCGTCCACTACATCCGCGGCCTTCTCCACCGCGCTGGTCAGAGTCTCTTTGAGCTTGTCGAACATGGGAACCTCCACGACAAATTATAGAGTGCCATGCTAGACTTGCGCCAGAAAATCTTTGGTGACAAGACGCGAATTCCTGATTCTGTCCGCGGCCGCCGCCGCCGCGCAGGAACCCAAGCCGGTCATCGCGTTTACGTGTCCCATGGATCGCGAAATCCGGTCCAAGGGGCCGGGCAAATGCCCTCGATGCGGCATGAGGCTGGCCGCCGATCTTCCGGTGCATCGCGAGTACCGGCTCGAGTTGAAGACGACTCCCGCCGTCATTCGAGCGGGTACGCCGTTCGACCTCGATCTCGCCGTGCGCGACCCGGACTCCGGCGCGATCGTCAGGGATTTCGAGGTGGTGCACGAGCGCATCTTTCATCTTTTCCTGATTGGCCCGCGCCTTTCCTACTTCGCGCACGAGCATCCCGAGCGCCTGCCTTCAGGCGGCTTTCGTTACCGCGCGAATTTCCCCGAGCCTGGCGCGTACCGCATAGCCGCCGACTGCTATCCGAAGGGCGCTACCATTCAGTTCCTGGCGCGGACGCTGATCACGTCCGATGCCGATCTCGACGCGATCGGGCGGACTCCGGCGCTGACGGCTGGCGCCGGCCCTCAGCAAGGCGCGAACCTCACCGTGGAGCTCACCACCGAGCCGGCCGAACCGGTTGCCGGCAAGGAGACGATCCTGTTCTTCGATCTTTCTCCCGCGAATGGGCTGGAACAGTATCTGGCCGCGTGGGGACACATGCTGGTGGCGAGCGCGGACCGCATCGACCTCATCCACGATCATCCGCTCTACGCCGACGGTGGGCCGCGGGTTCAGTTCAACGTGATCTTCCCGCGTGAGAGGATCTATCGCGTGTGGGTTCAGTTCCAGCGCCAGGGAGTGGTCAACACGGTGGCGTTCAACGTACCCGTGAAGGCGCTTCGATGAGGATCAGGCGAGCCTCGGACGCCGCCCGCACCACCGTGCCCGCCGGCAGGAGGAGCGGCTCGCGATAGACGAAGTCGCGCGCGCCGGACTTCGCCTGCCAGTTGTCGATCCAAAGCAGTGGTTCCACGCGGCCGCCGGGCAACTTCGCGGTGGCGGTGAGCGTTCCCCCTTGCGCCAGGCCCTCCGGCCGAACGGCGTGCAGCCGCATGGGCTTGCTCAAAGTCCGCTGGCCCTGAACCACGGTTCCGGCGGACGGCTTCGCTTTCACTGGACCCGTGGGGCGGGGAGCCATGGGAAGCAGCGCCGGATCGCCTTCCGGCGCGCCGCCCTCCACCCAGTCGGCGATCGTGTGTAGTTCTTCCTGAGTCAGCGCGGCGCCGTCCCGGAACTCGCCGAAGCCCTTCACCGCGCCCCACGGCGGCATGCGCCGTTCGAGCACTTCTTCTTTGATCGCCTTGGCCCACGGCCTGGCCGTCTCGTAAGTCAGCAGCGGCATGGGAGCGGCGCCTCCCTCGCGATGGCAGCCGGCGCAACGCCGGTACACGATGCGCGAGATTTCGAGCGACCACGTCAGCTTGGTGGTGACGGGATCGTGCGCGAGCAGCCCCGCCGCGGCGAGCAGCCCCGCCGCCGCCCTATTGGCCAGCCGGCGCATCCGCCTTCTTTTTCGGCGCGCGGAACAAGTCGACGGGCGCGGCATCCACCGGGATCGACGCGTTGAAGAAGCCGATCATCATCTCTTCCCAGCTTTGATCGCCCCATCGCACGGCAACATCCGGGTTCGGATTCGATTTGTTGTTTCGCGAATTGTCATACCAAGCCGTGGCTTCGATTCGCGTACCCTTGGGAATGACTTTGCCCAGTGGAAGCTGGTACCAGAGCTGCCAGTTGAAATCGTAGCGGGGAACCGAGAGCAGATCCTCGGTCTCTCCCGTCGGATACACCGCGCGCATCTGGAACGCCTTGCCGCGAACGTGCATGTGAGGCAGCAGCGCCAGCAATTCGAAATCGCGGTGCAAGACGATCGAGGCGTCGACGCGATGGTTGTCCGCGTGCGGCGGAATGACGAACTTACTCGTGCTCGCGCCCAGCGTGAGCACGCGATGGGTAGGGGGCTCCTTGGCGAAGACCACGCCAACTTTGGACCGGTCCACGGTGGCCTTGCCATTCGCCGTATAGTGCATCTGGAACACGATATCCGAGCCGGCTTTGATCAGCTTCGCCTGGCCGGGCCGCAACTGTTCGGGAGGCAAGCCGGGCGCAAAGGCGGTCAGAAATCCGCCGGAGGCTTCCGATCCCCCACCGCCCCCTTTTGGTACGAACGGCTTGCCAACTGGGTAGTTCCGCAGCCAGCTCGATCCCGGTTCGCGCAGAAACGCGATGATGTGATGCACCACCTCGCGATTGCCGGGCCGCGCCTCGGCGTGCGTGACCCAGCGATCCTCGGTGAAACCGGATGGCACGATGAAGTAGGTGTACTCCACGGTTCCGCTGTCCTTGACTTCGAAGGCCTCCGGCATTTCGAACACGGCGTCCGGTTGCGGAATCCCCCAGCCGGACGCGAATTGGGCGGGCGCGGGTGCGTCCTTGGGATTGCCCGCTTTGGCGCCGGAATCCGCCCAACGAGCCAGCGTGTCGATCCCGGCTTGGCTCATCGACCGGTCGTTGGTGAACTTGCCCACGTGCGGATCGGCGAACCAGGGCGGCATTTTGCGCGTGACCGCGGCCTCCTTGATCGCCTTGGCCCACGGACGCGTGCCTTCGTAGTCGAGAAACGCCATGGGAGCGGCCTCGCCGGGCCGGTGGCAGTTCTGGCAGTTCCTCTGAAGGACCGGCAGCACGTCCTTGTAGAAGGTGACCGCCGGCGGGGATGCCTTCGGGGCGGCGAAGGCCGCGCTGGCAATGGTGAGAAGGATGGCCGTCCGATTCATCGTCACCTTCCAATATACGAGACCGGCCGAACGCCGGTTCTAGGTATTTTCCCGAATTGCGGAGGCGGTTTGCAGGATCACTCGCGCCTCTTCCTCCGAATTGGCTCGAATGAGGCGGCGGAAGAGCATGGACAGCGCGTCCGGGTCGCGGATCTCGAGAACCGCCGAAGGGACCTCCACCTGAGGGAACCGCTCCTCGACCAGCACTTGGATGCTGGAAACCACCCCCTCGACCCTCTGAGCCATTCCCACGGGCGACACAGGGAACGCCTCGCGAAGGATTCGCTCCATGATCTCGTTGGTCACGCTCACCTCCTGGCGCATCCGCGCCACCACGTCCTCAGGATACTTCATCGCCACGGATTTCAAGAACCACTGCCGCGCGCCTTCTTCCGCGGCCCGGAGCGATCGAGCTGCCGCGATCAACTGGTCCATGCCGGTTCGCATGAACGGGACCAGCGGCAGAAGGCTCTGCCTTCCACTGTCGAGCGCCACCGACGCGTCGATTTCCCATAGCCTGACCGTCTCGAAGTGAATCGAGACCAGCCCCGGCCGCACCACTGGCTCGATCGTCCGGTAGCTTCGCGGAAAGCCTCCGGGCGACGTTACGATCAAGACGGCGTTCACGGGCAGGTGAGTCTCGAGATGAGCCCGCAGTGCATAGTCGAGCACCTGCGGGTTCATCGAGCTTTCATATCGCCCCTTGAACTCGAAGATGTCGGCCCATTCCTCGTCGCCGGCCTTCACGCGAAACCAGTAGTCCATGCGCCCCATGCGGGGCGGCACTTCCTGAACCATCGGCACGATCTCGGCCTCGGGCGGCGGCAACGGCCTGCGGGCGAGATGGTAGAGCGCTCTCGGGTCGTCTTCGGCGAGCGACTTCAGGAGCCGGTCGTTGGTTTGCGACATCTCCGGCTGCGATCCGATCCTATCATGGCCGCGGACGGCTATCATCGAAGGTACCGATGATTCGCGTAGCCGCTTTCCTCTTCTGGCTGGGATCGGCGATGCTCTCGCTGATTTCGCTGGCCTACCTGGGCGGGTGGATTCTCAACCAGCGCGTACCTGTCACCATCGACCAGGGTTTTTCCGTGTACGTTCCCACGGCCGAGGCCCTGCGGATCGACATCCCGTTGTTGCTGCTGTTCGGCCTGCAGCACAGCATCCTGCCGCGGGCCTGGTTCAAGCGTATGCTCGCGCCGGACCTGCATCGCGGCGCCTACCTGCTCACCACGGGTCTGGTACTGCTGAATCTTTACCGGCGTTGGGAGCCGTTGCCGGACTACGTTTGGTACGTCCGCGATCCGCTTCCACGCATCCTCTGCCACGTTTTGGCGGCGGCGGGCGTTGTGCTGGTGGCGTGGTCGGTCCAGGCATCTGGCGCCGCCGAGTTTCTCGGAGCGCGCGCGGCGATCGCCCGGCTTCGCGGAGTCCGGTACGTTCCGCTCGAGTTCCGGGAGCGAGGTCCGTACCGCTGGTCCCGCCATCCGATGATGGTGGGCACGCTCCTGTTCTTCTGGGCGGCGCCGGAGATGTCCCAAGGGCGGCTGCTGTTCGCGGGATTCATGACGGCCTATGTCCTGCTGGCGCTCGTCTTCGAGGAGCGCGACCTGACCGCTGTCCACGGCTCCGCCTACGCGGAATACCGGCGCCGCGTAAGGCGATTTCTGTGAGCGGCATCGAACAGGCGCGAACCTGGATCGAGCAAGCCCGGTCCGTCGCGATCCTGACCGGTGCGGGCATCTCCGCCGAAAGCGGCATCCCAACGTTTCGCGGCACGGGCGGACTCTGGCGCAACCACCGCCCGGAGGACTTGGCGACGCCCGAGGCCTTCGCGCGGGATTGCCTGCTGGTGTGGGAATGGTACGACCAGCGCCGCCAGTGGATCGCCAAGGCGGCACCCAATCCCGGCCATTTCGCCATCGCCCGATTGCAGCGGTCCAAGCCCGGCTGCACTCTGATCACTCAGAACGTGGACGGCCTGCACGACCGCGCGGGATCGGCGGGCATTCTAAAGCTCCACGGCGACATCTGGCGGCTGCGATGCACCACATGCCGCGCCGAGTGGCCAGACCGCCGCGCGCCGTTGCCCAGGCTGCCGCCGAAGTGCCAGTGCGGCGGCATCGCGCGGCCCGGCGTGGTGTGGTTCGGCGAGGATCTGCCGCCCGGCGCCTGGAGTTCGGCGCAAGAGGCCGCGCAATCGGTCGAAACGCTGCTGGTGGTGGGAACGTCGGCGGTAGTGTACCCGGCCGCCTCGCTGATTCCTTTGGCGCGCGCGGCGGGCGCGACAGTCGTCGAGGTGAACACGGAGGAGACGCCCGCGTCCACGGCCGCCCACTGTTGCTTGCGCGGTCTTTCCGGAGAGATTCTTCCGGCGCTCATTCCTGTTCCCCCGGACAGCTAAAATGATCTCAGTGCTGTTCCTGTTTTTCTTTCTGCAACAGCCCGACCATCACGCGGAAGGGATCAAGGCTCTCGAAGCCAGGCAGTATCCCGCCGCGATCGCCGCTTTCGAAAAAGCGGCGGCCGCCGATGCTGGAGACTACGGTGCGCACTTCCATCTCGGTCTGGCGCTCAGCATGGGCGGCAACGCAGCGGACGCCGAAAAATCGTACAGGAAGACGCTCGAACTGAAGCCCGGCCTGTACGAAGCGGAGCTGAATCTAGGCGTGGTCTTGCTCGACCTGAAGAAGAACGCGGACGCCGTCACCACCCTGCAAGCGGCGCTCGACAAGAAGCCCGGCGAGTTCCGGCCCAATTACTACATGGCCGAAGCCCTGCTCTCATCCGGCGATCCCGCCCGCGCCGAACCGCTGTTCCGAAAAGCCGCCGAACTCGATCCCGCCGCCGCGGCCGCCAAGGCGGGGCTCGGACGATCGCTCGCACGGCAAGGCAAGCTGGCCGAAGCGGACGCCGCGCTACGCCAGGCGGGCGACGCCGACGGTCTGCTCGAACTCGCCTCCTATCAAGAGAAGGCCAAGGACTTCGCCGCGGCCATCGCCATTTATCGATCGATGCCGCCCTCGCCCGCGATCGCCGAACGGCTGGGCAATCTGCTGATCGAAACCGGTAAACCCGAGGACGCCATCCTGATGCTGGAAGCCGCCGTGAAGCAATCTCCGACCGCCGCCAACCGGTATGCACTCGCCACCGCCTACCTGCGCGCTAAACGGCCCGAACAGGCAGGCGCCGCGCTGGATCAGGCGATGGCCGCCGAACCCGGCAACCTGGAACTGCGGCTTGCCTACGCCGGCCTGCTGCGCGACCGCAAGGATTTCGCCGCCGCCGCCAAGCAGTATTGGCAAGTGACCCAGGCGAAGCCGGACCATCGGGAAGCCTGGACGGGGCTGGCGACCATGCTGTTGTCGCTCGATAATTTCCCGCAGGCGATCGCCGCGTTCGACAGGATCGAGTCGCTCGGCGATCCAAACCCCGGAATCTACTTCTTCCGCGCCCTCGCCTACGACAAGACCAAGCAGTATCTGCCCGCGATGCAAAGCTACGAGAAGTTCCTGTCGCTGTGCCAGAACAAGTTTCCCGACGAGGAGTTCAAGGCGCGGCAGCGGATCAAGGTGATCAAGAAGGAGTTGAGCAAGCGATGAACGGCCTCCTCCCAATCCTGATTCTGGCCGCCGCCGTGATGGCCGCGGATCTGGCGGGCGTCAAGGCCGAACCCAACCTCGAGCGCCGTTCCGAGCGCGCGCTGCTGAATGCCGAAGCCGCTATGGACGAGGCTCGCGACGCGTTGCAGGCGGGCGACGAGAAGAAATTGGCCGCCGCGTTGCGCGAGACCGGCGACTCCATCGACCTGTGCAAGCTGTCGCTCGAGCAATCCGGCAAGAACGCTCGCAAGAGTCCGAAGTACTTCAAGAAGGCGGAGATCGGCATCCGCAAGCTGGCCCGCCGGCTCGAGAATTTCAAACTGGAGATGGCCTTCGACGACCGCGAGCCCGTGGAGAAGCTGATCGTCCGCGCCCACGAGTTGCAGGAAGAGATACTGGACAAGATCATGAGGAAGAAATGAACCGCGCCGCGTTGGTTCCGCTTCTGGCGGTGGTCCTCGGCGGCCAGGCCACCCGCGACTTCCTGACCGCCGACGAGGTGAGTCAAGTCCGTGAAACCGCCGTCGATCCCAACGCGCGGCTGGCGCTCTACACCGAGTTCGCCCGGCAACGGATCGACATGATCCGCCAGACTCTCGAGAAAGAGAAGCCGGGACGGTCCCGCTTCGTGCACGACACGCTGGAAGACTACACCAAGATTGTCGAGACCATCGACGTGGTGACCGAGGACGCGCTCAAGAAAGGCAAGGACATCGCCGCCGGCCTCGGCAAGGTGGCGGCCGTGGAGAAGGAACTGCTCGCCGAACTCGAGAAGATCGAGGAAGCCAACCCGGCCGACATGGCGCGCTTCCGCTTCGTGTTGACCACCGCGATCGACGCTACGCGCGACAGTCTCGAGCTTTCCGAAAAGGACGTGGCGACGCGAACCCGCGAGGCCAAACTCGCCGATGCCGCGGAGAAGAAGAAGGTCGAGGCCCTGATGACGCCGGAGGATGCCAAGGCTCGCCGCGCGGCGTCGGAGAAGGCCGCCGCCGACGAGTCCAAGAAAAGGAAGGCTCCGACCCTGCGCCGGAAGGGCGAAGCCAAGAAGGACCGGTAGCCGGCGGAGCCTCTCATGAGCCGCTTTACCCGGCGCCAGACCTTGGCCGCCTTGGCCGCGCTTTAGCCCGCGCCGCGGACCGGCTTCCTAACTCCTGCTACGCTCAGCCCGTCTGCACACCGTCGCGCGCGGCGCTGCTCACCGGATGCTATCCGCGCCGCGTGAGGCTGTTGAAACAACGTGGATACGTGATCGGTATGGGTGCCCCGTGATGCTACCGCCCGGGCGCCATGGCGGCGGCTTGGTTGTCCCGCCACCAATCCTTCCAGAAGCCGATGTATTTGGCCGGATCGCGGGCGATGGCTCCCGGACTCATCGTGGAGCGATCCATGGTGGCGCTCGTGCGGAAGGGCCAGTCACCCGGAGCGGGGTGGTGTTGTCCGATCGGCACGTTGTTGGCAAACATGGCGAGGCCCCCGACGGCATAGGCTCGGATCTCGGGATCGTGATCATCGAGCAGGCGCGCGAGGTGGGGCAGCGCTTCGCGGTCATGTATCCGCGCCAACGCTCCCGCGGCGGCCGCACGCAACGGGGCGTCGCTGAGATTGGCCGCGGCAAGCGAGCCGAGCGCGGCGGTCACACCGGGAGCCTGTGGCAATTCCACCAGGACGGCGCGGGTGATCTCTTGCCAACCCCGGGCATCCGAGCGAAACCGCTGGTACTCGGTCCCCAGTTTTCGAATCGCGCCGGCGTCGCCTTGCTGAATTAGCGTGCGGATGCCGCTCATCTGGTGGTGCGCGGCGGTGCTTTCCGTCAATTGGGACAAACGCTGGGTGACCAGCGCCGACCGCTTACCCGGAGTAAAGTCGAGATTGAGGCGGTTCCTGAGCAGCATCCCCTGCAGGAGACTGGGCAGAAGGGGAGCGCGCGAATCGGCCCACGACAGCAAGAGGAAGATCCGATCCGCGAGAGGGAGTGCTGAGCCGAACCGGTATTCGGCGGGCAGGGGCTCCCGTGGGATGAAGTAGAACAGCCATTGGAGGTCCGGCTGCCCCCCCCGCAGAAAAGTCAATGGCTGCCAACCGTTAGTTCGCTTCAGGAAGAACATGCCGTGGGAGGAGTCTCCGGGCCAAGCCCTCATGGGGGGCAACAAGCGTTCGCGTGGCCATGGCAGAGTCACCCTCTCACCGGCCCGCAGTGGCCCCTTCAACGATTCTGTTATCGTGAGCTGGATCAGCCCAGAACCGTCTGGCGCATTAGACCACGCCGTGGATGCAACAACGACACTGTCCGCCTCTCCTAACATATTGTGCAGCGCAACGGGCACCACAATTTCGGCGGATAAATGCGCGATCAGCAAAGAGCCGGCTATCCAGAATATCCAGAATAAGCGGTGGGTCATGATTAGCCTCACTGAACGGGAATGGCAGGGTTGACGATTTCCTCGTGAGTAGCACCGTCCTGATAAAAGCGCAGCTTGTGAGCCTGGACTCTCACACCCAATGTGCTAGGTGTCATCGAAGCCGGGCTCCGGGGCGGTGCGATCGACATGAACTGCGGCAGAGAAAAGACGGGAAGCCCTGTGAGAGGCGGCGGCAAGGAAGTAAAATAAGGCACCACACTCAAGGGTAAAGCCCGCCATCACCGGATCGAGCGCGCAGAGCCCGGCGACCTCGTACCCGATAACGGTCTTCCATCCGTTCAAGAGATCGGTTGGGGAAAAGGGCTCATACGACGGCCAAAGGGGGAGCGGAACGGCCCGAGTATTGTAAGGGCGGTTGATGAAAATGTGCATCTGCTTCGAATCGAGCCCGCCGTAGTTGGCCTTCAATACGACGTCATATTGCAGGCAACCGGTGGAGCCACGAAGCGATTGAAACTTTATCGTGGCGCACGTCGTGGATGACGGATTGCCTGGACATTCGAGTATGCCAAACTGCTGGCCGCCGACAATCGACCACGTCGGTGTCCCAACCGCCCCCCTGGGTGTTTCCCGATGTCAGCAGCGCGTAGGAGAGATACGGACCGTTGTTTTGAATGGGCAGGCTAGAGGCGTCCCGGCCCAGGTAGAATGGCGGGTTCGGCGTTGCCGAACTGTAGACCGGGATCTCGGGCCGGTTGATGTCGATATAGTGTGAGTAGGCCCCGCTGAGGTCGCTAAAGGGCGCTGCGAAATAACTCGGATAGGCCTGTGCGCATTGAGAACTCGTCATCTGGCCCAATACCTCTCCCGTGAATCGACCGGTATTGACGCCCCCTGCCAATGTCTGTTGGACGGAAAAGTCCCGCCACCCGTCTGCGATTTGGCCCGGCGAAATGAAAGTGTCTAGAATCGGCGGCGCGGAGTTGAACTTGCTGGTCACGATGAGACGGGAACTCCAGAACTGCCTATAGTCCGCTTTCGGATAAGCCGGATTCATGACAAGCCGAATGGTGCCTCGAAGACGGGCGACGTTGTTCGAGGGCCGGGTGGCGACCGCCTCGGTGGCCCCCCAAATATATCTCGCTGTATAGACGTTAACATATTGCTGCTTGACCGCGTCGAAATAGCTGCTCGCTATATCGAGCGCGCACGGCCCGTCCGGTGGCAAAGCGGCCGCCGCCGCCGGGCTAGGGCTGTACGTTACGATAACGGCGTTCGAGCCAGGCCCAATTGCGACGAAATCGCCCGTCGCGCTGGAAACATTGCCCGCGAGGTCTTTGGACTCGACGCGGAAATAGTACTGCACACCGGATTGAATGTTGGTCAAGCGCAACCCGTGCGACGTCTCCGGGGCTGCCGAGTACGCAACGCTGCCGTAGGCGGTCGTCACGCCATAGGAGACCTTCGAATCGGATATCTCGTTCGTTTGCCAAGCAACCACCGCGGTTCCCCCCGTCGGCGACGGCGACACGCCCGAAATCTGGGGCGGCGAAGTGTCGTTCGAACGAATGTCCACGGTTCCTTTGATGTCCCACCCCCACCAGGCGCCATTGTAGCCGATCATCCAGACCCAGCGGACGGTCGGGGCCGGGTACTGCGCCCCCGAATCCCGCCGAGATCACCATCGCGAGGCTGTTGAAGCAACGTGGCTACGTGATCGGTATGGGTGCCCCGTGATGGCTACCGCCCGGGCGCCATGGCGGCGGCTTGGTTGTCCCGCCACCAGTTCTTCCAGAAACCGATGTACTTGGCGGGATCCTTCGCAATGACAGCCGGACTCATCGCGGAATGGGCCATTGTGGCGTCGGTGCGGAAGCGCCATTCTCCCGGCGCCGGGTGATGTTGTCCGATCGGCACGTTGTTGGCGTACATGGCGAGGCCACCGACCGCGTATGCTCGGATCTCGGGATCACGGTCGTCGAGCAGGCGCGCGAGATGCGGAAGGGATTCGCGGTCGTGGATGCGGGCAAGCGCTCCCGCCGAGGCCGCGCGGAGCGGAGCGTCGCTGAGATTCGGCGCGATGAGAGTGCCGAGCGCGGCGGTGACGCCGGGCGACGGCGGCAGTTCCACCAGTACCGATCGCGTGATCTGCTGCCAGCCCCAGATATCCGCGCGATGCCGCTGGTACTCGGTAGCGAGTTTGCGGATCGTGTCCGCGTCGCCTTGCTGAATTCGAGCCCGGATGCCGTGAGTCTGGCGGCGGGCATCCGCGCTCTCTGTCAATTGGGACAGACGCTGCGCAACTAGCGGGGATCGTCTTCCCGGGGGATAATCCAAGTCAATGCGGTCACTGAGCAGCATCCCCTGAAAAGGATCCGGTCGTACGGGAGCGCGCGAGTCGGCCCACGCCAGCAACAGAAAGATACGGTCCTCCAGAGGGAGAGAAGAGGCGAGCCGATACTCGGCGGGCAGCGGCTCCCGTGGGACAAAGTAAAATAGCCAGAAAGGACTGGGCGTGCCTGAAGTGAAAGTCACTGGCCGCCAGCCGTTGTTCTGGCGCAGGAAAAACAAGCCGTGGACGGAGCCGCCGGGCCAAGCCTTCATCGGCGGCAAATCAGTCGGGCGGGGCCATGGCAGGGTTGTCTTCTCGCCGGTTCGCAACGGGCCCTTCAACGACTCCGTGATGGTGAGCTGGATCAGCCCCGAACCATCGGCAGCGTTGGACCACGCGGTAGATGCGACGACGACGCTGTCCGCCTCGCGTAGCACGGCGCTGAGTGGGCGCAAGGCCGATAACTCGGCGGACAACTGCGGTACCAGCCAAGCCAATGCTAACCAGAAAGAGCGGTTCGTCATGGGGTATCCTTACTCTGGAATCGCAGGGTTGACGATCGCGTGGTGCGCGGCGCCATCCTGATAGAGCCGAAGTGCATGCTCCTGAACCCTCACGCCCACGGTGCTCGGCGTCATGAGCGCCGGGCTGCGACCCGGGCCGACCGAGATAATCTGCGGTAGAGAAAAAACTGGGGAGCCAGAAGGTGGAAGCACGGAGTTTATGTACGCGATTACGGGCGGAGAGCAGCCGGCAGTCTCGCAGCCAGCCGGGTGGAACCTGATGTGGTCCCTCAAGGCGTCCACTTCGGGATCGAGTTGCCCCCCGCCTGAGTTCACGTTCCTCTGCCAAAAGAAGCTCCAGTTCTCGTTTGGAGTCTCACTGGAAATCAGGGCGGAGTTAAATGATTCCTCAAAGGAATATCCCTTCATGGGCGGGTCCGTCGTGCACAGGCCAAAGATTTTGTAGCCAATTTCCGTAAGCCATCCGGCTACTGGGGAAAGCGGGTGAAAGGTATACCGGGGCCAACTGCCGAAGATCGGCTGTGCCTGAGTGCTGTAGGGGCGGTTGATGAAAATGTGCATCTGCTTCGAATCGAGCCCGCCATAGTTGGCCTTCAACACGACGTCATATTGCAGGCAGCCCGTGGAGCCGCGAAGCGATTGGAACTTGATCGTGCCACACGTCGTGGGTGACGGGTTGCCTGGACATTCGAGTATGCCAAACTGCTGCCCGGAGACAATCGACCATGTTGGCGTCCCAACCGCCCCTTCCGTGTTTCCCGACGTCAACAGCGCGTACGAGAGATACGGACCGTTGTTCTGAATGGGCAGACTGGAGGCGTCCCGGCCCAGGTAGAATGGCGGGTTCGGCGTTGCCGTATTGTAGACCGGTATCTCGGGGCGGTTGACGTCGATATAGTGTGAGTAGGCCCCGCTGAGGTCGCTAAAGGGCGCTGCGAAATAACCCGGATAGGCCTGTGCGCATTGAGAACTCGTCATCTGGCCCAATACCTCTCCCGTGAATCGACCGGTATTGACGGCCCCTGCCAATGTCTGTTGGACGGAAAAGTCCCGCCACCCGTCTGCGATTTGGCCCGGCGAAATGAAAGTGTCTAGAATCGGCGGCGCGGAGTTGAACTTGCTGGTCA
>SXGS01540854.1_pt1 | contig 21664 bp, 18 predicted proteins | sample 3174681 | NCBI WGS metagenome assembly SXGS01 (sample SAMN11356861, study PRJNA531348) | freshwater metagenome | isolation source: freshwater sample F1-80 | place: China: Fuxian Lake, Yuxi | collected 2017-12-25
CAAATCACCGACTTGGATGCCCAACACCACCTGGGTCTCGCCTCGGAAGCCGAGAACCAGATCCAACTGGATGACAACGCCAATGGTCACGGTTGGTTCGTGGATGCCTCTCCGCGTGACAATCGCGAGTTCAGCGGCCGTGGCTTGTTGACGGCCATGCCGACCGCACCGGCCGCTGGCCGCATGGATCTGCTGACGGTCGTCATGCACGAGATGGGACACCTCCTGGGTCGCGACCATACGGCGAATCCGCAGTCACTGATGGCGGACAATCTCACCGCTGGCCAACGGCGGTTGCCGGTTCGCGAGACCACGAGCGGGATTCCCAGCGTCGCCGTGCGATCGGAAGGCATCACCTCGAAAAAGTCACCAGTGACCGCTCCGGACGCCAATCGTTCCAAGGGGCTGGCGCTCCAATCCGATGGCAAGTCCCAACTTGCCGCTCACCCACTGACAACTGCCAACAACGCCGGAGCTGTCAACGACAGGAAACGCCACGAAACGCGAGACCAAGTCTTTGGCGACCTCAAGAAGCTCTTCGCAGAACTGGAGACCTCCAAGAAATAGCAGATACCCCTATCCGGAGTTCGTCGTTCCCTACACTGGTGTGACTCTCAAAAGTGTGAATTGCTCGGACGATCAATTCAGGTGCCTGGCGAGTGCCGGGACCAATACGGATTCTCCAGTGACAAAGTAGCGGTCGTAGCCGGTGGCCTCGTCGCGAAGCTGGCTTGTCCGGAAGCAATCAGCCACATCGTCCACTGATCGGAATCGAAAGTCGCTTCCATTGCGTGGAGCTGGATGCGGCTGAGATCGAAATCATCGCCGTGGATCAGCCGTTCTTCATCAGGGCAGATCTCGCAGAAGCACGGGACGCTGCGAATTGGTGAGATCGGACCGAGATCCCAGTGACAGCCATCACATCAGATCGATGCCAATCAGCGTCCAAGTGGCAATCGCCAAAGGAACGGCGAAGGCGACAACGACTGGTTGGCGCTTCGGTATGATTGCGGTGTCCGGCGTGCTTGGCAGTGGGCGGCGAAGCATCGTTCGTGCGGCCGTGAACACGAACGCTAAAAAAGCACTCAGAATCAGCACCTGGACCGTTTGGCGACATCCCAGCCAGACCGACAACGCACCCATCAGTTTCACGTCGCCGCCACCCCCCCCGCCGATCACCCAGAGAACCAACAGGGTGCCGAAGCCAATCGCGAAGGCTCCGGCCGCGTCACCTAGACCTGCGAAGCCATCAGTGGCCCCTCGAAAGAGAATCCCAACGACGAGCCCTGCCACAGACAACCCATTCGGGATGCGTCGATACCGCAGGTCAATGATCGCCGCAGTCAGCGTGAAAACGGCGATTCCGCTCAAAAACAGCCATAAATCAAGTCCGGTGCGCGACATCGCTCAACTCCCGCAACACCGATCGGTTGACGGATGGAGTCACACTTCTCGCTTTGGCCAAGCGTCGCCGCCGAATCAACCAATTTCCAGTCGCCAGAAAGACCGTCGAGACAATTACGAACTGGCAACACCAGGTGTAAAACTCGCGAAACACTGTTTCCATGTGTTGTCTCCAGAAGAGCCGTCACAATGTCTCTGGGTGCGTTCAGACTCGCAACATCACTCCAGTTCCGACCGAGCACTCATCTCAAAGTGGTAGGGCTGAAGGTTGAAGCCGAACGGAGCGAGCCAATTCGGGACAGGGTTTCCCAGACCGTTCGATGGCACGCTGGAATCCACCAATGGAAAACAGAGCGTAACAACGATTTCATTCGGGCCCGGAGCAGTGCCCGTGCGATTGCAAGTCAGTGTGTTGTCACCTCGTCGAGCCACGTCCACTCCGACTCCGTTTCCGCGTTCGATGACGACTAACACGTTGGCTTTTGCTGGATTATCGTTGATACCGGTGTGCCGAACTTCCATACGGAAGACATCCAAGATGTCATCCATCGCGAGCGCAATTTGGTCGGCGATGTCATCATTTGTGGAAGGGTCGAAATTGAATGCAGGGTTGTTATCGAACGGCATTGAACTCCCCCACACCTTTGCCCCTTCGCGCGTCCCCTCGTTAACGGCATGTGTCCCGTTTTCAACAACAAGTGCCAGGAAACCAAACTCGAAGATCGCCAGAAATGCCGTGAACAACACGGGCATCGCAATGATAAATTCCAATACGACGGCACCACGGCGACGAATGACCGACCTATTTCTCGCGATTTGACGCATGGCTCAATTCACAAGTTCGGACGACTCGGTTGACCAGTGACGTTTGGCCTTCAGGCGACGTTGGAAATACGAGTCAGAAGCCTTGGCGTAAATTCCATCTGTCTGACGACTCAGACGATAGCGTCGATGGCGTCGGCAAGATCCTGCAGCTCGTTGACCAAAGCGACTCGCACCAGCGCCAAGCCGACAACAACACCGATCCCGACGATCGTGACCAACAGGATGTACTCAACGAAGACCGATCCGCGACGAGTGGTCGTTGGACGACTTCGACGACGACGAACAAGCATGGAAGCCTCCCCGTGAATCAAAAAAACTCATCTCGCCCGGAAATGAATTCCGGCGATGGCGCAAACCAATTGGCAAACCATGTGCCACCTGTTGGATCGCATCCTGAAGGAGTTCTTTCGCCCGTTCCTCAAGTCTGTTGGATGCCATGCGTGTTGCAGCCAACAGGAGTGATTTCGCTCCGATTGACTAACAGAAGTCCGCCTTATTCCGTGAGAAATGACTCGTCAAAAAAAGGTCTGGTGCGGTACCGCGTCGCAACTATTTCAACCCTGTAAACAGACAACGTGCCGTAAACCAAAGGAGGCGCATATCTCTGTGTCTGAGCTTTTGGTTTACGGTGAGTCAGCGCCCGTTTGAGCGACTCAGACTGCATGTACCATCAAATCAATCTGGGCTAGCCAGGATTTTTCGTCACCCGAAGCGTCAGCGAGGGCGAGCGTTTCACAAGACTTTGAGTTGCATATGTTTTGAAGCATTCGCCCTCGCTGACGCTTCGGGTTACGACGGAACAGCCTGTGTCTTCCAGGGGGGAGGCGATGAATCATCCCAGCGAGCATTCGAGTGCCGCTCAAAAAACCATTTGGTGTCGCCCACCGATGTTTTATCAGTCAACCAGGGTTCGCGGTTCGCGCACAGTGCCGGAACTCCGGTGTCGAGATGCCGTGGCATGATTGCTGCATTGTTGGCCGTCACCATTTGGAGACGGTTAGGATGCGCGCGCTAATCAGGTCAACCCGGACGTCGAACGTTCGCTCTCGGCGCGGGATCGTGGTTGTTGAGCTGTTGCTGTGGTTGCCAGTCTTGCTGACGGGCCTCATGGCGGTGATTGAATTCGCCATCATGCAACAAGTGAATCAGCAGGTGACATTGGCCAGCCGCTACGGAGCAAGGCTTGCTTCCGAAATGACGCGATCAATTGCAGCTTCCACCAACCTGAACAACTTCAATCAGACATCAACAACCAACAATCTGCAAAGCCGCATTGACACGTTTCTGGCGAATGCGGGACTGACCGCGTCGTGCGAGGTCCGGCTCGAGCACAACGCCTGTGTCGAGAATCCGTTGCAAGTGGACACGGCCACTTACTGCAATTGCGAGGCGACCGGCCCACTTGCGCTACCTGCCGGTGAGCCTCCGGGGCCACCGGGGGAGGCCTACGTTCGCGTGACGGTCTGCGTGCCTCTGCTGGGCAACGTTCCGAATTGTCTGAGCACATTGGGATTCGACATCACCGATCGTATCGTGCGGCACTCGACGACTTTCCGGGTCGAAACCAACAACACGGCACCATCGCCGGTGATTCGGCTCTCGACGTTGCCGACGGGAGTGACGATCACGGTCGGTGGGCCATTGCCCGTGCTCACCCTGCCGACCCTGGCGATCCAACTCGATGTTGACAACACGTCAGCCGATCCGTTCAGCCTGTCGTTTGACGGCTTGCTGTCCACAGATGTGGAAACAACCTTGTCGGGCTTGAGTCTGACTTGGACCAAGACAGGTGATTTCGCCAGTGGCCCGGCAACGGGTTTCGGATTCGTGGGGAGTTTCGATCGACCAGACGTCTCTGGAGCTGCCGATACGGTGCACACCGTGCAACTGATCGGCACGGATCCCTGTGGTGCGAGTACGACCAGGACACTCAACATCACCGTCCATTTCCCTTGATTGAGTTGACTGAGAGTTGTGAGCGTGGCGGCTCGTTGCCGCTTTCGATTTTTTTCGCAGGTTGCCGAGGACATCACTGATGTTGCCCTACCTGAGAACGCGAAATGTCGCCGCCAATGACCAATGGTCCTTGGTCATCGCGGCGTCGAGCCGTCACGCTCGCTCTCTTCACACGTTGCGCCGCGGGATTGCCACGATCTGGGTGCTGGCGGCGTTGCCGGTGGTGCTTACACTACTGGTGATGATCGTGGACGGTGGCAATCTTTGGGTGGCCCGCATGGAATTGCGAAACGCACTCGACGCGGCCGCATTATCCGCCGCGAAAACTTGGGGCGAAGGCGGTACCACAGCGCAGGCTCGGCTGGATGCGCATGATGCCTTCAACTCGAACACGATCCTCGGCTCTCAGTATTCGCTCTCAACGGTCGAAACGATCGGCTGCGGCAACGGGAACTCCTCGCCATCCGCAAACGCCGAGATACTGTTGGGTTCGATTGCCACCATCGGAACTGGCTTCCGCCTTGATATTATGGCGACTCCGGTTTGTCCCGGCGGGACGTTTGGTGTGAGAACTCGAAAGTCACTTTCCGTTCCCAGCATCGCCCACGCATTCTTGGGGTTGTCCGTCAATCCGTATCAAGTGACTTGTGAGTCGTATGCCCAGTTTGCCTGCTCTAGTGGCCCCCCCCAAGTCATTCACGTCAATTCATTCACCACCTGCCCGTGAGGGGGATTTCAATGTCTCAAGACCAAGCTTCTGTGAGCACCGCTCGAAAAGCCGCTCGAAAAGCCGCTCGAATGACCACGATGCCGTTGATGTTTCTGGCGGCCATCGCGATCACCGGCTGCACCCAGACTCCGCAGGAGGCGATTGAGGGCCGTTGGTACAACGGTGAAATGTCGCTGCGATTTCAGAAAAACGGAGCTGTTGTCTGGAACACTCCGCAAGGGTTGGCTCAAGGTCGGTATGAGTTTGTGGGACAGGTTCCGCGTTGGGCGGAGGAGAATACGTCCACGCGAATTCGACTGGATGTCGTCCGCAATAACGAACAAATCCACCCCGAACTCGATCTGCAATTCATCGGAAACGATCGCCTGCGAGTCAAGCCCGCCGAGACGACCCGGTCGCGTGCTGCCACTCGCACTCAGGTTGTGCTCCGACGAGCGGATTCGGATTCCGATCCCAACGTCCCCGCACCGACCAATCGGGTGACGACCAGGGCCAGAGCACTTCGATGATCGCCGAGAAAACTGCTCTCGCACTGGACGAGACTTCGTGGGAACAATGCCCCTCTCACGTAGGAATCGTCCCAGTGCAGGAGACAGAACTTGGCCACGAACATTTCTCTGAAACAGAACTCTGAAGAGAGATTGTCCCGCCGTGTATTTTTGATGACAGGCTGCACGGCGCTGACTGGGTTTGGATCGCTGGTCACGTTCGGCCCAGCCGGTGTGGCTCAGGACTCCGCATCGAAACCTGCGACGGCACAGCGTCCGGTCATCTCGCAACAATCTCTGAACGGTCTACGAAACGCTTCGCAACGGCTGATCACCCAAAGCCGTGATTCGTTCGATCGCGGTCTGGTACCACTCGTCGATCACCTCGATCAATTCTCGCTGGCGGCAAACCTGAACTTGCGAGTGGCAAGTTCGCAAAAAAATCGCGAGACGCAACTGGAGTGGCATCGACTTCAAGTGCGCAACCTGGAAGGGGTCACGACCCAGTTGGAACGATTTCAACAGCCCGCGTCAGCAGGTTGGGAAGCGGATGTCCTGTTGGCTCGGCTAAGTTTGGCGCAAGCCCAATCACGACTCGCGGCTTTTGAGGGACGAACAAATACGGTCACATCAGCCCAACGCGCCATCATTGACCTCGCGCGACAGCATTGGGACAAGCGACTGGACGACGCGGGAGTGGGCCATGCAACGCCGATGCAACTGTGGCGTGCCGCTGGACTGGCCTTCGCCAGCGAAAACCGGACATTGGATGCCGACCGCAACTTCCTAGTTCAGGCAATCCAAGCCACCGACCGCTGGAACCTCGCCGGAATTGGCATCGGTCGTGACGACGTCCGGGACGCATTTCGGTTTGAACTGACTCGTGTTGATCTCCTGGCCGCGAAGCCGGGCACGGAATCGTTCAACACACAAGCTCAGCGTGCCGAAGCGTCCGCGAAAAAACTGTTCGACTCGATCTCGCAGTTTCAATCCCAAGGCACCGCCAGCGTGTACGACCTGGCCGCCGCCTGGCGACAGCGTCAAGAATTGCACTCCTTCTTGAAGGAAAATCAGCCGGAACCACTGCCCGCTGAGTGGCAGCAGCGTCGCTCAAACGACCTTCGCCAACTCGGTCGCCTCGCCACTCAAACCACCGATCGCCGGGGCCGGACGGCCGCCGACATCAGTTACGTCGAACTTCTCTCGCTGACCGAACTGACCATGGCGGACAATACGTCGGTGGTGAAATAGGGTGAGCGCGATCGCTCCCAACCAGGAAACGGCCGACACGATCGCTCCCAGTCGCCAGCCCGGCGGTGAGAAGCGGAAAGTGACGCGGTGCTCGCCAGGTGTCAGCGGAACAGCACGGAACGAGACGTTGGCAGGCAAGATGTTTGTCGATTGGCCATCAACGACGGCCGACCAACCGGGATGGAATAAATCGGTCAACACGAGATAACCGTGTCCGTCGGCTGCGGCATGAACGACAACTTCGTTGGGTGAGTACTTTGCGATCGTGGCGGGTGCAAACGTGGCTCGCGGGACGTTGCCCCAGACATCGCGAAGCAACAACACGGAGTCTCGCAGTTGGATTTCCTTAAGAAGCGGGACGACGGCCTTCGTGGGAGACTCGCCGCCAACGGTGACATTTCCAATCACAAACGCACGCGGCAACACGGTCTCGTTTTCGAAGATGGCGAATGGCAACTCCGGAGTCGCGGTACCGGTTGCGATCACCTCTGGCGGAATCTTTCCGGTGGCGACACGCTGCCAGCCCGCGAGTGCCGGTTGCTGAGCGTGAGTCACGGCGTAACGAATTCCCAGCAAGTCGGCGATCGGCTTGTGAAGATCTTGCAAGCGAAAACTTTGAAACCCGGACAGATCGGCCTTGACTCCTGGCGGCGTCAGGGCGGTGATGGCCAGCGCAAAACGTGACAGGGGAAACGGCTCGTAGCCCTGCGGTTTTTGTAAACCGTCGCGGACGGCTTCGTTGTCGCTGTAGACACCAATTTGGGCAATGACTCGCTCGTTCCCTGCTTGGTCACGCAGAAACTGCGAGACGGCGGTGTCCTGACGCGTTGCGGTTGAAGTCGTCGCGAGAACTCGGGTCGCATACGAGCCCAGCTCCCAACTGACAGTCCCCAGAATCAACGCCGTTGCGATCAGACGCAGCCGGCGACGCGATTTGCTCGCATCCCAATCCGTCGGCCAAAACGAGTCCCAACCAACGGCGGCCAGCGCCGCGACCAGCATCGAGCTGATGTACAGGACTCGAGCCGGCGACCGAAACGAGGCAATGCCCGGCAGCCAAGCGTGGCACATTCGAAAGAAAGAGCTCATCGAACCGAAAGCGAAGAGCAGTGTCACCAGCACCAACAGCGCGAGCCGCCAGGTGCCAAGACGGTGCCCTCCACGCACGACGGCGATCACCGCCAGGACCGTGGGTACCAGGCCGAAGTACAGCAATGTTTCCCAAAAGCCGTTGCTGCCGCTGGCGGTTTCGCCGTCGAGCACGGCCGAATTCCAAAGTTGCGCGAGGTGTCGAGGCTTCAGGCCGTCCCCGGACGTCGATAACGGCAAGCCTCCCGCTCGGATTGTCAGGCGAGAATTGATGAACGTGGGAATCAAGTCGATCGCCACCAGACCCACGGTCGCCACGCCCACCAGGCACCAACGAAATAATGGCTGAAGCGGGTGACCGGCGATGTGCCTTTCACGCTGTGTGTCAGTGTTGTGAGGGCCGCTTCGCGACCAGAGCGTCGTCACGGTGGTCATCGCGACGGTGCCACTCATCAACAGCGCGAGGTAATAAGTTTCTTGGACGTGGCCGGCGAAAAAGCTCAGCGCCAAGCACACGGCGACAGGAAGCCAGCGTTCGCCGCGAGTGCTCAAAAATCGCTCAAAGGCCCACAACGTCCACGGCAGCCATGCCATCATACAGGTTTGAGCGTAATGTCCTTCGGCCGTATGCGCGATCGCGTACGGAGCAGCCATACCGACGACGCCCGCCAGCATCGCGCTGGCTCGCCGCACTCCCATCTGGCGAGCCAACAAATAACATCCCAATCCAGCCCACCAGTGATGTGCGACCAGCAACCAGCTCGCCATCGGCACAGCCCCGAACCACCAACACAACCAGTTCGGCGGATACGACAGTAACGCTTGTGGGTTGCCGATCGTCGGAGCGCCCAGTGAGAGATATGGATTCCAGCCAGGAAACTGGCCGTCTCGCTGCCAAGCGATACGCGGCCACTCCAGTGCTCGCAGGAAATAGGTGGTCAGGTCGTTCTCACCACCCCGATGCGCACCGACCAGTAATTGCGTCGGATGCCGCGTCAGCTCCTGAAAGCACAACAACGCGACGAGAGCCAATAGGCCGGCGGCCCAAATCAACTCTCGTCGCGATGGGGAAACATCAGGCTGGTCAGGAAGTCGAGTCATCGGAAGCCTCGCTCACCAAGAGTTTGCGAGCGGACTCGTCGCATAAACCAAACCAATTCAGCGACTTCTACTTTCGCAGCAGATCTTCCAAGTCTGGCAACGGGTTCTTACTACGGCGAGGAGGCACGGTCGGCTGCGCGATGATGGTGGTCGGCTTCAGTTCGCGGAAGCCATCCTCTGCATACGGAACGGCGTAGCTCAAGCCGAGCATTCGCGACGTGTCTTGTGCGTAGTGTTCCCAGTTGTACGGCTTGTAGTAGTAGGAGCCGTGGTTCTCCGGGCAATACGCGTAGTGCGGGTACATGTCACATGTGCTGTCGAGAAAATGCAGTCGTAAATGCCGACGGAGCCAGCAGTCCTTGCAACACCGATCGCACGAATCATCGCAACCTGGCTGACACACATAGCAAACCTGATCACAACTCGCCTCACCACCGAGGCAGATCTGATTACAACTCGACTGGTTTGGGCAGCACAATTGGGGAATGTGGTCGGCATTCGCGCGATTCGCCAGTCCCCCCATCAGACACAACGTCAGAGCCAAGGAATTCCACGCAGACATGATCAATCTCCTGGGGTTGGCGGCCAACATGTCAACCGCGAAATCGATTCCACGGCACACGGTTTCCACGGTGACCTCCCTTGGCATCGACAGCCGGCGAAAGTCCCCTTCAACAACGATCGTTTCGCCAGCATGCTGCAAGTAATTGTTGTCATCGTTCTGGGTTGGCGCTAACGGTCGTTGACAGAAAAAGCGACACGATCGGCCATTTGACTTTTCGAGATTTACGGCGGAGATCACCGAGTGGAGGCTGCGGATCGTGGTTTTGAGCGCTCAGCCAATTCGGGACGTTGGGTACTACGAGAGTGTCATGAGCTGACGGTGGAAGACGAATCGTGAGACGTTTTCCGGTTAAATCGTCCGAAAGCTGTTTCCCTTCGGGGCGGAAATACTCTTCGGGACAACATGACTGTGAAGGAAAACGAATGTTCTGGCGGCAGGCGATGAAGATGATTTGGGGGTGCCTGTACCTCGCGATGATGGTCAGCGTGGGCTGCGAACAGATTGTCCCTCCAGAACTACCTCCACCGATGGACGTCGCTCAACACGACGATGAAGACGAGCTCATTATTCCCGGCAATGGCCCCATCAGACGCACTGACGAGCCATTGCACACCCCGCTATTAGAAGGATTAAAGCAGCAAATCCAGCAGACGCCGGCGGCGGAAGAAACCGATGGTGCCGTTCGCCAACTGTCCGAGCAATTATCCGAAGCGGACGTGTTGTATTCGGAGGCGAAGCAGCGAAATCAATTGGCGATCCAGCAAGCGAATCGGCAAGTTCGGATCGGCGCGGCGAAGCAATCGCCGAACCTGGTGTTGATCACCGTGGACCGGTTGGGTGTCGGAGATTTGGGATGCTACGGGCAGACGCATTGGCAAACACCGCGACTGGACGAACTCGCTGCGTCGGGCATGAGGTTCACAAATTTCTACGCGGGAAGTGGCGACTCGTCAGCGGGGCGACAGTGTCTGTTGACCGGACGCCTGGCGGTGTCCAATCACTCCAGCCAAATGGCGACTGCGTTGCCACGCGTGTTGTGGAACGCGGGTTACAACACGGCGATGATGGGGGACTGGTCGGTCGACAGTTCGTTGAGATCGCAAGGCTACGAAGATTGGAGTGGTTGGAACTCGCCGACGAATGAATATCCCGATTGGGCAGAACTCAATGGCCGACGGATCACACTCGAAGACAACTTGAACGGCGGACGAAAGGTGCGGAAGGCCGAGTTCCTGCTCAGCGAGGTTCGGTCGTTTTTGCGAGATCGCCGTCACCGAGGGAATCAATTCTTTTTGCATGTGGCATTGAATCTGTTCGCAGATCCCGATTTGCGCGCGGTGTCGCGAGCCGACTACGAACACAGAGTCCGGTACGCCGATGCACTGGCCGGCGGAGTGCTCGACACTCTTCACGAGCTTGGCCTCACGAGTCACACCTGCGTGTGTTTCACGGCTGATGCGGGGCCGCACCCAGCGCTATCGGACGTGGTGAAAGAAACGCGCAGCGTGGGAGAGTTTCGTTTCTCTGACCACGGGCTGAGCGAAGGGAACTTGCGTGTGCCCTGCCTCCTCCGTTGGCCGCGTGAAATGCCAACCAGTTTCGTGTCGGACGCGGTGATCGGAGTCTGGGACGTCCTGCCGACATTTTCCGCGTTGGCATGGGTCACTCGGCCGGTCGTGCGCATTGACGGAGTCACACTGACCAGCCTGTGGCGTCAGAAGTTGCCGATGGCCGAACGGCGATTCGCCTGGCGTTCGGCGTTTGCCGGCAACGGACTGGCCGTACGCGACGGCCACTGGAAAGCTCTGCAATTGACAGACTCCAGGCATGAGTTGTTTGGCCTCAACACGGACCCCGCCGAACAACACGATTTGGCGGCGGATCAACCCGAGATTCTGAAGCGGCTGTTGTCAGCCGAGCCTCCGGCTGCCGCAACGCGATAGGTCGTAGCGGTATTTTCGGTATGTTCGAGCGCCCCGATCCGGCGAATCCTGCGCGAGGAATTCGGGGGAGCCGCTCCAAACGGCCAGTAAATCCTTCCCAGTTTTCCTGACTGGAATGCCAAGAGTTTCCGATCCGCTCAGTTTCCCAAATCGACTTTAGCGGTCATTCGGGGCGTGTCGATTGTAAGGGAAGAACGGCCTTACGACCGGTAGCGCCACGGAGAGCGGCCTATCGGGCGTGCAGATTCTGGATCTCAGGCCTTTTGTCGCTGCTTGGGCGTCCTTTAACCCCAGTTGGTGTGAAATGAAAAAGCTAATGTCACAATCACTGAGCCGTTTCGCTTGTGGACCAATTGGGCTCTGTGTGGCCATGCTGCTTCAAGGGCCGAGTTCTTCGGCTCAGGAAGTCGACAACTCTCTCCAGCGGGAAAAAGTCACCCGACTCGTTGAAGAAGTCGTGACTGCCGATTTGGAATTGAGCGTCGTCAAACGCCGCTCCAAGATTCTGCGAATGAAGCAGGATGTGTTCCGAGTGGCGATTGCCGATCCGACGATTCTCGAGTTCGTCGGCTTTGGAACGAAAGAGGCCGAGATCATCGGCAAAGAAATCGGCACGACGACCATGACCTTATGGTTGGGCACTGAGGAAAATGCGCAACTTCTTAGCCTGCTGGTCAAGGTCACGCGGGACGAAGCCGTCGAGGATCAAGGGCGGAAGGATTTCGCCGATTTGAGTTCGCTGGTCAACGAGATGTTTCCCAACAGCCGCGTGCTCCTGGTTCCTGTGGCGGACAAAGTCCTTGTGCGTGGTCAGGCTCGCGACGAGCAAGAGGCCGTGCAGATTATGGCGTTGATTCGAAAGAACGCCGACCTTTTGCCGAGCGGAATCGGCGGAACGTCTGGAGGTGTTGTGTCAGGCGGTACGGCAGCGGACCCGTTCCCGGATGCCGGACCAGGCACAACTGGGAGAACTCTGATCAATATGCTCAAGATTCCCGGAGAGAAGCAGGTGATGCTGAAGGTTCGCATCGCCGAACTGAAGCGATCTGCGAAACGTGATTTGGGAGTCAACCTCGACTTCGACATCAAAGAATTCATGCTGAAGTCGGTCATGACCTCCGGTGCCAACTTGGTGGCGTCAGGCACGTTCAATGATGGCAGTTTCAATCTTGCATTGAAGGCGTTGGTGGCCAATGGATCGGCGAAAATCCTGGCAGAGCCAAACCTCGTGACGCTCAGTGGACACTCGGCAACATTTCTCTCCGGCGGTCAATTCGCTGTCCCGACAGTCGTCGGGGTCGGCGGTGCCCAGGCCGCCACCACGTCTTTCAAGGCCTTTGGCACGTCGATCACATTCCTGCCGACAGTCTTGGACAAGGATCGCATCCGCTTGGACGTGCAGCCCACGTTTAGCACGCTCAACAAAAACAATTCGGTGGCAGGTGTGTTCGGTATCGATTCGCGATCCGTCTCGACGGTGGTGGATATGCGAGAGGGACAAGTGTTTGCCATCGCCGGCCTACTGCAAGAGGAACAGCGTGGTGATTCGTCGCGGATCCCCTGGATTGGCGACCTCCCGATCCTGAACCTCTTGACGAACAGCCGATCCATCAGCCGTGACGAATCCGAATTGATCATTCTGGTGTCACCCGAACTCGTGCACCCTTTGGAGCCGTATCAATCCCCCACGCTTCTGCCCGGTATGGAAGTCACCGAACCGACCGACCGCGAGTTTTTCTGTAAGGGCAATATCGAAGGCTTACCCAACTGCCACCATCGCAGCACGGTCTGGCCGCTGTATCACAATCGAATGAAACGTGCGGGATACACCGAATACGAAACGATGGAGCGATCGGAACGCTTCTATCTTCAAGGCGAGCACGGTTTCAGCAATCCGTAACTCGCAGTCTCCCTCACCACACGGCAATGCCCGCCGTGCCCTGACAAACCAATCAGCCTCCGCAAACTCAGGCGTCTTCAGGAGCCCGTCATGAAACAGTCTACTGCACACTGGTTAATGCCGCTGACGACGGCAGTCTGCATTGCAGGCTGCCACCACTGTCACGACTGTCACGACATGGGAGATATTACCCCCCATCCGCTGGGAACATTGTGCGATCCTGTTTGGAAAGACCAAGAATCGAACGCGGAGGCCTCCGATTTTGTGATTCACGAACATGAATGGGTGGCCAACTCCGAATCACTCAACGATCAAGGCATCAATCACCTGATGCGAATTACGGCGAGAATTGATCGAGTTCCGTATCCGATTGTGATCGAACCCAGTAGTCAAAGTGTTCGGCTCGAAACGACCCTGCATCAGTTCCCAATTCACAATGACGTGGAGCTCGACTTGCGTCGCCACGAAGTGATTGTCAATGCGTTGACGCTGCGTAACGTGGCTGAGGCTGCGAATCGAGTTCAAATTGGCCCGGCGACGACTCCTGGTTTCGAGTCCTTCGAAGGCGAGGGGGCGTACAACCGCGGCTTCGGTGGATCGGGCGATGGAGACCGTCTCGGTCGCGGTGGATTCGGAGGCGGCGGTGGATTCGGAGGAGGGGGCGGGTTTGGCGGCGGTGGATTCTTCTAGCCAGACGAGATCACTTCACGGCCCACGGAAGAATCTGTCATCACGGAATGGAATTCCAGAGGACATCGAAATGCGTCACCTGAGTTTACGTTGCGGCGTTGTCCTGTGTTTGTTGGTCGGCTGCTCGTCCACGAAGCAGCTTGTTCAGCGCGTCAATCCGTTGAAGCCAACCGACCACACACTCCAATTCGAATTGGCCCGTGCCAGTGAAGCTGACGGACATCTCGTGAAGGCCGAACGGGTATATCGCAGTCTGTGCGAATCCGAGCCAAATCACGCGAAATACCATCATCGTCTCGGTGTGGTGCTCCTCCGATTAGGACAGCCTGTGGAGGGTCTCCAAGAACTGAATCATGCCAGCCAACTTGAGCCGACCGATCTCAACATCTTGAACGACGTCGGCTATGGATACTTGCGAAGCGGTGACACTCCAAAGGCGATCGAGACACTCACCAAAGCGAGAAAGATCGACCCTCAAAACAAGCGTACCAACAACAACTTGGCTCTGGCTCTGGGATATCAAGGCGAACTACGTGAGAGCTTTAAGATCTTTCAACAAACCATGACGGAATCGGAAGCGTTGGCCAACCTGGGATATCTCGCCACACAGAGTGGAAAAACGGATCTCGCGATCAAAGCCTACAGCCGCGCGTTGACGCAGGATCCCGACATGAAATCCGCTGCGGAAGCGCTCGCTCAACTCGGAACGATCCACCAAGACCTGGAGAGTTCACGCAGCATTGCCGCAGATCTGGACCCCACAAAACCGAAGTCGATGGGGATCGCTCATACGACGCCAGCGAGGTCGCCCGAAAAGTTTGCTCTTGCTGAAGCCGGAGTGTCTTCCGCCAAGTCTTCCAAGATGTCGGCAAATCAACCTGTCTGGGTCGGCGAAGCGAAATGAACGCCGCAAGTCCATCGAAATGACTGTCAACAATTCCGCTTCTCGCGAAGCACAACCATCTTCTCTTAATTTGGCGACAGACGTCATGGGTGCTTCCAAATTACAAATCGTGTTGCGAAATGCCTCATCAGGGCCGCCGATCCTCATGGTGAGTTCGACGGTGATTGGAGTCATGCTCGCGCTGACTGCGTCGCCAATCTTGGCCCAATCCGCCACCGAGCGAACGGCCAACGGAAACCGCGCGGTGCAACCGCAAGTCCTCGATTTTTCGGTGAAGAATCGGCAAAAAGCGGAATCGAAACAGTTGCTGCAAGACGCCAGGAACGCGGTGACTCAAGGCCAAGCTCACAAGGCTCGCGGACTGATCAAACCAGCGGCCGAACTCCCCATGAACCGGGAACTGGGCGAGAAGTCGTCGCAAAACCTAATTCGCGAAATCGACGTTTTGACCGGCAACGAAGAGGCACAACATTCCAACCGGTCGCTCACGGACATCCCCACGATTTCGGAGCTTGCCGAACCTGCACTCGAGGACGAAACACCGACTGGGCCAACTCACGCCCCTCGCCAGCGAACAAGCCAGAGGCAAAACTCAAACGGTCACACTGCGGACGTGTCACACGATGACTGGAGCTCACGGCAGAAACATCGATCGGCTACCCGTTTGTCGCAATTCCCAGGTTCCGTTCACGAGGAACCCAATCCTTCGACTGTCGCCGAAAGGCGAACCGACGCGGAACACGTCAACGCCAATGGAGGCCGCGAATACATTGTCCTGCACGCCACTTCAAACGTCCCTCCCGTCGTGCCCGACGGGCAAGGTCGCGACAGCACGGTGGCCGCGTCCGCTGGTTCAAGAGCCAGTCAATCCGCGTCAAGCTCTGAACAGACACTTGTCAACTTCAGCACCGTTGTCTTGTCCGCTTTGTTCGGAGCGGTGGTGGTGCTGGTCGGTGTGTTGCTCTTTCTTCTCAAGAAGTTTGGGCCAAACCCAACAATTGTCTTCAAAGTTGAAATGTCGAACACCGGTCATGTAGCCGAACCCGCCGATCGCTCGGCTCCGCCTGCGCTGCGAATCGCTCCGATCTACGCCATGAAAATGCAAGAGGACGCCGAGCGAGAACAACAGCAGGAAGAGGCGATGATGCAAAAGGTCTTTGAAGACAACCTCGAACTCCGTGAACAACTCAAAGCGTCAGGTGACGCTGCCTAATCGACCCCAGCGTGCTCAGTGGGAGCATTCGACTCCGTAACAGAAATCAACGGTTCCACTCGTGGCAGATTCGATACTCGCAGAGTCCGACGACTGGCAAAGTCGCTTCACTCAAACAAATACCCAATTCCTTTAAGGAGATATTTTCATGGACCAGAATGGTATCTGCTACGTTGGCGTGGATTTCGGCACGTTCAAAACCTCCATCGCCAGTTCGAATGGCCAACGGGATGTGATCCCGACCGCCGTGGGATGGCCCAAGGATCACATCGCCCGCACGATGCTGGGACGCGATGCGGTGTTTGGCAAGGACATTCAGGAGTATCGCACCGCTCTCGACGTCGTCCGCCCGTTCGAAAAGGGAGCCTTGAAATACGTCGATCGGAATGAACGTGGAGCAACCGACGCCATCGACAAGAAGCAAAAAAGTGCGGCCAAGCTCGTTCTGGAGCACGCAGTGTCGCTGATGCGTCCGACACCCGGATTGCCGGTGTATGGCGTCATCGGTGCGCCGTCGCGAGCCACAATCAAGAACAAACAAGTGCTGCTTGAAGCGGCGAAAGATGCCTTCGACGCCGTTGTCATCGTCTCCGAACCATTCACCATTGCCTACGGCATGAAAAAGCTGAGCGACACGCTGGTCGTGGACATTGGCGCTGGCACCATCGACATCTGTCCGATGTTCGGCACATACCCCGCGGAAGAGGATCAGATCACTCTCCCAATGGGAGGTGACATGGTCGATTCAGAATTTCTCCGTCTCCTGAAAGTTGCACGCCCAGAAATTCAAATCACGGTCAACATGGCTCGTGAGATCAAGGAGAAGTACGGGTTTGTCCATGAAGTCAATGAGAAGGCGGTCGTCACGTTGACGGAGAACGCCCGCCCCAAACAATACGATGTCACGCAACCGCTCAAAGACGCCTGCAAGACGATCGTCCAACCGATCGTGAACGGACTGTTAGATCTCATCGGGAAGCTCGACCCGGAAATCCAGCGCCGCATGCTCAACAACATTCTGTTGGGAGGCGGAGGTAGCCAACTTCGCGGTCTCGACCGCTTAATCGAAGAAGGCTTGAAAGACCTCGGTGGAGGCAAAGTCACTCGTGTCTATGACTCCGTCTTCGCAGGAGCCGTTGGTGCTCTCAAACTGGCCATGAACATGCCCTTGGACTGCTGGCAATCCATGCAACAATTGGATCAACCGCGCGCCGCCGCTTAAGCCAATCTCATACGGATCGGAATTTGCCGGTCTACGGAACCGAAGGCGAAGGCTCGTTCGAGCATATTCAAAATCATTCCGTCGGAACGAACATCGAATGGGCGAGGTGAATCGAGTGGACACCAACGGCTACAGGACGTTGACGATCGAGCCGACGTAGGTTTCTGTCGCACCGAAGGTCGGATCAGAGAATGCCAGGTCGATGGCGTTGAGCAAATCGAAATCGACCGGATCGGTCGGGTCGAGTTCGCGAGTCGGATCGGCCGTGTCCAAACCCGCTTGAATGAAGATGTCGCTGGTGGCATTGATGGACCGAGCGGCTCCGCCATCAGTGATACCGCCACTAGCGATGACGATGAGATCGCCGGCTGTGGCGTCGGCATCAAGAATGGACAGGCCCGAGTAGGCCTGGATCGTCACGTCTCCGCCGGACAGGTCAATCACGCGGAAAGTGGAGCCGACCTCATCCAGCGTGAGATCGCCACCCGTGGCAGTGATCGTGGTGGTTCCACCAAGGGTCAGCACACCGCTGTCGTCGACATCGCCCGCCGTGGTCAGGGTGAAGACTCCGGTGACCGTCGTCGTGGCCAGAGTCGTCGCCGAATCTTCATCGACGATCGCTGAGCCGGCGGTGATCGACAGTGAATCGAAGTTGTCCGTACCGCCCGCCAAAGTGACGGCTCCCGTGCCGCTATCGGAGTTGATGCTCAATTGGCCAAGGACCGTCAAAGTTCCCACGAGGTGGTCGACGTTGCCTGCCGAAGTGATCGTCATGCTTCCGTCGGCCTGGTTGGTGGCGGCACCTCCGGTAATCGAGGTTGCTCCATTGGTCAGAACCGTAGCAGCGTTTTCGACCAACGTCACAGTGCCGCCGTCTAACGTGAGGTTGCCGAAGGTTGATGAGGCATCGTCGAGGGTGATGTTTTCGAGGCCCGTCGTACCGGCCTTGAAGGTCGAATCTCCCACCGTCAACGGTCCGCTGTCTGTGATCGCACCGGCCGACACCACGTCGAGCGTAGTCGCGCTGACCGACGCGAAGTTCGTCGCGCTGTCTTCTTGAATGTCGATCGCCGTGCCGCTCAACGCCAGCGAACCGAAGTTGATCGTATTGGCCGCTATGTCGAGGTCGATGGTCGTTCCGGTTGTGATCGTGGCCAAACCACCCACGATCACATTGCCCGTTTGAGTCACGGCGGTCGCCGTGGTCAACGAGAACGTATCAGTGGCGGTGAGTGCCGCGAGCACTGTCGTTGTATCGTCTTGAATCGTGACGTTGGCTCCGGTCAGAGTCAGTGCTCCGTCAAAGCTGTTCAACGCTGAATCCAGCGCGATGTCTTGGCCAGTGGCCGTCACTGAGGTCGTACCATCAATCAGCAGGGTATCGCTGTCGGTCACGGCTCCACTCGAAATCACCGTCAAAGTTCCGCTCGCGGTGGTGGCACCAAAATTGGTCGCCGCCGCTTCGCGGACGCTCAAATCAACACCCGTCAACACGAGAGTTCCAAACGTATTACCGATGTTGCTCAGCGTGATGTTGTCGTCTGTGGCCGCAGTGGTGTCGATCGTCACCTGTCCGGCGACGGTCAGCATCGTGCTCGCAACTTGCGAAACGACGCCGACAGCGGTCCCCGTCAGGCTGAACGTACCACTCAGCGAATCATTTCCCAAACCGATCGTGCGCTCCGCACCCATGAGTACCAGAGTCGCATTCACGCCAGTCAACGTCACCGGGCTGAGGTTACTGGCCACGGTCGTTGATGTCAGAGATAGACTTCCGGTCGAACCACCATTCATGGCCAGTGAATCACCGAGTCCGGCGATTGTGGTCACCGTGATGTCGCCGTTTGCAGTCAGGCTCACGGCACCGGCCGCGCCGGTGAGGGTCACGCTGGGCAGAGTCACTCCGTTGGCATCGCTATCGATCAGCGTGAGGCTCGTTCCCGTGGTGACGGTCACTGTTCCCGCGTAAGTCGAGGCGGCGGAATTCAGCATGATCGCGCCGCCAGTGGCTTCGACGGTCGTGTCGCCGGTGACGGCCACGGTGCCGCTGTCTGTGAGAGTGCCCGTCGTGGTGACGAACAAATCACCCACGGACGAGGCGGAAACGATGTCCAAACCACCCGCGCTGTCCAAGAATCTGACCTCACCGACCGCACCGCCACCGCCGCTGAGGGCGATCGAAGCCGCCGTGTTCGCGCTGTCCAAGAGAATGTCACCGGGAGTCGCCACGGTCACGCGGCCGGTCACAAGCACCGTGCCGGTATCGGTCACGTCCCCATTCGAAATCACCGTGAAGTTGCCCGTAGCCACGACGGAGTCGAAGTCTGTGGCGACAACGTTCGTGATGGCGACTTCGGTTCCGTCCAGAGTGATACCTCCGACAAAGAACGAATCAGACGTATCCAACGTGATGGCCAGGGTCGCATCGATGTCAGTATCACCGCCGACTTGAATCGTGCCGCTATCGGTGACCGCGCCGGCAGCACCGGTCGCATCCAAAGTGAGGTCTCCGCCAATCTCTGAAGTGAAGAGGTTCATGGCACCGACTTCGACGATCTCGACATCATCGCCGAATATCGAAAGCGATCCAAAAGTGTTGGCGGCATCGTCAAGAGTAATATCGGCGGTGCCGTTGCCGGCGGTCACGGTGGCGAGACCAATCACTGTCGCAGTATTGCTCTGGATGACGGCACCGGTGGATTCCAGCGCGAATGTGCCCTTGGCACTCACAACATCGAGGTCGGTCAGTGCAGCACTGTTGATCACGGAAATGTTCCGGCCAGTCAACGCCAGATTGTCACCGGCCACTCCACCGTAGGACGACGTCGATTCGTCGAGGGTGATGTCGCTCTTCCCGGTGGTTGTGAATGACGCATCACGTCCCACGGTAATTTGCCCGGCGTCGGTAATGGCTCCCTTGGCGATCACCGTCAGATCGCGCATTGCCGTCGTCGTTTCGAGGTCCATCGCGCTCTTCTCGGTGATGCTGATATCACGTCCGCTCAACGAGAGAGAACCAAAGTTGTTCGTCCCCGCTGTGATGGTGATGTCATCATTGGCCGGTGTGTCCGTGGTGATCGTGGCCGCGCCAGTCACTTTCACATTGCCGGCCGTATGAGCCACGGCTCCGTTTGAGGTCAGCGTCAATGTTCCGGTGGCGGTGATGTTGCCGAGGTCCGTGGCGACGTTGTTGTCGATCGAAATGTTCTTGCCCTTGGCAGCCAAGACACCGCCGAACGTCGAGGTGGCCTCATCGAACGTAATCGAATTGCCGCTCGCCGTCAGGTTCGTTCCACCGGCTCCAATGGTCAGCGTGCCGTTGTCCGCGATCCCCCCCGTGGATTTGACCGTCAAGCTCGCGCCGGTCGTGTCACCAAACGTCGTCGGACCAGCTTCATTGATGTTGATGGCACCCGTACCAGCATCCAGGATCAACGTCCCGAACGTATTTCCCGAAGAGGAAAAGAGGATCGATCCGTTTCCGGCGGAGGTATCAATCGTCGTCAGACCGGAGACCGACACCTTACCGAACTGCGTGACGGCACCGGCAGCGGTCAGCGTCACAGTCAACGCACCCGCAACCGTGGACTTGCCAAAGGCCAAGGGACCATCGCCAGTCACCGTCGCGGTCTTGGTGTTGAGCAGAAGTTTCTCAACCTCGGTCAGCTCGATCTCGACGCTGGACGACAGGCCGATCACTGACAGTTGATCGATCCCGTCACCACCGTCAAAGGTGATCGTTCGGATGTGACTTGGCGACACGCCAATAAGTCGTGTGCGGAACTTGCCTACGGCAACTTCGACGTAGCTAACTCCCGCTTGCACAGTCACCGCCATTCCCCCAGAGGCCGGATCGACAATGTCGAGCGTACCCGTCAACGAATTGAACGCGACATCGACGGGGCCGAATGACGTGACCAGCGCCGCAACCGCAGTCAGGACGACATCGTTGCCGTCGCCGCCGGTGTAGCTGATCGTGGCATCAATCGCTGAGCCAAGAAAGCCGACGATCCGTGTTCCTTGAGCAAGCCCCGTGAACGTGCCGCTGATGGCATCACCAAGGTCATTTTTGACGATCTCAAACGTGTTGCCGATGGTTGGTACGAATCCAAGCCACGAGGACAAACTGAGGGTTACATTCGTGCCGATGGTCACGGTCCCAGTCACATCGAGTTGATCGTGGTCGTTGTTGGTGTTTCCAGGGGTCGTGCCGCCAATTTCGACTTGGAATGACGAATTATTTAAGGTTCCTCAGCAGAATCTGTGAGTGATTTGTTTTTCAGGGAGGTTTCCAAGTTGGTGGAGGAGTGCGAGTTCGGCGACTCGCGAGGTGCGGAAGCCGTGGGATTTTCTCGACACCAGTTTGGCTTGGTTGTTCAAGCC
>SXGS01478973.1_pt1 | contig 21653 bp, 10 predicted proteins | sample 3174681 | NCBI WGS metagenome assembly SXGS01 (sample SAMN11356861, study PRJNA531348) | freshwater metagenome | isolation source: freshwater sample F1-80 | place: China: Fuxian Lake, Yuxi | collected 2017-12-25
CGGCTCTCCGCCGTCGAGGTTGGGCAAGGGGTTTTCCTTTCACCCCCATCCACCACTTGGAAAGACAATCCCTGCGGCCTTCAGCGAGCTGGGTCACTTCTCGTGAGCACAGGCGGGTCCATTCTCGTGAGCGCTAACGGTCGTGCAATCCCGGCGATTTGCATGCTGCTTTCAAGCTTGGCAATGCCGGGGAGTCCATAGGTTTTTCGACGCCTTCAGGGCAGTTGATCGATTCGATCGTTTTTGGAGGACAAGGGGAGGATGTGAGCTTCGGGAGATTGGTCGATGGCTTTGGAGCCTTCGGACCGCTTCCAAAGCCAACCCCTCGCGCGAGCAACGTGCTTCCGGTTGGCTTTCGGATTTCGGCCAGCGTTTCTGGAGCGAGCTTGTTGCTGCGTTGGATGTCCACCGCCGGAGATCGCTATCAAGTGCAGTCGCTGGCTGATCTCGGGAACCGCTCATGGGAGAGCGCTGGGGCTGAGATTCGATCCCATTCGGAATCCAGCGCGGAAATTTTTCTCGGAGGCGTCGGCCGATTTTTCCGCGTCGTTCGTCTGGAATGAACATGTTGCGCGCCCCGCCGGCTCAGCGCGCTTGGTCAGCAATTCTTATTTTGACTCGGAGCGCGGGATTTATCCCGCTTCAAGGTCCGCCACACTGAACGCTTTCGGGCTATTTCCTGCGCCTCTCGCGGTCGCAAGCTGAAACGGACTGAAGTCCGTGCTCCAAAATGAGACCACCCCGAACTTTTTACGCGCGTTGCGCCCATGAACCACACCAGGCGCAACTCTTTGCGAATCAATGGAAGCATTTCGAGATTCATGGGCAGGGGACACCTCGATTTTTTCGACGCGAAATGCGGCCATGAAACGGGTGCCTCCTCTCCCGCCCTTCCGCCGCCGCCACAAGGGCTATGGCGGACAAGTCGGGCACCCTCTCCTCCGCCCCAAAGCGGAGGAGAGGGACGGGGAGAGGAGGTGCTCCTCCGGTTCATGGCGAGAATTGTTGGCGCCTGGTGGATGAGCTTGCGTTTCATTCCCGCGGGAGCAAAGTAGCGGTCCGCTTCGAATGAGGCGGAGGGGTCATGCCACTTTGGCGTTTCGCCCGGATGCGCCGGCCCGTGGCTCAATGGCCGCGTTTCGCTGGGAAACGCAGTTGGGTGGTCCGTGCCGGCTCACAAACGAATGGGCGATTGGCGCAGCGGTTAGCGCGTCTGCTTTACACGCAGTAGGTCGGGGGTTCGAATCCCTCATCGCCCACCATCTTCATCTTTAACTGGCAGCGTCGGCGGCGCGCCACAAGCACAACGCGGCGAGCGTGCGGTAGGGTTTCCACTTGCGGCCCGCTTTCTCCAGTTCTTGCGGCGTCGGTTTTCGACGTTTCCGGTAGGCCAGCTGAAAGCCTCGTTGGACTCCGAGGTCATGGACCGGCAGCACGTCGGGCCTTCCCAGGTTAAAGATCAGAAGCATCTCGACCGTCCACGTTCCAACGCCTTTGATCGTGGTGAATCGTTCGATCAGCTCTTCGTCGCTCAACGAGTCGCACTCTTCTAGAGAGGGGATGGAACGACTGGCCGTTCGCTTAGCGAGGTCGAGCAGATAACGAGTCTTGGCGCGGGACAAACCGGCGCGGCGCAGCGCCTCTTCCGGGGCTGCGAGCACGTCGCCCGGATCCGGAAAGCCCGGTGCTGGGAATAAATCCACAAAGCGGCGCAGGATGGTGCCTGCCGCTTTGCCGCTGAGTTGTTGATGGATGATGGCCTGGGCAAGGGACTGGAATACAGGCAGACGCCTCGGGTTGTGCGTGATGGGGCCCACGCGTTGAATCAAGGCCCCCATCAAGGGGTCGTTCGCGGCAAGATGGGTCGAGGATTCCAGGTTCATCAGTTCTTGCGGCGCTTTGGCTGCGCGGTCTCAACAGAGATAGGGATATTTACAAGATCCGCGGCCGGCTCGCACGCTTAAAGTTCGAAATCCGCGCTTGTCAGACGACCCCAATGTTGGACAATGATGGCTCTCCTCATGAAACACGCTGCTCCGATTCCCTTTACTTTTCTAGCCGCCCTTGCGCTTTCCTCGATTGCCGTCTCGAGCGCGACCGTGCGAGGGCGGATCGTCGATGAAAGAACGGGCGCCCCGCTTCCGGCACGGATTTACATCAGCGATGCGGCCGGGAGATGGCATTTTCCAAAGTCCGAAGGACCGGCCGGATCGTCGATTCCTTACCAACGCACGTACGGCGGCAACACCAACGCAACGGAGCAGCACACGACGCTCTCGGCTCACCCGTTCACGATCGAACTGCCGCCCGGCCGGTACGAGGTGGGCATCGAGAGAGGCAAGGAGTACCGGGTTTTTGGCGGTGTGTTGAATGTCCGAGGCGAGGCTCGAGAGGAGGTCACTTTCAAGCTGCGGAGATGGGTGAATATGGCCCGTCGCGGATGGTTCTCAGGGGACACGCACGTCCACCGCCAGCCGTCGGAGATCGCGAACGCGCAATTGGCGGAAGATGTCAACGTGGTGTTGCCGGTGGTTCATTGGACGACGACGGATCGAGTCGCGCCGAGCCAATCGCCCAGGAATTTCAAGGGTGATTTTGGAGCGGGGTTGATTCGCGCGGACGCTACCCATGTCTGTTACCCGTTGAATACTGAATATGAGATTTTTTCCACTGGCGGGACTAACCACACTTCCGGCGCGTTCGTGGTGGCGCATCACCGGACACCGTTTGACATGCCTGTGTTTCCACTCAAGGGAATCGCCGAAAAGGCGCGCGCGGAGGGCGCCCTGATTGATTTGGAGAAACACAACTGGCCCTGGTCGATGGCGGTGGTTCCAATTCTCCATCCGGATCTCTTTGAGCTCTCAAATAATCATTTATGGCGAACCCACTTCGCGGTTCGGCGGTGGGCGGTGCCGGCGCCCGCCTACATGGGGATCCCTCAGGGGGGCTTGGAATCCGAGACGGACTGGGCGCTTTATGGATTCCAAACGTACTACGCGTTGTTGAATTGCGGTTTCAGAATGAGCCCCACGGCGGGCACGGCGAACGGCGTGCATCCGGTTCCGCTGGGTTTCGGAAGAGTGTATGTCCACCTCGAATCTGGGTTTGACTTCGACCACTGGATGGCCGGGCTCAAGCGCGGAGCGAGTTTCGTGACGACCGGGCCCATGTTGATCGCGACGATCGATGGCAAGCGTCCGGGCCACGGTTTCAAGATGAAGACTGGAGAGACTCGCCGACCGAAGGTGCGGGCGCACATGTTGAGTGACAGTCCCTTGACGAGCGTGGAGTTTGTCGTGAACGGCCGCGTGGCGCAGAGCGTTCAGCTGGAACAGGAGTTCTCCAAGGAGACCATCGAGCGAGTGGTGGTTTCGGATCCCTTGGAACTGCGCGGTCCGGGATGGATCGCGGTGCGTTGCTGGAGCCGGTTGCCGGACGGACGGATGCGGTTTGCGCACACGGCGCCGCACTATTACGACGTCCCAGGTGAAACTCCAAGGCCCACGCGGCAGGAGGCGGATTTCCTTGCGACGAGAACCCGCGAAGAGATCGAGCGCAGCCGCGGTTTGATTCCCGCCTCGGCGTTGGCGGAATATCAAGAATCGCTCCGGTTCTATGAAGGACTCAAGGCCGGGGCGAGGTGAGGGCGTCGCGGATCTGGCAACACTTCGCGCATCTCGTCACATTCGTTCCACGGTCTCGATCCCAAGCAAGTCGAGACCCTGCTTCAGGACCTGGCTTGTGAGGAAACACAACCGCAAGCGGGCGTCGCGGTGCTCGGGTTCTGTTTTCAGCACGGGACAGCTTTCGTAAAACCGCGCGAAGTGCCCCGCAAGCTCGAACAAATACGTGCAAAGGTAATTGGGGCGGAAATCCGCGGCCGCAGCGTTGATTGCCAGGCCGAAATGGAGCAGGTGCGTCGCGAGTTGCCGCTCGTCCGCATGGGAGATGGACAATGCCCCCGTCAAGTGGATCGTGGATTCGGCTTCCACCTTTCTGAAGATGCTCTGAAGGCGCGAGTACGCGTATTGCAGGTAGGGTGCGGTGTTTCCGTTGAATGACAGCATTTTATCCCAGCTGAACATGTAATCGCTCTGACGATTGGGAAGCAAGTCGGCGTATTTGATGGCGCCGATGCCCACGACTCTGGCGATTTCACTCCGCTCCGATTCGGGCAAATCTGGGTTCTTGGCGGTCACGATAGCGTGGGCGCGAAGCTCTGCCTCATTGAGCAGATCGGTGAGGCGCACCGTGTCCCCGGCTCGCGTTCGGAAAGGCCTTCCGTCTTCGCCGAGGATAGAACCGAACCAAACGTGCGTGAGCTTGACCGACGCCCCCGGGAGCCATTTTCGGCAAATGCCAAAGAGTTGGCTGAAATGCAATTGCTGGCGACCGTCCGTGACGTAGACGATTTCATCGGGATTCCAGGTCTCAAGCCGGTAGGCAACGGTTGCCAGATCGGTGGTTGTGTAATTCGCCGCCCCATCACTTTTGCGCACCAAGGCCGGATGATCCTTTAATTCCTGGGATTCATCGAAGAAGACGACGACAGCGCCATCGCTGAGCCGGGCGATTTGCCGCGCGAGCAGTTCATCGACCACGCCCTTGAGCCTCGAGTTATAGAAGCTTTCGCCAAGTGAGTGATCGAATTGCACTCCTAATCGCCCGTAGATGCGATCGAATTCGGCCTGCGACCACCGGATCATATCCTCCCAAATCGCCCGGTTCGACGCATCGCCTTCCTGCAGTTTCTTCAATTCGAAACGAGCGGCCTCGAGCGTTTCAGGATTGGACTCGCACTGGGAGTTGACGGCTTTGTAGAGACGTTCCATTTCGCCCAATGGATCTTCTTGAAGGGCCTGTTGCGAAAGGTTGGAGCGCCAGCCGACGATCAATTTCCCGAATTGGGTTCCCCAATCTCCAATGTGGTTGTCCTTGATGACCCGATGACCCATGAACCGGAGGATTCTTGACAGACTCTCCCCGAGCAAGGTGGAGCGAATGTGGCCAACGTGCATGGGCTTGGCGACGTTCGGAGAGCTGAAGTCAACCACGATGGTTCTCGATTTGCCCTGCTGTCCCAGCAACTTTCTGGGGTCGCCTTCTGTTTGAGACAACGCGGCTGCGATCGCCCGGTTGGAGAGTTTGAAGTTGATGAAGCCCGCTCCAGCGACGTCGGCGGAGTCACACACGTCGGAAACCTGGGTGCGGCTGAGGATCTCAACGGCGAGCTGACTCGGGTTTCTTCTCAACCGCTTCGCCAAGGCCATGGAGACGTTCGACTGGTAATCCCCAAACCTTGCGTCTGGACAAGGCTGAACGAGAACGTCGGCGAGGGTCGCATCGGGGACTACCTCAGCCACCGCACGGCGGAGGCGTTCCTCAAGGGTGACATGCAGCATGAAACTTACTTGGAATTGGATTCCGCGCGAATGATGCGGTACATCTCGGACGCGGTGGGGGCATCCTCGAGAGCTTGGCGAAATTCCCGGCGATGGAGCAATTTAGCAATCGTGGCGAGGGTGTGAAGATGCTTCTGGAATTGTCCCTGTGGCACGAGGAACAGCATCACCAAGTTGACAGGTTGATTGTCTAGAGCCTCGAAGTTGACGCCTTCTTGTGAACGGCCGAGCGCCCCGACGACTTCCTGGATTAGCTCTGTGGAGGCGTGTGGCAGGCCGATTCCAAACCCGATGCCGGTGCTCATGGAGCTTTCGCGCTTGCGGACCACCGAGATAATCGAGGCCCTGTCAGCGGACTTGATTTTTCCGGTTGCCACGAGCTTGTCAATGAGTTCGTCGATCGCCTGCCATCGATCCACGGCCTTCAAATCAACAATGATCTGGTCCGTGCTGAGAATATCACCCAAATTCATAGAGGTCTCTTAAAGGCTTGCCCATTTCGCAGCAAGTCGAACACCTTTTCAAGATAGAATTGGTCAGGGAGTCTGCGGAGTGGCACTCGTCCCTCGACGAATACGCCGCCAGGCTGGTTGGGGATTCCTGGGCAAAGAGGGAACGCCGAAGTGGATGTGGAAGAGAACTAAGTGGGCACTGCCGAAGAAACTGAATCGTGGGCTGGCAACTAGGGGATTGGGAGTGATCAGACGAAAGGGTCAAATGGATCTGGTTTAGAATTTAATTGCATCGAACGGCACTTTTTGCGATGATTGCTGGCATGGATCATCCAATGCAAGGGAAGCGTAAGCAAAAGCTGATTTTTCAGGCATCAGGGTTAATAGTTTAAAGTTGACTTGAGGTGCTAAATCGTTATGTTCTATTGGGTTTGGCGAGGGAAGAGAATTTAGTCAAACAGGTCGGGAAAATACGCATTATGATCACGATAAAACAAATTTTACTGGCATTGTTGGTGGCGGGCTGCCTGTCGTCTGCCTCGTCCACGGCGATTGCCAAAGATGGAACCTCGTCGGCTTCGTCGGTTGCGGGAAAGCTAAGCAATTCAACGGTGCTTGAACTGCCTGCAATTGCCTCTCAACTCGTGGCCAAAGCCTCCAAGAGCAACAAGCAGCAGGTGGCGCTTGAAGTGGTTTCAGTAGTGGCAAAAACCAATCCCGAACTCCTTCCGTCGGTTGTTGCCGCGGTGATCTCCGAAATTCCGAGTGCTGCTGCGAAGGTGGCCTCGGCCGCCGTTCAACTAGCACCCGAGCGACTGTTTGAGATCGCCAAAGCGGCGGCTGTCAGCGCGCCGAAAAAAGCGGAGGACGTTGCTTTAGCGTTGGCCGCCATCCAGCCGAAAGAACTGCTTAAGATTTGCTTGGCAATCGCTAAAGGGGCTCCTTCAGAAGCGGGTCGTGTGATCATTCCGATAGCGAGAGCGTTCCCGATGGAGAGTCACCTAGTTTATTCCGGTTTGGCTCATGGCGCTCCAGAACAGGAGCCCGCGATCACGGATGGATTGTTGAAGGCGTTGCCGGGTTTGCAAAATACCGCCTTCGGCGAGGAAGTTCGCAAATCGAGATCTGGAGTGGCAAGCATTATCACGACAATCAAGCGCAAAGTGGTCATTGTGAACAAGACTTTGGATGTGGTCACCGAGCTTGCAAAGAAGTTGGAGAAGACGTTCAACGATGCGGCCGCCGCCTCTGGAACCAGCACAGCCACTACCGTCAGCGGGTTCGCCAAGAGCTTGTTGTCAGGAGCCATCACTGTGGATACAACCACCGGTGAGGTCAAAATTGATGCCACTAAGCTTGATCCGAATAGCGCTGTAGGCAAAGAGTTCGCGAAGCAGGACGTGTTAGCCGACTTTGTCGCGAGTGCGACCGACGATGTCAAAACCGAACTTGGAAAGCAAAGTTCTCAATTGAACCAAGCTTTATCAAACGCGACCAAAGAAGATATCATAACTGGAACAGAGGATGTCATCACGGTTATTCTAAGTCAGGACACCGTGCGTCCGTACAACCAGCCATAACCAGCGCCTCAGGGTTCCAAGCAACAATGCTATCCATCCCATAATTAACACAGCGATCCGAAAGCTAAGTATGAATAAATCTCTCATTGCAATTGCGGCGTTGGGTTTAGGTTTTTTTACGATTCCAAGGGCGGAAGCGAAAACCGTTTATGACAATGCGACGACCTCCAAGAACAACAATCTGTTCGAGACGGTCGAGTTCGGTGACCAGATTATCCTGGACAACAATTTCTTCCCGCTATCAGTGCTGGATACGTTCATTTTTCAGTATGTGGGCGTCAACTTTAGCGGAGATGAGACTGCCCGGATTCGCTTCTACAAGAATGATGGGGAATTGGGCAAGCCTAGCTCGTTGATTTTTGACAGCCTGGACTTTGAAGTTCCGGGTGCTCCTGAAGGGGCTTCTGTGGATCTTGGGGACTTGGGTGTCGTGGTGGTGCCGAGAACATTTACGTGGACTATAGCCTTCACTGGGATAAACAGCGCAAGCGGTGAGCAGGCTGGTTTGAGTCTTTACGGTCCGACTGCCGTTGGAAGCGGTTTTTCCGATTATTGGGCTCGAAATGGCAATGATTGGGCCTTGAAGAGTATTCCCGTAGGCGATGCAAGCTTCGCGGCCCTGATCAATGGCACGCCAGTGATTCCTGAACCAAGCACGGTGGCGTTGTCGATCGTTGGACTAACTCTTCTCGGGATGCGATGCAGAAGGAAGAAATGATGTAAACTTTGGAAAGAGTTCGTGAGTTTCTGGGTGCCAAAGCAATTTAACACCTTTTTTCTTTTCGTGAATGGCTCGAATATTGCTTCACCGGTTTGACGGCAGCTTTTGTGAGTTAGTCTTGGTTGCCAGTGTTTAGGTCGGAGCACGAAGATTAGTCGCAACCCGTGCCCCTATCCATCTGTGCAGCCGTCCAAGCCTGCACTAGGGTGCCGGACGATTTGTTCGTCGATTAGGCTGCTCGGGATTCCTGTGTTGCGAGGCGGGGCGAGGCGTGCTACCAATGCGCAGAGTCTCGTTGTTAGAGCTTCTTGTGAAACAGTTTGCGTTGTGGTTTGAATTGACGCGCCGAAAATTTGGTGAGAACTGCGGACGCCAAGATGGGGCAATAGTTTGATCAAGAGATTATGAAACGAACGTTCACTCAAAGCTTGCGAGCTGGGGTTTTGGTGATTTGGTTGTGCGTCTTGGGATTCGCCACGACTGGAATCGGCGGTGTGGTGTACGACAACGATAATGGTCGAACAGGCGGAATCTTTAATCCCGGTGTCGAATTTGGAGATGAGATTGTTTTGACGTCCGTGATTCCCACTTCCAAGAGTCCTCTTTCCATTACGGGCGCGTATGTGTTGGTTGCTCCCAATGGCTATTCGGGTGGAGCCAATGTCACCCTCAGGATCCGAAAACTGGATGGACCGTCCGCACCGACGGATCCTCTGAAGCGGCCGGGTCCAGGAACGCTCCTAGGGTCTGGATCCGCATCTGTCCCGGTTCTTTCTCGAACGACACGAGTCTTCGTCAATCTTTCAGCAACTTTGGAGTCGCCTGATATTGTCGTCACTGCACAGTTTAGCGGGTTAACATCCACCGCTGCTTTGGGAGTTATGATAGCGGACGGCGCATCTGGGGGCAGGAGTTCAGCCGCGGAGTTGTGGGTGAACGCCGCGGGTGCTTGGAAAGTTCAGACCCTAGCGCCCAGTCCTTCCAATTTGGGTTTCATTCTTGTCGGGTCCGAAGGTCAAAACGTCTTGAGGGTCGGAGGAGGAACAGCAACTTCACCTCAGACCTCCCGGAGTTATCAGGGGAAAAGCGGCGTGACTTTCCCCGCAAGAGGTTCCTTGGTGTCCTTTAGCGGCACGAGAACTTTGACCGTCAGGGTCGAGGATCCTAGCGGAGACAAGTTGACCGTGGGAGGTGTGTCCGCCGATGCCAATGGTGTCCTAACTCTGAAAGGAGGCTCGGAAGCTGATGTTCGAAACATACTCGAATCGCTCGAGTATGAGAATACCTCGAACAATCCCCGCTTGGGAGCCCACGTTATCACTTTCTCGACGGGAGACTTAGCCTCGAGCCTCACTATCAACGTGAGTGGTGTGAACAACTATTCACCTGTTGTCGCCTTGGACACTAAGAATGGCGCTCAGACAACGTACGAGCGAAACCAGTTTGTGCTGGGCGAGGATTCCATCGTCGTTCCTTTCACCTTCTTTGATGCGGAAGGCACCGGTTTGCTGAATGTCACCGCTCTGAGTGACAACCCGGCAGTGATCAGCAACTCAGATTTGGAAGTGAAGACAGTCGTCGATGCCCAGGGCAATGGAACTGGAGAGTTGACTATTAAGCAGGCCAACGTGCCAACCAGCACCATTTATCCCGACGGTTTGAGACTTGCGATCATCGCTACGGACAAGGGCAATAAGAAGGGTTCCGTGGTAATCAACGTCAAGGTGAAGGCAGTGTTCGTGAACAAACCTCCAAGCTTCGTCATTCCTGGCAATAATGCCGCGAAAGTTTGGTCCATGGATGAGGACGGGGTTCTCGAGCTTCCGTTTACGATTTCCGACGATGTTGCCGAAGGCGTGACGATCACCAAATTATCCAGCAATCCGAGCCTCATCAGCGTCGATTCAGTGGTTGCCAGACTCCGGTTGTTTGCGGGGGCGAGTGGGACCTATTTCGAAATCAAACCCCAGCCCGAACAGAGCGGGACCGCGAGTTTGACGCTGACTGTGCGTGACAAGGATGGGGCAACAACCAACCAGGTGCTGAACATCAAGGTCAACGCAGTCCCCGACGCTCCGGTCCTTACATTCAAGGCCACCGCGTTCACGGGCGTCGAGTTTCAACCGGCGACCGACAACGAGGTTGTTTCGGCGGGTTTGATCGTGAACGTCCCGTTCGAAGTGGGGGACGTTGACGCCGACGATACCGTCACCCTTTCGGTGGAGTTGGACGATGTGGCGAAAAGACTACTGAGTGATGTGAAGATCATTCCGGCTCCCAAGATGCTGTTGTTGTCGCCTAGGGCATTTCAAAGCGGCGGGCCCGGAAAGATCACTCTCGTGGCGACCGACAAATCCGGATTGAGCGCGAGGAAAGAGTTTACGTTGACGATACCGGACATCAACAATCCCCCGGCCTTCGCGGACATCGAGAGTGTTGCTGGACAGAATGCGGTGCGTTTTCGAGTGATTGACGAACTGCCTATTACGGCGGCTAACTTGTCCGCGATCTCGGATCGGCTGGATTTGGTCCCGAATGACTTCGTATTCTCAAAGGATGGAGATTTTTGGGTGATAAGCTACAAGCCCCTTCGGGCGAAAGAGGGAGGCACTGCCACGATTACGCTGACTGTGAAAGATGCCGCAAATGCCAGATCCTCGGGGAAGATTTTCGTGGCGGTTGCTAAACTGACAGCGCCGCCGGTGCTTGCACTTGAGGCTAGCGCGACGGCGGAAGCTGGCGCCATGTTTGAAACGGTCTTTGGAGTCGACGATGCCAGCACGCCGGCCAGGAATCTCAACGTGAGCGCGCAGGTCGTCAGTGGGGAATCCATTGTTGCCTCAATCAACGTGGACAAGATTCTCGACGTCGCCGGCAAACAACGAGCTCTGTCAATTGCACTGGCTCCTGGGAGATCCGGAGACGTGCAAGTGCGGATTCAAGTGAGCGACGAAGATGGGGAAAGCACTTCCGCGATTTTGAAGCTACGGGTCAATGCGGCGCCTACATTGGTCCTGCCCAAAGAAGGCTTCGTTTTGGCGGGCGAGACGTTTGTTTTGGAGTTCGAGGTGGGAGACGATATAACGCCTGTGGCGGCGCTTGTGATGGCAGTGAAGACTTCGGGGCTGGCTCCGTCCACGGCACTTCCCCCGCTTGTGCCGGTCTTGGGTTCGGCAGGCAAAAAATTCCGGCAATCGATAACAGTCGCGAAGGTTTTAGGGGTCATGACGGTTGAAGTGTCCGTCAAAGACGGTGATGGGGGCGAAGTTTTGGGTTCGTTCCTATTAAATGTTGTGGAGGATCAAAAAGCTCCCCCGGTGATCGCGGCACTGCCAGTCCAAGTCCTTCTCGAAGACTTCGGACAGCATCGGCTGGATTTGGAGATCACAGATCCGGACACGGCGATCAGCAGTTTAAAAGTGGATGTAGCCCTCCCATTGCCACCGTTTATAGAGAATGCCGCCATCGTGTCTTCGGTTAGGGGAGACGGCAAAGTTCTTCTATTGACGTCGAAGAAGGATCAATTTGGCGAGGGTGTTCTTACGGTGACGGTCACGGATGGGACCAGTGTGGTTACCAGGGCAGTGACCGTGCGTGTGGCATCCGTTAATGATCTGCCTTTCATCACGGGCGTAACAGGCCTGCCAGCAGCCGTGGCTGGCGCCAGGGAATTGGTGATGCAGCAGACGCCGACGAAAACTACGCCTTCGGCCAAATTAACATTCAGCGTGACGGATGCCGACATCGGCGACCTCGTCACGCTCAGTTTCAGATCGAGCAATGCATTGTTGTTGCCGGGCAGCAGTTTCGTGCTGGAGTCCGATGGGCGAACCTTGACCCTATCTCCCGTGGCCGCTCAAACGGGGACCAGTCAAGTCACCGTGATCGCGGAAGACAAGTTTGGCGGTAAAGCAAGCGAGACGTTTGTCGTTCGCGTGGAACCCAGCGAGAACGCGCCTCCGAAGATCACGGGTTTGAGGGACCGCGTGATGCTGGAAGATGGCAAGATCCAAATCGAGTTCGCGCTGGAAGACAGCGAGAGCGCCGCGCGGGAACTCGTGCTCGCTGGAGTATCGGACAACCAGGCTCTTGTTCCAAGCGGAGACGTGCAGGCGGCTCTTTTGAGTTCAGGAACGACCTCACAAAGAAGCCTGGTGCTGGCCCCAGCCGCCAATGAATTTGGAGTCGCCACCGTCACCCTTACGGTTTCGGACCCACAAGGCCTCAAGTCGTCGAGTTCGTTCAAACTCACAGTGGCGGCAGTGAATGACGCTCCAACCATTTCCAAGATCGCGGATCAAGCGATCAATGAGAATGGTTCGCGGGATTCGATCGCTTTCTCGGTGGCAGACATCGAGGACGACAAGCCTGTTCAGCGAGCTCTGGCGGTGGCGGTGAAAACCTCCAATCCCTCGCTTCTGCCGGTGGCCGCAAAGCCTGGCGATCCTGGCATCGAGCTATCCGGAACCGGTGGGGCTCGCGCGTTGAAGTTGACTCCAGTGAAGGGCCAGTTTGGGAATGCCACGGTCATTGTGGTGGTCACCGATTCCGGAGGCTTGGAGGCGAGCAGCCGATTTGAAGTAAGAGTGAACGCCAGCGCGAACACGCCCCCCATCATTTCCTCCTTGAGTCGTGGAATCGTGGATGAAGATAAAGTTTTTGGTCCCGTCGCCTTTACGGTTGGTGACCGCGAATCCTTGGGAGACCTCACGTTGGAAACCGATTCGAGCAACAAAGAGCTCGTCCCGCTGGATGGGATTGAAATGACCGTTGAATTGGCCGACGCGGCCAGGAAGCGTTTGACGGTTCGGCCGGCCTTGAACAAGAATGGTTCAACCACCATCACGATCCGAGTCAAGGATCCCCAAGGCCTTTCCGCCCAGACACAGTTTGAATTGGTCGTGAATCCCGTGAACGACGCGCCTGTGATCGCCCGGATTCAGGATTTGAATCTGAACGAAGACGAGAGCGTGGCCGCAGTGCCCGTGATCTTGTCGGATGTCGACAGCCCGCTCAGTTCTATCAAACTTGAAGCCAGCACGTCGGACGCGGAAATACTGCCGTTGAGGAATTTGGTTTTAACGGGATCCGAGGGCGATCGAAAACTTGGGTTCGTGCTGGCCTCTGGAAAATCAGGAGTTGTGCGCGTCACGCTGACCGCGCGAGATTCGAGCGGGGCCGTTGGAACGACGGCGTTTGTTGTGAGCGTCAAGGCCAATGTGAACCTGCCTCCAACCATCACGGATCTGGCGGCATCCATCACCATCGATGAGGACAAGTCGTCCGGGCAGATTCCGTTTAAGCTGGAAGACCCCGAGAAAGGAGCGGATCCGAATCTCGTGGTGGTGACTCAGACCTCGAGCAACACCCGGCTAATACGGAATCTTTCACTCATGATAGGCGGCAGTGGTCAGAATCGATTCTTGCAGTTCACACCCGCGAAGGATGAGTCAGGCGAATCGACGATCACTCTCAAGGCGACTGACCCTCGCGGTGCATCGGTGACTAAGACGCTATTGGCCATCGTGCGTCCGGTCAACGATCCGCCCGATATACGGGGAATCGAAGATGTCGTGACGGAGCAGAATCGAGCGGTCGTGGGCATTGATCTTGCCGTGAGCGATGTCGATAATCCCGTGGCCCAACTCCTGGTTTCGGCCGTGAGCTCCAGCGACGAAACGCTGCTTCCGCGGGCAGGCATACAGATTTCGATGGGGAGCGACGGGCAGGGGAAGTTAGGGTTGACCCCGTCGGCTGGACGATTTGGAGTGTCGACGGTCACTTTGAAAGTCGCAGACAACGCGGCGCCGCCTGGTGAAACGACGACTTCCTTCACGCTCACTGTGAAGCCATTGTCCAACACTCCTCCCACTTTGGATCCGATCGCGGATCTAGTTTTCGACGAGGATCCCGCCTCGCCCGTTGAGGCGGCGATCAAAGCGGTTGATCTCGAAACGCCTGCCAGCGCTCTCGGGTTTGAAGTGGTTTCGAACAACGAGGATTTGTTGCCACGAGCCGGCTTGTCGATTTCCGCGGATAGAACCAAGGTTCTCATTCGTCCCGCGTTGAATGCTTCGGGTGTCGCGACGGCGCGCCTCACCGTGACGGACAGCAGCGGCGAGAAAGTTTCACGGGAATTTAAAATCACAGTCAATCCCGTCAACGACGCTCCCGTGTTCAGCGCGGCGCAGAACACGATTGTCATGGACGAGAATACATCGAGAATCTTTTCATTCAGGGTGTTCGATCCAGACACAACGACTGCGAAGCTCGCGCTGGCCGCTGTGTCTTCCGACCCTCTGTTGTTTTCTTCTGACGGTCTTCGCGTGCTCGGCGGAGGCGGGGATTTGGCGACCCGTTACATCGTGGTACAGCCTGAATTGAACAAAAGCGGAACCGCGAAACTCACATTGACCGCGACGGATGACGGAGGAAAAAGCGCCTTTTTATCGTTGGATGTCACTGTCCTTCGCAGAAACAACTTTCCCGCGATCGAGGGGTTGCGAGACATCGAGGTGGAGCAAGGGAAAACTTCAGATCCCATTACGTTCACGGTGACGGATGTCGAAACTGGGGCGGTGGCGCTTAGTTTCGAGGCCGGTTCAGGGAACGCAAAACTGATTCCTCCGGGCAACATCGTCGTCACGAGAACCGGCGGTTCGAATTGGTCAGTCACTGTCAGACCGGTGGCGGATGGATTGGGCGTCGCGCCGATCACACTTCGGTTTAAGGACGCCGATGGCGGGGCAACGGACGGAAAATTCCTTGTCTTGGTAAAGGCATCGAACAATCCGCCGGCCATCACCGCCCCCGTGGGATGGAAGATGGACGAGGATATTGCGACGACCTTGTTCACCGCCACCACGGTTGGCAGTTCTCCTCTGATTGGGTTGAGCGACGATCTGACGCCGATCGACAATCTGGTTTTGAATGCGAGCAGTTCAAATCCGGGCCTGTTTCGTTCCATTGAGATCAGGCCGGTTCCTGGTCGGAGCACGGCGCGGCAACTGATGCTCATACCGGCTTTAAACCAGTTCGGTGAGGCGGATTTGACCATCACGGCGACGGATGGCGGTGGTTTGACGGGCACCGCCGTGATCAAGGTCGGCGTTCGGTCTCGGAACGACCTTCCAACTCTGGGGGTGATCCCGCCCCAGGCCGGTCCGGAGAATAACTCGATCGGCCCGATTCCATTGACTTTTGACGATGTGGAGACCGCCAAAGCGCTGCTCTTGTTTTCTGTCACGTCAGACAACAAGGAGTTGTTCGCCCCTGGAAACAGCGGCGTTGAACCGGGAGGCTTGGTGTTGAGGCCCAGTTCGAATCGATCCGGCTCTGCCACAGTGACTGTGACCGTGACCGACCGCGATGGGGGCCAAGCGAGTCAATCTTTTCCAGTAACCGTTCGCAAAGTGAATGCCGCGCCTGTCATCCGGTTGCTAGTTGGAGCGGATCAAAGCATGCTGGAAGACGGAACATCGGTAGTTCCGATCGAGATTCAGGATCGTGATTCGGACTTGGCATTAGTCAAGGTGAGCGTTGCGTCGACGTCTTCTAATCCTTTGCTCTTTGGGGTTGGCTCACTTGTGCTAAGCGGAAGCGGGGGCAGCCGGTTGCTGACCATTAAACCCAGTCCGGATCAGAGCGGGAGCGCGGTGTTGGCGTTAACCGCCACGGATAGCGAAGGCGCGACCGCCTCCGTGGCATTCCAGGTGACTGTGACCCCGGTGAACGATTTGCCCGAGGCAGGCCTGATTCCACCCCAGTCGGTGATTGTTGGAGGCGGCAGCGTGAACGTCGAATTCACCGCGACGGACAGGGATTCCACCCTGACGCCAGAGAGTTTCAGCTTTTCTCAGCATCCAGGCCTTGTGTTCACGTCTGCCACCGGAGCTGGATCTAACTGGTCTTTCAAGCTGCTGGCCGACGCCTCGGAGACATCGGAGATTTCCGTCCGATTGACGATCAACGACGGGCAAGGCGGGATCGTCACGAGGACTTTTCAAGTGCTGACTCTCATTAACACTCCGCCGTCGCTGAGCTTTGGGAATGAAGGGCCGATCAGTGTTGCCCTCGACGCCAGCGCTACTCTCCAGACAGTGCAGCAAGTGATTCTCATCGGGGACAAGGAAACACCCGTGCAAAATCTGACCGTGGACATTCAGTCCAGCCACAAAGACATTCTGCCGGCACCAAGGATAGAGTTGAGCGGCACCGGGTCGCGGAGGTTGCTCAAGCTAAGTCCGGTGACGACCGGCGTGCTGGAGAACGCGACGGTGGAGATGACGGTGACGGTCACCGATCAAGGCGCTCTTTCCGATGGATCCAGTCAGGTGACTAAAACCAGTGTCTCCAAAACATTCCTGGTTCAGTTTGTATCGAACCAGCATCCGCCGACAATCGTCTTGGAACCCCTCCCGGGAGGGGGCACAGATTTGGTGATGGAGGAGGATTCGATCTCTCCGGCGCGCGGTTTGGTGTTGGGAGATCAGGATGCCGCTGACCTTCCATCGTTGAAGATCAGTTACTCCGTCTCGGCAGCCTCTTTGATCGATTCCCTGATCTTTAGTGGGGAAGGCCCCAATCGAACTGTTCAAGTTGTTCCCGTGAAGGATGCCTTTGGGACCGGCATTGTGACGCTTTCCGTAAACGATTCCTCCGGGCTGGTGGGGTCGTCAAGCTTTGTTGTCGCAGTGACGCCGTTGAATGATCCGCCGATCATGGATGCGATCCTCGATCCATCTGAAATCCCCGAAAACTCTGGTGTTCAAAGCGTGGCGATCACGGGCATCGCGGCAGGCCCGGCGAACGAAACCGAGTTAGGGACAACCGTGCAGGCGGCGTTGGATCCGCAAGCGGGAGAGAACGCCCAGCTGCTTGAGAATTTGGCAGTGAGTTACGAACCCAACGCGACGAACGCGAAGCTGAGTTACCGTCCGGCGCCCAACCAGAGCGGAGTGGTGACCGTGGCGGTGACGGTGACGGATGGCGCCCCTGTGAAGAGCAGCGTGACTCGGAGATTCAAAGTGCGCGTGCGCGCGGTCAATTCGCCTCCCGTAGTCACATTCCCCAACGATGGGAACAGGGTCGCGTTGAGCGTGGTGGAGGGAATGACAAGCTCGGCGAGACAGTTCAGGATCGGCGATGTGGATACGCCGCTCGCGGATTTGAAAGTGAGCGTTCGTTCCTTGAATCCTGCCTTGTTCGGGACTTCCGATATAGCGGTGGGAGGCGCGGCGGGTTCCGCGCTGAGAACCGTTTCTGTGAAGTCCAGTGAGGGGAAGACAGGGAAGGGTCAATTGGAATTGTCGGTGGCGGATGCAGAGACAACGATCCTGACTCTGATCGATGTGGTCGTGACGCATCGGCCGACCATTGCTTTGGCGGAAGGCCTCGATTCGCAGGGGAATCTGACGGTGTTTTTGGGCACAGAAAGCGGGGCGGTTCTCTTTGATGTGGCGGATGTAGAGACTCCGGCGTCGAAACTTGTTGTGTCATCAATCGTGGAGGACCCCAGTTTATTTCAGCTTTCATCCGCCAGGATCGATGGCGGAAAGCTTCGGGTGCATATCGCTCCATTAACCGCCAATCTCGATGGGGCCATCACCGTCACGGTCACGGATGCGGACGGTGGTTCCGATTCCCACACCTTCAGAGTGTTTGTGAAGCCCCGGATTTTGCCTCTCACCGCAACCATCAAAGGAGGCTCCGGGAGAATAGCTGGAACAAAGACAAGGGTGGTATTCGAATCCCAAGCGACAGGCACGGGGGCCATCCGTTATCAGTGGATGAAAGGAACTGGGCTGATTATTGGGGCCACCGGTCCCAATTACGTCATTGAATCCGCGGTTTCGGACGATGCCGGGCGTTACACCTTATTGCTTTTGGATGATCTGAGCTCGGCATCGGCGAGTGTTCAATTGACGGTGCTGGCGCCTCCGGTGATTCTCCAGCATCCGAGCCCAACAACCACTGTGGCGGAAGGGGGCGCGTTCGTTCTCGAGGTGAGGACCGATGGCGAGGACTACGAATACCAATGGAGGCGGGAGAGCGTGCCATTGCCTGGCCAATCCCGCTCCGCCTTGATCCGCGAGAATGTGACGAGCGAGGATAGCGGAACTTATGATGTGGTCGTGAGGCGCCGAGATTCGAATGATTCGGTGCGAAGCGAACCGGCCAAGGTCAATGTGTTGGGCGACTCGCTGGCGATGAGTGACGCGATCGAGTCGGCCCCCGAGTTGGGTTTGAAGCGCCCGATCGTGATCAACAATCGGCTCTCGTTAAGCGGAACGGTCACCGCGATCAACACCAGGGCCACGCGGCAAATTGGAGAACCCCATATCGCGGGAAAAATCAGCGGGAAATCCGTTTGGGCGAAGTGGACGGCTCCCAAGAGTGGCACGATGAAGCTGAATACGACGGGTAGTGATTTTGACACCTTGTTGGGGGTCTATCGGGCGCTTACTTCGCCTCCGAGCGCGGGGCAATTGGATTTGGTGACTTCGGACGATGACGGAGGAGGATCCTTCTCGAGCAGAGTTGAGTTCAACGCCGTGGAAGGCCGGGATTACTACATCGTGGTGGATGGCCGTCTGGGCCAGGAAGGCATCATCAAACTCAATGCTCGATTTCAGGAAACCTTCATTCTCTCTCCAGACATCGTTTACGACGTCGTGGATGTCTCAGCGTTTGAGGGTGATGAAGTGGTGTTTGGCGTGGTGGCCGAAAACGTGCTTTTCTATCAATGGTATTTCAATGGAGTGTTGCAGGTGGGAGAGACGGGGCCGGAATATCGAATCGAAAGCGCGACCTCGGGTCATGTGGGTGAGTATGAGGTGGTAGTGAGCAATGGCAGGGCCGAGAACGACAAGAGCAGCAAGGCGAAGTTAGTGCTCACGACTAATCCGGGTGAAGCGCCTGTGGACAAGCCGGGTGACACGGCTCTCTTGGCCAATACACCCGCATCGCAGGCGCTTGCCAGCCGGCAGAGGCTGTTCAGGCCCGTCAGTGCCGCAGCCGCGTCTGGATTTCGTGGCACGCAAGTTTACAACACCTTTGGATCCACGACCGAGTTGGGGGAACCGGAGTTGTGCGGCATCCTTGGAGGCGCGTCGCAATGGTCCAGCTATGTGGCGCCTTCGGATGGATTGCTGCGCGTGAGCACCGAGGGCAGTAATTTCGACACATTGCTCGGGGTTTTCACTGGGCCGGCGGATCAAGGCTTTGAAGCGTTGGTCTTGGTCGGATGCGATAATAACAGTGGCGCCGATGGCAGGACGAGTGTCGTGACGGTCCCTGTGAAGGCGGGCCAATCATACTATTTCGCCGTGGACGGGCCAAACGGCCAAACTGGGATTGTGAACCTGAACTACGCACTTTCATTGCCGGACGTGGCGGTGACCCTCCCGCCTCCCGCACCTGAGAGCGGTTTGATACAACTCACGGTTCCAGGAGTCCTGGGCGCCAAATATGTTCTCCAATCCTCGGTCAATCTCATCTCTTGGAGGACAGTGTTAGAAACAAACGCGGTGACGAATCCGCTGCAATTCCGAGATCCCGAAAGCGGGACATCCCCTCTTCGATTCTATCGCCTGATCAAGCCATAAAGAGAAGCCCGGGCAATCGATGTGTTTGCCGGCGAGGGGCCCGGAATCGGGAATGGCCGGTTGGGGACCCTATCCGCCGTCTGTCCCACTCGTGGACGCTTGGATGAGGGAAGAACGTGGCAAGGCATGAATGGGTCGCGATCGACCACTAATCCTGAATTGGCAGTTGCCCAAGGTGTATCTTCGCAAGATCCTGGCGATAAAGTTTTTCCGAATCGCTCACCAGATCCACAAGGGACGTGCCTCCTTCTTCGTCGAACCTTTCTCATCCAGGCTTTTGCAAATCTCCACGAGGTTCAACTTCAGTTTTAAGGATTAACTGTGAACGAAAAAAGGTTGCATCTGAGGATTTCGCCGCGCGCCGAGTCCGCGGTTCGTTCCGGGCATCCTTGGATTTTCGCGGACAGTGTGACGGAGTGCAGCCGAGCGGGCAAAACCGGGGAGGTCGCGGTCGTTTACGACCGTGGCGATCGATTTTTAGCAGTTGGTTTATACGATCCGGAATCGCCGATTCGCCTCCGAGTGCTGGAACGAGGCCGGCCCTGCCGAATAGACGGGGAGTTTTGGGATCGGCAGGTGCGCCGTGCCACTGAGTTAAGGCAGCGTTTGGCGACGGAAGGGACGGACGGGTACCGAGTGGTTCACGGAGAAAGCGATGGATTCCCTGGCTTGGTCGTGGATCGGTATAGGGACGTGTTGGTGGTGAAGATTTACACGGCGGCTTGGATTCCGTGGCTGGGCGAAGTTAGAGCTGCACTGGTGCGCTTATTGCATCCGACGACTATCGTGCTGCGCATGGGACGGAACTGCGTGGAACATGCGAGTAGGTGGACACCGATTCCCGATGTAGGCGGAACGGCTTTGGGAGTGTCTCCACTGGAAGATGGGTGTTTGCTGCACGGGTGGCTCGAGAGCGACGCTGTAGAATTCAACGAGAATGGCTTGGCTTTCGAGGCCGAAGCAGTCAGAGGCCACAAGACGGGATTTTTCCTGGATCAGCGCGAGAATCGGGAGAGAGTCGAGGCTCTAGCTCCGGGGAGGTTTGTGGTGAATACGTTCAGTTATTCGGGTGCATTCTCGGTGTATGCGGCTCGAGGTGGCGCGACCAGAGTGCTTGACGTCGACATCAGCACTCAGGCCTTGGAGGCGGGGAAGCGGAATTTCGAGCGAAACGCCGCGAAAGGAAAATGGCCGTGCGGAAGGGAAGGAATCAAAGCGGACGTGTTCTCCTGGCTCAAGGAAGCCCCGTCGTTGGGATGCGGTTTGATGGTGGTTGATCCGCCTTCGATGGCGAAGAGGGCGGTGGAGCGGGAGGAGGCTCTTCGGCAATATGCGCGGCTTGCTTCAGGCGCTATCCGCCATTTGCGCGAGGGAGGCGGCGTTCTGGTGGCGGCATCTTGTTCCTCCCACGTCAGCGCTTCCGACTTCTTCGAGGCCGTCTTGGGGGCGAGTCGGCGCAGTGGGCGCCGTTTTCGAGAGCTGGACAGGACAGGCCATCCGGTCGACCACCCGGCCGGTTTCAAGGAGGCTCTCTATTTGAAGTGCGTCTATCTGGAGTTTGGTTGAACCTTAAAACGGCAGTTGAGCATCTTGTAGAATTGAAAAAGCCTGGATGAGGAAGGCTTGACGAAAAGGGAGGCATATTCCTCGTGGATCTGGTGAGTGATTCGGAAAAACTTTATCGTCAGCATCCTGTGAAGATTCGCCTTGGGCAACTGACGTTTTAAAGTTGAACGGGGGTGACGGCGTGACGTGGGGTATTCATGAGAATGGAACGGTGTGGAAGAATTGCATCCAAACGCGCGTCAGGATGCCCTCGGCCGTCGCGCCAAAGGCTCCTGGTGAAGCCCAAAAGGATGGGAGATGTTCTGGCTCGGCACCCAGCGGGC
>SXGS01490196.1_pt1 | contig 21647 bp, 19 predicted proteins | sample 3174681 | NCBI WGS metagenome assembly SXGS01 (sample SAMN11356861, study PRJNA531348) | freshwater metagenome | isolation source: freshwater sample F1-80 | place: China: Fuxian Lake, Yuxi | collected 2017-12-25
ATCGCGGTCGGGGACGTGCTGGCGCCGCCCGCGAGCGAGCGGTCGCCATGAGCCGTGGCGCTCCGCGCAGCGCCCGCGACGTGGCGCGCGCGGTGCTGGCGCGCGTCGACGAGGGCGGGGCGTTCGCGACCCTCGCCCTCGATGCCGAGCTGGGCCGGGCGGAGCTCGACGAGCGCGATCGCCGTCTGGCCGCCGAGCTGGTCTACGGCACGCTGCGCCATCGGCCGCGGCTCGAGCGCGCCCTCGGCGCCTACGCCGATCTGCGGCGCTCTCCGCCGGCGGTGTTGCAGGCACTCGTGCTCGGCGCCCATCAGATCCTGATGATGCGCACGCCGGCGCACGCCGCGGTCGACGACGCGGTCGGCGCGGTGCGCGGGCGTCACGGCGCCAAGCTGGCCGGCTTCGTCAATGCGGTGCTGCGCAAGCTGGCGACCAGTGGCGAGCCGGCGCTGCCGGTCGAGCCGCGCGCCCGCCTGGCCGTCGAGCACTCGCTGCCGCCGTGGATCATCGACGAGCTGGCCGCGCAGGTACCGGCCGACGAGCTCGCCGCCGCGGTCGCGGCGCTGGCCACGCCGGCGCCGCTGTGGGTCCGGGTCAACACCGCGCGCTCGACCGACGTCGAGGACACCGCCCGGCGGGTCGCCGAGGCCAGCGCCGGCCTGATCGCCGAGGGCGCCACCATCGAGGCCACGCCGTTGTCGGCCACCGCGCTCGCCGTGCGCGGCGCCGGCGATCCGTCGATCAGCCCGTCGTTCCAGGCCGGCCGGTGGACGGTCCAGGATCTCGGCGCCCAGCTGGTGGGGGCGCTGGCAGCGCCGGTGCCGGCTCGGGTCCTCGATGCCTGCGCCGGGCTCGGCGGCAAGACCACGCACCTCGCCGAGCTGGGCTCCGCGACCGCCGGCACGACGATCCACGCGCTCGATCGCGCCGCCGCCAAGCTCGTGCTCCTCGAGTCGTCCGCACGCCGGCTCGGGTTGTCCGGGATCCGGACCATCGCCGCCGAGCTCACGGCCACCACCGCCGGTCTCGATCCCGCCTACGATCTGGTCCTGCTCGACGCGCCTTGCTCGGGCCTCGGCGTGCTCCGCCGTCACCCCGAAGCCAAGGCCCGGCTCACCGCCGCCGACCTCGCCGGCCTGGCCGTCACCCAGGCTGCGCTGCTCGACGCCGCCGCGGCCCGGGTCGCGCCCGGCGGCGCGCTGGTCTACGCGGTGTGCACGTTCACCCGCGCCGAGGGCCCCGAGCAGCTCGCCGGGTTTGTCGCCCGTCACCCCGAGTTCGCCGTCGAGCCGCCGGCCGGTGCCCTGGCGGCGCTCGCCGAGGGCGGGGCGTTGCGCACCTGGCCCCATCGCCACGGCGCCGACGGGTTCTTCGCGGTGCGACTGCGCCGTGCGATGCTGCCGCCGTGAGCTTTCCGTTCCTCTTCTACGGTGCCGCGCCGGCCGAGTGGTACGGCGGTGGTCGCCTCGACTACGAGATTCGCTTCGCGGAGGCGCCCGGACCGGCCGAGCGCGCGGCCATCGCCGCCGCGGTCCGCCTCGAGCTGGCCGGCAAGGCCGAGATCCGCCTCGACACCCACGACCGCTGGCACTGGGCCGACACCTGGGCGGCGCTGGTGGTGCGGACCCGGACCATGGACACCGACTGGCCGGTGTTCTTCGACGAGGTAGCGGCGTTGTTCGCCGCCATCCACGCCGCCTGCGCTGTCGAGCTGGTGGTGTGCCGCAGCGTCGACACTGCCCGCACCACCGATGATCCGTGGACGACGTGGACGCTCGAGTCCCGTCCCGAGATCCCGGCCCGCCCGCGCTGGACCACCGGCGGCCGCGCCAGCCACGATCGCTTCGCGGCCCAGGGGCCGCCACTGCCCGTCGAGGCCGCGTTCGACGCCGAGTTCGAGGCGGCGCGACGCGCGTGACCGATCAGCGCGGCGTGATAGCGTCCGACCGTGGTCACTTCCCGGCCGATCCGCATCGCACCGTCGATCCTCTCAGCTGACTTCGCGCGTCTGGGCGCCGAGGTCAAGGCCATCGAGGACGCCGGCGCCGACTACGTGCACGTCGATGTCATGGACGGCCACTTCGTGCCCAACCTGACCATCGGGCCGGTGGTGATCGAGGCGGTCCGCAAGGTGACGACCTTGCCCCTCGACGTCCACCTGATGATCGAGCACGCCGATCGCTGGGTCGGCGAGTACGCCCGCGCCGGCGCCGATCTGATCGGCGTCCATGTCGAGGCCTGTCCCCACCTGCACCGCACCATCGGCGCCATCCGCGAGCTCGGTAAGCGGGCCGTGGTCGTGCTCAACCCGCACTCGTCGCTCGAGTCGCTGCGCTGGGTGCTGGGCGACGTGTCGATGGTGCTGCTCATGAGCGTCAACCCCGGCTTCGGCGGCCAGAAGTTCATCCCCAGCGCGCTGCCCAAGCTCGCCGCGCTGCGCCGGATGATCGACGAGGGTGGCCACGACGTCGACATCGAGATCGACGGCGGCATCAAGCCCGACAACATCGGCCGGGCGGCCGCCGCCGGCGCCAACGTCTTCGTCGCGGGCTCGGCCGTGTTCGGCACGCCCGACTACGCCGCCACCATCGCCGACCTGCGCCAGCGCGCCGAGGCGGCCGCCGCCGGCTAGGCCGCGCCGTCGGGGCGAGCGCCGCGGGCGCGATCGAGCAGACCGTCGAGCCCGGATTTCTTCGGCTTCGGCGCGTCGGTCTTCGGCGGCGCCGGCGCGTCGGGGGTCCGGCCGCAGCCGTCGCAGCGCTTCCGGTAGTGGACGCGGCACTCGATACAGGTCGAGAACGGCAGGACCAAATCGAGGACGTGGCCGGGCAGGGCCTTGAGCGCGCGCCACAGGATGCGGGGCCGGCCCAGCGCCGCCAGCACGAGGGCCAGCGCGACGTAGACGATCTGGGCCGCAGCGGCGAGGGCGAGCGCGAGCGTGACCACCACCAGGCCGCTCTGGATGAGCAGCCCCGCCGGGTGGCCGAAGCGGCGGGCGGCGATCCAGGTGACCAGCCACAGGACCGGCGTGGCTAGCAGGATCGAGGCCAGCACCCGTCCCGCCGCCATCGGCATGAGCTTGCGCGCCTGGAGGCCGACCATGACCACGCCCGCCGCCGCGGCCACGATCATGCCCATCGCGCCCCAGCGCGTGATCACCACCGCGCCGATGCCGTAGCCGACCAGCGACGGAGTGGCCGCGACGTAGTCGATCGTCGACGGCGTCATGCACGGACCGACGAGGAGCAGGACAGCGGCGAACAGCGGCCACATCCACCAGTGGCCGCCGGCGACCAGGCCCCATACGCTGTCGACGACGTCGAGGGCGCCGGTGACGTCGGCGCCCGAGGCGATGGCGCGGGCCGCGCCCCCCAGCGTCTCGAGCGACAGAGGTGACGCCCACAACGCGATGCCCCCGATCGTCGCGGCGGTGAACAGCGCCGGCGCCAGGCCGATGAGGCCGATGCCGACGCTCTGCCCGAAGACGTACACGACCTTGAACGGCGCGAACGGCAGCCACGGCGACGCCTGGGCGAAGCCGCCGTTCTTGAGCAGCACGATCTTGGGACGGCCACCGAACACGAACTGGCCAACGGCGTGGGCCAGCTCGTGGAAGAGCAGGCCAATGGTCGAGCCCACCCAGCCGATCAGGATGAGCAGGATGAAGGTCGGCGAGCGCGGCGACTTCGTGGTCGCCTCGGCTGCCGCGCCGTCGAGCACCGAGCTGAGGACCGCGTCGACCAGCTCGAGGACGAGGAGGACGGCGAACAGCGCCCCGAAGAGTGCCGCGGTGGTGCCCATGGCACCATGGTCGCTCAGAAGCGGCCGGAGAGCACCAGCCCGCCGCCGCCCTCGGACACCACCGGGGTGAGGACCACCGCCGGCTCGGTGGCGCCGTCGTCATCACCTTCGCCGGTGCCGCCGGCGACGACGCGGTTGTAGCGAGCGGCGATGCGGTTGAGCTCGGCGTCGTCGGGGTCGCCGTTCCAGACCTGGGAGCCGCCCGCGGCCAGGATCAGCCCCAGGCCGACGGCGACCATCGCCTTGTTCCGCCGTGACGACACGCGCGCGTCGCATTCCTCGCGGTCATCGGTGGGACGAATACCCGAGCAGTCCTCCACCGTGAGCTTGATGGTCGCGCCGATCGCGACGCCGATGGCGCCGGTGGCGATCAGCCCTCGTCTTGCCCAGCGCCGGCCGTTCATGCGCCGCAGCACGTCGTCAGCGCCGGCGAGGCGGAGGAACTCGTCGAGGCTGATCTTGGTTGCGCCCAGGAACAGGCCGGTCTGGGTCGACGCCGCCGCGCCCGCGGGCATGCCGACGCTGAGGCGCGGGCCGTCCTCGAGGCGATGGGGCCGGGTGTCGGCGGGGCGCGGCGCGGGCGGCTGGTCGGTCGACGGTCGATCACGCGGCCCGGGCTCGGCGCTGGCGTCGCCGCCGCCGTCGACCTTGGCCTCGACCTCGGGCGCCGGTCGCTCGGGCGTCACGTTGATCGCTGCGTACGCGGCGTCGACCGACGCCTTCTTGCCGCGGACCAGCACGACCCGCCGCACGTCGGCCAGATCGGCGGCGGCGACGCGCGCGACGTCGGCGAGCTTCAACGACGAGATCTGCGTGGCCACGATGTTGCCGTGGCTGAGCGAGTGCCCGGCCGCCGCCTGGCCGGCGAGCTCGTCGGCGATGGCGATCGCGCCGCCGGTGCGGCCCATCGCGTTCGCCAGCGCCTTGCGTCGCGCCCGGACGAAGGCCGCCCGTTGATCGTCGCCGCCGGCCCGCACCGCCTCCAGCGTGGTCAGGATGCGCGCGAGCACGGCGCCGGCCTTGGTCTCGTCGATGTCGCCCTTGATCATGAGCAGGCCGCCGGCGGCGCCCGACAGATACCGGGCGTGGACGCCGTAGCTCGCGCCCATGGCCTCGCGCACGTCGCGCAGCGCGTCCTCGACCATCTCGCCGACCACCGCGCGCGCCGCCTCGTCGCGGTCGGGATCGGACGCGGTCGCGAAGCCGAACACGAGGGTGGTCTGGGCGGCGCCGGCGTCGTCGGCGGCCAGCCACGACGGGCCGCGCGCCGGATGGGCTGCGGGGATCATCGGCAGGTCGGCCGGGGCCTCGCCCGACCACGGGCCGAACAGCTCGTCGATCTCGCGCTTCATGGCGACGTCGTCGAAGGCGCCGCTGATGATCAACGTGGCGCCGCGGGCGCGGTAGTGCGCGCGCTTCCACCGCTCGAGGTCCTTCGCGCCGATCCGCGAGTACGCCACGCCGCGCGGCGCATCGGGGACCGCGTAGGGATGACCCTCGCCGAACAGGCGCGACGCGAACGCCAGCGCCACCGGGTCGATCTCGTCCTCGTCCTTGCCGCGGCTGCGAGCGCGGCGGTGGAGCGCGTCGAGCTCGTCGGCGTTGTAGCGGCCTTGATCGAGCAGCCATGACAGGTACCAGACGTGCCAGTCGCCCCACGGGGCCATGCCGCGCACCCAGAACGTCGTCGAGGTCTCGTTCACGTCGCTGCCGGTCAGGGTTCCGTGGGACATCGACCACTCGAGCTTCTCGACGATCGCGCGCTCGTAGAAGCCCTCGGTGTCGCTGGACAGGAGCCGGGCCGCTGCGGTGGCGACGTAGGGTCGATCGGGCGCCTCGTGGGCCTGGCCGACCGGGAACACCAGCCGGGCGTCGATGATCGGGCTGTCGGGATCGGGCGCGAGCTGCACCCGCAGGCCGTTGGCGAGCTCGTACTCCTCGACGTGCGCGGTCAGGGTCCGCTGGTCCACCTCGATCGGGCGATCGGCGGCCGCCGGATCGGCAGGCGCGCGCCAGGGCGAGAGGTCGTGCGAGCCCGACGGGATGGACGTGTCGCGGGTGCCTGTCGCGGCGTCGCTCGGGGTGAGCAGCACGACATGACTCCGGCCCGGGCTGAACGTGCTGCGCAGCTGGCGGATCGCTACCGCCCAGTTGGTGGCGTTGATCGCGCGCATCTCCTTCAACATGAACCAGTTGTGGTCGGTGAACTGCATGAAGTCGGCGATCCAGCGGCCGCGGGTCGGCAGGTCGTCCCAGCTCTCGACGTACGACATGGTCATGGCCCCGAGCACCGGGCTGAGCGAACGCCCCGAGGCGCCCTCGAGGAGCTTGCCGGCCCTCGCGAACACCTCGTCGGCGGCGTCGCCGAGTCGGCCGGCGGCGTCGACCTCGACGGTGGCGACCAGCGTCGGCGCCCGGCTGCCACCCATCAGCGACACGCTGGTGTCGGTGATCCAGCCGTGTTCGTCGTCGGCGGTGGAGAGGGCGGCCGCCAGCGCGTCGCGCCCGAGCAGGTAGTTGACCGCGCCGGGGGCGCCCCACGCCGGATGGGAGAGGAACACCAGCGCCTGGGGGCGAACCAGCGGCGCGCTCCGGCGCGTGGTCGCGCCGTCGAGCTTGGGGGTCGGCACCGGCACGCGCGCCGCCGAGGCCTGGCGCGAGATCGGGCCGAAGCTGCGGCCGATCAGCCCCTTGATCTCGGCCGGCTTGAAGGGGCCGGTCACCACCATGTACGCGCGGTCGGGCGCGTAGTGAGCCTCGACGAAGCGACAGACATCGTCGCGGGTGGCGGTGGCGACCTCCTCGGACGTGATGGGGCGGGCGTAGGGGTGCTGCGTGCCGTAGACCTCGCCCAGCACGTCGAACATGGTGTCGAGCAACGGCGAGTGGCGCTGGCGACCCTCGGCCAGCACCACGTCGCGCTCGCGCGCGAACACCGCGTCATCGAGCTCGGTGCACGGCGCGCGCATGCGGCGGGCCTCGAGCGCGATGACCCTGTCGAGGTGCTCGACGGGCACGGTCGACGTGTAGTGGGTGTAGTCCCACGACGTGAACGCGTTGTTGTGGAGGGCCAGCTCGCCCAGCTCCTCGCCCAGGGTGGGCCCGCCGGCCTCGGCGCGCAGCTCGAAGAGGACGTGCTCGACCAGGTGGGCGAGGCCGCCCTTGCCGATCGGATCCTCGGCCGAGCCGACGTCGTAGCGCACGTCGACCGTCGCCAGGTTGGTGCGGTCATCGTGGATGAGCGCGACCCGCAGGCCGTTCGAGACCTCGATCAGCTCGATGTTGTGCCTGAACGAGAACGGGCGATCGTCGCGGGTGAGGCTGCCGAAGCGCGGCTCGCGGGCCCAGCGCGCGCAGGCGGTGGTGGCGAGGGCGCAGGCGACGCCGGTGGCGAGGAAGGCGAGCGTGGGTCGGGCGGTGCGCTGGTTCATGATCCGTCCTATCGAGCGCCGGCCGGAGCGGTTGCGGAAAAACGTACAGGCCCCGCCGGCCGGGCGCATCACCCCTCCAGGGTGCCCTCGCGCAGGAAGGCGACGGCCAGGGATCGCGCGGCCGGATCGTCCATGATGAAGGTGTGGGTGGCGTCGACGGTGGCAAAGGCCGCGCCGGGCAGTCGAGCCTCGTCGACGGCGACGGTGCCGTCGTGAGCGACCCCGTCGGCGAACACGCGTCCGCTCACCCAGCTCGTGGGATTGACCAGCGCACGCCGACGAGTGCCGGCGATCACCGCGGTCGGCGCCGGCGGGGGCGGCCAGCTCGCCGGGTCGCCGCCCAGCTCCTGGCCGGCGGGCCCGTAGAACCAGCGGAACACCGGGTGGTGGGCGAGGGCGGCGGCGACCTGGCTGCCCTGGCTGGGCGGCGCCAGCATGACGATGCGCCGCCAGTCGAGCCGCGGGTCAGCCATGTGGCGGACCAGCACGCCACCCAGCGAGTGGGTGACGGCGCCGAGCGCGCGGTCGGGCAGCTCGGTGGCGATGCGATCGGCGAGCTCGCGGGCCGCGGCGGCGATGCCGGTGTGGCGCGAGGGGTAGTCGCAACTCCAGGTGGCGAAGCCCGCCTGCTCGAGCGCCTTGCCCATCCCGGCGAGGGAGCCGGCGCGACGGGCGAGGCCGTGAAGCAGGACCACGGTGAGCGGCGCGGTCACGCCGGGGCTCCGCTCGGCGCGCGGGCCTCGGGCGGAAACATCAGCTCGAGGCCGGCCGGGCGGATCTCGCCGACGACGCGCACGATCTCCGCCGACAGCGCGTCGCGCTCGTCGCGCAGCGCGGCCGCTTCGCGCGACAGGTGGAGCGCGCGCCGGAGGGCACCCAGCCCACGGCGCAGGAGCTGGATGCCGTCGAGGACGCGGAGCGTGGCGTAACCCGACAGCGGCAAGACCAGGCCGGCGGCCAGGGCCCACACCCAGCCGAGGCGCCAGCCGATGATCGCGGTCGCGAGCGCGTACGACGTGAGCACGATCGCCATGCCCGCCAGCACCTTGGTCGTCGCGATCACGTCCTTGCGGGGCGTGAGCTTCTTGCCGGCGAATCGGGCCAGCGCGACCGCCGGCAGGTGGAGCGGCGCGCCCGGCAACATCAGCGGCAGCCACACCAGCACCAGCGCCAGGTAGCGGGCGATGCGGCGGGCGGCCGCGCCGGTCGACACGCCGCGGGCCAGCTCGCGATCGGAGAGGCCGAGCTCGTCGAGTCGAGCCTGGTAGGCGCGGGTGCGATCGATCACGCCGCGCACGCGCGGATCGTCGCGGAGCTCGGGGTAGTGGCTGTTGAAGCGGCGGGCCAGCTCGACGCGCTCGTCGAGGTCGACGTCGCGCGGCGTATAGAGGCGGCGGACGGCGTCGAGCACCCGCACCGTCTCCCAGTCGGCGGCGTTGATGGTCAGGCCGCGCAGCGCGCGCTCGAGATCGTCGGTGAGTGAGCGCGCTGCGGCGACCGGATCGGAGGCGGCCGCCGCAACTCGTTCGGGTCCGATGGTGATGGGCGGGCCGTACTGCACCAGGGCCCGGCTGCGGAAGCGCTTGGGGCTGATGAACGTCAGTCCGCACGGCACCACCACCACCGGTGCGCCGCGCGCCGCCGCGCCCAGGGCCAGCCGGGCCGCGCCGGTCTTGAAGCGGGCGAGCTGCGAGGTGTCGTGCGAGAGACCCTCGGGAAAGATTCCGATCGTTCGACCCTGGTTCAGGGTCTCGAACATGGCGCTGAATGCGGCATCGTTGTCGACCTGCCCACCGCCGTGATCGGCGCGCCGGGCCAGGGGGACCGCGCCCAGCCCGCGCAGGAGCGCCCGCATGATCCGGGTGGAGAACAGCGTGTCCTTGGCCGCGAAGTGCACCACCCGTCCGCAGGTCGTGATGATCAGGATGGGATCGATCAAGGAGTTGGGGTGGTTGCCGGCGAAAATGATCGGACCCTTGCCGGGCACGTGCTCGAGGCCGGTCACCTCGATCTGCCGGAAGAACACACGCATGGCCAGCCGGAGCAGCCAGCGCAGGATCCGGTACGCGAGCACGCCTCCATCGTACGCCCAGATCTGCGCGGCTGAGACCACCGCCGGATCGTGCTATGCAGGAACCGTGCAGCTCTCGCCCGAAGCCAGCAATACCGCGGCTCGGACGCCTCCTTCCGAGCGGGTCGGCAGCTACATCCTGGTCCGTCGCATCGGCTCGGGTGGCATGGCCGAGGTCTGGCTCGGACGCCACGTGGTCTCGGGCGGCGTGGCCGCGGTCAAGCGGCTGGCCCGGCATGAATCGCAGACGTCGGTCCGAGGTGAGCTCCTCGCGCGCGAGGCCCACACCGTCGCCCGCCTCGCCCATCCCCACGTGGTGCCGCTGTTCGAGTACGGCGACGGGTTCGTGGTGATGCCGTACATCGAAGGCATGAGCCTGGCGCGGCGCATGCAGACGCCCATGGAACCGGCGAGCGCGGTCCGGATCGTGCGGCAGGTGGCGGCGGCGCTGGCCCACGCCCACGGACGCGGCATCGTCCATCGCGACGTGAAGCCGTCAAACATCCTGCTCGATCAGAACGAGACCGCGTACCTGTCCGACTTCGGCATCGCCGTGTCGCCAGACGAGCACGCCCGCAGCGCCGGAACGCCACGTTACATGGCGCCCGAGCAGCGGCGAGGCGATCGGGTGGGACCGGCCGCCGATCAGTTCGGGCTGGCTCGCACGCTGCTCGAGGTCCTCGGCGGGGGCCAGTTGCCCGAGCGCCGCGACGACGCGCTGGCCCTGCTCGCGCCCGAGCTGGCCGCGGTGGGGCAGGTGATCGCGCGCGGCACCGCCGCCGATCCCGGCGCGCGGTATCCGTCGGTCGAGGCGTTCGCCGAGGCGCTGGCCGGGCTCGATCTGGAGGGCACCGCGGTCGCCGTTCGCAAGGCGCCGCTGCGTCGCACCTCTGATCCGTATCCGTGGACGGCCGCACCGCGGCACCAGGAGCGGCTGGGGCCCGACCTGGTCCGTGGCGACTACCGCGTGCGCGATCTGGCCTCGTGCGGCCGCCTCGAGCCGGCACGGGCCGCCGGGTTCCTCGACGGTGCCGGCCTCGCCGAGCTGGGCTTCTCGGTCTATGCGTCGAGCCCGCGTCTCGGCGATCTCTCGGATCCCGATCTGCTGGCGCGGGTGGGTGAGGTCATCGTCTTGTGTCACGGCTCGTCGTGCACGCGGCGGGCGTGGCGGATCCTCGCGCCCGGGCTGTGCCGCGACAACGCGCTGGCCCTGGTGCTGGTGCCCGATCTGCACGGTTTCGGCGAGACCCGCTTCGCAGGTCGGCCGTCGCGCCGCCAGCTGTCACTGCGGGCGATGGCCGAGTCGGTGCTCGGCCTGTGCCGGCTGCTCGGCCTGGTCAATCTACCGACCGTGCTGGTCGGCCACTCGATGGGGGCGATGGCGCTGCTCACCCTCGACGACAGCGACGTCGATCCGCAGGTGGCGCGCGTGCTCGTCAACCCGATGTACATCGAGCACGATCCGAAGTCGCGCCGCATCCTGCGCGGCATGGCGGTGGCCGGCCGCACCGTCGGGCGGATCCCGTGGCTTCGTCGCCCGCTCGTGGAGTATCTGTGCCGCACCGGCCCGGCGGCCCAGCTCACCGTCGAGGATCAGGAGGAGATGATCGTGCTCAACCTGGGGATCGAGCCCGAGGTGAGCGTCGGCGTCATCGAGGCCCTCGCGTCGGTCACGTACAAGCACGGCCGGCAGCGCCGGGTCGCGATCCTCTCCGGCATCGACGATCCGTGGATCCGCGATCGCGCGCTGCTCGACACCGCGACCGCGCAGATCGGGATCGATCCGGCCCACGTTCATCTTCTGGCCTCGGGTGGACACTCGCCGCACATCCCGATGGCCGCCCACCCCGAGTGGACCGCCCGCAACGTCGACGAGATCACCCGCATCGTGCAGGCCATGATGCTGACCGCCCACGAGCCCACGTCGACGCCGTCGATGACCGCCACGTCGATGTCGACGTGGATGACCGTCACCAGGTGAATTGGCCGGACCGAACGGCGGTTCAGGCGCTCTCCTGATCCCGGAGGGTGGCGCCTCGAGTCGCCGCGCCGGGTGCTGCGATCCGCAACCCGGCGGCGTGGAACTGCCCGTCTCGTCGAGACTTCGGGCGACCGTGTCTCCTGGCACGCGCTTCGCTCACTGCCGGGCGATATGCGGCGACAGAGTACCGCGCCGATCTACGTCTCGCGCAACCACCTCGAAGGCTCGTTCACCGACGTACCGCTCGATCGCATCCTCGACGCCTGTCACCGCCATCTGGTGACCGGCGAGATCCGGGTCACGGTCGCGGACGTCAACGGGCTCATCGAGCTGCGCGCTGGCGCCGTCGATCGGGCCGAGCTGGGCGAGATTCGCGGCGCGCGAGCGCTCGAGCAGATGCGCCTGCTCATCGATGGCATGTACGAGCTGACCCAGCGCCTGCCCGATCTGACCGGCGAGCTGGGCGGGAGCTCGCTGATCGAGGGCGACGTGACCGGCGTGCCGTTGATCGCGTTGATGCGCCACTGCGAGTTTCACGCGTTGACCTGCACGATCACCGTGGTGTCCAAGTTCGATCGCGCGCAGATCGAGTATCACGCCGGCGATCTGCGCCGGGTCGAGCTCAACGGCTTCTACGACGACGACGCCATCGTGCAGGTGCTGGAGTGGCCCGATGCCCGCTTCCGCGTGGCCGCGCCGCCGCTCGACCTCGACATCGAGGGCTGGCCCAAGGTGCGCAAGGATCCGACGCTGCCGTTCCAGCTCGGGCCGCGGTTCGCGCGCGGGACGTCGCCGCAGATCAAGGTCGCGGCGCTGGAAGCGGCGCGACCGCAACCGCAGCTGGAGCCGCAACCGCAAGCGCAGGCGGAGCCGCTTCCGCAGCCGCCGCGGCAGGCGGCGCCGAAGCCGGGCTTCGTGGTGCCGAGCCGGGCCGAGGTGATGACGGTCGCCGAGGCGCGGGCCCCGGCGCCGTGGGCACCGTCGAAGCGGCGGCCGCGCCGCGATCGCTTCGAGACGGTACTCAAGGCCTGCCTCGTGATCGCGGTGATCGCGGCGGCGGCGATGCTGGCGCTGATCGCGAACTGAGGGTCGAACCGGGGCTCAGGCCGCGGCACGGGCCTTGGCCGCGACCAGCGCGGTCAGATCGGCGACCGTCTTCAGCTTCTTGAGCTCGGCCTGCTCGAGCCGGACGCCGAACTCCTCCTGGAGATCGATCACCACCTCGACCATGGCGAACGACTCGGTGACGACGTCGGTGAGCAGACGATCGTCGGCGAGCTTGGCCAGGGGGAGCTGGAGGGTGTCGGAGATGCGGGATTTGACGGTGGCGGAGTCGATGGTGGGCATGGGACCTCGGGCAGAGAGGAGGGTGAGGTTGAGGGTAAGGGTAAGGGCGAGAGCTACGCGGCCTTGAAGTGCTGGAGGGAGTCGACGACGTGGTCGTATTCGGCGAGGGTGCGCTGGTAGACCTCGCGGTCGGCGGCAGCGTAGCGATCGATCGCGGCCTGGACGCTGTCGGCGCCGTACTCGGCCTCGAAGTCGCGCAGGGCCTTGCTCACCCACTGGATGTGCCAGCCTTCGTCCTCCATGATGCGGGTGAGGGTGGTGCGGATGGGCGGGGCCAGATCCTTCACCTTCAGGTGGGCGGCGTAGCTGCCGGCCACGCGCTTCTCGAACGCCAGGGTCACGGCCAGGACCTCCATCACGCTGGCCGGCGCGCCGCCGGCCTCGAGATAGGCGTCCTGGTACGAAGCGTTGATGCGGACCGGGCGTACGCCCAGCGTGTCCATGCAGTCGCTCCACCAGCGCGCGTGCTGGCTCTCGTCCGCGAAGTGGCGGGTGAGATCGAGCTGCACCCGCGGATCGCGGATCACGTTGGCGAGGCGGCCGAAGAACAGCGCGCCGCTGATCTCCGACGCACGATAGAAGCTGAGCAACCAGCGCTCGGGGTCACCACGTAGCTGCGACATGATCGTCCTGCCTCTGCTCCGACAGCGGAGCCGGTTCGGGTTCCAGCGCGACGCTGAGGGACGCGTCGCCGATCCTCAACGAGACCAGCCGGGCCGATCGCCCGTGGCCGCGGCCACCGCGCGACAACGACGGCACCTCCACGGCGTACTCGGCGACGATGGCGTCGCCCTGAGCCGCATCGGCCTTGTACAGCGCTTCCTTGGCGGTCCACAGCTGCAGGACCGCAGCGTCGCGGCCGCAGGCGGGCTGGGCCTCGAGCCAGGCGCGCTCGCGCGCGTCGCAAAACACGCCGGCCAGGCCCGGGCGCACCGGGCGATCGAGCTCGACGTCGACGCCGAGACCGCGGACGGCGTGTGCGCGGGGCAGGGCCACGGCCACGGCCAGGCCACGGCTGTGGCTCACCGACGCGAAGGGACACGGCCAGCGCGTGACTGGCTCGTCGCCACGGCCGGCGGCGGCCAGGGCCCGGGCCAGGGCCACCCGCCCGAGCGCATGCTCGTCGGCGGCACCGGCAACGGTGTCGAGGTAGGCGATGGCGACGCATACCGGCGCGCCGAGCGCGGCGGCGATCGCGCGCTCCACGTCCGCGGTGTCGAGCGCCGCGTTCATGCCCGCGTCCGTCCCCAGCGGGTATCGACCAGGTGGGTCACGCTGTTGCGCACCAGCTCGGCCGGCGGCGGCGCCTGATAGTCGGGGCACAGCACCCGCAGCTGCTCGGTCCGCACGTGTTTGGGCGAGAACAGCTGGCGGGCGAAGGGCGCCACGCTGATGAGGGCCTGTCGCACGGCGTCGCCGCCGAAGCCGTCGATCCCCGAGACCAGCAGTTCGAACGACTCGGCGTCGACGAGCAGCGGCTTGAGCAGGCGGCGGTTGCGGAAGCCTGCGTCGCTCTCGAAGACCTGGTAGGCGATGTCGACCAGGTCGCCCAGAGTCGCCGATTCGCTCGCGCCGTGGCTGACGTGCACCACCTCGGGCCGGACCTTGCCGAGCACCAGCGCGGCCAAGGCGTCGACCACCAGCTCGCCGGTGACGAAGTAGACCGGCGTCGCCGACTCGCCGGGCAGGAGCGAGAGCAGGCCGTGGAAGAGGAGCTTGAGCGTGTTGTGGACGGCGTTGCGCTGGGTCACCGCTCCGCCGGCGTCGTCGGCGATCACGGTGGCGACGCGGGCGATGGTGGTGGGGCAGGGCGGCGGCAGCTCGGTCAGGAGCTGCTCGGCTTGCCACTTGGAGCGCTCGTAGTGATTGGCGAAGCGCGGCGCGCGCGGCAGCGCGGCCTCGGCGATCTCGCCCTCGACCAGGCCGGCGGCGTAGACCGTGCTCACCAGGGTCAGGTGCTCGAGGCGCGCGCAGCGCCGGGCCAGCTCGAGCAGCCGGCGGGTCCCGCCGATGTTGACGCGATCGGCGAGCTCCTCCTCGACGTTGAAGCGAGTGACCGCGGCGCCGTGCACGATGTGCGTGAGCTCGGCGGGCTCGACGCCGGCGAACGCGGTGTCGTCGGCCAGCTCGCCCGCCGCCATGCGCAGGCGATCGCCGAAGCCGGCCAGCGCCGCGGGCACGGCCGGTGGGGCCGTGGGATCGCCGTGGACCCAAAGGACGACGCGGGCGGCGCTGGTGTCGAGCAACCGCTTCGCCAGCCGCTGGCCGACATAGCCGCCGCCGCCGGTGACGAGGACGGTGGGAATGGTGCGGGCGTCACTCACGGAAGATCTCCGCGGCGGCGAGCTCGAGGGCCGGCCAGCCGCCCGGATCGCGCCCGTGCACGTCGAGCACGGCCTTGACCCAGCGCTCCAGGCCGAAGGCGACGCAGCCGGAGAAGGCCGGCTCGCCGTCGCGGGTGATGGCGAAGGTCTCGCCGAAGAAGTTGCGGTGGAAGTTGATCGAGCCGATGGCCAGGCGGCCGGCGTGGATCATCTCGGTCTTCACCGGGTCGAGCTTCTGGGCCAGGAACTTGGGGTTCTTCGACGCGTCGAAGAACGGGTCGGTCGCCGGCGTCCACTCGATGGACAGGCCCCAGGCTTCGATCAGGCGCTCGACGCGGGTGCGACCGCGCTCGAGGAAGGCCTTGACCTCGTCCGCGGTCCCGAGGCCGACCACCTCGCGCATGCCGAAGCTCCACTGCCGCTCGAGCGGCGCGTAGTAGGTCTCGCGGCGGAAACAGGCGGCGCGCGTGGTCACGCTGGTGAACGCCGGCAGGTCGTCGCCCGCGCGATCGACGTAGACGTGGTAGCAGGCGGCGGGGGTGAGCACGTGGGTCACCGGCGCCAGCCGGGTGAGCGCCACGCCGCCATCGGTCTCGCTCATCCCCGGGCCCCTGGCGAACGCCTTCAGGTTCTCGTCGCTGCGGTCGAGGTTGCACGCGAACGTGCACATGTGCGGGAACGAGCGGAAGTAGTCGAGGCGGGCAAGGTGCTCGGCGCCGATCAGCACCGGGTACTGGATCTCCAGCGCATGCTCGAGCGAGCCCAGTCGTGCGAACACCGCGTCGAGGCGGCGATAGAGCGACAGGAGCGAGCCCGACAGCGCGGCCTGGTCGCCGCGCCAGCGCAGATCGGCGTGGACCAGGTCGCCCGGCGTGGCCGGCATGGCCGGGACCGTGATGGCGGTGTTGGCGGCGCTCATGCGGCCTCGGACGCCGGGACGCTGTCGGCCGGCAGGAAGGCGCGGGCCATCGAGCCCAGATCGCGGAACGACGCGCCGGTGAGGCCCTCGAGCTCGACCGGCGTGCCGCGCAACTCCTCGAGGAACAGCAGCAGATCGGCGATCTGCAGCGAGGACAGGATGCGCTTCTCGAGCAGAGGCGTATCGTCGGTGAGTTCGGCCGCGTCGATGCGGCGGCCGTGCTCCAGGATCCAGGCGCGCAGGCGGGTCTTGGTGGTCGCGTTCATGATGCTGCCTCCAGGGAGTCGCCGGCTGCCGGCGTGGGCCACAGGCCGAGCTCGCGCAGGACGCGCACGCAGCGGCTCTCGATCTCGGCGCGCCGGGCGGTCGCGGCCTCGGAGGCGAAGACCTCGCGGGCGACGCGGATCGGCTCGGCGAACCCGGCGTCCTTGTAGACGTCGGGGTTGTAGTACTCGCGCCACGTGGCGGTGAGGTACGCGGCCATGTAGCCCGGCACCGCGGCGCGGGTGGCCTCGCTCCAGTTCGGGGCGTGGCGCCGCCACAGATCCTCGACGAGGAGCCGGCCAAAGGCCAGGTGGCGCGACTCGTCTTCGTGGTGGCGGCGGTTGATCTCGCGCACCAGCGGGTGGAGGCGGGCGTCCTTCGCCATGCGTCGGTTGAAGGTGTCGACCAGGAGCTCGAACACCAGCACGCGGGCGAAGAACAGGACGTCCTCCTCGCCGGGCGCGTGCTCGCGAGGCAGCACCAGCTTGCGGTCGGGGTAGATCTTGCCGGCGTAGCGCCGGCAGAACCCGCCGAACCAGGTCATGTGCTGGTTCTCCTCGGCGAGGAAGTGGTGCAGGTAGTGGGTGTGATCGGCGAGGTCCCGGGCGTAGAGCCGGCGCGTGATGCCCTCCATGAGGGCGCGCTCGCCGTGGATGTTGAGGGTGAAGAAGTTCACGCACTCGAAGAACGCCAGCCGGCGGCGGCCGGCCTCGTCGAGCGCGTCCCAGCGTGGCGTGCCGTACAGCGAAACCAGCTCGGGGCTCATACACCAGGCGTCGTCCGGAAGCGCGTCCGGCCAGGCCAGGGGCTCGGCATCGAGGGCGGCCTGCACCGACGTCTCGCTGAGCCGGGTCGCCACCGCGGCGAGGGTCGTGTTGCTCATCACACCTTCTCCAGGATCACGGCCTGCCAGTTGAGGCCGAAGCCGGCCATGGGCAGGAGCAGGCGCGCGCCCGGCGCGATCGCGGTCTCGCGCTCGAGCATCATCAGATTGGCGACGTTGTCGGCGCTGATCACGTGGCCGATGTCGCCGATGGTGCGGAAGAAGATGCGGTCCTCGGCGAGGCCGAGCAGGCGAGCCAGGATGGTCCAGGCCTTCGAGTGCGTGTTCTGCGGCACCACCCAGTCGATCTGCCTGGCCTCGAGCTTGGCCTTGGCCAGGGTCTCGCGCAGGAGCCGCGCCGTGTACGAGAAGTACGTGCCCACGGTCTCATCGTCGGAGGCCTGGGCCAGCGCGCCGTTGGTGAGCTGGTGGCAGGCGACGATGCGGTAGCCACGCGGCGCCAGCGACACCACACAGGCGGCGACGCCGTCGGAGATGAGGTTGTAGGCCTGCTCGTACTCGGCGCCGGCCGGGAAGCGGTCCGACGACACGCACAGGATGCGGCCGAGCTCGGGCTCGTCGCGGAGCAGCGCCTTGGCCAGGCGCATGCTGCCCAGCATGCTGGTGCAGGCCTGCTGATTGAGACCGATGGCGGCGGCGCGATCGAGCCCGAAGTCGGCCTGCAGGTGGCTGACCGGGAAGTCCATGACGTGCTTCACGTCGCGGGTGGCTCGGAAGCGCGCCTCGTCGCCGATGTTGCCGTTACCGGGCAGGCAGGTCGCGTAGATGATGGCGCCGGCGCCGTCGCAGGCCGCGGCGATGGGCGTGACCGCGCGGCGGGCGAGGTCGTACGCGTTCTCGGCGCCGGCGGTGCGGTGGCGGCGGAAGCCGGCCTCGCGCAGCGCCTGGGCCGCGCTGTGGGTGCGCCCGGTCGCCACCGACTCCTCGAGGGTGTGCTCGTGCTGGCCCAGCGCCAGCGCGAAATCGTGGACGTAGACATCGGGAGCGCTCATGCGGCCTCGTCGAGCGTGAGGATCCACGCCGCCAGCGCGGCGCGCTTGGCCTTGCGCGTGGTGGTGCGCGGGATGGGTTCGCGCCGGACCACGACGCGTGTGGGACGCTTGAAGGCGGCGACGTCGGCGAGCATCCGCGCGATCTCGGCCTCGGCGTCGATGTCGCCGGGCGCGGGCACGACCACGGCGCAGACCTCGTCGTGGCCCTGGCGGGCGGTGATGCCGAGCACGCACACCTCGGCGAAGTCGGGGCTGGCGGCTAGCACGGCCTCGACCTCGTCGGGGTACACCTTCTTGCCGCCGCCGAGGACGATCAGGTCCTTGGCGCGGCCGGTGACGTGGAGGAACCCGCCATCGTCGAGGCGGCCGAGGTCGCCGGTGTGGAGCCAGCCGTCGGCGTCGATCACCTGCTTGGTCAGATCGGGGCGATCGAGGTAGCCCGACATGATGTTGGCACCGCGGGCGAGGATCTCGCCCTCGCTACCGTCGGTGATTGTGGCGCCGGTGGGACGCGAGACGATCTTGACGTCGACGCCGGGCAACGGCCGCCCGACCGAGCCGAGGCGATGCGCGCTCGGCGTGTTGGTGGCGATGACCGGGCTGGACTCCGACAGGCCGTAGCCTTGGAGGATGGGCAGGCCCATGGCGAGGAAGGTGCGCTCGACCTCGTTGTCGAGCGGGGCGCCACCCGAGTAGAGCTGGCGCAGGGCGCCCATGCGCGCGAGCAGCGGGCGATGAAGCAGGCGGCGCAGGCGGAGGAAGGGCAAGCGCGCCGCCAGCGCGCCGGCGAAGGCGACGTAGCCGCGGGCCAGGCGCGGGGCGCGGCGCAGCTCGACGGCGATGCCGCGGGCCAGGGCCCGATAGAGGAGGGGCACGCCGACCAGCGACGTGATGCGGCGGCGCTTCATGATCGCGGTCAGCTCGGCGGGCAGCAGGCTCTCGGTGGCCGGATAGCTGATCGCCGCGCCGCGGGTCAGCGGCACGAGCAGGCCGCAGATCAGCTCGTACAGATGACACAGCGGCAGGATCGACAGGAAGCGCTCGCGACCCTGGTCGCCGATCGCGCGATCGACGGCGTGGACCTGGTGGAGCAGGTTGCCGTAGGTGACGGTGACGCCCTTGGGCTCACCGGTGGTGCCCGACGTGTAGATGATGAGCGCGGGCTCGTTCGCGGCGCGCGCCAGGGACACGCACGGGTTGCCGCCGAGCGGCGCCGGCTCGGCTTCGTCGTGCGCGTCGTCGGGCTCGAGCGAGACCACGGGCACGTTGCCAGTCAGTCGATTGGCGACCTCGTGTGCGCGCGCGCTTTGCGCATGGGTGGAGAGGATCAGCTTCGGCCCGGCGTGGCCGAGCAGCGCGACCAGCTCACCGGTGCCGAGCTTGGGATCGAGCGGGACCACGACCGCGCCGGCGTGGAGCGCGCCGAGCAGACCGATCACCCACGCCGGCCGGTTCTCGCAGAGGAGCGCGACCCGCGCGCCGTTGCCGACGCCCATCGACTCGAGCGCCGCGGCGCGCGCCGCGATTCGCGTGCGCAGGGACGCGTAGGTGAGCTCGGTCGCGACCGGATCGTGCTCGCGGCGCAGCGCCACGCGGCGGGAGTAGCGCACCAGACGACGATCCAAGAGAGTCAGTAGATCGCGAGTGTCGTAGTCAGTTGTAGTGTTTGAATCGTCAGTCATCTGAGCCGGCTGGTTTGAGTGGCGCTGGCGATGCGTCTGCAACCTTGCGAACCGCCTTGCCTGAGTATCAATATACATATAACTTTTTCGCGCAAGCCGAAAATGCTGCGACGCGTTACCACATCGAATGTTGCAGACTGATTGCAGGCATATACGAGATCGGTAATCGTGTAAGATGCGCATGAATCCGAATATTTAAACGCATGGATGGCGACTCGAGTAGCCACCAGTGAGCATAGCTCAACAAGCGATCTCACAGAGATCGGCAGTCTGTGTAAGCGCCCGCACGATGCTAACGTTCGTTCGGCAACGGAAACAATCAGGAAAAATAACAAGTAGTTAAGATGATAACGCGATGCGTTGACAAATGCGACCGGACTCGTTATGTAGATTCATCACCGGCCCATGATCCGTATTGCTCTCCAGTCGCTCTTCTTCGAGCGTGGCAAGCTCCTGGCCGCGCTGTCGGGTGTCGCCTTCGCGGCGAACCTGGTGCTGGTCCAGGCCGGGCTCTTCTTCGGGTTCCAGCGCGCGTCGACCGCCGTGATCACGCGGGCCGGCGGTGACCTGTGGGTGATGGCGCGCGGCACCCAGCTCGTCGACTTCGCCGACCCCATGTCGGCCGGCGTCGGCGACGTGGTGCGCGCGGTGCCGTGCGTGGATCGGGCCCGGCCGGTCATCTTCTCGTGGGCGTCGATCCGCAAGCCGTCGGGCGGCATCGACAACGTCCAGCTCATCGCGGCCGAGGCGGCCCCTGGCCGCGCGCTACCGTGGGCGCTGGCCGAGGGCCTGCCCAGCGATCTGCGCGCGCCCCGCCGGATCGCGGTGGACGACGCCGATCTCGAGCGCCTCGAGATCCCGCGTCCGGCGATCGGACAGCCGGTCGAGCTCCAGGACGGCACGGTCTACGTCGGGGCCGTGACCCGCGGCATCCGCTCGTTCACCGTGGTGCCATACCTCTTCGCCGAGCCCCGCGAGGCCCGGCGCATCCTCGGCCTCGCCGACGGCCAGGCTACCTTCTATGCCGTCGATCTCGCCGATCGGGCCTGCGCACCGGCGGTGACGGCGGCCATCGAGCGCCACCCCGACCTGGTCGTCCGCTCGCGCACCCAGTTCGAGTCGATGACCTCTCATTACTGGGTCATCGGCTCCGGCGCCGGCGCCACCCTGGCCTTCGCCGCCCTGCTCGGCCTCATCGTCGGCCTCGTCGTCGTCGGCCAGACCCTCTATAGCCTGACCGAGAGCCGCAGCCGCGAGCTGGCCACGCTCAAGGCCATGGGCGCGTCGGCGGGCGAGCTGGCGGCGTTCGTGCTCTGGCAGGCCGGGCTGCTCGCCGTCGTCGGCGGCACCGTCGGTCTGGTGTGGGCCTTCGGGCTGGGCCGCCTGGTCCAGATGATCGGGCTCACCGTGGTCCTCGACGCGGCGGTGATCGGCGCCGGCCTCGGCACCATCGCCGGCATGTGCGCGCTGGCCAGCCTGGCCAGCGTCCGCAAGGTCATCCGTCTCGAAGCGGCCAAGGTCTTCAAATGACGGTGTTCAAGTGACCCTCATCCACGCCACCGGCGTCAACATGACCTTCGGCGACGGCGCCCTGGCCACGCCGGTCCTCCACGACGTCGATCTTGCGCTGGGCCGCGGCGAGCTGACGCTGCTCGTCGGACCGTCGGGCTCGGGCAAGACCACCCTGGTCTCGATCGTGGCCGGGCTGCTGCGCCCGCGGGCCGGCACCGTCGACGTGTGCGGTCACCGCATCACCACGATGAGCGAGGGCGAGGTCGCCCGCGTGCGCCGCGATCACGTCGGATTCGTGTTCCAGACCGACAACCTGGTCCCGGCGCTGACCGCGCAGGAGAACGTCGCGATCGCGATCAAGATGAAGCAGCCGCGGGCGCGCAACGCCGACGCCGAGGCGCGGCGGCTGCTGGCCGCGGTCGGGCTGGCCAACCGCATGCACCACAAGCCGGCCGATCTGTCGGGCGGCCAAAAGCAGC
>SXGS01114758.1_pt1 | contig 21644 bp, 17 predicted proteins | sample 3174681 | NCBI WGS metagenome assembly SXGS01 (sample SAMN11356861, study PRJNA531348) | freshwater metagenome | isolation source: freshwater sample F1-80 | place: China: Fuxian Lake, Yuxi | collected 2017-12-25
TTATTGAAAATGCTTTTTGTGCAAATGGCAATAGCTCGTTGTTCTGCGCCGCGACTCGCGCTCTTTCCCTTTATTTTTTTAATACATCGGCAAAATTTGTCAGATAAAAGTCGTTTTGTAGCGGCTTTTAACTGATCCACCGGAAGAAGTTTTTTCGTGGTGGGTTTCGTGGTTGATCGTTTATTGTATTTTTTTAATATCGAAACATATTTTTTCGCAGTTAAACGTTTGGGCGGCATTTGTGATATATAGTTTTGTTAGAGTAAAAACGACGTCTGTTTGACAGAGTAATTAACAACAAAATTCTTTGTGTTCTTTTGTTTTTGCCCCTAAAAAAACAGAAGAAAATGAAGAAAACGGCTCCATCGCACTTGCATTACATCAAAATATTTCCAACAACGTGAAAAGTAATTGTATCATCTGTAACTTCGTTTGGTGGAAGTATGTTTACTAATGATAAAATTTTTCCTGGATTATTAAACATTTCAATACTTTCCGTCGAAAGTATTCCTTTTACGATTTTAAAAGTTGTTTCGCGCATTTCTATAACCCCAGAGTCATTTGTTGAGAAAGCAACATTGCTATTTTTCGAGCTCATAAAAATACCACCTGCGCGCTTAGATGAGTCAAGAAAACAAATATATGAAGTTTTATTCTCAATCTCGATACTTAAATCAAATTCCGCGGCGTTTTTATGTCGTACATTAAATGAGTAAATGTAATCATTTTGTTGTGGATTTTCTGTTGGAGATATAAGTCGTAGCACCGAGTAATGCTCATGCATTTCAGCCACTAATTGATGTCCGTCATTGGTAACAATGGTCACTGGACCTTCTGGAGGAAGTTCACCACCTCGTTGTTTTCTTCTGTGAACGCGCTTAGTTCGTTTGTGCTTTCTACGCTTGTGACTGGGTTTATGCGAATGTTTTCGTCGCGTTGGCATGTATTTTAGGCAGAAAACAACCCTGGCACCAAAAACTGAAAACAATTATCGCGTATTACCAAAAGGTCAATCGTATTGCACATGTCCAGTGCCAGTAACCGTGAAAATATAAAACGCCGTAAATTTATGGATATTGAAGTATATTGTCCACATTGCGGAGATAAAATGTACATTGAACAAATTAAATGTGGGATTTTCAGGCATGGATATATTATATCTCTCGGCAAACAACTGAGTCCTCATGCAAAACAACACATATGTGAAATGCATTTAGCCAACAACGATCTGCTGGGTTGTGGCAAACCTTTTCGAGTTATTGTTCATCCACCACCACCACCCACTGCAGAAACAGAAGAAAAACCCGTGCCAAGATACGAAGCTGTTATTTGCGATTATATTTAGGTCTTCTGTTGTGACTGCGGCGGTTGCTGAACAAAAACCCGCTTATACACATTTTCCGAAGTTAAACATACTGCGACTCGACACCACGTGATGTTACTGTCATCCAACAAAAAAAAAGTTGCGTTGTGTTTCATTATCAACTATGAACATGTGCTGCACAAAGAAAACATATGGCGAAAATGGTGTGAAGAACTGAAGGATCTAGTGAACGTGTATGTTTTTTATTCAGACAGAGAGAAAATCACTTCTCCCTGGTTGTTACAACACGCATTGCCACCGACTGAAGTTTATCCAACAAATTATTATCATATTATTCCAGCCTATGTGTCATTAATGAAACATGCATTGGCAGCGGATCCTGCAAATGCGTGGTTTTGTATGTTGACAGATTCCTGTTGTCCAATCGTCTCTCCTGAATATTTCAGACTCCAATTTTACCGAAATCAAACCCACAGTATATTTGCTTGGCGAAGAGCTTGGTGGGACGTACGCACCTGTAAGCGTGCGAATTTAGGGAAATTAGCTAAAAACTTGCATTTAGCAAACTCCCCCTGGTTTATTGTGAACCGACATCATGCCTGTTTGATTGTTCATTTTACCACACAAAGCCCGAAAGGGATTGAAACAACCGCGATTATTGATGCTGGACGTGTCGCCAATGAAAGCTTGTTTGCGATCATTTTAATGGTAAACCATCAGCTTCTCTCACACAACAGCACGATTATCGATTCAAATTCACACATTACAGATTGGTCTCGTCCAGCAACAGCATCTAGTCCACATACATTCGTGGAAGGAAATGCGAAAGATCAGCAAATTATATCAGCGGAATTGAAAAACAATCCATATGCCTGTTTTATTCGCAAAATCGCTCCGCAATTTCCGGATGCCATTATTGAAAAATACCAACAAGCTTGCACAATTTCTTGGGGAGATCGCGCGGAATTGTTTGCGTGGCAATATGGCGGCATTCTAGCGACAATTGTCCCGTGGATGATGTGTATTGTGATGTGTGTTGGGATCATTTTGGGGCGTGCTCAGTTGTGGACGACATTAGCGGATAAGCAATAAACGCCACCTGTAACCACGCGACCACCTCTGCAACATGTTCCGCGTAATATACATGATTACCGCTATATGGTTTAACGAACCGTTGATATTATTTGATAAAAATGGAATCACAGAAATCATTCCCGCAGAAGACATGAGTTATGAACGCAAAATTAATGCATTTACTCGAATGTTATTGGTGCTAACTCTCCTGGGATTTTGGATGACCTATTCTTATAAAATCATTGTTGCATGCGTTGTTATATTTGTGTTGTTGTACGTGACTTATCGATATGGCAAAAAGAAATTAACAGCGGATTTAGTCAAAGAAGGATTTGCAAAAATACAAGTGCATCCATCCACCGCGGGAGCCAGAGCCAACGCAACAGCCACAGGAGAAACAACCCTGGAAGAAATTGTGCGAACAGAATTCCAAGAAAGTACACGAAAGAACCCTTTTGGCAATGTCTTGTTGACAGACATTATGGACGATCCAGAGAGAAAATCTGCTCCGCCAGCGTTTAATGTGGACATTGAAAAAAATATCACTCAAAACGTGAAACGAGCTGTGCAGCGAATGAATCCGACCATAGAAAACACAAATAAACAATTGTATGGAGATTTATGGCAAGAATTCGAATTAGATCGATCCAATCGGGCGTTTTATAGCACCGCAAACACCCGAGTGGCAAACGATCAAGGAGCGTTTGCGAAATTTTTGTACGGATACATGCCCAGCGCCAAAGAAAGCGGACCCGATGGAGCTTTCGCCCGAGTACAAGACAACATTCGATATACGTTGTATTAACATAAACGTCGCTCGTTGGCGTTTTCGAGGAAAATTTTTCTCTCGATCGTAACTAATTAATTCATTTATCTTCTGTTTCTGCGGAGAAAACAGGAGATAAATAGCCAATAATTAAGTTCCGCCGAATTGTTGGCGCATTCGCGGAAAATTTTTCTCTCAATCGCGACCAAGGTTTTCCATTTTCTTCTGTTTTGGCAGCGGAACAGAAGATAAATCGCCAATAAATAGCTTCGCCGAATCGTTGGCGCTTCGCCGAAAATTTTTCTCTCTATCGCGACCAATTCATTCCAATTCTCCTGTGTTGTTCTGCATTGGCAGAGAGAACAGGAGATAAATTCATAAGACAGTGTGAATTAAAATGGTTGGTTGTTTTCTCCGGGCGAGCGCAGCGAGCCCGGCCGGCCTGGAGACAACCAAAACAAAAACTTGTCTTTCTGATTTTCGGAAGTTAGATCTCAAACAAAATCGGAGAGAAACTTTCCCAACCAAACGACTTTTCCGCAACGGCGTTTTTGCGAAAAATTTTTCTTTCGATCGAGACCGAGGTATTTCATTTATCTTCTGTTTTCGCGGTAAATGCAGGAGATAAATGTCCAACAATTCAGTTTCACCAATTTGTTGGCGAGAGTGCGAAAAATTTTTTCTCGATCGCGGCAGTGTCCTGGAGGAAATTATCCAGTGGTTGCGCGCTCACAGCAAATCCAATTGAAACAATTCACGAATGGCTTCCTGTAACACAGGCATGTATCCAGCGTCTCCACACAATTTCATGGTTAAGCCGCAAGACATGGTGAAACACAACTGAAGATGTTGAATGGATGGATGCAAGGTTGTGTTCATGTTCTGCAGTTCGTCTTTCATATTTGCCAGAGTAAACAGAAGATCAAATAACACACAGGATTTTGTTTCCCTGCTTTTTTCCATGCATTTGCGAATGTATGGACGTATGGCGTCTTTTATTCCCTCGATCTCTGCCTCTGGCGCAGAAGGATACACAAATATGCATGAATCCGTCAGGATTGTTTGGATTTCGCCGCTGAAAGGGTCAGTTGAGTTCTCGTCGTCGCCACCATCCGCAGCAAAAATGGTCATTACCGCGGTTGTTAACACAGATTTTATCTCATCTGGCAAGGTGTACATAATACCGAAATCCAACACACAAATTGCTGGACGTCCGCGCAATTCTGAGAACAAAATGTTCCCACTGTGCAAATCTCCATGCGCGATGTTGTGCATCAGGGTTGATACAATTCCGAATTTCACGATTTGTTTTGCATAAGTATGTATTAATTCAGTGTCCGCAGCAGCGGACACTAGCTGTGCGCACGATTTTCCTGAAATAAATTCCATAATGATGACATCCGGATCCAACAAAGGAGCAATAACTTCTGGAATAATCACATAATCTAGTTTCGAGCAGTTCTCTCGCATCTCGATTAAATTGCCTGTTTCTTTCTCAAAATCCAATTGATCAAGCAGCAGATCTGAGTTTTGTCGGACACATTCTGTGGCATGTTCAACAGACGTATGCACCCAGGTTGGTGCAAACCATCGCGCCATGCCGCGCAACACCCAGAACAAAAACATCATGTGACGAATATCTGTGTCCAGTTTTTCGCGAATTTGCCGGCGTTTTATTTTAATGACGACGTCCCGCGCGCCCCCAGTGGGGCTGCAGTATTGACCAGTAAATACCAGAGAAATGGACCCGGCGTTGATGGGACGGGGCGATATGTTTGTCAAGTTTACGCGGTCTTTCAGCAACGTTAAACAGTCGCGATCAATATCTTCCGCCGTCCAGGGAACTTGATCAGACATTCCGGCGATGCATTCTTGGACCATTTCAGGGACCCCACTGGGTGCGCGTGCAGCACTGGCTTGCAACAATTTCACAAACAAGATGTTGGTTGCCGCCAGTGCGCGCACAAACTCACACATCTCTCTGGAGGAATACAGAATGTTTGATATATATCTTCCGAATTCCCTGGCACATATCCAGAGGATGCGGGCAACAAACATCCACTCAGCTGCATTTTTGTTGGTCATATTGGTATTTTTTAGCTGATATGTTTCAGATTGTTTTCTCTCTTTCGCTCGCCGACACAGAAGATAAATGGTAAATTAGTCGCGATGCAGGGAACCAAGTTTCCCCTGCGACCCCTCCTTTCCACCAACCACAGAAGATAAATGGTAAATTAGTCGCGATCGAGAGAAAAATTTTTGAGACTCGCCAACGATTCGGGGGAAACGTATTACAAGTGATACCTTGCAGTATCGCGTTTAAATCAATATAAATTTATGAATATAAGTTGCATTATGGAAACCCCTGCTGAAACAATCGAAGAACCTGTTTTGATTTCTGCGGAAGAGTCAAAAGAAGATTTTCCCGCGCATGAGACTGAACCCCAATTGTTTGCGAAAGAGGATGTTGATGCCGCAGAAACGCCTGCGCCTGTGGAAAAACCTGGCGAAGTGGACGCATTAATCGCCGCAGAACGCGCCAAAAAACACGCGATAGCCCTGTTGGCGCGCAATATTCGGATACATAATTGGCGAGTTGCTGCCAAACAACGCTATGCAGCTGCCCAACGCACCAGACAAATTAACTCAGCTATACACTCCAGGTTTCAGAGAGAAACTCCAGAACACAAACTGAAAATGGCGAAATTTTATGCGGACAAGGCGGCAGGTGTTCCGCGAGCTCCTGCATGGGCTCAAACCACTAAAGAATGGGATGATGAGAAAAAAACAATTAAAGAATATGCTCAGATTGAAGCGGCGGAAAAAAACGTAAAAGAAATGCTGGAAAAATCAAAACAAATGGTGGACAAACAAAAACAAAACCGCGTAACTAGTGCATCTGCACACATAGTGTCACTGAAACCTAAACCCTTAGTTAAACCTCAAGGCTCCGGGACTATTGGCACTGTGGGTACTGGTGACATACGCAAAATGAGTGTGGATTCTGTCAAAATTGCAGCCACAACTGACCTTGATGACAAGTCGCCCAAATCCGGGCTAGAATGGCACAGCACAACGATTGCGCCAGATATGTTGCCAGACACAAAACCCGACGATTCGAAATTTCCTATATTGCAATCCAAACATTTGTCGAGACCTGAATTTTGCAATTCAAATCCTTTTACTAACTCTGCTGCCCCACAATACAATCCGCCACATATTGAAAACTGGTTTTCTGGGGGAATGCAAAACCCTGCGGCACCCGAACCACCCCGGATTGATCCCATTTATGTGTCATTTATTCAGCACGAAAACGACACATTTTCACCAGTTCTCTCCATTTCACATGCCATGCTAGAAGCTGCGAGAGAACTTCACACAGAGGCTGACTTGGAATTCGAATTCACACAATCTTCTGCAAATGTCACAGATATTGTGACGAATTCGACATATCGTGCAATATTTGCCGAAAAATTTCATCATGTGTTACACAGCCGTTTTACTCAGCAACAGAAGGAAAACTTGGTGACAAGCTATGTTCCTTCGGTTATATGTGCAATCGAAGCTGAAGTCAACTTGAAATCTGCGGCAGCGTTGTCAGGAATTTCTGTGTCCACGGGGGCTTTTACATCAGGCAGTCGTCCGACGGGTGACAATTTGAAAGATTGGTTGACCCATTACGGAGTTGAAATTCCATTGTCTATTGCAAATATACCCGTTGTGTTGGAGCCAACAACAAATTCTCCAGTTCAAATAACATTCAACGATTGCGGTAAAGGTGGCAGCGAATTTACAGACATACTTTCTGCGAATGTCCACACAACAAAACCTGCGTACACAATCACAGATAAGCGAACAACCTCCGCCAACCCAGTGGGTTTTTACACAACAGGTAATCACACATTTTTGAACACAAAAGCCAACCGTTTCGCCGGAATGAACAATGTCTATGGCAGTCCTTATGGCAACAGATTGGACAATCAAAGTGATATTTCGTCCATAGAAGACGACCGAATGATTTCAGAAGCTTTGGAAGCTGAACGAAAACGCACAGAAATGACTGTATTAGTTGTGTATCATACAGAGGCGCGCGTGTCATTATGTTTGACGAATCCTTCTGTGTCTATCAAGCGAGTTGTGTCTGAACATCCAGAATATGGCTTCGCGAAATTGTTTGAAATTCAGACATGTGATTCCAAATTGGTTCGACAACTGGAGGACATGTTCCACGAAGTTCGTCATGCGGGAATTGCGAAATCTGTGACAGCCGTTGCAGCAAAGTCGCAAACATCAGTATATGTGGATCCATCTGAGTTTTTAACTGGAATGAAACGGGAATCTGTGCCCACACTTGCGGACGATTCGGATGGCGAATGGGAGTTTTTAGGAATGAAGCCTCACGCAAACATGTCGCAAGACAGTCAATCCATCAACGATTTCTTGGAGGCGGCAGCCATTATTATCCAAAAATCCAAGAACGCAGAGAGAGACGCCCGAAACTATGTTCGTTATGAACGCAAAATTCACAGATACATGCAGGAAGAATACACGATTTCTTCTGGCGAACACGCGGATGTAAATCTGCGAGTTTCGTGCGCAACCTTGCACCAAACCCTTCAAAAACATGTTTCGTGTGATGTGGACACCGTGAAACGAGCACTAAAATCTTTGGGACTTGGCAAGAAACGATTCACACAGCCCATTCCACATCAAAATGTGTTCGGGGTTCCTCTCAGAACCACAATTGGACAATGTTATTACGGATTAGTTTCGAAAACCTTTGAAGAACGTTCCATTGCCAAAACCGAAGAGTTGCAAAAATTGTATCAATCTCGCACAGGACCGGTGGCATTACCTACACGCAACCGGGAGGAAAACGCGGCGCTTGCGTGCAGCGTGGGTTGCTATTCCTCTGAAACGGAAAATCTCATTACAATCCAGAATACCCTGTTAAAAATGTTATCAGACACAACCACATCAACCGAGTCCCAAATAAAAATATTGCTAAATCTGGCACTAAATCTGGCAGAATCATTCGGAAAAGACACAAGCAATGCTAAAACCAACATGTCTGAATTACTGAGGATTTTTAGTACGTTGAAAGATCGCCCACCGGGTTCTGATGAAAATACATTTCAAGAGCTTGTTGGACAAACGTATGAAAATGCCAAAGAAATTATGAAACAAAAAGGTTACGAATTGCGCGTTTGTAAAAATAATGGAGTGGACCTAATGCTGACGCAAGAAATGAATTCAAACCGAGTTAATGTGAGTTTGCATGACGACATTATCGTAAAAATAGAAGGAATATTTTAATCTGCGCCCACTTAACTGAAATACAATAAAAAACTTGTTCATCTATGCCTCTCGGAGGCATACATTAACGCATAACCAAACGCATGAATGATTACATCAACACAACCATTCCTGTGCGCGCAACTATACCTTTGGGTACAACACATTTCCAATATTGGTTATTTCCCCAACACACAACACATCCTTCTGTTGTTACGGCAGCTGTGTGATTATATCCACAGCATATTGAAACTACATTTTTTAAATTTTTTGGGAAATTGCATTTATCCAAGTCACCCCAACAAACAACTTGACCTTCTGAAGTTAATGCGACTGTGTGATGTGTTCCGCAACTAATTGCAACTACATTTGATAAGTCTGGTGGAATATTGCATTGATCAAATTCATTGTGTCCCCAACAAACAACTTGACCTTCTGAAGTTAATGCTGCAAAATGAAACCCTCCAGAAACAATTGACACAGCATTTATTATATTTGGCATGTCAATTAAAACGCGTTCTGAGTTGTCAGGTCTATCATCACCCCAACTTGTAACTCGTCCCTCCGCTGTCAAAGCGCAAATTTTAGTGTCAGCAATACAAATTGCCGAGACATTTTCTAAATCATGAGGAACATCACATTGATTAAATTCATTATGTCCCCAACAAATAACTTTACCATATGCAGTTAATGCAGCCGTACAATAATCACCACAACAAACAGATACAACATTTTCTAAATCGCGCGGAACATCACATTGATTTAATATGTTTGTTCCAGAATAAATTACACGACCTTCAGTGGTTACTGCAGACAAGTGGTAATCTCCAGAACTTATATTTTTGTAGTTAAAATCTTTGGAAATGTAATATGAACAATCACCCCAACAAATAACTTTACCATCTGCAGTTAACGCAGCTGTAAAATAACTACCACAACAAACGGACACCACATTTTCTAAATCCGCAGGAACTTTGCATTGAGAGTGGTCGTTGTTTCCCCAACAAACAACTCGCCCGTCTTCAGTTATTACAGCCGTGTGATTTGCACCACAAGCAATCATTTGGTTTGTATTCAAATTCATTGTTGTAAGCATTCAAAGTGGATTTGAATAAATAAAAAATACCGGTCTCATTTTCTTACATTTCCTCAGTGAGCCTACGCTGTCGCAGCAGAAGCCGCAGCCTTTGGTTTTCTGGGTTTTTTCGTGACCGCGCTGACTTTCAGCGTGCCACCAGCCGCGCCAGCTTCACGCAAAGCTACCATATCTTGTCGATGAGCAGCAATAGATGTGCGCAATACTTGCAGTTCATTGAACCAAATCATTTCCACTGGCGTCGCACGCAATGTCTCCAGTTCGGCGCGTTTCTCTTCAGCTTTGCGCATTAAGGCAGCATGAGCTTCCGCGGTTACAGAAGACATTCGCATGCTTAGCAAATAATCATATTCCGTGTCGGGCTCCTGGGTTTTACTGTCCACAGGAGTCGCATAGCCTCGCGCAGCCAATAATGCGACAATTTCGGACGTTTTCTTGCGATTCAACACCAAGACTTCTGAGTTTATTTCTGTGATGTACCGAGCTTTGTTTTCGTAAATGACCAAATCTCGCTCCATGACTGACAACTGATGAGCTTTTCTTCGGTTATAAGCATCCAGACGTACCGGATAAAAGGCATCAATAATGTCTTTTATGGACGCATATTTCACCAGTTTGTCGTGTGCATCGTACAAATTCATGTTTTTATTGGAAAATGTCTTGGTTAATTTGAGGACTTTTTCGAGTTTATTTATGTGACCTTCCGCTGCGGCATCTGCGTCAGCATCCGCACCATCAGCCGTCGCCAATAATTCCGCCAATTTGCCATCAACAAACTGAATAGAAACATTAATTGTGTCATCTGTGCAATTTGGTTTGAAATCTTTGATAATCGGGTCAGGAGTGTTGGCAGCGGTTGCCGACGACGATGACGACGCCGCGGATTTTTTTGCCGCCACGCCAGGTTTCTTTTTGTTTAACACGGCTGCTGGGACGGAATCTCCGCGTAATTTGGACAAATGTTCTATGAAATCATCTGTCCAATATCCCACGGGCAATTCCGTGACTCGAATAGTATTTTCATTGACTCGTTCATATACTCCTTTGCAGAGGTATTGAACGTTTGGTATCAATGTCGTTATTTTTCCCTGGAATCCTTCGTAATACGGGACGAATTCTGTGCCGCCAACAGCATCGCCGTCACCCCCGCCACGCAGCCGGTGTTCCAAATAGTCAATAATATGCAGAGAATTATGTGAATACACGGTGGAACTAAACCCGGTTCCGATTCCCACAGAACCATTCACAGCGATCAGCGGAATGATTGGAATATAAAACGTTGGTTCAACAATGTGTCCATCGTCGTTCACATATTCCAATATATCGTCATCTTCCTTCGGAAACAAACACCGAGTTACCCGAGATAAATACGTATAAATGTATCTTTCCGATGACGAATCTTCGCCACCTTTCAGCCTAGATCCGAATTGTCCAGAAGGGAACAAAAGATTCAAATTGTTTGCTCCCACGAAATTTTGCGCCATGCCAACGATCGCCGCCATCAAACTGGCTTCGCCGTGATGATAGGCAGATATTTCCGCGACACTCGCACCGAATTGGGCGACTTTTATTTCCGAAGTCAAATTCCGTTTGAACGCGGTAAACAAGATTTTACGCTGCGAGGTTTTTAACCCATCAATCGCATTTGCCATGTTTCTCTCGCAATCATATTTGGAGAAATGTATAAGTTCTTGATCAATGAATTCATCATAGGTCACCATCGGCAGAGAGGTGTTGATGCAACTTGTGCGATCATACCCATCCAACCATTCTTTGCGGTTATCCGCGCGCTTCTTGTTGAAAACCATGTCCAATTTATCCGCAGATGTTGGAGTTGTTTGGAACCCAATGAATTTGCGTTCTCGCATGTAGGCTTTGAACTCTAACGCCGTGGATGTACCCAAACCTTTGTAATATTTAATCGCCCATTTGGCGAGTTCTGTCGCAGTTTTTTCGCTTTTCCAAACATTATACTCATTTACATTGTAAAACGTCTGGATTTGTTGCCCGCGAGTGGCTTTCAGAATAGGGGTGTTCATGTAGGTAATAAACCCAGGAATCGCGCACAATTCTGCCCAGCAAGTCGAGAACATGTTGATGCCAAGTCCTTTGATGTGACTACCATCTAAATCCTGATCGGTCGCGAAAGCTATACGACCATACCGAAGATTTGCATGAACATCTTCCATTGTGTGATATTTCTTGCCGATTTCCAGCCCGAGGATTTGTATAATGTTATATACTTCTTGGTTGGTTACGATATCTGATTGAGACATTCCACGGACATTTAGCAGCTTACCTTTCAGAGGAAAGATGCCAATGGTGTCTTTGTCTTCTGCTGTCAGCCCAGAAATGAGCCCCGTTTTGGCAGAATCTCCTTCGCAAAATATACAAATACATTGGGCAGATTTAGCCGTACCTGCGAAATTCGCGTCGTCCAATTTCGGGATGTTTATTCGGCGTTTCTTGGAACCATCCAGCTTTTTCATGGATTTTAATTCCTTGATCTTGCTGATTTCACACGCGGTCGACATGACCCCCATTTTTGCGATTTTTTCGACGAATTTGTCGCTAACGGTGCATTTAGAGCCAAATAATGCCGCTGGTGTAGACATATAGTTTTTGGTCTGGCTATCAAACGTTGGTTTGACAATATCACACCGAAGAAACAGCATAAGTTGTTCCTTAATGCTCGCAGGTGTGACTTTGACTTTTTTTTTATCTTCGATATATTGCACGAGTTTGTTGGTGATTTGACTCATAATGTAGTCGACATGTTTGCCACCTTTAGCTGTATAAATCCCATTGACAAACGAAATGTGTCCGAATTCGCCGATTTCTGACATGGCGATTGCATATTCCCAGCGATCTGTGTCTGATCCGGATTCATAGGTATATGTTCCGGCAAACAATTTAACATATTGTTCGAAAGATTTCACCGGCACAAGTACGTCATTGTAGCGAACTTTGACCTTTTGGTCCGTAACAGCGGCAATGTCGTAGACACGTCGTTTAAATAACGCCAACATGTCTGCGGATAATCCACCGGGAATACCAAGTCGTGCGTAATCCGGGCGAAAGGTGATTTTCGTGTAAGGTTTCGACTTGCATTTGGTGATGACCGGCAAACAAATAACATCTAAATTATCGCGAAATTCTTGGACATATTTTAGTCCGCGAATATGATCGACGGTTTCGATCACGCCCCACGTTGACCAAATTAGGACAGCCTTCACTCCGACCCCGTTGCAGCCTGATCCTATTGATTTATTGGTGTCATCATAATTCATGGAATGCAACAGCCGTGTGAAAGCCAATTCCGGATACCAATCTCCGTTTTCGTTTTTTGCGACATCCAGCGAATTTCCATCATTTGTCATTGAAATCGCGCCATCTTCCGAAATGTCGACATTGACGTACGTAACTGGAAGCGAATTTTCAACTTGATCACGTATTTTATCTGCCATGCGAACACAATGATCGCGACAATTTAAAATAGCCTCATCGTAGAGCTTATATAAACCATAATTACATTGAAAAGTTGAATTATGAATACTGACAGTTTTGCTATCGACATCTTCTGTCAATAGCCAATCCATCGCTTCTGTGGTTTGAATTGGTCCAATGTACATTCCAGGACGTTCCAATACGTGTTGTTTTGGAGTCATTGATCCCATTTGGAAGTATATCTTTTCTGTGGCTAATTCGACTTCCGACATAATGGTGTTAGATGGGAATGAATTTAGGTGAGTTATTGGGTTCAATTTTATCACCACGCCTATACTCACCGCGTGTCTATTGCTGTTTTATTTTGGGTTAAAATATATTATGGAAATATTGTCTAGAGTTAAATCTGTATTTCGCGGCGGAGCGGGCGCTGTTGCCGGCGATTTGGCTGCTAAATTAAACATTCCGGCGGCGGTTGGTGCGGGCATGGGAACTGAGGTCGCAGCCACTGGAGGCATGTTTACTGTCACAAACATCGCTATTTTTCTCTCTATTGTTGCTGTTTGGCTTATTGTTATGCAATATTTGGGATTCAATGTACTGAAAATGATGGGATACAGCAGCGCATCCGGATATTCTCCGAATAATGAACATACTGGCGGGGCGAGTGGCGGCAGTGGTGGCAACGGTCAACCAAATAACACAGCAGAAATTCTTTTATTCTCTGCATCTTGGTGTCCAGTGTGCAAAAACGCGGAACCCTATTGGCGAGATTTTCGAGGAGAATACGAAGGCAAGGTTATCAATGGTTACAAACTTCTGTTTACGGAAGTTGATTGTTCGGATGATGCCAGCGAAGAACCTCAGTTAGTGTCTCTCATGGAACAATTTCAAGTCACAGGGTATCCAACGATCAAACTTGTGAAAGACAAAACAATTGTTGGGTTTGATGCAGCGGTTACCAAAGAGAATTTGGAACAATTTATTAATTCCATGTTGTAAACTGGCGCTGTTGTGTGCGCGCGCGTGTAATTTACTTTTGTTTTTCTTCTGTTTGTGGGCTGAAGAGAGAACAAAAGTAAATAGGTTGAGTTTGCCAACAGGCAAACGAGCCGTTTTACTGAAAAAAACCTGAGTTAGCCTAATTGCGACGATAACGCCGACGTCTGCTGGTATTTCGAGTGTGTTTTTTGATGTGTTTGCGAGTTTTATGTCTTCTACTTCTGCCCTTGCTCCTACGACCCCTGCCGCGACCACCAAACATCATGTTCCGGAACACACCCGCAGCATCCAGTTGATTTGTCTCCTGTTCGATCATGGATTGAATCGCCGCTGTCAAAGACTCGTTTTGTTCATAGGCGGAACGCATAAACTGAATAAAATCGTTCCTGAAAAAGTCCCTTCGTTGGTCCTCGGTCATATCTTCGACGTGGTTTGCAGCTTTGTATTCTTCATTCTCCAGATGTTCTGAGTTCCATTGTTGGATCAACTCGTTTTTATCCAGGGCGACAATCGCGGAAGCGGAATCCGAAATATTTACACCAAAACCTTTCTTCAGGATTGTTTTGTAAATTGCCAAGCAGGTTGAGGCATCAGGGTTCTCAATGCATTGTACCAACAGGGCGGTTTTCATGCACATAACAAGTCTCTCGAAACGACCTTTGACGCAACTCATGTTGTTTGGATCCATCTGAGTAACATCCAGGTTGGTCCCGTATGCCATAGCGCATTCTTGTACATAGGCATTCAGATATTCTTTGACAACCTCTGAGGGTTGTTCCAGCATGAAATCCATAGATTTCCCATATAAATTACGATATTCCGCTGTCAATATTTGACTAGTTTCAGTCATTTGCAAGTTTGTATACAAGGCATTCAAAGCTGTAAGTAATGGTGGGCGTTTTTCTGCAGTAAATTCCGAGTTGATTGCCTCCTGAAGCCGTTGTTTGACATAATTCACAAAATTTGGATTGTTCATGGCGGAAAAGTCCCCGGTCGTAACATCCGACAAGAGAGAAAGTAATTCTTGCTTGTTAATGGTATTAAATTCATTATGGACTTGGTAAGCAATTCCTGCAAAGGGAATATATAGAGGTTGAGGTTGTTGTCGTATTCTTGTAGGTTTGTTTTCTTCTGATATTGGACAGTTTTCAAATATTGTTCCAAAATCTGCTTGCGCGTTTATATTCCAATTTGTTAAGGGTTGATTAAATGACACACAGTCTGCAAACATACCTATCATATTTTCTACACGTGACACATTCCATGTGTTTAACGGTTGGTTAAATGACTCACATACACTAAACATTTCGTACATATTTGTGACGTTTGATACATTCCACGCGTCTAATGGCTGATTAAATGACTCACATTCATTAAACATGAGGTTCATATCTCTGACGTTTATTACATTCCACGTGTTTAAAGGTTGATTAAATGACACACATTGCATAAACATGCGGGCCATATTTGTGACGTTTGACACATTCCAATTATTCAATGGCTGATTAAATGACTCACATTTCATAAACATGTGGGACATATTTGTAACTTGTGATACATTCCACGTGTTTAAAGGTTGGTTAAATAACTTGCATTCGTTAAACATATCGTACATATTTGTGACGTTTGTTACATTCCACGCGTCTAAAGGTTGATTAAATGACTTACATTCATTAAACATACCAACCATATTTGTAACGTTGGACGTATTCCAATTATTTAAGGGTTTATTAAATAACTTACATCTACCGAACATGCGGGACATATTTGTAACTTGTGATACATCCCACGCGTTTAAAGGTTGATTAAATGACTCACAACTGCCGAACATACCCATCATGTTTGTAACGTTGGATGTATTCCATGCGTCTAAGGGCTGATTAAATTCATCACATCCATTAAACATACCCATCATGTTTGTAACGTTGGATGTATTCCATGCGTCTAAGGGCTGATTAAATTCATCACATCCATTAAACATACTGGACATATCTGTAACGTGTGATACATCCCAATCCTGTATTCCATCATACATGTCATTTTCGCCATACGATGACACAAACATATTTGAAAAATCCGTAACTAAGGTTACATCCCAGGTGCGAATGTGTCCATAATCGTGATTTTCTTGACGTATATATTTTTTTATGGCACCTCTTAATTCTGTTTTTGTGGTTGGCTTAAAACGAACGCCACCTGTTTGCCGCAAACGCCTGCGACTGCGACTTTTATTGGGTTTGCATGGCAAACAATCGTTTTTGCGACGGCAAAAACTGGGTTTTCTTTGAGTTTTTCGACCTGTACGATTATTGTAAGGTTTCATATATTATGTTTGGATTATCTCAACTAAAACAGAAGATACCCAAACATAACATACTTTTTACGGAGTAAAAACAGGTGTCGTTTTGTTCTCACAAAACTATATGCCAATACATTACGAAAAATTCGTAACAACATCCACCGGAAGAATTGTCATGTCTGTATTATTGGGGCTCGGATTGGCGACACTATTCCGACAAGTCTGCAAAGGCAAACATTGTATTCACAGGCAAATCCCAACTATGGATGAAATTGCTGGCAAAATTTATCGATCAGATTCGGGAACTGGGTGTGTAACATATGATTTGGTTGCGACCAAATGTAGATAGACACGGCAATGATGTGCGTTTTTATTGACCAATTGTTGTCAATAAAAATGAAATGATTTTAACAACTTATCGAATGAAAAATAGCAACATGGGAAATTGTTTAAATTCATTGTGGTGTTTTAAAGCTGAACCAAAAGCCGAACCAAAAGCCGAACCAAAAGCCGAACCAATTAGATTTTACTACATTAACGAAGACGGATCAAAAACACTTCAGGAAGAATATTTCTTATTAAACCACAAACTTCACGGTACAAACAAACTGTATGACAGAAAAGGTAAGTTAATTGAAACAAAAACATACAGTAATGGCAAATTAAATGGCGAATGTATTAGTTACAATATACTTTATGGTACTGAATTAAAACCAATAAAAAAATACATTCAATATTTCGAAAATGGAGTTGAATTGTCAACTAAATTGGAATTGTAAGAATGACAGTGGCGCCATCACTTCCGCAACCCCACATAAATTCCTCCAGCAATAGCAATCATTACCAGGGCATATAATCCTCTGTGTTTCCATCTGGCATGTTCCGCTAATGCAACATCTGCTCGTTTATACGCGTTTTCATAATCTTGTTTGAATTGTTCAAGTGTTATCGTGGGTTTTTCCAGTTCTTCATTTATTTTGTTGTGAACAAAATGCATCCAAGTGACCAAAGATTCTCTATTGTCCAGGTAAGGAGAGATTGGATACCGGTTTAACATTCTGGTGAATTTCGACGATATGTCTTCTACGGGTATAAACAGGGGTAAATTTTGTATGAAATCGTAGTATTTTTTTTTAGTTATGCTGTTGGGATACAACGGATAGGTCATGGCAATCGTATGTAAAAAAAACCAATAATGGGGTCCCCACACAGAAGGATCTAAATAGGTCATATAGTTTGCAAAGTTTAGGTTGTACGAAGTTTAACTGCCGCCGCTGCATCCACTTCCCGCGCTATGTCCACCATCGCTGTAAGTATCGTGGTGAAGTGTGTCGTGCGCGTGATGACCTCTGGAATGGTCATTCTCCGAGTAACATTTGTAATATAACAAAGTTGCAAGTGTTGGATTTGTATCGTCGTCATCTGCGGTGTGGTTTGAATTTCGGACCTTATTCTTCAGTTTGTGTACACGCAATGAAGTTTCGGAATAATCAGCGCAGCAAGTTTGTCCCATGACAGAAGATAATTGTTTGTTGTTGGTATTCATGTGGGGTTTTGGTTTCAGTTTTTCTTCTGTTCTCTCCGAAGAAAACAGAAGAAAATGGTAATAATTGTAGAAATTGCCGACAAATTGGTGAAACAAGTTTGTTGGCAATTTCTTTTGCGTTATTTCTGCCAAAAACAGAACAACCCAGAAGAAAAAGGTAAACTGGTCGCGATGCAGGGAACCAAGTATTGGGCTTGCCGTGCAAGCCAGCGTCTCCAAAGGAGACTTCCCATGCGACCCCTCCTTTCCACCAACCCAGAAGATAAAGATAAACTGGTCGCGATGCAGGGAACCAAGTTTCCCCTGCGACCCCTCCTTTCCACCAACCCAGAAGATAAAGATAAACTGGTCGCGATCGAGAGAAAATTTTTGGCGCTCATCGTCCTTGTCCAACCCAAGGCAGGGGATTAACAGGAGCATTGTATCCCATGATGGTGTTGTAGGCATTCCCAGCATTAAATTCGATTTGTCTTCCGATGTTCATCAAGTCTTGTCCGATGAAATTTGTCATTCCACCGCCGGCGCGATGTTTGTTTGCTCGCCGGCGATGGCGACGCCTTCTTGTGCCACCGCTGCTGCCGCCTTTGAACAAACTTCCCAAAGCATCCAGAGGAGAACCACAGGTTTGGCAAACATGGCGGCGTTTTCGAGTACGTCGGTGTCGACCGCCGCCCCCACCGCCGCCCAAAAATGGCGGAGCTGAACCAGTATATTTTATATCTCTCTGGACATCTGTGTGATATTGATTTATAGGGTAATGATTGCTGTCACCAGAAACTCCGTTTACTCCAGGCCAAGATTTGATGTTGGATGTCCAAGAACTTCCGACTAATCCGTTGGGATACGCGCCACCGCCGCCGCGCATTTTTTTGCAATCGCTGCATAAACATCCTTGACGATGCCCGCCGCCTCTGCAGCCACCATGCTGAGGAATCGCGGAATTAAAAACAATATCGCTGCTTGGCGGTGGACCAGTGTTTGGCAATGCTGGATTGGCGGCGTTTTCATTCACAGGAGGTTTCAATGTTTCAAAAGCAAAACCTGGACCTTTGTATGGTATAGATGTTGACATATAGTTTTGTGAGAACAAAACAATCCGCTGCGCTCGCCAAAAATTTTTCTCTCGATCGCGACCATTTTACCAATTATCTTCTGTTTATGTTCTGTGTTTCCAGAGAATCTGGAAATAATTACCAACTATTCGGTTTCACCAGTTTGTTGGCAAGCTCGCCAAAATTTTTTCTCGATCGCGACTTGTGTTTTGTAATTATCTTCTGTTTTGCATCGCGCAGAGAGAAAAATCGTAATATGTATTTAACATAATTATGTAAGTTGGCAGTTGAAGCGGCTTAGCTCAGCGGATGAGAGTGTGTGGCTCATAACCACAAGGTCGGAGGTTCGATTCCTTCAGCCGCTATTTTGTTACACCAGTTTGCGGGCATATCTGAATAAAAAAACATAAACATGTTTGGCGTTGTATAATAACGCAACTTGTGCGAAATCACATGTCAACAACGACATACAAATTATTATTCGCTGGAACTATCGCGATATCTTGTTATGCGTTTTATTCTGCGTCTGTGCCAATACCTGCGCCAACACCTGCGCTTGCACCAGAGACTGTGGAAAACTTAATGACAAAAACAGAGGTGGAAACAATACCGACAATAACAGAAGACCTCACCCCGGTTATCGCCACAACCTGCGAAATAGCAACCCAAACAGAAGACGACGTGTTGTGTTACATGATAAATACGACACATCCAGCAAACACGGCGTTTGCTGAACCGCGCGACAACCCGCCTGTTCACACAGAAAGTTTTTTGGATTGCATTTGTGATGGTGGTGGTGGTGGGGATTCTGAACAAACCGCAGAAGTTGCGAATGCTATAAATACCCCCGAAGAAACTCAACAAGAGAAAAATGTAACATCAGCCGCTACATACACAGATGAAGAAGACTTGGCGGGATATAGTAATTTGCCGATGAGTGTGAAACCTTCTGGGTTTTTTAAAGCGTGGTTTGGGTCAGTCGCAGCCAAAACTTAAGGATTTGCGGTTGTGGTATCCGCCTCATCAATGTCGATAGCGGCAGATACTGCGCGATATAAACAATTTGTTACAAGAGTTTGAATTTGCTCTTCTGACAAATGCAGTTGACGAGTGTCCAGTTGTGTGCGAACAGCTTGATCTAATTCCAAACAATCTTCGGTTGTCATGATGTAATCGTAACTCGTATCCACAACACAATTGATGGTTTTGTCGTCGTTCATAAATTTAAGCATGTGCTTAGTTTCGGCAACGCTTTTGTTTACCATCGGATGAATGTCTTGCAATATTTTCGAGATTAACTCAGATTTCGGCGTAACTTTGTGCAACAAAATGTACATGGAAGTTTCTTCGTTGATTTCTTCCCCCAAATCCGTAAGTTCAAAGCATTTCAACAACTTATAACAAGTTTCGGAATTATGTTGCAATCCTTGGATAATTAATTTTACGGCTTTGGCTTGATTATTCAATATGATATGACAAATTGCCAAATTAACAATTATGGGTTCCAATAAATATTCACCAATAGTGTAAATCTTGTTTGGATCGTCGACTTCTAGTGCAGTGGCAGCCGTGGTTGCATGCAAATCAGCCAATAGCTTTTCGTAAATAACCGCTGCATCTTTGTAATTTTCTTTTTCCGTTAATGTTACGGCGATGTTGTAAATTGCGATTTTTACTTTTTTTGCAGCAGCGATTTTAAGCATCAACTCGCATTTATCCATGTCATCCATAATGGTTGCATAATAAATACCCAATCCCACATAACCAATGGGATATTGCATGACAATGACTTGTTTCACCAGCGCCAAAAACAAATCCACATATCCATAATCAAATGCTGCCAAATAAGCTTTCCATAATTTGTACGGATCTGCAACACTTGCCATAAACCTCTGAAGATTCGCTGGATCTGCGTGCAATTCCCAGAAAGGAATGTCATTGTATGCCCATATTTCTACAGGAGTGAATTCATCGTGTCGCAAACTTCCTTTTAAATTTAATTTAATTGAAAAGGATTGCGCTTGAGTATGGTTTGTGACTTTTCCTTCTGGCAATGATTCTCTAAACGCACGAATTTCAGCTTCCGTGTATGGAATAATTGTTTTCGGCGCAGTGGTTGTCGTCGCGGTTGCTGCAGCAGGGGTTGGTTCGCAAAATTCCATTGTCTTGTGATTGGTTGTTGATGCAGATGATTTCCGGATATTGTTTGGTTTCAATTTTTCACTCTCTCGGTTGCACACGAATTATTAATTATCGGCAGCGGATCGTCGCCACCAAACAGAAGGTCGCCAACGAACTGGTGGAACCGAATTGGCGTTTATCTTCTGGGTGTTGCAGAGAGAACTGAAGATAATTCAATAAGATATCTTTAATTAAGATGTATTAAATGGCATTTGTTTCTTTTTTCTCTGCCGCCCAACACAGAAGATAATTGGTAAAATGATCCAAACGAGAGAAAAATTTTCCAACAAACTGGTGAAACCGAATTGTTGGTGTTCTGTTCACATGGAAAGGAGGGGTCGCAGGGGAAAGTCTCTTTGAAGACGACGGCTGCACGGTTTGTTTTCTAACAAAAGTATATGGCAAGAACTCGCAGACATAGACATAAAAGACGTGGTGGAAGTCGCGGTGGGAGTCCCTATACTTCTGCATCATCCTATGGTGCGTATGTAAACGGATCCACAAATGCTCAATATAGTCGCGTGTTTGATCAGAACGGACCGTATGGAAATGTACCAGGAAA
>SXGS01193464.1_pt1 | contig 21643 bp, 16 predicted proteins | sample 3174681 | NCBI WGS metagenome assembly SXGS01 (sample SAMN11356861, study PRJNA531348) | freshwater metagenome | isolation source: freshwater sample F1-80 | place: China: Fuxian Lake, Yuxi | collected 2017-12-25
AAAAACATTCAGAGTTATGCCGCTATGGTGGCGCTTGCTTGCGCAATGATGTGGGTCTAGTTTCGAAGACAGACCCTATTAAGTCACCATCGGCAACCGCGTATTTGTAGGACACGTGCTCCGTGAGCGCGGCTGGATCCTTCAGATCTTCCATTCCTGACAAGTCCGTCTTGCCCAGAGCATCCGAGGAATCCGTGCCATAGTCTTCCGAATTCAACACAATCCCTGGAATATAAAAATCCTCGGGAATCACCACTTCTTCTTCGACTTCCGCTTCACCGATGCGGACCGCCGTCAAACTTGGGCTGTAACTGACATCCGCCTGACCAGGAGAACAGGCCGCTGCGAACGACAAAAGACCGACGATGCCCATAGAGCGGTGCGAATTCATATGGAAAATCCCCATAAAACGAGAACGCGGCCCGGTTAGAAAAACACCGAGGCCGCGGCGCCATATGCCATGCACTGCAACAGCCTGCAACAACTAACGGTGGGGTGCGTAAAAATTCACCCCTGCACGTTGTTACACGCCTATGCCAGGGATCTCAGGAACGCTGGTCGCGACACAATCCGATCGACGTACTCTTTCGCCGTATCTCTGCCCTCGAGCATCCCCATGCGCGCGCCCCAAGCGAGAATGCTGCCATTCAGCAAATCGACGGTGCTGAATGCGTCCCCGAGCAGGTACGGGCCGTTGGCGAGGGTGTTTTCGATCGGGCGGACGAGCTCCTGGAACTTCGCGATCACTGCATCCGCTGCCTCTTGATTGCGGTCTGCCTTACTATGGTTTCGGAAATAGTCGTAGACCGGGACCTCCAAAGTCACCTGAGCGTAAAACGCCCACTGATAGTACAGGCCGCGTTCGATGGAACCAAGCTCAGGAGCCAACTTTCGGTTCGTGAACCGATCGGTCAGATGCAGGCAGATCGCCGAAGACTCGAAAATTGGCGTGTCTCCATCCATGATCGCAGGCAGCTTGCCGAGCGGATGGATGTCGAAGTAGTCATCCTCCTTATGCTCACCCTTCGACATATCCACGGGGACCAATTCGTATGGTGCTTCCAACTCTTCCAGCATCCAACGAACCCGAGAAGCACGCGAAAACTTGTTGTAGTACAGCCGGATCGACATGTTGAACCTCGACGGGGAATGCGATTACTGAAAAAAAAGGCGCCCCGAAGAGCGCCTTCACCAACTGCAGCCTAGATCACTCTGAGCGGGCGCCCATGAGGATCATCACAATGCCGGCCAAGCCACCGACGCCACCGAGCATGCTGCAACAGCAGCATGCGTACCCAGAGTATGCCGAGAGAGCGACGAAATCGTACATCTCCTGGTTCGCCAGCACCCCAGGAACGACAAACGTCAACAAAGCGCCAAACACAAAACAGAGCAGGAACGTAATACATCCGCCGCCCGCCAAGATCCTACCGGTATTGCTTCCACCCTCGGCCATCGCCCCTCCCAAATCTCCGTCGGAGACTACCAGAAACGCAGCATATTCACAAGCCAATCACCTGCACAGATCGCTTACGCTATTCTGACGCGCATGAGCGAAACCGAAAATCCCCTGTTGAGGCTCCTTCGCGGCCGGGCAACCGCCAATAAGGACCTTTCTGTGCACCTTTCCGAAAGAGACGGTGCAAACCTTCATGACAAGATGCGCCAGGCGTATTGGTGGATCACCAACAACGCCATCATCTGTCCCTACTACGACATCCAGTTTGGATCCTCCTCCAAACTTGTGAATTCCGCGAAGGATGAGCTTCTGTTGCACAACGACATGAGCTACTCGAGCTTCGTTTTGATCCCGATGCTCACGCTGTTTACTTGCCGGCGAGCCCTGCTGATCGGCGGCCCCGGCCGCGGAAAGACCACCTCCGCCCTCTTGATGGCGTTGATCAGTGGAATGAGCAAGGAGGAAGTGCGCCGTTACATCGTGCGCGGTCACCCCCAACTCACCGTCGCCGACATGCTCGGTTCACCGCTTCCATCCGACCTGATGAAGGCGGAGGAGATGGCCGAAATCAAAGTCTCGTGGCGCCAGTGGATCTCCGCGCGCGTCAAAATCATCGACGAATACAACCGAATCCCCACCAAGACCCAATCGGCCTTGCTTTCGCTTCTGGCGGAAGGCTACGCGGAAATGCTCGATCAATACGTCTATGCCGGACGTTCCAGCTGGTTTTTGACGGCCAACGACGATGCCGGCGGCGGCACTTTTCAAGTGATCGATGCGCTCAAAGACCGCATCGATGTCGTCGTTCGCGCGGTTCCTTTCAACTCTGGGTTCATCGAGACCCTGCTCCAGCGCATTGAATCTGGGAAACTCCCCGAAGACATGCTGCCCTCGGAGATCGTGTTCACCAAAGATGAGCTCGATGCGATCTATGACGCGATCATCAAGGTCACCGTACCCAAGCCGGTTCTCGATCGGCTCGCCTTTTTCATGGGACAACTTGAGTTTTGCCGCATGGCTTCTCCGCAGTTCGAGTACAAGAGCAAGGACACCCTCAAACTCGCCGGACAGAGCGTTTCCGCGGTGTGCACAGAACAGTGCCCACTCGACAAACGGCAGCATCTCTGCACCCAAACCGAGAATGGTGTATCTGCACGTTCTTTTCAGACCGCCCTCCACTTCGCAAAAGCGTTGGCCTACTTCCGAGGCAATCCCGCCGTCGGAGTCGACGACATCCGTCAAATCGTTCCTTGGGTCCTGCACGAGAAGCTCGTTCCCAACCAACGAAGCGCATTCTTCCAGGCCGAAGACAACAAGACCCTGCTCCAAGATCGGGTCGCCTGGATCCGCAACCTGATGGACATGGCGATGGCTCAGTTCGATCGCCACGAACCCATCCGAAAGGAAGTCACCGCCCACCGCGAAGTATTAGACAAGGGACTTGTCGGTGTGGATCTGCCGACCACGGAACAACGCCTCGGGAAGATCTCCGCCACCATCGCCAACATCATGAAGACTTCCGAGCTCTCTGGACCCGTGTATGAGGAGCTGGTGGTGTTGAAGTCGATGTACAGCCGCTACCAGAACTACGCGACCTGGCTTCGGCAACATCGCAAATGATCGCTGAAAACCTCGCCGAACGCCTGGATCAGGAAGCGCGCCGAACCTGGGTTCGGTGGGATGCTGATCGGTGGCAAGAGATCGTGGAGGGGCCTGCGGCAAATCTCGCGAAAGGCCTCTTCTCCGTTGGGTTTCCAGGAGACGCAGCCGGCGCACTGCTGGAGGCCTATCTCCGTCTCGCCTCCGAGGCGCTCGGGCGAGGTTACCTCATCCCCACCGAAAGCGGCGCTGGAAACTTCATTACGTACGCATGGAATACGCTGCTGCCCCGGGCGCTGCCGGGATCACCGCCCGAACGCGCGGCGGAACACCTCGCTACATGTTGGAACCTCGGAGAAAACCTCGAAAGCTCCCCAGGCTGGTTGCAACGGATCTTTCTGCGAAGTGTCGATCAACTCCAAAGCCTCGATCAACTCCAGAGCCTCGTCCTGGAGGTTTCCAAACAGGTATTAGAACCACCCTCACAAACACTCGACACAGGCAAAAACACGCTGCACCTCATCCCGCTCGCCACGGATGATCGGCTGTTTCTCCCTGGTGAAATTCAATTTGTATCGCCAACGGTGATCTGCGTCTTTGACCGGCTGCGCTCCACCCCCGAACAGCCGATCACCCAAGGCGTATGGCTCGTCGACCCTCCACTTCCTCTCGGCCCCCTTGGCGATCCAGGACCGGCACCACCACGTTCGGGACGCGCCTTCCCTAGTTTCCCCAAAGATCCTCGGATTTCGCCGTTCCATCGGTTCGCGGTCAACGAACACGCCGCCGCCGCCTCCATGACCACCTCCCAATTCGTGGCCGCCCTCATCCCCGAGAAAGCTGGATGACCGAGGTATACGGCCCACCAAACTTCACCGACTGGGTGGACTCCGCCTGGCGCGAAGGGATCGGCGTCTGGGGCGTATCGATCGAACTGACGCCGCCCCTCGCGTGGGACCCAAAGGACAAAGACGCTTTTGGGGGTTCCGAGCCACTCGCGTTTGTGAACATGGAGACGCGACAGGTCGTCGTGAACTACTCGCTTCTTCACGAAATGAACGCTCTCCATTGCCTTCCAGCGGTGTTGGCGCACGAAGTCGGACACCACATTCGTTTTCCGCACACCCTGGGTTTGGCGGCCCGCCTGGAATTGTTGATGGCGAGGATCTTACCCGGCGCACCTCGTATGTTGCTGAATCTGTTCTTCGACCTCCAGGTCAATGAGTACGTTGGCCACACCCACGCCGCGTCCTTACAGGAGGTCTACCGGGCGTTTAGCCGTCGTGCCGCCACCGACTCTCCGATATTCGCGTTCTACCTCGCCATCTATGAGGAACTCTGGGGCCTTCCGCCCGGGGACCTCGGCAAGCACGCACCGTCCCTCACCATGGACGCCACCTACCCGAATTGGGAGATCGAAGCGCGCATGTTCGCGCAGACCTTCTGGTCGCTCCCCGACTCCACGCTTCAATTCATCTATTTCTGTAGCATCATCGCGCGCTACCTGACGGGACATGAAGGAAAGCAGGGAAAAATGCCGATGTCCGGCGACCTGATCCGTCCCACCCCCGATGACTACGCGAACGCCCTCGGCGGCAGCCGCGCCGTCGACAACGCCATCGACGAAGCTACGAAAAAAGGTTGGCTGGATGCCGCCAAATCTGGCGAAATCAAGTCAAAGGACGCTCTCGCCGGCCTCGACCGGGTTCTTTCAGGGATGCCTGGAAACCAAGCCGCGCCCTTTCGCCGCGCAATAGTAAACAAACATTACTATCGGCTGGTGGAGGAACACCTGTTTCGGGTTCCTCCGATGCCGAATCAACGTCCTCCGGACGCCTTTATCCCGTCGACCACCGAAGACTGGGAATGGGGGGACTCCCCCTCGGCCATCGACTGGACCGCCTCGATCCGTGCCGCCGGTGCCATGGCGGCCGCGATGCCGTTGCAGCGCACGCTCCTCCCAGACGAATCGGACAAAAAAGGGCACTGGATGCCCCACATTGAGATCTGGCTCGACACTTCAGGTTCGATGCCGGATCCGCAGACGTCGGTCAATGCCATGACGCTCGCCGCTCAAATCCTCGCCGCGGCGGCGATCCGCAAAGGAGGCCGGGTTCGGGCGGTGATCTACTCTTGGGGAGATCCCCTGATCTCAGACTGGATGCAGGACGAAGCAAAGGCCAGAGACTTCCTCCTAAACTACTCCGGCGGCGGCACCGACTATCCGTTCACGCTGTTCAAGGAGCACTCGCTCGAACGAAAAGACACCATCCACGTGGTGATCTCCGACAGCGACTACCTGTACAACACCAAAGAAAACAAGAACTACCATTGGTTCATGGACGCACTGGATCGCACCGAAATGTACATCGCTCTACTGCAATCCGCCGATGGCTACACCCAAACCGCGCTCAAAAAAGCCCTGGAACACCCCAAGTTTCGACTCATCCTCGTGCCGAACTTCACCGCGTTCGCAAAAACCGCCAGCGACCTTGCCGATACCCTGTTCGGAGTTCGCCGATGAACATCAAAGCCCTTCTCGCGGAGATCGCCGCAGCCCCGCCTTATGCCGGCCTCGATCGGGCCATTGCGGTCGCCATCCTCAACGATCTGTTTCGAAAGGCGGGAGGAACTCCGCTCCCCGATCCCGCCTGGGACACCCAATGGCGGGCGATCCACGCGGTGCTCGCGCACTGGGCTTCCACCACCCGTTTCGGGGAGTCGACCGTCCAGCAGTTGCGGCGCACCCAAAAACCCGAAGCAGGGTACCGCGCCTTCAATGAAGCGGTAGAAGCCCTGAACGAAGAGTTGATCCTCTCGAATGCCTTTCGGCGCGAAGAGATCCTCCGGCATTGGGCGGCGGCTTGGGGCCTCGCCATCGAGGGTGAAACCCCCGCCGAGTCCAAGAAACGCCTCGAAACCCTCGACTACCGGCGCACTCTCAAGGAGTTTGCGCGCGCCGAGGAGAGCAGGAAGTCCGAAGAGGCTGCCCGCCTCGCGGCACTCGCCGCCGCACAAGCCGCCGAAGAGGCCGCTCGCGGTTGGCGTGAATAGTCAAGTGGTTGACGAGTTGGACATCGTTCCGGAGGTCCGCCACACCGACCCCGAACGGCTTCGGTGGCTCGTCCCCGAGGTAAGTGCCGCCACCGATCGGCTGCTGTCGTTTCAGCCGACCGATGAGCGCGCCGCCACCGCCTCCATCGCCCAACATTTCGCCTCCCTCCGAAAGGCTCTATGGACCTCCCCTCACATGATCTCACGCTTGCGGGCGTGTGGCCTGTCTCCCGACGATCTCCAAGGTCCCGACGATCTCCACCACTTTCCCACCTTGTCCCGCACCGAATGGGGGAACGCGTGGCGGGACCTGCCCATCCATCCGCCCGAACCCCTCTGGGTTGCCGTTCCGTCCTCGGGAAGCACGGGAGCACCCGTTCAGGTCGTCAAGAGCGCTTTCGATCAGGTCCACATGTGGGCCGTTCTCGATTTTCTTATTGTGAGACGCCAACTCACGCGATCTACTCAAGTCGCACTCCTGTGTACGTTGCCGAGCGGAATGGAATACGACGCTGCCTTGCCCATGTTTCACGAAGGGCACCTCCACCGCATCTCCACCCAACGCGCCCGCCCCTGGGAACGCTTGGCCGCCCTCCCAAACCCGATCCTGTTCACCGATCCTGCGGGACTGCACTGGTTATTGGCGCAATCCCCCCTTCGGCCAACGTTGGTTTTGAGCTCGGCCTCCCACCTGAGTCCGAGCGTTCGTCAAGCGTCCGAAGCTCATTTTCAGTGCCCGGTGGTCGACTACTACGCCACCACCGAGGTGGGCGCGATCGCGGCGACCTGCGGAGAGCAACGCTTGCACGTGCTTGCTCCCGAAGTGTTTGTGGAGTCCATCGAGGGCGAACTGGTCGTGAGTCGGCTTCGATCCTCCGCGATCCCCATCTTGCGTTATCGCACCGGAGACTCGGGCCGCGTCGCCTGGATCTCCTGCCGCTGTGGCCAAAACGGTTGGGTGATCGCGGATTTCTCCGGTCGCCATGCTTGCTGGTTCACCAACCCGGCGGGAGCTCAGATCGACGCCTGGCAACTCGCCTGGCTGTTCAAACACCACGCGCTGACGGATTTCCGCGTCACCCAAGATTCGACTAGTCAATTTACCATTGAGCTGGTCGGCACCGCCAAACCCAATCTCCAAGAACACCTCTATGAAGCGCTCTTTCGGATGGGCTGGGTTTCACCGAGTCTGTCGTTCCACACCTGTGAAGCGATCCCAAGATCGGGGAGCAAGGCTTCGCCGTTCCGAACGATGGTCAGCCCCCCGTCCCCTTGAACTTGTCTTCTTCGTCACGAAACAGGAAGTTAAACGTCGTCAAGGAGCCATAGCATCGGGTGATGTAGGCCTGATATTCCACCCGCGCTTCGTCCGTCAACGACTCGTCGTTGTTGATCTTCTGCTCCAGCACCCGGAGTTTCTCCCGGATGGAGGTCATCTTTCGAAACAAGATGGGAACGGGGATCTCTTTGACCACCTTGCCTTCGGAATCGCGAAACGCGATCGCTCCCTGCACCATTCTCCGGTGTAAGGCCACATCTCCGCCGCCCGCTTCATCGGCCAACGCCTGTTTGACAGCGTCCACCACCAATTCGTAGATCTGTTCGGTGTCCATCGCCCCTCCGCAGTTCAGCGTCGGCGGCGAGAATACGCGGAAACGATCGCCAAGAGAAGCCCTGAAGCCCAGGTGGCGGGAACTCCCGGCGTAGCGCAACCGCAACCGGCAAAACCACCGGTCAGATCTTCCTCATCCCAACGAACGGGGTCCTCTACGGCAGAGTCGGACGTGTCCGAGGTATCTGACGTATCGGCAGTGTCCGAAGTGTCCGAGGTATCTGACGTATCGGCGGTGTCCGAAGTGTCCGAAGTATCCGAAGTATCCGAAGTATCCGAAGTATCCCCGGTGTCGGTACCATCGCCGTCCTGGCCGTCGCAATCCTCATCGATGCCGTTGCCAAAATCGTCGTCCGCGCCGGGATGTATCGACGCATTCCAGTCATCGCAATCCTCGTCCGCCGGCCAATTGTCGCCGTCCGCATCGTCGTCTTCACCGTCGAGGATGCTGTCGTCGTCGAGATCGCGCAGCAGTACCTGCAGCTCATCAAATCCGCATTGGGCCTGCGAATTACCGCTGTTGTAGCAATACACCCCGACCGTACCGTGATCGTGATCCTCGTCCGTTACGGACAGCATGAGATCGGAGGGCTCGACCCCGGTGAGGCCCGTCACGTCATAATAGACGTCGATCTCCGAACCAAATGCGTCGATGAGCATGCGACGCCGCTCCGGCACATCGGACAGCGGAAGCTCCGCAACCCCGATCTCCGTCGCGAAGCCGTCCACCACAGAATAAAGGTGTAGGGACCAGTCTGCGCTGGTGGCATCGCCTCCCTCCCCTTCAGCAGGGTACCGCGCCGCCGAAAAGCCCTGCATCTCCTGCCCAACTACAAACGCCAGATAAAAGTTGGACGCATCGGTATACCGAAAGACGACTCCAAACGCATCATTTTCCACGGCGATGGTGTCCGTCGCGAACCTAAAATCGCCCCACTCGTGCCCCGATAAGGTCAAGTGGTTGTCGATCGGGCCGCCCTCACCCCAGGTTCCATCGCCGTCATCGGTCTGCGCGTACACATAGTCACGGTCCGCCGCCGACCAGGGATCGTCGGAATACCCGCTCACCCAACCGTCCGTACCCGAGAAATCCGACTGATTGTACGTACCAAAATCCACGTACAGATCGTCAAGCCATCCGGCCTGCGCCGTTTCCGCCCCACACAACCACGCACCGATCCAGAGTATTCGCATGCCGCCTAGTGTAGCGGATCCCGAGGCGTGTGGGGAAAAACCCAGCGCCGTTGACGCCGACGGCCGCCCATTGTACGTCCAGAAACCGGAGGCAACGTGGGCGATCTCGTTCTGGCCATTGATCAAGGTACCACAGGAAGCACGGCGCTTCTCATCGACCCGCAATTGCGGGTGTTGGCGTCGCACAATGTGGAGTTCCCCAACCACTACCCCGCACCCGGTCATGTCGAGCATGACATCGAGGAAATCTGGACTTCGGTCCAGACCGCGATCCGCGGCGCCCTCCAAAAGGCGGGCGTACCGGCCACGCGCATCGCTGCCATCGGCATCACCAACCAGCGAGAAACCTCGCTGCTGTGGGACAAAAGCTCAGGTAGGCCCATACACCGAGCGTTGGTCTGGCAGGACCGCCGCACCGCCGATGCCTGCGCAGCGCTGCGCGAAGCGGGCCACGAACCTCTGTTCAAACAAAAAACAGGCCTGGTGCTCGATCCGTACTTCTCCGGCACCAAGGCGCGCTGGATGCTCGATCATGTGGACGGCGCCCGACAACGCGCCGAAGCGGGCCAGCTCGCCTTCGGAACGATCGATACCTGGCTTTGTTGGCGGATGACCGGGGAACACGTCACCGATCCGAGCAATGCCTCCCGGACCCTGATGTACGATCTCCATCGCCAGGAATGGTCGGACGAACTTCTACATCTGCTCGGTGTACCGAGAGCCGTACTCCCCCGAATTGGCGCCAGTTCGGAGGTGTATGGCCACACCCGAGGGCTCGGCCTCCTGCCCGACGGCATCCCCGTCGCCGGATTGATCGGCGATCAACAGGGCGCTTTGTTCGGTCAGGCCTGCTTCAACAAGGGCATGGCGAAGTGCACCTACGGTACAGGGGCATTCATCCTCATGAACACGGGCACCACCCCGAAAACCAGCCAACACGGCATGCTCACCACCGTCGCTTGGAAATTGGGCGGCGACACCACCTATGCCCTCGAAGGATCCGCTTTTGTGGCCGGTCAAGCCGTACAATGGTTGCGCGATGGCCTCGGGCTGATCGGTTCCGCCGCCGACATCGAAGCCCTGGCGATGTCGGTGCCGGACTCAGGCGGCGTCGTATTTGTGCCTGCCATGGCCGGACTTGGCGCGCCGCACTGGCGCCCACACGCACGCGGGATCGTGCGCGGTATCACCGGCGGTACCACCAAGGCACACTTGGCGCGCGCCTGCCTCGATGGGATCGTACTTCAAATGGTCGATATCCTGGAGGCCATGTCCGCGGATCTCGGGGCTCCGCTGGCCGAACTTAGGGTCGATGGCGGAGCCTCGGCAAACAACCTTCTCATGCAGCGGCAGGCGGATCTCTTGGGCGTTCGCTGCGTCCGGCCGAAAGAGCGGGAAACCACCGGGCTCGGCAGCGCCCTACTCGCCGGTTTGGCCGTTGGGATCTGGGGTTCCATGGACGAGGTCGCACAGGCATGGTCTGAAGATCGCGCGTTCTCTCCGGCCGGCGATCCGAAGGAGATCGCTCACACCCGCGACCTCTGGAAACAGGCCGTCGAACGCGCGTAGCTCCGCCGGTTGAATCCGCGGCCGCGCCTCTCGTCTAAGGGCGGGCCAGAGAGTCCCTCTGCAACGCGATCATGACCTCTATTGCTCGACAATCTCGAACTGTACCCGCCGATTCTTCGCGCGGGCGGCCTCCGAGTCGCCAAACGCGAGCGGCCGGGTCGCCCCATATCCCTGTGCAAACAAGCGTTCTGGCGCCACTCCCCGCGCGACCAGCGCCTTGAACACCTCTTCAGCGCGCGCCTGCGACAGCACCAAGTTCACCTCGACCGTACCGACATTGTCCGTATGTCCCTGCACTTCCACCCGCAGGATCTCGGGATGGCCGATCAAGGTCGCGGCCACCTCGTCGAGGATCGCCGCCGCGCCGGGCAACAAGGTCGCCTCGTTGAACTCAAACTGAACTTGGTCGCGGATCACCACCTGTTCCTCGGTGACCTCTGTTTTCGCCGGCGTTAGCACCAGTTTCACGACGGGGGCCGAGCCATCGGTGGTTACAACCACCTCTTTTCGACCCATCCCATGCTCTCCCGTGGAGGCCAACACCTGCCAAACTCCGGGTCGAATCGTGAAAGTCTCGGTTCCATCGGTGCCAATCCGTTTTGGTGCGACCGTTTCTGGCCCCTCAAAACGAACCTCAGCGTCCAACTGTTGGCCTTTTTCATCCACAACATCCACCCGGACCGACTGCGGAACCCAATCGAGCACCGCAATCCGCTCTTCTTGGCCGATGTCGAGCTCCAGATGATCGGATTTCCATGGCTTGAAGCCGTTGGCTTCCACCACCGCGGCCACCGTTCCAGGTTCCAAGCCCTCTACCAGCAGGCTCCCGCCCGTCCCGGTGCGACCACGAGATTCTCCGCCGATCAGCACTTCCGCGTTGGACACGGGTTCCCCGTCGCGATCCCGCACTCGCACCAGCAGGTCGGCCACATCCGGCTTCGGAGGCGCCATGTCCACCACCACAGAGGTTACGCCTTTGCCGTTATTGGGGATGGAAATCGTCTTTTGCGCGATTCCAAATCCGGGGGCCGTTACCACAACCTGCCAATCCCCAGGTGACAACTGGAACAATCGCTGGCCCGACGCATCCAACGGCGTGGCCGGAACCGAGGTCTCGCCCGAAATGCGCACCACTGCACCGTTGACCGGTCCCGCTGCCGATCGCGCGGAGATTCGAGCCACTCCCGGAGCCCAATCCAATCGAACCGACGACTCCTGAGCACCGGACTTAAGTTTCAAATCCAACTTCTTGGTCACCATCAACGGCGCAGTGATCTCGACCTCTCGGGTGCCCGCGTCCAAGTCCTCCAGCATCAACGATCCACCGGTCGTACTTCCAAACTCTTCGCCATCGAGAACCACCGTGGCACCGGAAATGGGGTGCCCGTCCGGATCTACCACTTTCAAACTAAGATCCGCTTCGCCACCTTCGGGCGGCGCCATGACCACATCCACACTCACCAAAGAGGAGGAATTGGAGGGCACCTGTACCTTCCTCTGCTGCAATCCAAACTGCGGCGAGGCAACCACCACACTCCACCCGCCTTCTGGCAAATGCCCGAACTCTTCACCATCTGCGCCCAAAATCAAGGGCTCCATCGGCTGCGCCCCAAGGAACCGTGCTGTGGCGTCGCTCACGGCGCGGTTTTCCGTGCGGGCGGAAATCCGCACCGTTCCAGGTTCCCAGGCCACGGGGAGCATGGCTTCTTGGGTCCCTTCCACCAAATCGATCTCTACCGATGAACCTTCCCGGAGGTTATCCCCTTCGATCTCCAGCTTTCGAACACCGAGATCGAGATCTTGCAGTTTCACGGTACCACCGGTGGAGGTGTATCCGTACGACTTCCCATCCAACCGCACTTCTGCGCCATTGACGACCAAGCCGTCCACGTCGACAACCCGCACTTCCAACTCGGCGAGGCCTTCTTCTGTGCTTTGAAGGATGGCTTCGACCACAATCATTCCGGTGTCGTCCTCAGGAACGACCACATCGCGCTGTTGCAGGCCATAGGTGCTGCTCGAAATAAGTACCTGCCAACTCCCAGGACGCAAGCCGAAAACTCGCTCGCCCGAGGGCCCGATCTCCTGCGGTTGCAGGCGGGAGGGCCCATCGAAACGGACACGCGCGTCCGGCACAACCCGTCCATCGGGGCCGCGAACTACCACTTTCACCGAGCCCGACGAACGTTGCATCAAAACCGGCGCCGCCACGGGCGTATCGTTGGACTGTAGATCCGCCAGAACGGCCGTCTGGAACCCATTGGCCGTGATCTCCACGGCTTGGGATCCCTCCGCCAAACCTTCGATTTCAAGGGTTCCACCGGTCGCAGTGGTGCCAACAGGTCGACCGTTGACCAACACCCGGGCCCCTTCCAACGGTCGGCCATCCACATCGAGAGGCACCAACGCGACCCGCCCGTCGCCCAAATCGGGCGCCAGCAATGCCTCGAATTCGATCTCGGGGCGGCGAGGCTCAACCACAATTTCGCGAACCTGCCGGCCGTATCCTGGCCCCTCCACAGCCACACGCCAGGTGCCGGGAGGCAGGTCCATCGCCACCAACCCATCGGGCCCAACCACCGGAGCGGGGACTTCCGACGGCCCTTCGACCGTCACCACGGCAGCTACGGGCTCGCCCTGCTGATCGCGGATCGACAATGTAACCGGAGTGGGAGGCCACTGCAGCGCAACCGAAATCGGCCCTGGAACGGGCTGTTTCAGTGTGGTGGAAAGGTACCCTTCGGCCTCCACCACCAAATCCCGTCGCTTGGGCAATTTCTGCAGCGTCAACACGCCCGCCGCGTCCGTATTCCCTAGAACGGCATCCCCAGCGCGAACCACTGCTCCGGAGATCGGTTCTCCATTGGCGTTGGTCACCGTCACCGCCGTAATCAACACAGGATCGACCGGATCCAAACCCCTGTTCTTCTTCCGCGGCGTAAACGAAACACCTGCGTAGGCGCGCGCAGCTGCCGCGCCGATCACCGCTTTGGGCGACACATTTCGACCGTAGCCGGCGACCCACGAAAAACCGTTGGGCAGCTGACCGCGGTGCGACAAAAACAACTCTACCACCGGGCTAAGTTGCTGATCGTCTCCGCCATCTACCGGCACACCCAAAAAATCCTTGTCGAACCTTGTTTCAAACGAGAAACCGATCGGCTCGATCGGCTGCCATCCGACCGCAACCCCAGCGTTAATTGCGGGGTGCGACCGAATGTTCAATAGCTCTGCAGTGGTGGTCTGGTCGTCCCAACCGCGCCATGCAAACCCAACATTCCCTGACACCGCCACCGGCCCCGCCCCGTACCCACCGGCCACCTTCAAACCGCCAGAAACCGTCGGATTGCTCAAAGCCACAGCACCGACCGAACTTTCCTGAGCCCCGATCGGGACCGCAAACGATGGTATTGCCGAAAGCCCGAATCCTTCGCCCGATGCACCGGGTAGCACAATGCCCACCGGCACATGAATCGACGGGTCCCCCAACAGGGGCCCCACCGGCTCGCTGACACCGGGCTCGTTTTCCGTGGTGTGAAACAGAAAGATCGGCCAGTCCAGCGCCACTGCAAGTCGTGGAAGGATCACATACGACGCCTGAACATTGGTGGTCACCAGGTTGTCCAGTTCGCGGAAGTACTGACACCGTGCAGCACCCGACTCCGAACACGCCCCAGACGCCTCTTCCACGGTTCGGGACAGCAGCCCTCGACCGTATTCGAACGTGAGTCCGCCAACAAAGGTCCCTTTTTCCAAGTAGTCCGGACGCCAAACATGGATCGGATCCAGGGGCCCCACTTGGCCGGGGACCGGGGACGAACCATGGGCGTCTAACCCAGAGTTTCGACCAGGGTCCTCCGCCCAACTCAACGTCGGGAGCACCAGACCCACGAGCCCCAGCACACTTGATCGAACGCGGTTTTTCACCCGGATTCCACTCCAAGCTGCAGTGTAGAGGGAAGTCATCACTGCGAACAGCCCCGCCGATTCATCCGCCTCATACGGATGCTTTGAAGGAGCGCCGCAATCAGCGCCCCAATCCCGACGGGGCTTGCACCGTGGCTGCAACTCGCTGGCACCAACCCCACCACCGCATCCACGCCGTCGCAATTGTTGTCGCCATCGTTCCAGTTTTCACTTTGTTGCGGATGGATATCGGCATTGCCGTCATCGCAGTCTCCACTCGACGCCACAAAACCGGATGGCGGCTCGCATCCTATGACCGCCTCATCGGTATCGCCTCCCACCCCGTCACCATCCTGGTCGGGAAACCAAACCAGCTGTGGATCCTCGTCCAGAAGCTCGTCGCAATCCTCATTTCCATATCCACAGGGATCGCTGGACACGCCCGGATGGGTGCCCGCACTCGCATCGTCGCAATCGTCCGGATTGAGTACGTAGCCCTCGGAGGATCACAATCCTCCACCGCATGCGCCGGGTCTCCGAAATCGTCGCCATCGGCATCCAAATAGTAGGTGTTGATCTCCTCCGTCTCGCCGTCGCAATCGTTGTCGATCCCATCGCAAAGCTCGATCGCATCTGGATATACCGTGGGATCCGTCTCATCGCAGTCGACTTGCCAGTCGACGCCGTCCCCATCCTGATCCGCAAACTCACCCCCGAACGCCCCCAAATCCGAGGGGTCATCGTTCGCGTCCAGCCAATTTTCGGGATCGCCCGCTCCGATCGCCAACGAGTCCTCCGAGAGGTGAAAGTCGGCACTCGGCGGGTAGTTCGTCAGCGTCTCGTCCCCCTCGTAAAAATGCGCCGGATCGAGCGCGACCTCTGGTAGCTCCGACCAGGGGTTAAAATTGGTCGCATTCTCACCCAAGGAGGACTCGGCTTGATACCAGTTGTTGTAGTGCACCGAAGCGGTGTCGGATCCGAGCACCCCCGACGTCGTCAGCACTGAGGGTGAGGAGTACGCGAGAATGTTGTTCACGAACGTGAACACTGTGCCCGCGGACAGCCAAAGCGGGCTATCCACATCGATCATCGTGTTGTTGACCCAGTACACATCGGGGGGTTCGTAGCCGGTACGCACGAGCATGCCCCCGCCATTCAGTTGGTCAACCGAGTTGACGAATACACTGTTGCGCACCATCAGCGTCTTGTCGGGCGCCTCATCACACCAGAAGGCGCCGCCCCCCTCTGACGCGTCCGATGCGAGAAATTCGCTGCGCAGCACCACCGCGCTGATGCCCCCCAGCGCAAACACCCCTCCCCGGTAAGCCTCATGATAGGCGAACTTCGACTCGGTCACCTGCAATTCGCCCACGGTATCATCGGGCGAGAGAATCACGCCCAATTCCGTGTTTTCCGGCGACCCAGAATACTCCCCAAAGTACGCAAATCCGCCGTTCCGAGCGGAGTTTTGCCACGCCACCAGCCCAGACAGGTCGACTTGTGGGGCCCCCGGAAACACAGCCACCAACGCCCCACCACGGCCCTGGGCGCCCCAGGTGGAGTTCTGATAAACCTCGGTGTTCAAAATCTGTACATGAGGAATCGAAACGAGATGGATCGCTCCGCCGCCCCTTTCTGCGGTGTTTTGATGAAACTTGCTGTCGGCAATCTGGACATACGAACTGTATTCTTCCGTGAGGTCCAGCGCCTCGATCGCCCCACCCCAACCACCGACCTCATCGCCACCCGTCAACACACCGTCGGCCATCTCTAGCTGAAAAGAGCTGTTCGCCACCCTCAATAGGGGATCCGCCGAGGCGGCACTCGACACCCGTTTCCAGTAGATGGACCCGCCACTCCAGGCCAAATGGTTTTCAAACGCGCAATGGTCGATCTGAAGCGAGCTATCGATCGCATAGATCGCTCCCCCCTTTTCGACACTCGTCACCGAATCTTTGCCCAGGAAGGCCGCACCGTTGATCCGCACGTCACTGTTCAAAGCCCAAATGTCTCCGCCGTGGGTTCCCCCAGACCCCTCGAAGAGCACCTCGGCCTCGTCGCCGCCGTCCACCACCAGCAGCGAATTCGATACCCCGATCGCCCCCACAGCATCATTTTCAAACCGCGATGCCCCGGTGATGTTCAAGAACCCACCGGTCACCCAGACCGGCCGACGAAGTTCAAATGCGGAAAATGTGCCATCGTCGACCGAAACCAAGGCGCTCGACCTTACCAATAGGCCTACTCCCGCACCCGCAACCGCGGTTTCAAACACAGGGTTCGATAGAATCACCTCAGTGCGCGCACCGTGAACGCACAAGCCAGGGAGGTGTGGATCCATCACTCCCCATTCCTCGTCCGTCGAAAAACAGTCGGTATCGCTCAGCATGAGAGATGGTTTAAACGTCACATTACGTAGTTCGACGGTGCCATCGCTGACGATCACCGGCTCCAACGTTCGGCCATTGCCCTCGATCACCACATTGCCAGTGATCCGCGCCGCTTCGTCGGCAGGCACATAGTTGCTCGCCAGCGAAATGGTCACATCGCCCTGGCCTTCACCCGCATTCAACGCTGCAGCCAGCGTTTCGTACGTCAGGTCGGGACCGACCACCAACTCCGTGCCCCACGCGGATGCAAACCAGAGAATCATCCGCAGACCCCCACCCCCTCATCATCCTCCAAACGCGAGCGCCGCGTCAACGGGAGATCGCGTTTGTGGCGATCGAGCATTGATCGAAATCCGACCTCCACCTTTCCGCAACAATTTCATTGTCGGCCTCCTGCTGCTACAGTGATCGCGGAGGCGGTGTGCTCAATCCGGGCGACCTGATCGACATCTGGGTCGTTGAAAAGGCCCTTGGTAGCGGAGGTATGGGATCGGTGTACCGATGCCACAACCGCAACGCCACGCGTATTCTCGCCGCGATCAAGACGCTGGATATCGGGTTCGGCAAATCAAAAGGCGCAGAGGAACGCTTTATTCGAGAAGCGGAAATCCTGTTCCAGCTCGATCATCCCAACATCGTCAAGGTGCGCAACGTTCGCACCGAAACCGCACCGCCCTACTTGGAAATGGAGTTTGTCGAGGGAGAAAGCCTCGACCGCCGGCTAGAGTCCGGAGCATTCCCCGTCGAGTCCGCCTTCGAGGTGATGATCCAGTTGGCCGACGCCGTTGCGTATCTGCACGACAAGAACATTCGGCACCGTGACATCAAGCCTGCCAATGTTCTCATGCGCTCCGATGGTCGACTGAAGCTGGTGGACTTCGGGCTTGCTATGGAGGCTGATGCCAGCCGATTGACCCAAGCGGGCATGACCTTCGGCACGGTATCCTACGCCCCGCCCGAGTGGATCGCACCGGACACCATGGATCCCGTCCGTTGGGATGTGTATGCTACCGGGGTAGTTTTTTGGGAAGTCTTGACAGGTCAAGTGGCGTTCCCTGTGTCCAACAACGGCAGCGCGCGACAACAAGCCTTGTCCGTGATTCTGCAAAAACAAAACCACGAACCGTTAGATCCAGGCCCCGCCTACCACGAACCCCTCCGGCATCTCATCCGCGAAATGACCACGTCCAATCCGGAGCGTCGCTTGGACAGCGTGGCCACCGCCGCAAGTCGACTTCGCGGAATGGAGCGCACCCTCGCCGGGCCACACGGCCAAACCCCCACACCTTCCCGAGGTTCGCAGCTCGCCCAAGGGCGCAACAGCGAACACACCTGGATGGACGCCACCCCTGCGCCACCCAGTGGTCGCGGGGCGGTGGCGGGCGCAGTCTCCCCACTCCAACGCGCAACTCCGCAACCGGCGCCTGCTCCGGCTCGCCCTAGCCCGGCCGCTCAGGCCGAGACGCTCCGACCGACGAGCATGCCCAGCCTCGACGTCGAGCCACGGTCGCGGTGGCCATGGTTTGCGGCCGGCGGTGTGTTGCTCCTCGCCGTCGGATTTGGCATTGCCACCCTCGCCACCGGAGGCGCCGCGGTTCTCTGGATGCAAAGTGCGGACGGACCACGAGAAACCGAGCTCGCTCTCACCGGACTCCCCGCAGACCTGGAGACCGGGGTCTGGATCGACGGCAAGTCCGTCAAACCCTCGACCCCAGGCGTATTCCCCGTAGGCTCATTGCCGCCAGGCGAATATCCCGTTCGAATCGTGGTCGGCGAAGGATGTGCTGCCGCCTGCGAAACCGAATGCCCTGCTTGGTGTGGGGATACCACCTGCAGCATCACCGTTGAGCCCGGCGAAGGTGTCCAGACGGTCCGGCAAGCCGTGGAAGCCCCCACGGCGCGCACCGTCGAGTTCACAGCCAAGGTGCCTGAAAATATAGATTGGACCCTATTCATCGGAGATCTATCGTTTCCGGTGCACGGTCCAAAAGGTCAAGTCACTTTACTACCAGGCCGGCACACCGTGCAGGCGACCCACAATGGTGAACCCGCGCGATCCGTGGAACTCGTCGTGCCTTGGGGCACCGGAACCTACGTTACCACGCTCGATTACGAGGTCGTGGCGCCAGTCGTCGCCCCGCCGCCCGTCGTCGACCCACCGAAAATCAAGCCAGATCCTAAAACCCCACCCGAAGAAGTCGACCCGAATCCGCCCACCAGCGGCGGACCAGGCAAATTGGTAACGGTCAAGGAGTTCGCTCGGTGGCTCTCCGCCCACCCCGAATGGCAGCGCGACGCCGCCATCGCCGCGGAAAAGGCCGACGCCGCATATCTGGAAGGTTGGGACGGCGCCAACCCACCCGCTGGCGTAAAAGGTCCTGTCGTCGGCGTCAATTGGATCGTCGCCAACATCTACTGCCGGGACCGCGACGGGCTCGCCCCCGTCGACGCCGAGCCCCAAAAGTGGTCGGAAGTGGGCTCTGCCCCGTCGTTCGAGCTGCGTGTGGCGGGTAAGAAACCGGTCCTTTTGTCGGGAATGGGCGAGCTCCCTCCCTTCTCCCGAAAAGACACGATCCCGGGCGGCGGCCTCCGCTGCGCCCGGTAGCTACCACAAACACTCAGCGTCGACTCCTTCGCCGATCGGCCGAAACCAAACCAACTTCCCGATCCACCCAGGACCCGCCGCTAACACCGGATCATCGCCCACCCGCGGCACCACCATCCGCTGCCCAGCGCGCACATAGGTCACCGAAGCGTCTGGATATGCCTGGATTTCACGAAGGAAATCCAACCAGGTCAGCTGACGACCGCGATCCACGGTCATCGAAGCGATGGCTGGCTCCGAAGTGCTTTCGATCGTTACACGATCGGCTTGCCAACCCCACAAATCCAAGCTCGGCGGCAGGAACCAATGATTGGAATGATCGGACTCGAGCCTCAGGTTGGCGTACATCTGCCAAGAGTTTCGGTTCTTCCAACCTAATATCGGAGCCGTCCCGTTCAGCAGTACCAACGCCAACAGCAACCACGACCGCTGCGACACCACGGACGCCCGAACCACCACCCCCCAAGCACCCATCGCCCAAAAGATCACAAACGACGTCGCAAACCCGATCCACAGCGACCAACGCAGCACCTTAAAGGCGAAGGAAGCCCCACCAAACCAACTTACGGCTAGCAACCCCAACCATACGAGCAACCACCCACGACCAAACAGCTGTCCGAGCAATGGCGATCTCGAAACCGCACGTTCTCCAACCTCTTCCGGCGTGAGCAGCCACAGCCAAGCGAACATCACCGTCGAAAAGTTCAGAAAGTGCCGCCAACTGTCCAAGCCTAAAAGGAGGTGAAACACCAAAAATCCGAAGATGGTGACCAGGCGCGTTCGTCGCCACACCAACAGGAACGGCGCCACCAACTCAACAAAGTACGTGGTCCCCAGCACCAAATAATGAATCCAGAGTCCCTTCGGGAGCCACGCCCACGTGTCGGCCAAGCGCATCCAATACGCCGAACCGCAACTGATCGTCGGATCGGCAAACCCGGTGTTCATCTTCCAGATTCCGGTAAACAGGTAGAACACCGCAATGCCGACCGCTAAACGATCGCGATCTTTTCCCCCTCCGACGAGGAAAGTCAGCGCTCCAGCGCCTACCAACAGCCAATGGTTGGGCACCGCCGGCAGGCCGATCGCGACGTCCACCAATTGGCATCCGCACAACAACAGAAACAGGCGTCGATCATCCGGTTTTGCCAACACCGCCAACGCGGCCAAGGTGTAGGCGACGGCCCCCCAACGGACCGGCTCCCAGGCCGAATGCATCAAGTTCCCGTATTCCGTCCGAAACAACGCAGCGAGCGCCCACAATACCGCAAAAATAGTAAAGTGCTTGTCTTCTTTCATGTTTCCGATCTCCGCAACTGCGCGAACACCCAACGCAAGAATCGAAAGGGCTTTTCCGCTTCTTGCGGAAGAAACCGAACATCCATCTCCCACGCACCCTCTTTCTCGCGGAGAGCGAACCGTTTCGGGCTCCCTGCAACCAACGCCTTCAATGTCGCGACTGGAACATTGGCGGAACCGTGCCACTGCAGGAGAACGCGGACTTTCAGCCACTGGCAACGGATGATCCCCGCGTCGCGGCACAGCACTCGGGTGCGAGCCATGCCGGCGAGGTTCGCCACCTCTTCCGGAAGTTCACCAAAACGAACCTCCATTTCCGACACCCAGTCATCGACCTCCGGTTCGGTCAAGCTGCTTGACAATCTCCGGTACCAGCCCAAGCGCTCGGCCACATCCGGAAACATCGACTCCGAAAGGAACGCTTTGACTGGGACTTCCACCTCAGGATCGATCCGCTGCCGCTCCATATCGCCGCGAGCTTCGTGTACGGCCGCTTCGAGCAGCTCCACCCAGGTGTCGTAGCCCACCGCATCGATATGGCCGCTTTGAGAGTCTCCAAGGAGGTTTCCGGCACCGCGCATCTCAAGATCCGCCATCGCGATCCGGAATCCCGCACCCAGATCGGCGTTTTCCACCAGCGTGCGAATTCGGCGCTTAGCCTCCGGGTTGAGCCCCTCCGGAACCAGCAGAATGCAATTTCCTCGGGTGCTTCCACGTCCCACCCGCCCACGCAATTGGTACAACTGCGCTAGGCCAAACCGCTCCGCCCGGTTCACGAACATCGTGTTCACATTGGGCAAATCCACGCCGCTTTCGATGATCGCGCTCGCGACCAATACATCGATTTTTCGGTCGATGAAGTCGATCAGTACCTCTTCGAGATCTTCGGGTTCCATCTGGCCGTGAGCGACCGCATACCGAGCTTCGGGCACCCATTCCGCGAGCTGATGCGCGAT